>Ga0209274_10001545_pt1 | contig 11718 bp, 11 predicted proteins | sample HubBroMetageREF1_FD_188343 | JGI IMG/M metagenome (GOLD analysis project Ga0209274, IMG submission 188343) | Reference soil microbial communities from the Hubbard Brook experimental Forest, New Hampshire, USA - Hubbard Brook CCASE Soil... | ecosystem: Environmental > Terrestrial > Soil >...
CAGCGCCGGCGCTCGTCGATCGTCTCGGCAAAACCGGGCATTCCGCCCTCGGGAATGCCCCGGCTGATCCACCAGAAGAGATCGCCATCGGCATGCTCGAAGACATGCTCGCCCGTGAGATCGGCGGGCTTGACCGAGAGTCCCTTGGCCAGCGGTCCGTCGCCGCGGCCGTCCGCGCCGTGACAGGCCGCGCAGTTGTCGGCAAAGACCTGGGCGCCGCGTATGACCGACTGCGCAGTCAGCGGCACCGTGGGCCGATAGAAGCTGGTGGGGTAGGCGGTCACCACCATGAATTGCAGCGGCCACCATCCGAGCGCCAGGAACACCAGCAGGCCGAGCAGGATCTGGATCATGCGACGACGCGGGCGATAAAGGCCATAGCCGAGCAAAACGAGACCGCAGAGCGCGCCGGCGCCCGCAAGGATGCTCTGGAGCCGCGCCGCCGGTGATTCCGCAAGGGCGTCGAGACTCAGCCGGAAGGGCAGGGGCCATTCGGGCTGCACATGGAGCGCGGGCGGCGTGGTGCCGAGCCTGGCGAGCACGACCAGCACGGCAGCGCCGAGAACGGCTTCGAGCAGCGCATTGCGTTCGAGTTGCCGGACCGCGCCCGCGCGCGGCTCGTCCTTTCCGCCGCTCGGGGGCAAGGCGAGTTGCGGCAGGAGCCATTGGCGATTGATCGCGGCGAAGACCGCCATGGTCAGGAAGAGCGCGATCTTGAGCATCAACAGGTGCCCGTAGTCGGTGCCGAGAAGGCTCGGAATGCTGCCGACAAGGAACACGCCGTTGAGCGTGCCGGTGACCAGCAGCGTGCCGACGGCGACGATGCCCAGGACCGAGAAGCGGGAGGTTGCGCCGGCCGCCGCCAGCGCCGCCACGGAGCGCGGGTCGTGGCGGGCTGCGGCGAAGAGCATGGCAAGCGGCAGCAGGCCGCCGACCCAGGCGCCCGCCGCCAGCAGATGGGCGCCGTCGCCGAGGAGCTGAAGATCGCCTGCCCAGCCCGTTCCGGCCGCGGCGTGCCCCGCGCCGGCGAGGGTGGCGAGCTCGGCGGCGCCCAACGCCAAGCCGCCCCAGAGACCGAACGCGGAGACAGCGCTGCGTCGTCGCATGGCAGCGATGAGGCAGGCGATCAACGGCAGCAGCAGGATCCCCCGCAGCTGCCAGTCATGACCGAAGCGCGTCCGGGTCAGGACTGTCCCGATCAGCCCTCGCGCGAATACTTCGGCGATCGAGCGCCCGCTCATGCTCTGCGCCTCGAGGATGAGCCAGAGCGCGCCCGAGATCATCCCGAGGACGAGACTGACCCAGACCAGCGCGAAGACGCGCTTCCAGAAACGGTCCGCATCCGCCGCCTGCGGATATCCGGCAAAGGCGGGTCCGGCGATCAGGGCGGCAAAGCACAAGGTCCCTGCCGCCGAGACCGTCGATGCAAAGTGCAGCGCGCGTGTCAGCGTCAATAGCAGCTGCATTCATGCTTCCTCATGCTACGAGTCAGCCGCCGCCGACATGGAAGGAGAAGGTTCCTTCCGTCGGATGCGTATCGACGGACACGACGCGCCACGCGACTTTGTAGAAACCGGGCGGCAGAGGTTTCAGCGTGGCGTGGAGAATCGTCGCGTCCTTCGCGTCGACTTGCGCGTCCCCCGCATCGACGCGGTTGCCGGATTGATCCGTCACCTCGAGCGTGCTGAAGGCGGGCTCGAGCTCCTGGGTGAACCAGATCATGACGGTGGTCGGGGCGCTGGGCAGGTCGCTGCCGACCCGCGGCAGGGCATGGTCCAGGAAGGCATGCGCGAGCGCCGGCGAGGCGGCGAAGCACGCGAGGGCCAGGATGGCGAATGTCTTGCGCATGGGATCAGGATCCGAAAAGGCGGTGATCGCCGAAAAGGGGTTTTCCGACGCTTCTCGGGAAGAGGTCGTCGAGATAGAGGTGGAACTGCACGAGGCCGCCGATGCCGTGGCCGCTCAGGCTGTTGACGGGCACGATCATCTCGGCGCCGAGCTGGTAATACTGGCCCGACCAGATGAGGCCGGGCTGCACGGTCCCCGTGGTGTTGCCGCCCTGGCCGCGGTTGAGCGGCGTGGTGAGCGCGAATTCCACCAGCGGAACAAGATGATCGAAGGGAGGGCTGATGCCGACGTCCTTCACATGGTGCTGGAGGTATTCGAGGCTGTATTCGATGGCGAAGCCGTAGTTGAAATTGTTCGAGTTGGGATTGCCGTTGCTCTCGACCTTGGTCGGGAAGTCGAGGCTCAGATTGCCGGTGATCGCGAAGGGCCGCAGATAGGAAAACGGATCGAACATGTCGCCGAAGCCCTTGCCGAAATCGAGGGTCGGGGAGATCGTCGTGAAGTCGGGCTGACCGAGCGCTTGCACGCGTCCCGTATGGCCCCAGGTCGCATCGAGCCCGAAGAGCGCCATGGCCTCGTGCGGCGCGTCGATGAAGAGCTGATATTGCAGGCCGGTCGTCAGCGACTCGAAGCCGGTGACATGCGGGCTGCCCGGCGGCTTCGCATAGTCCCAGCTGTCTTGGAAGGTTATGTCGAGATCGCGGAAGAGGCGCTTCGAGATGTCGGCTTCGATGTTGTAGGTTTTTGTGCCGTCGGCAGCCGTGGGATCGCGCGTTATCGTTATTGGCGTCGCCTCGTCGGCGACGAAGGGATCGTCGGTCAGAATGGTGGCAGGAAAGAAGCGGTCGCCGGCAAAGCCGTGCGCCGTGGCGTCTGCCGCGGGCAAGAGAAGTCCCAGCATGACAGGCAAGACGCCCGCAGTGGAAAGGCGGGCCATAGAGATGTTCCCCCATGATCACGAATGAAACGAGTACCGGGCCGGCGAGGCCGGTCCGGTGACGAGTCCTTCAATGATCAGGCGAGAGGAGGGGCGCGCGAGCGATAGGCGGCGGTGGTGACGTTCCTCGCCGCGGGCCGCGCCTCGGCGACGACGATCTCGAGCGGAAGGGCTGCAGGAAGGGGAAGCGCGACCGGGGGAGGCGCGGTGAAGGGCGGTGCTGCCTGAAGGGCGATGCAGATCGGGCAGACCGTTCCCTGATCTTCGTCGTCCGTCGAGGCCGGAGCCTTGCCCTCGCCGGCGGCGCCTTGCGCCACGTGAACGTGACCGAAGGGGCACAGCGTGAAGACGCTCTTGCCGGATTGGGTCGAGGCGACCTCGATCTCCGCCGCGAGCAGCACCGGAATGAGCGACTGGACGGCGAGCGCCAGCAAGCCGAGCCACGCGGCAAATGCAATACGCTTCGGCCTGCTCCTGCTCCGTACCATCAGCGAAGCATCTCCGGCGGCGAGACCCGAAAGACTGTACGACCGATGCGAGAACGCAGCAAGAGCGTTGCGCTCAGCCCGAGCGGTGGATCGCCCAGCAATCGGCGACGAAGCTGCGTCCGAAAATGGTCAGCGTCACGGGCGCGCCTCGGGTTTCCCCCAGGCGCTCGGCGACGCGTTGCGAGGCGTGGTTCTCGGGCGCGATGAGCGAAATGAGCCTGGTCACGGGGTAGTTGGCAAAGCCGTAATCGAGCGCTGCCTTCGCCGCCTCGGTCGCATAGCCTTTGCCCCAGAAGGGCCGGTCGAGCGCCCAGCCGACTTCCATCCCGGGCCAGCCTTCCGGCTGCCAAAGCCCGATGCGCCCGAGGAACGCATGGTCCGATTTCCGCTCGACGACCCAGCAGCCGAAGCCGCGCAGCAGCCAGTGGCCGGCGAAGGACGCCATGATTCGCCAGGCGTCGCTCGGCGAGGGCGTCGCGCCGCCGATGAAGCGCATGACCTCGGCGTCGGCAGACATCCGCGAAAAAGCGTCGAGATCGTCGTTCCTCCAGCCCCGCAGGACCAGCCGCTCCGTCTCGATAACAGGGACTGCCAGCATCGTGCGTTCCACTTCGCCCACGACACCAGATCTAGCATAAAATATCCGCGACGGCACAACCGCCATCGCGACGATGGCCTCCTGAGCGCAGCGACCACCCGCGGCCGCAATCTATTCCTTGTAGATTTTGCGGAAGTCCGGGTGGATGTGGAACCAGTACTCGAAACCCTTGACGTTCGGCTGCATCGCGTAATCCGCATAGCGCTTGTAGAGCGGGATCCGCGGCAGGTCCGTCATGACGATGTTCACCATGTTCTGGAGCGAGGCCTTGTAGGTCTCCTCGTCGGAGGCGAAGCGCGCCGCGTCGATCTCCTTGTCGAGCGCGGGGTTGACGTAGTTGGCCGTATTGAAGACCGAGTTGTTTTCGCCGTCATAGGTCCAGAAGAAGTGATACTCCGGGTAGTCGAGCCAACCGTAGAACTCGGCGATCACCAGCGGCATGGTCTTGCTCGCCATCTGGGCGAACCAGTTGGAGCCGGGCACCTTCTCGATCGTTACCTCGACGCCGATCTTTTTCAGCGATTCCTGAATGAGGATCGCTTCGGGCTCGCGGGTGGTCGCTTCGCTGAGGTCAACCGATAGCGTCGTCTTGAAGCCGTCGGGGTAGCCCGCCGCGGTGAGCAACGCCTTCGCCTGCTCGAGGTTGGTGCCGTGCTTGATCGGCACAGGCCAAGTCGGGTCATAAGGCTTCGCCGGATCGCCGCCATACATCGCAACGCCGCGGCCATAGAGCGCGGAGGCGAGGATCTCCTTGTAGGGGATCGCGTAGGAAATCGCCTGGCGAACCTTGGGATTGTCGAAGGGCGGGATCTTCACGTTCATGTCGACGAAGACCAGGTCGTTCTGGATCGGCACGCCGATCACCTTGACCTTGCCGCCCTTGGCGAGTTCGGCGTAGTCCTTGGGCGGCAGGCCGACCGAGATGTCGACATCGCCCTTTTCGAGCAGGGCGCGGCGCGTGCTGGGCGAGGCGATCTGGCGGAAGATCACCTTCCGCAGCTTGGGCAGCGGTCCCGACTTCCACTCGTCGAAGCGGGTGAACACGGTCTGCTGATCGGGCGTCCAGGATTCCACGCGAAACGCGCCGCCGCCCGCGTCGTTGCGCGAGACCCATTCGAGGGCCCACGGATCCGCCGCCGTTGCGTGCTTCTTCGCCAGCTCGGAGTTGACGATGACGGGCACCGGCACGGCGAGGTCCGGCATCGTCAGCTTGTTCGGCTGGTCGAACGTGGCCTTGAAGGTATGCGCATCGACCACCGAGAATTGCTCGGGCTTGACCAGCGATCCGGCGGCCATCTGCACCGCCGGGAAGCCGCCCGCGGCGATGGCGCGGTCGAACGACCATTTGACGTCCGCGGCGGTGACCGGCGAGCCGTCGTGGAAGGTCGCGTCCTTGCGCAAATGGAAGATGTAGGTCCTCTTGTCAGCGCTGATCTCCCAGCTCTCGGCGAGCTCCGGCGTCATCACCTTGGCGTCATAGGAGATCGTGCCGTCGGGCAGAATCTTCTCGCCGTGGCTGACCAGCCGGTCATAGGCCTGCCAGACCACCATGCGGCTGTGGTCGTTGGCGGTCGGCACCATCGTGTCGAGGCTGTTCGGCCCCATCTCCGACACGATCACCAGCGTATCCTTGGGTATCTCCGCCGCGTCGGCGCTGCTGCCCGCCCAGGCCGCCGATCCGATGAGCAGGACGGCCGCCCAATTTTTCTGTCGGTTTGCCATGTCGCTCTCTCCGTTGAAAAGTCAGAGGCCCAGCTGGTTGAGCAGCGGCGGCCATTTGTCGGCCCAAGGGCGCGCGCGCTCGAACGCGCCCGAGGCGCGCAGCACCGTCTGGTCGTCGAGGTGGCGGCCGATGATCTGCAGTCCCACCGGCAATCCGTCGCCGGTGAATCCCGCGGGAACGGTGGCGGCCGGCTGTCCCGTCATGTTGCAGGGGAACGTGAAGCAGAGCCAGGCCGCGTTGGGCACCATGCGGCCCTCGATGATCTCCGGTCCCTGTATGTGCACGGGGAAGGGCGGTGCTGCGAGGGTTGGCGTGAGCAGCAGGTCGTATTTGGCCATGAAGCGCCACATCTTGTTGCAGAGACGCTTGCGGTCGGTCTTGGCGTCGGTGATCTGCTCGGCCGTCCAGGGCCGCTGCAGAAGATCGACCAGATGCGGCGACATCTCGTGCTCATGTCCTTTCATCATGCGGCGCAGGCCGGTGAGATCGCTCTCGGCGACGACCAGCGCCCAGAAGGTTGCCGCCGGATCCGACCAGCCGGGATTGGCGCGCTCGACGGTGCAGCCGAGGTCGCGCTCGAAGACGGCGACCGCGGCGGAGACGACGCGCCGCACTTCGGGATCGACGGCCGCGTAGCCCCAATCCTCGCTGTAAGCGATCCGCAGTCCCTTGATGTCACCCCGTGTGGCCTCGACGTAGTCGTAGTCGGCGGCGGGAATCGAGTAGCGGTCGCGCGGGTCGGGACCGGCGATGACGTTCAGCATCAGCGCCGAATCGGCGACCGTCCGGCTCATGGGTCCGATATGCTCGAGGGATTCCCAGCTCGACACTCCCGGATAGCGCTCGTCGCGGCAGCCGGGATAGAGCGGCACCCGGCCCATCGAGGCCTTGATGCCATAGAGCCCGCAATGCGCCGACGGGATGCGCACCGAGCCGCCGCCATCGCTGCCGATCGCAAAGGGTGCGACCCCCGCCGCCACGGAGGCGCCCGAGCCCGCGCTCGAGCCACCGGAGGTGAGGGCCAGGTTCCACGGATTGCGCGTCGTCGGAAAGACCGGATTGTGGCTCGCGCCGCTGTAGCCGAATTCCGGCACGTTGGTCTTGCCGATGATGACGGCGCCCGCGGCCTTCAGCCGCTCGACGACGATGTCGTCCTCGTCGGGCACAAAGTCCTTGTAGAGCGGCGAGCCCATGACCGTGAGGATGTCCTTGGTCGCCACCAGATCCTTGATCCCGATCGGCACGCCGCCGAGGACACCAGGATCGTCGCCGGCGGCGATCTTAGCGTCGACGGCGCGCGCCGCGGCGCGCGCCACCTCGGGTGTCGGCGTGCAGAAGGCATGGACATGCGGCTCCAGCACCGCCATGCGCCGCAGCACGGCCTCGGTTACCTCGATCGCGGAGAACTCCTTCTGGCGGATGCGCTTGGCGAGCGTCAGCGCGTCCATGCGGCAGATCTGGTTGTCGGCGTTCATCGGCGGGTTCCTCGGCTGGTCATGCGAAATGGCAAGCGACGACATGGGCGTCGCCGAAGAGCGTCAGCTCGGGCATCGCGGCGGCGCAGCGCTCCGTGGCGATCGGGCAACGGCCGTAGAACCGGCAGGTGTCGGGATCGGGATCGATCGGACTGCGCGGACTGCCGTCGAGCCGCGGGCGCGCCTCGCCGCGCCGCGCCGGATCGGGGATCGCACCGATCAGCGCCCGCGTGTAGGGATGGCGTGCCGCGCCGAACAGCACCTCCGTCGGCGCCGCTTCGACCACACGGCCCAGATACATGACGATGATGCGCGAGCACAGCAGCCGGACGACGTTGAGGTCGTGCGAGACGAAGAGGTAGCTCACGCCGAGCCGCGTCCGCAGATCGTCGAGCAGCCGGAGGATCACCGCCTGAACCGAAACGTCGAGCGCCGAGGTCGGCTCGTCGAGGATCAGCAGCGACGGCTCGACGGCGATGGCGCGGGCGATGCCGACGCGCGCGCGCTGCCCGCCCGACAATTGATGGGGATAGCGTTGAATCAGTTCCCGCGGCAGGCCGACGAGATCGGCCGCGTGATGGACGCGCATGGCGAGCTTGCCTTTGTCGCGCAGGCCGAGGAGCCGCCTCAGCGGGTCGGCGATGGCGTCGAAGACGCGGAAGGACGGGTTGAGGCTCTCCGTCGGATCCTGAAACACCACCTGAATCCGCGCCCGCTCCGGCAAGGTGGTGAAGGTCGCCTGGGAGACGGCCGTCGTTTCTTTTCCGTCCAGCAAGATGGTGCCGGAGCTCGGATCGATGAGCCGCGCGAGGAGGCGCACCAGAGTCGACTTGCCGCAGCCGGATTCGCCGACGAGACCGACGCATTCTCCGGGGGCGATCGCGAGGTCGACGGCGTCGACCGCGTAGAGCATCGCGCCCTTGTGCCGGCCGCCGATGGGGTAGCGCTTGGTCAGCGCCCGCGCTTCAAGGAGCGGCGTCACAGCGGCACCCGGCAACGCACCAGATGCGCGGGCGACAGCGCGGTCCATGGCAGCGGCCGCTCGTCGCAGAGCGGCACATGCCGCCGGCAGCGTGCGCTGAAGCGGCAGGCGGGCAGCTCCGCGCGCAGATCGGGCAATTGTCCGGGGATCGAGACCAGTCCGCCGACCGTCGAGCGCGGGGTCGGCGTGGCGGCCAGGAGTTGTTGGGTATAGGGATGCGCGGGCCGGCTCAAGAGCTCTTCCGTTGCCGCCACCTCGACGAGATGACCGGCATGCATCACCGCGATACGGTCACAATACTCGCCGGCGAGGCCGAGATCATGGGTAATCAGCAGCGTCGACATGCGCGTGCTGCGGCTCTGATCGCGGATCAGATCCATGATGACGGCCTGCGTCGTCACATCGAGGCCGGTGGTCGGCTCGTCGGCGATGAGCAGGAAGGGTGAGCACGCCAGTGCCATGGCGATCATGACGCGCTGGCACATGCCGCCCGACAGCTCGAACGGGTAAGCTTCGCAACGTCGTTCCGGGTCCGGGATGCGCACGCGCGCGAGCGCGTTGATGGCATGGCGGCGAAGATCGCTGCGGCGAAGCGCGGCGTGCTGACGCAGGATGTCCTCGATCTGGCACCCGACCTTGCGGATCGGGTTGAGCGCGGTGCGCGGGCTCTGGAAGATCATCGCCAGCTCGCGGCCGCGCACAGCGGCGAGCGCCTGTTCAGAGGCCGCGAGCACGTCGAGGCCACCGAACCGGATGCTGCCGCGTTGCACCTGCGCCGCCGCGTCCTGCAGCCCCATGACGGCGTAAGCCAAGACCGATTTCCCGGAGCCGCTTTCGCCGACCACGCCGACGATCTCGCCGCGCTCGACGGAGAGCGATACATCCTCGAGCGCGCGCACCGTGCCATGGCGCGTTCGGAAGACCAGCGAAAGATCCTCGATGGCCAGCAGCGCCGTCATATCCGCCGCCTCGGATCGAGCAGGTCGCGCAGCCCGTCGCCGAGCAGGTTGAAGCAGAAGACCGCCAGCACGAGGGCGGCGCCCGGAAAGACGAAGCTCCACCACTCGCCGGAAATGATGAAGCTGGCACCCTCGGAGACCATGATGCCCCATTCCGGCGTCGGCGGCCGGACGCCGAGGCCGATGAACGACAGTCCCGCGGCGTTGAGGATCGCCCAGCCCATGTTGAGCGACGCCTGCACCATCATCGGCGGCAATATGTTCGGGATGATGTGGTTGACCAGCACCGCCAGAGAGCGGTTGCCGCCCATGCGGGCCGCCTCGACATATCCCATCTCTCGCCGGACATTCACTTCGCCGCGCGCGAAGCGGCAATAGAAGGGCAGGTTGATGATCATGGTCGCGATAATGATGTTGAGCACGCTGTTGCCCAGCGCCGCGACGATGCCCATCGCCAGCACGAAGAGCGGGAACGCCATGATGGTGTCCACCAAGCGCCCGATGAGGCGGTCGCACCAGCCGCCGAAATAACCGGCCGCTGCACCGAGCGCGAGCCCGCCGAGGAAGGAGAGCACGACCGCCGAGATCGCCATGCCGAGATCGAGTCGGGCGGCGACGATCACGCGACTGAAGATGTCGCGTCCGAGGGCGTCCGTCCCGAAGAGATGCGCGGCATTGGGTGGCATCAGTCGGGCGGCGCCATCCGTCGTCAGCGGGTCGTAGGGCGCCAGGACATTGCCGAAGAGGGCGCACAAGGCGAGCAGCAGAAGGATCGCCACGGCGGCGAGGGTGAGCCGGTTCTCGCCGAAAGCGTGGGCAACATTGCGGGTGAGCGTCTGCGGGAGCGTTGCGTCGCTCATCAGGCCTCGAACCGCACACGCGGGTCGATGACGGTGCCGAGCAGGTCGACGATCAGGTTGAGCAGGACATAAAGCACCGCCATCATCAGCACGAAGCCTTGGACCGCGGCGTAGTCCGAGGCGAGGACTGCCCGGACGGCGTAGCCGCCGACGCCCTGCCAGCCATAGACCTGCTCGATCAGCACATTGGCGCCGAGCAGGAACGAGAACACCATGCCGAGCACGTTGCTGACCGGCAGCAGCGCATTACGGAAGGCATAGGTCATCAACACCTTGCGCCGCGGAAGGCCGCTCGCGCGTGCGGTGCGAATGAAATCGCTGCCGAGCGCCTGCAGCATCGCCGCCCGGGTAATGCGCGCGATCGGCGCCAAGGCGAAGAGGCCGAGCGAGACCGAGGGCAGGATGAGCTGCGCCAATGCCGCTCGGAAGACCTGCCAGTCGCCCGCCAGCAGGCTGTCGATCGTGTAGGCGCCGGTGATCCGCGGCGGCACCGCGTAAAGGATATCGTTGAGCCGCCCTACGGGCTCGGGCGCAAGGTCGAGCAGGTAGTAGAAGACATAGACCGCCAGCAGCCCCACGAAGAAGGTCGGAAAGGCCGCCGCCACCGAGATCGAGGCGCGGCACAGATGGTCGATCGCCGAGTCCGGTCGGGTCGCGGCCAACACGCCCATCGGGATCGCCACTCCGACCGCAAAGATCAGCGCGAACAGCGTCAGTTCCAGTGACGCCGGCAGGCGTTGCGCCAAATCGGTCAATACGGGCTGCCCGGTGGTGAGCGAGTTGCCGAGATTGCCGTGCGCGAGATCGTCAAGGTAGCGCGCGAACTGCGCGGGCAGGCTGCGATCGAGCCCAAGCTTGGCGCGGACCTCGGCGATCGACGCCGCATTCGCCGCCGGCCCTGCGAAATAGGCTGCCGGGTCGCCCGGCAGGGCGTGGGATAGCAGGAAGGTGACGACGACGACGCCCGCAAGGCTCGGCAGAGTTCCCAGCAGCCGCTTCCAAACGAAGGCCATCGCCGCGTTGCCTCACTCGGCGCATATGTCCGCATGATGCATGCAAGGGATATGCCGGTGCCGGAAGACGGCGCGGCTGCCTCGCGGTGCTGCTCTGCGATCACCGATCGCGAAGACCTGCTCAAAAAGATCGACAGGGCGCCGATAAAACCGGCAACGTGATCACACGCCAGATGCGTGCATGTGGGATGAGCTCAAGACGAGCGCGCGAGCGGGCTCATCCGTTGCGGCGATTTGCGCAACAATTGCGAGAGCCGCGCCCATGCGGGCTCTCGGTTGTAAAAGCAACCGCTGCCGCTCGCGACGACGCGTTGCGTCGCGCGGGGCTCTCGCGGTTGCAAGAGCAACCGCTGCCGCCCGGTCGTGACAACGCTTCGCGTTGCGCGGGCTATAGCTTCTTGCCGTCGGGCCCGAACTGCTTCAGATAGGCGATGACGTTGCTGATGTCCTGGTCGTTCGGCAGACCGGGGAAGATCATCTTCGTGCCCGGCACCTTCGCCCGCGGATTCTTGAGATACTCCTTGAGCGTCGGCTCGTCCCAGGTGATGCCGGAGTCCTTGTTGGCCGCCGAGTAGCTGTAGCCCGGAAACGTGCCGGCCTTGCGGCCGACGACGCCGTTCAAGACCGGCCCTACGGCGATCTTGGCGGTCTCGCCGACCTGGTGGCAGATGCGGCATTTCGCGAAGACTTGCGCTCCTGCATCGGCGTCTTGCGCCAGCGCCATGCCCGGCGCGGCGACGAGCATGGCAAGCGTGATCCAAAGCGATTTGGCTTTCACCATCGTTTTCCCTCAGCTGATTTGTTGGAAGCGTTCCGGTCGACCTCTATGCGCCGA
>Ga0209274_10001546_pt1 | contig 11705 bp, 9 predicted proteins | sample HubBroMetageREF1_FD_188343 | JGI IMG/M metagenome (GOLD analysis project Ga0209274, IMG submission 188343) | Reference soil microbial communities from the Hubbard Brook experimental Forest, New Hampshire, USA - Hubbard Brook CCASE Soil... | ecosystem: Environmental > Terrestrial > Soil >...
CTGTAAAGCTCACCAACGCCGTTCTGGCCCTCCAAACTGTAGACGCCGTAGAATACTCCGTTCGTTGCTTGGAACACCCCGCCGGCGTAACTACCAAACTCGCAGCCTGCCGCATATACCGAAGTGAAGGCGCCGCTCTGACTGATGCTGTAGATCAGACCTTCGCCGTCACAGGTGGTTGTCCCGTAAAGGTTCCCGTCGCTTGCCGGAAACAGTCCGACGGTCTGGTAGGTTGCGGTTCCCACAAAGTTGTAAACCGTTGTGAAAACCCCGGTAGATGTAATGCTGAAAACCGTTCCGTTGCTGTACCAGCCCCTTCCGACGAAAGTTGTCCCATAAAAAGTTCCGTCGTTCGCTTGCGCTACCGGAACATAGGGCTCAGCCCCATCGGCTCTCACATCGAAGCTGTGCAATAAAGTGAATGCGCCGCTCGTCGTAATTTTGAAGACGGTACCACAACCATACGCACCGAATTCTTCGCAGGCTACGTTGAGAGCGTACTGGCCGCCCCATCTGGTCGTCCCGTACAGATCGCCATCCGCGCCTTGCACGAGCCCGGTGGGGAGGAAACCATCTGATTCGTTGAAGCTATGAAGTGGGGTGACAACCCCTGCCGCAGTCATTTTGAAGATTGTCCCGCACCCTATGTCGCAACTTCCCGACCCACCAAAGGTAGTGGTCCCGTAGAAATTCTTGTCGCTCCCCTCAACTAGGCCGCTGGGAACGTTGCCATCGGAGCCGTTGAAGTAGTGAAGAACGGTGTACACTCCCGCTGGAGTAATTCGGTAGACAATGCCGCAGCCATAATAGGCACACGGGTTCGTCGTAATGCCTCCCCCCGCGAGACCGTAGAAGTTGCCGTCGGTGCCGAGGACTAAGGAACCGCCTGGGATGGAGCCGTCGCGGCAACCCTGAGCACAAAAATTATGGAGCACAGTGATAGTTCCAGTGGGGGTTATCTTTAGCACGGAGCCACCGCTATAGGCGACTGCGGTCCCATAGAGATTCCCGTCTCTTCCCTGAATAAACGAGGAGAACCCGATGTACTGAAGTCCGAACTGAGCGAGGGTCGTAAAAGTTTGCGCCGACGCCGCAGCCGTCATCCCCGCAAACAGCGCACAACCCAGAGCAACTTTTTTCCAGCAACTCATATTTTCCTCCGCACCTGCTCCCTGTCGCGATCCACGAAAACTCAGGAGGCCGTACCCCATGCCGGACGCCAGTCGCCAGAGTCTATTCCACTCACGAGAACTGGGCAACGTGCAGAATTCTGCGCACAGGTTGGTGCAGCTCGCAACCTGTTGTCAACGGCGATTACACTCAAACCCTCTCGGCGGTGAGCTTTGAGCAAACTATGGAATCGCGTCTAAGGGAAGCGAACTAGCCTGTGTCACAAATTGGGTCACAAGTCGCTGACAAGTGTGGCCATTTGACGCCTTTCGAAGGCGCGCCAGACGTGCCATCTCATTGAATCTGCTCGGAGACGTGTCTAGAAGTATGCTTTACGAATCGGCTGCTCTACCAACTGAGCTACGTCGGCTTTGATTTACCAGGCTCGAATCACAAGGCCTCGATTTACGTACCTTGATTTGCCCGTTTATTTTATCAAACTGCTACGTTCCGGCTGCGGCGTGGTACGGCCCGCATTGGTCAAGGCGAGTTAGTCCTTCAGCGTCACCACCGACACGGAGAACGGCAGCAGGCGAAGTTTTCCGTCCCCCACGTCCTGTTTCACCGGATCGGGCGACTCCCCTCCGATGGTCTGAAGCGTCGCTCCGGCACACTCTTTTGGTAGCTCGACCACAATCTCGCGACTGCGTTGGTTGATCAACACCAGCTTTCGCTGGCTGCCGGGCTGAGTGCTGGTGATGAAAGCCTGTGCGGCGATCCCGTCTGCGTCCGCCGGCAAGCCCCTGCTCTGCACTTCGGTTTCGGCCAGGTCGCCGCCAGGGCTAAGATTATTCTTGAGCAACTCGAGCACGGTCAAACGAGCATTGGGTTTGCCATTTGTCCAATCGACCATGCTGACGCTGGGAAACTGGCTGGGATAGCCGACAAGCTGCGATTCTCCAACGGTATCGACTCCAAGTTGCGCCAATTGAATATAGTCGTATGCGTACAACGCCCCGCTCAGATTCCAGTAAGCGGCGGGGATCGGCTTCTCCACGTGGTTGGGTTCGCCCTGAGTCATGTCGCCAGAAAGGATCGAGCCGGCTTCATTGATCATGACCTTGGTCGACGGCGACAGACGATCGCGCATGCGCAGAATGTACCGGGTCGCCGCCAGGAACTCGTTCGCCCGATCAAAGAATGTGTACTGCCAGTCATCGAGTGTCTGGTCGGCACTGGGCGTCGCGTATACGTGAAAAGAAATGTAGTCGAGCGGAATTCCCGGTTTATGGTTCTTCGGGTCCAGAAAATATTCGAACATGTGCGCCCCGCCCTCCGGGTAAGACAACGCCAGCGCCACAAACTTCATCTGCGGCGCGACCCTGCGCACGGCCTCCACGATCGCGTCGTAGCGCTCCACATATTGCTGGGGCGTCGGTTCGTGCTCGCCGTCAACCTCGTTAAAGACCTCCCAATAACCCATGTCGTCGTGGTGCCCGGAAGCATGAAACTTCCCTAACTCGTCGGTGAATCCCCCCTGCATGTACCAACTCGCCACGCGCGCATAGTAGTCGGCCAGCGCCTGCACGTCGTGCAGATCTTTCCCCTGCGAATAGTTCCACATAACCTGATTAGGATCGTCCGGATACACCACCGGCTGAGGAGTTGTGAACATCCACTCGGGGGCAGTGCTGAAGCTCCATACGACAGGATGTCCAGCGCTGGCGATCTGAAAATCGTCTACCAGCGGGTCCATGTACTCGAAGTCCCAGTAAGTCTGGCTCTGGTCAGGAGGCCGCAACTCGGCAACCGACAGCTTGGGATAGGGAAACCAAAAAGCATAGCGGACATAGTCGCAGGCGAGCTTGCGCAGGTCTGCCATCGACGCATCGTGAATCGGCGACCCTCGGCGCAGCATGGGATTCACCACCGCTTGCAGAGTAGGTGTCGTGCGATTGGGCGTCTTCTTGGCCCAGTTCACGACCACCAGGGGCGGCGCGCCCTGCGCCAATAGGGTGCCGCCGCAAGTCGTCAGCAACATGAGTATGAATAACGTTCGACAGGTTTGAGTGCCGCGAGATCGCCGCCGCATGGGTTTCACGACCGCAATGTTAGGGACGTGGCCAGGAAGAGTCAATGACGGGATGGGGAGTCAACGGCAATACGGCTGCCCATTATGAATGAGTGTTTGTGGTTGCTTGGGGATTGACCGAGCCCGCCACTAAAAAGTACGGGCGCCGCGGCTGACCTTTACAGCGTCTACCCTATTTTTATTCGACCGCTTGTTCGCTACGTTTCCTGCTAGCGTGACGAGTATTCCGGGGAGGAACTCGTCCTACTAGCTTGGCGGGTACTCGGGGGAGAACTCGTCAGAAACAGGGGAGCACTCGTCTTGGTCGCAGGCCTGCGTAGGGACGGCTACTCCCCTCTAGTTATCTTCGGCACTGTTCCAAATACCGAGGGATGAAGATCAACGACGATGATGGCGGCTCGCCACGACCGATGTCGCGGTAATCCGCCAGCGTTCTAGGCGGCTGGCTTCTCCGCCAATTCTTCGTATTCCCGCTGCGAAGCGCCCGGCAGCAGCACCCACATTGTGTACACCCCGATCGCGGTCCCGAACGGAATATTGAACAACGAGATAAACGCCAGCACCAGCGCCACGACGCGCCCCCAGGATTCGCGGTGCAGCAATCCCCAGCCCGCGATGAATCCGCTTGCCGCCTTGGCCAGAACGATGATTCCGAGCGTGCTCACGATTGCGCTGAGAAAGCCCGTGGGCACGTCGGCGGGCGCTCCCATTTCGTGCAAATGCGGGAACAAAGTATTGCCCACGACGATCAGGATGAATCCGCCCACCGCGTTCAAGGCCGATACGGCCAGCCATAGAATCCCCAGCAGATGCATGTGGGACTGCACCCGCCCCGGGACCGGCTGCATGAACGAGACTGGACCCACGAATTGCTTGCCGCACTTGCTGCAAAACGCTTGTCCCGGCTGAATTGCACCGCCGCATCCATCGCAGAACATGATGCCCTCCCCAAGGATTTCGAAAACGCCGCCTGCATTCACAAAACACCGCCACAATCCCGTCAACAATAGATACGCGGAAAGCGTAACGAAGTTCCGTCTTCCGCATCCCCTTGTCGCCGCGAGTCTACTTCCGCGCACGCCGTTTTGAAATGAAAAAGCTTCAACAAGAAAAACGAAGAGGCCGCCCGGCAACAGGGCAGCCTCTTCTTCAAGGGAGAATAGTTCCAACGGAGCTTTGAAATCCGTCAAAACTTTCTGCGCAAATCTTATGAGTCTAAAAACAGGGGTGTCAAGCGATTTTTATGAAATAAATGTCTTTGTTTTCAACTAGATACAGACTTAATCAATAGAGGCAGAGAGTGTAGCAATTTGAGACAAACGCTGCGATTGAGGACCCTAAGCCGATCTATCTAAAGGCACTTACCCATGGTTAGAAGGGCATCAGGCAGGGTTTTGCGGCGCCGGGCGCCCCCCATCTGCCCCGCTTTGGGTTGATCCCTTGACCACAGTTTCCGTGAGGCGCAGCGAGATGAATTCCATCTGCTCGGGGCGGTCAAACACCTGGTCGGGATACCAGCGCTTCATCAAAATCCGGATTCCACCAAACGCCACGCCCGCCACCACTGCGAGTCCCGCGAGAATCCCGCAGAGAACAACGATGTTGAGAATCAACATGTACAGATCGCGTGCCTGCCCATTATCGGTCGGCGTGTTCCACGTAACGTTAGCTTCGTAGTTCACCATTCCCAGCAGAGACTTGGCATCGCTGTCGGAAACCGGTCCAGTCGCGATGGCGAGAATCGGCCCCGTGCGCTTGGCGGAAAATGAACCTGCGTCCTCCCCGCTCGAAACGCCGGGTTGCGGCTGCGCCATCCGATGCGCGGCATCGATGCGCTGCAGATGCTGGGCAGCGAGCTGCGGTGTGGGGTAGGAAATCAGCATCAACGTCGCTTCTCCGCTCGCCGTGTCGTAGCGCGCCAACGCCACTTCCGAACTGGTATTGAAATCCACCAGGTCCGCGGAAACCGGCGGCGCCAGGGCGGCCAGCGCGACGGGCCCCATCGCATACTTCTGCGTGTTCGCTACATAGCCCTGGTGTGGCATGAATTCGATAAAAGTCGGCAGGTTGGCGGCATTCCCGTTTGGCCGCGGCAGTGCTCCCGACAGCTCGCGCAACTGCGCTCCCGACATGGCCGATTCCCGGCTGAACTGCGCGTCCACCAGCACATTCCCGCGGTAGAAGAGCATGCGCTGTCCTAGAGACGCTCCCTCGTCATCGATCTTCTCTTTGGTCATCTGCGGCTGCAGATAGAACGTGTAGGCACCGAACGCGCCGGAAGCGTCGGCGAAGCGCGCGGCGCGAATGTTCAGCGTGCGCCCATCGTCGCGAGTGTAGGTGGCATCGGCTAGGTCCGAGAACCCGTATTCCTTCAGCACCGCGGCATTACTTGGATCCGCAACCGCAGGGTCGGTGCTGGACTGGGCCGAACCCTGCATCTGCCATCCCCCAAACTGTTGCGGAAGAATCGCCGGAGCCTGCTCCGCATTTCGAGCAGAAGCCGGAGACGCATTCCCAGGCGCAGACTTGTCCGCCGCGATCGCCATGCCGAGCAGGCACGCGAGAGAAATCACCACACCGAGAGAACGGGAAAAACTCATGAATGTCCCGGGACTTACGAGCCGCTTTACGTAATTAGACCACAAAGCGGGCTGAAAAGTTTCCACTGCCTCGTAAGCGCCTGATCCAGCAGCGTTTTGTGGGCTTTCGAAGACTGGTTACCTTCGTGCCTCATCCCTACCCGTCGGGGCCATTCACACCCCACGAATCCGGGGGCAAACTAGCTCTGGGTGACTGAATGCCATCAGATGTAAAGAATAATCGTCGCGGAAATCGCACCAAGGCAGTGATTCCCGTGAAAGTAAAGGGCCAGGACAGCACCGGAAAACCTTTTGAAGAGCTGGTCATCACCCTGGATGTAACGCCCGATGGAGTGCGCTTGGGCTCGGTCCATCACCCATTGAACGCGCTGGAGGAAGTCACGATTTTCTATCGCCAGCGCAAGATTCAGTTTCGCGTTATATGGACAAAGCAGATAAAGGGGACTTCCGAGTTTCAGGTCGGGTTGCAGGCGGTGAGTCAGGAAAGCGAAGCGTGGGGACTGAATTTTGCCGACTATCGGCGCCAGCCAGTTCCGCAGCCGGCAGTCGCTCAGGCCCCGGTAATTGCGTAAGGGAAAGGGAAGTGACGGGACAAGTTTATGGGTAATTCATTCCGCAATCTTTGCTTGAAACTTTGGTGCGATGAGGCCGGTCAGGACATCGCCGAATACTCGGTCATGCTGGCGGTAGTCCTCGTCATTGTCGTGGGCACGGTACGTCTGATCGGTTCCAACGCCGGCAACATCTTCTCGCAAGTCGGCAGCGCCATCCAGTAAGAGCCAGAACGCTCGCAGCAGAACAGGATCGGGTGCCCCACTCTTGTCGCGTTCCTTGCGACAGAGCCTGTCCTGAGCGAAGCCGAAGGGGTGGGGCCTTTGATCTTGCCTCTGTAGCGTTCTGTTCCTAGCCTGTTAGCGTCGATTGACCATGTGGCCGCGTCCATCGCGCACTTCGTTTCCCTTGAAGTGGGCAACCCGATCGAGACGCTTTCCCGGCTCGGGCCTGTCGCCAACGTTTGGCCGTGGGCCGTTATATCCATGCTCCGGATGGTAACGGTTATTTACCTGGCCGCGAAAACCTTCACCGCCATGAAACCATGGGCCAGCTCCGATGAAAACACCACCAGTAAACCATTCTCGACCGTAATAGCCGTAGGGGGCGCAGTTGTACGGAGCGGCGTCATAGTAGCCGTAAGGACATCCAGGCGCGGCGCCGATACTGACGCTGACCTGAGCCTCCGTCTTGGAAGCGGTCATCATGAAGCAGATTCCGGTAACAGCAGCTAGCACAAGGCATTTGAAACTGTTCATTTAATCTCCTCGTTATTCGTGAGCATCGTTCTGAGCGTTGAAATTGACCACTGAAGCAAGCACCTGCGCCGTCCACTCTTCTCAGCAGGATCGGCGGTTTGACCTTAGATTGCATGCTATGGCCGCCGCGCTGATTTGACTGTTCAAAACGGCTCACCTCGGCCTGTCGTCCATCTTCAACATTCCCAATTTTTCAGTGCGGCAGGAGTGGGAGCAGACAATCTCTCCGGGTGGCTCTCGCTGAAGAATGAGGAGCTTTTCACAGCGCGAACTTGCTCCGCCTAATACCCGCGAGCAGGTTTTGTGCTCTGGCGAAGGACTTTAAAATGAACCGGGGAATAGTTTCTAGGCCAGTGAGAACTACCGTCGTGAGGTGTTTCCTGGACCGTGCGATGAGACACTTCTGATTTTGAAGGTGGTTACTGCCCGGTGACCTTGTCCATCTTACTGGCCACTTTCACTCCACTCAATCCGTCCACATACTTCGCGATTCCGCGATAGAGCGATTCGGCAATGCGCTGGCGGTATTCGCTGGTTTCGAGGCGGTGCTCGTCGGTGGGATTACTGACAAACGAGATCTCCGCCAGGATCGACGGCATGTTGGCCCCAATCAGCACGATAAACGGCGCCTTCTTAACCCCGCGGTCGCGGATCGCCGGGCTCTTCGCCGCCAGACCGCTGTGCAGCGACTCCTCTACGTCTCCGGCAAACTCGCGCGACTCTTCGATTTTTTCCTTCAGCGCGATTTTCTTCACCAGATCCTGCAGTTCGTAGATCGATTTCTCCGAAACGGCATTCTCGCGGGCTGCCACTTCCAGCGCTTCCGGCGAAGAGGTGAAGTTTAGGTAGTAGGTTTCGACGCCGCGCGCAGCGGAATCCTGGCTCGAGTTGGCATGAATCGAAATAAACAGGTCGGCGCGCTGCTGGTTGGCGATGGCGGTGCGCGTTTCGAGCGGAATGAAGGTATCGTCCTTGCGGGTGTACACCACTTCGGCGCCCAGTCGCGTCTCGAGCAGCCTGCCCAGCCGCCGTCCGACTTCGAGCACCAGATCTTTTTCCTGCAGGCCATTCGGGCCGATCGTTCCGGTATCGTGGCCGCCGTGGCCGGGATCGATCACAATCCTGCCAATCTTCAATCCGAGAGCGCGAATCAGCGACCGGTCGCCGCTGGCCGTCGGCCGGGCTTCGTGAATATCCGGGTTCTCTGGTTTCCGGCTGGAGCTGAGATGCGACAGCGACTTGCCGCGCCCAGAGCCCGCGGGCAGGGGATCGCTCACTGCCTTATCTTCGGAATCCGCTGAATCGGAATCCGATCCAGTGTCGGTCTTGCGGGAAGCAGTGGCAATACTCGACGCCACATGAGGATGATTCGGCGTAGACTCGAGCTTCGCGACCTTCACCGCAGGCGCATCGTCGTCATCATCCTCCCCACCCGCTTCCACAATGACTTTCTTCACCGTAGCCGGCGTGGTCTTGTCGCCCGGGCTAACCGGCTTCAGTGGCTGGGATGGCGGATGCGCCTTCGCGCTTTCCAACGGTCCGGTGGACGCGACCGATTCGACCGGCGCGACGTTCGGATCGGCATGAATCTGCTCGCTCTTGCTGGGCGGTTTCCCGGCGAGGGCTTTCACGTCAGCCTTCAACTCAGACTGCGGAACACTCTTCGGAGCATTCTTCTCGACATTCTTTTGAGTACTGAGTTTCGGAACATCTTGCGGATCACCGGGATTCGATCCCGCTTTCGGCGGGGCCTCGACGTCGGCTGTCTCAACCTCCGCGTCTTTTAACTGTCGCGCGCGCGCCATCTCGCCGTCTTTGCCGTGAATATCCTTGCCGTGGATATCGATAATCAGACGGTAAGGATTGGGCAGCAGAAAAGCTTCGTAGTCCGAAAGATTGTCCACTTCCAGGACAACCCGCGTGCGCCCTGGCTGAAACTGTGCCACGCGAATCTTCTTGAGGAATCCGTCATCCACGTCAAAGCTCTTGCCCACCAGCGTCGAGGCCAGCTTGGTACCGCGCAAATCAAAGAAAATGCGGTCAGGATGGGCAATGCGCTGCGATCCGAACTTGATGTCGCTCTCCAGGTCAATGGCGACGCGGGTGTAATCCGGCGTTGACCAGTGCCGAATTCCAGTCACCCGCGGCAGATGGCCGGGATGGCTTTCGGAGGATTCCTGCGCAGCTGGTTCGCTCTTGGAATCGACCTTAGTGCCGTCGGACTTGGAGTCGTCGGCCTGAGCATCAATATGCGAATCCGCGTCTTTGGGCGCGTATTGCTTCGTAGCTTTGCTCTTGTTGGTTTCCTTGCCTGCCTTCTTCTGCGCCTCAGCCTTTTTCTCGTCCGCGGCTTCGCGGTCGAGCTCCGCTACGGCCTGCTGGGCATCGTCGACCAGCCGATTGTGCGGATAGCGGTGCAGGAACTCCTGAAAAGCCGCGCGCGCCTGCTCAGGATCGTTCAGATCGTCTTTGTAAATCTCGCCAATCGTGAACAAGGCATCGCAACGATACTTGCTGCCCGGGTACTCCCGCCGCAGAAACTTATACTGGGCAATGGCCTCGTGCAGAATTTTGTCGTCATCAAAGCGCCGCCCCATTTCGACCAGCGTCTCGGCCACGGCAACGACGCTGGGATCGGCCTTGGTGGAGGTAGGCGACCCGAAATAGATACTGCGATAGTTGTTGATGACCCGCTGATAGTCGTGTCGCGTGCGATCGGCCAGAGGACGCCCGTTCAGCGCTTCCCGCATGCGCTCCGCAGCGGCAAAGTGTTCGCGAGCCCAAGCTTCATTATGCGCAACCCGCGCCCGGGCAGGGCCCGGCGCTAAGGGAAGCGCCGCCAGCAACAGCAGCACCGCCCAGCGCAAACCACGCTGGCTCGATTTCATTTTCAAAGTCGTCGGTCCGTTACAGTCTCGATCCAACGTTGCAGTTGAACAGCCTTGGTGCCTGAGAGATACCAAATAAAACTTACTGAGAACTCTTCCTGAGGGTGCCCCATTCTAGCCGCGCTTTTTGCGGCTAGAGTGGGGATTTCGATCCCATTACCTCTAAAGCAGATGCCGTAAAGCTAATCGGTGTTGCTGATGTAAAGCACGCCCCTCGCATCCCGTTGAACCCGCACGGGATCATGCGACGGCCCGGACGGAGAAAGATCAAATCCCCCGTAGTAAAGATTCGTGATTCTGCGCACATAGTTCTGGGTCTCGGCATAGTGCGGCACCCCCGCACTGCGCGCCACCGCCCCCGAACCTGCGTTATAGGCGGCCAGAGTCAGATTCACATCGCCGCCGTAATTTTCCAGCAGTTGCTTTAGATGCCGCACTCCCGCGTCCACGTTCTGATCCGGGTCAAACGGATTCTTCACCTTCAACTCCCGCGCCGTAGAGGGCATCAACTGCATCAGGCCCATGGCTCCCTTGCGAGAAACCGCGTTGGAATTGAAGTTTGATTCCACCTTCACCACCGCCCGCACCAGGTTCGGATCCACATTGTGCCGGGCCGCTGCCATCACGATCGACGAGTCAATTTCTTCCTGCGACGCCTGATGTCCCCGGGAATTGGCGGCCAAAATCTTCGCATTCGCCGACTGCGCCGAGTCGTGGCTGTAGTATTGGGCGCCCTGGCTGGCCTCATACTGGCTGACCTCAGCCGCCGCCGACCGAGCCGCCCGCATGGAGGCCGTATTCGCCGACGGCACCGGCTTCCACCGATTCTCTTTGCTGCTCCAATACACCAGCGCTGGGCGCCTGGGCTGCGGAGCCTCGCCTGTTTGAGACTCGCTGCGCCGCGCCCGCGCCGGGGCGGGTTCGTTCACATACACTTTGTGCCCATGTTCGTCGGTTGGAGTAATCAACTGGGGCGTATCTTCGCCGTCCGCCGCCGACGCGCGAGGCGGAGTAATAACTGCGGGCAAGAAAGCTAAGGAGGTCGCGAGTGCCGTGGTTCTCGTCAGCATCAACATCCGTGCGAGTTGCAGGCGCTTTCGCATAATCCGGGCGTTATCCCTTTCACCAAACCTTCGCTGGGGAGGCGGTCAGACAAACTTCGCCTTCCCCATGTTCAGCCGAACTTGGCTACCCGGAACCTGACGGAGAATCCCTTACCAGAGTAAGACGATTATAGGCGGGCGGGAGTACATGAGCAATCTCCCAGAAGGGAGTAGAACCACCGGAGTAATCGCGGTAACCGATTGAAAAATATGATCATTAGTTGAATCTTAGAGCTGGCTCGAGTGAGCCCGTAGTAACCATCAGGCAGGTTACTGGCAGATTCCTGCCCTCGCCGTAAAGTGTCGTGCCCGCCCTACTTCTCCAGCGCCGCCGCAAACGCATCCAGGGACAACGACCGCAACAGATTCCGCCGCATCCCGCGTTCCACCTCGGCCAGCCGGTCGGATGCCGCCGTGATCCAGTCAAAGTCGGCGCCCTCGGCCAGCCGCCTCAACTCCGCAGCAATGTCGGTATTGCGAATCAACTCCGGCGCCCCCGCTTCCATCGACGCCAGATCGCGCAGCAACGAATACAGAGTCCGAATCAACTGCTCGGTCTTCTCCCGCCCTTCCGCCCCCGGACGGTACGACTCGGTGATCTT
>Ga0209274_10001548_pt1 | contig 11702 bp, 11 predicted proteins | sample HubBroMetageREF1_FD_188343 | JGI IMG/M metagenome (GOLD analysis project Ga0209274, IMG submission 188343) | Reference soil microbial communities from the Hubbard Brook experimental Forest, New Hampshire, USA - Hubbard Brook CCASE Soil... | ecosystem: Environmental > Terrestrial > Soil >...
GGAATCATTTTCACTCTGCTGGTGCTCGTCGGCGGAGCGGTCTGGATGGCAAAGACGGGCCGCATCAATTTCGACGCCGATAGCCAGTCTTCCGACTTCGAGCGCAGGTTCGCGATGAGTGCCGTCGATGCTGCCACGGATCGTCGCGCTCCGGACGTCAAGAATCCCGTCGCGGCCACTGAGGAAAATATCACTGCCGGCGCGCATCTCTATCTCGACCACTGCGCCGGATGTCACGGCATTCCTTCGAATCCCGACAGCCAGTTCGGTCGCTCGTTTAATCCGCCCATTCCGCAGTTTTTTAAGGATGCCCCGGACATGCCCGACAACCAGAATTTCTATGTCATCCAGCACGGCACTCGTTGGTCTGGGATGCCCGCATGGAACAAAACGCTGAACGAAACCCAAATCTGGGAAATCGTGACATTTATGAGCAACGTCGAAAAACTTCCGCCCGCGGCCAAGAAAGTTTTCGAATTCAACCCGCCCGCCGGCGTCGCCCCCGATGCCCGATGAGGAAGGATGCCCGGTAACGACCGATGCCGGTAACGAAATGACCGCTCGGATTTGATTTCTTCTGCTCGTTGGGCTACGGTTTTGGTGGGTGGTAGCAACTTTGCTGCGGCTTCCGGGTTTTCTCGTCCTGGAAGCGTGCGCAGACCGGACCTACGGAGGAACGATGGCTGATGCTGTGGCGGAGAAGGTGATCGCGACCCTGGCGTCTGTGAAGCGAATTCCCGCGGACAAAATCACCCTCGAAACGAACCTCCAGGATTTGGGTATCGATTCCCTCGATGTTTTTACCCTTCTCTTCGAACTCGAGAACGCGTTCAAAATCTCGATCCCTGACGACGACGTCCGCTCGATTCGCACGGTCAGCGACATCGTCGAAGGCGTCAAGAAAATCATCGCCGCTACGCCGCCGGACCCCTCGATTGGCTCCACTTCTCCGGCCACCTGATGCCGCCCATCTGGATGATCGCATTTCGCGTTTCTCACTGCGAAACATTGGAGCGCTCCTGACATGGCGCCACGCCGCGTCGCCGTCACAGGCATGGGAATCATCTCGCCGCTCGGCCTCAACGTGGCCGAAAACTGGAATTCTCTTCGTGAAGGCCGCTCCGCGATAGGGCCGATCACCGGCGTCGACTTTCATAAACTTGTCCTGCGATTTTCAAACGCCGCGCAGGTGCGCAATTTCGACGCGACAAAGCATTTCGAACCCGGCAAGGAAGACTATATCGACCGGTTCGCGCAGTTTTCCGTAGTGGCGGCGCGCGATGCGATGCGCGATTCGGGCCTGGAATTGACAGAGCCGTTGCGCGAAAGATGTGCCGTCGTCTGCGGATCGGCGGTCGGCGGCCAAGCCGCCATCGAAGTGGGATTCGAAGATCTCTACGTCACGGATCGCGGGCGCGTGCATCCGCTCACCATCCCCAAAACAATGTCCAACGCGGGCGCGAGCCACATCTCCATGGACCTTCGCCTCAGCGGCCCCACGTACACGGTTTCGACGGCGTGTTCGTCAGCGAATCACGCGATTGGCCAGGCGTTTCGCCTCGTGCGCGATGGCGAATCCGACCTTGCCGTCACCGGTGGCGCCGAAGCCATGTTCACAATCGGCATGCTGAAAGCCTGGGAAGCGATGCGCGTCATCTCGCCCGACACGTGCCGCCCCTTCAGCAAAGACCGCCGCGGGATGATCCTCGGCGAAGGCGGCGCGATGATGATCCTGGAACCGCTCGAAGCCGCGAAGGCACGCGGCGCCAAAATCTACGCTGAAATTTGCGGCTTCGGGATGACGTCAGACGCGCACCACTTGACGCAGCCAACGGTGGAAGGACCTTCGCGCGCGATGCGCTATGCGCTGCAAGTCGCCGGCCTGGCGCCCGAACAGATCGGCTACATCAACGCTCACGGCACCGGGACGCCCGGCAACGATCCCGTTGAAACGCGCGCAATCCGAGCAGTGTTCGGTTCACACGCCGACAAGCTGGGCGTTAGCTCCACGAAGTCGATGCATGGCCATGCGCTGGGCGCCGCGGGCGCGCTCGAAGCCATCGCAACGATACTTGCGTTGCAGAACGGCATTCTGCCGCCCACCGCGAACTTCACTGTCGCCGACCCCGAGTGTGATCTCGACTATATTCCCAACCAGGCGCGGCCCCAGCGGGTCGAAGCCGCCTTGTCCAATTCATTCGCTTTCGGCGGACTCAACGCTGTAATCGCCTTGCGCGCGTATCCTAGTTAGGACTGTTCGACAAGGTGGTGGGGTCCGGCTCGCAGGGGCGGCTCGCGAGCCGCCCGGTTGGCTTAAATGTGGCAGGACTTGATGCCACGCTTCTCGAAATACTGCTGATGATAATCCTCGGCACGGTAAAACTCAGACGCCGGCTTGATCTCGGTCACGATCGGCCGCTTGAACAAACCTGATTTCTCAAGTTCCGCCTTTGAGCGCCGCGCGACGGCTTCCTGCTCCGCATCCTCGTAGAAAATCGCGGAGCGGTACTGCGTGCCATAATCCGGACCCTGACGATTCAGAGTGGTAGGGTCGTGGCTCTGCCAAAACACGCTGAGAAGCTGGTCGTAGGAAATCTGCTTCGGGTCGAACTCCACTTCCACCGCCTCCGCATGCGCCGTCGTGCCCGTGCAAACATCCTTGTACGAAGGGTCCTTCATCGTTCCGCCGGTGTAACCGACAGTCGTTGAGGTCACGCCTTTCAACTGTCGAAAAGCTTCTTCCACTCCCCAAAAACATCCCGCTGCAAAAATTGCCTTTGCCATTTATGAAACTCCTTCAGCGACTCCCCGCTCTGGGCGCATCTTGACACAACGAAACCGCGAGGTCGAGCCCGGCTGGCGCTTCGTAGAGGCGGCGTCAGCCCCTGTCCCCCATTAGATTGCGAATCGCGCCTAAGGATGCGGCCGCACCTAAAGTACGCTTTTGCAGGCCCTTCCGGTTTTTACCGTGGCAGCGCGGCTGATGGTTTTCGTGGGAAGTTGAAGGCAAGGTTAGCCAGTGCGGGAACCCACGCTTTCCGGCTTCGCGGTCTGATTGCGGGATTCTGCTAGAATCTTCTCGAGCATTTCCGGAATCTCAAACACGGCGCGGTTTTGAAGCGCGGCGGCATTCGCGCGGTAGCGCGCAAGCGTGGCGGGCTCGATCAATTGCGCCACTGCCTTCTCAATCGTTCTGAAATTGCGCAGCACGATTCCCACTTGCTTTTCCAGAACCCACTCGCAGTTGTAACGCTCTTGCGGCAAAGTCCAGGAATTGCATTCCACGATCACGGGCAGTTTCATGGCCAGCGCCTCGCTCACGCTGCCCGGCCCTGGCTTGCCGATAAAAAAATCGGCGAGCTGCATGTAGTAATTCACTTTCGTTGTGAATCCTTCCACGAAGCGTGGCGAACGCGATTTCTGCGCGCGCAAAGCGGCCGCAAGTTTTTCATTCTTTCCGCAGATCAAAATCAGTTGCAGTTGGAGCGGCGACTTGTCCAGCCGCTCCGCAATCTCCAGCATGGCTTTCGAACCATGCCCGCCGAACAGTACTAGTCCCGTCGGCAGGTCGGCCCGCAATCCTAGTTTCGCGCGCTCGCCGGAAGTATTTTCGTCCGACGCCTCATAAAATCGCGGGTGCAAGATCATCCCCGATGCTTGGAAAATGTGCTCGTCTGAATGACCCAGCGCTTTCGCCTGGGCCACAGCGCGATCCGATCCGCAAATGACGTATTGCAACTGGCGCTCGATCCAGAAATGCGGTGGAAAATCGGCGACGTCTGTAAGTACGGTTACGAATGGCCGCCCGGGAAATGCCAGACGAAAGCTTTCGCCCAGCGCCCTGTTAAAGTGCGGCACGAAAGACACAACCATGTCTGGCTGCGTTTCCTTCCAATGCCTCTCAAGCATGCGAACCGTCTTGCGATGACGGAGCCGAATCGCGGCTTGCAGGATGTTCATCAGCTGCTTGCTGCCAAGAGTCCAGCCGCTCCGAAGCATCCAGTTGTAGTAATCCTGGATTCGAATACCGGCATATTTCTTGAGAATATCCAGTTCGTCGAGTAATTCCTGCAGGTTCGTAAGCTGAATATCCCACGGCCTTTGCCGGCCTCGGATGGCCATTTCGAGTGCGGTAGCGGCCGCCCGATGGCCGCCGCCGGCGTCGAAAAAGCAAAACTCGATTCGCTCCATTTGGCGAGATTCTGGCATTGCAGGTGCCGAATCCCACTACGGGAATGTAAAAAAGGAATTACTGTGTCGTAAGAGTTAAAGGTCTGACTTTTCAGAAGTTTAGCGTGAGTGTCACATTCCCGTAACACGGACCTCGTACATTTGTAGTTGTGAAATGCGACATGCACGTCCACAGCTACTTTTCCGGTGCGTGTACCACTCCGTTTGCCAGCATGTTCGCGCGCGAAAGCTACAACGATCCTGAGCGGGTATATTCCGTTCTCCAGCGACGCGGCATGAATCTGTTCACGCTGACGGATCACGATTCCATCGAAGGCGCGGAAAGATTGCGCGCCCATCCCGGATTTTTCCTCAGCGAGGAGCTGACGTGTCGGATGCCCAGCGGCACGGAAGTCCACATTGGTGTTTACGACTTCCATGAGCGTCAGCACGTCCAGCTCCAGCAGCGGCGGAATGATCTGGTCTCCCTGCTCATGTACCTCAGCGAGCGGCGAATTTTCTTCAGCATCAATCATGTCTTCTCCAGCCTGACGGGACGACGTGATCGCGAAGACTTCGCGTGGTTCCAGGACTATTTTCCGGCCGTTGAAACGCGCAACAGCCACATGCTCGAGGAAACGAACGCACGCGCCGCCAGGCTTGCCGCACAGTGGAAAAAAATCGCGGTCGGCGGAAGCGACGCGCACGCCATGCCGTCGGTCGGCACGGCCTTCACGGAAGTTCCTGGCGCGCGTGACAAAGAAGAATTCTTCGCGGGTTTGCGCAACGGCGCCGGCCGGGTCCACGGAGAATCCGGCAGCTTCCGAAAACTGACCGTCGACGTGCTGTCCATCGCCGTAGAGCTGATGCGCGAAAAATACTGGACCATAGCTCTCTCGCCCCTCGCCCTTCTGATCCCGGCCATTACGCTGTTCAACTATTGCGACGAGCGAGTCTTCAGCCGCCGTTGGGCCGCCGAACTTCTCGATCAATCGAAATCGCGCCCGCGTCCCCGTTGGATCACCGTTCCGCGTCCTGTGCCACAAACGGCAATGGGAGGGTCGGTATGACCGTCGGAAAAGCTGTCTGGAATCAGATCAATTCGAATGATCATCGGCTGATGCGTCGCGTGCATCGCTGGCGCGCGCCCCGCTGGTTCCGCATTTTGATGATTCTGGCCACGCGTGGAGGAGACGGCTGGCTTTGGTATGCGCTGGGGGCTATTTTGTTCTTCTATGGAGGCAGCCACCGGTTCGCGGCAATCGGCGCGGCGGGTTCCGCCTCCGTCGCTGGAATTCTGATTTTTCGCGCGCTCAAGAAAACCAGCCGGCGCAAGCGTCCCTGCGAAATCGAGCCGCACTGCTGGGCCTCGATTCTTCCTCCGGACAAGTACTCATTCCCCTCCGGCCATTCCATCACCGCGTTTGCGGTCGCGCTTTCGATCGGCCTCTTCTATCCCGACCTGACGGCTTATCTGCTCACTGTTGCGTTCTTGATTGCGAGTTCTCGAATCATCCTCGGCATGCATTTCCTCAGCGACGTGATCGCGGGATCCGCGATCGGGGTCGCCCTGGGGATCACTGCCTTCCACTTTTTTGCGCTGCTCTAGAATCTAGTCCTCAAGACAGGGCCTGCGGCGTCATCACTCGAATTGCGCCTGGAACCACTTCAAATTCCGCAGGCGATTCGCCCAGGATCTCACCGTCGCCATGAACCATTACGGGCCGATCCGCTTCAAGCTTCACGCGCCAGCAGCGAAATCGCTCCACTTCCTTAAATCGCAGATCCCCGGAAGTCAGCAAAATCGGGAGCGCCTCGACCAAACGAGTCCAGGGAACTTCACGCACGAGCACTACATCGAGCCAGCCATCGTTCATTTTTGCATCGGGAGCGATGCGCACACCTGAGCCGTAGCACGGCGCATTCGCTACTACAGCCAGAAGCGCGCGACCTGACCAATTCGCGCCGTCTATCTCCGCTCGCAAATCGAATGTGGTTCCGGCAAAGAACGCGGAGAATGCGCCCGCGAGATATCGCGTCACGCCCGGCCACTGTTTGAATTTTGTGTTCGCCAGGTGGGCCGCCTCTGCGTCAAGACCCATTCCCCCAGCACCCACGAAATGCGCCGTTCCCTTTCCCGCCACACGCGTCTTCACGATGTCGATCGCGCGCGGACTCGAGCGCAGGAATGCTTCCGCCGCGCGCACGGGATCGGGCGGAATCCCCAGCGCTCGCGCTATATCGTTTCCATTGCCAGCCGGAAGAATTCCCGCGATTGTCTGGGTGCCACGCAGGCCTTCCACGAGATGATGAAACGCGCCATCTCCTCCCAGCGCGATCACATACCGGAAACCAGCAGCTGCGGCGCGCGCCGCCCGCTCACGCAAGTCGTCCGGACTTCGAGACTCGGAAAACTCAACGTTTCGGCCTTGCTCGGCGAAATAATCGGCTACAGCAGCACTGCTTCGCAGCGCGCGGCCGCCGCCGGAAGATGGATTCACGATGACGAGCGTGTCAGCTTTCATTCCGCGAACCGCGGCGCCGGTGATCGCCTCAATAGATCCTTGGATTCGACCGTGTGCCAGACAAAAGAAGGAGGGCTACCCAAGCCAAAAGCCGCTCCGCATTTCTCATGGCGCGGGATTGTACTGCAACAGCAGAGGGCTTGGCAGGTTTCGCGATTGCAAGATTGGTGCCGGCGGTGGGACTCGAACCCACGACCTAGGGATTATGAGACCCTCGCTCTACCCCTGAGCTACACCGGCAAGCAGTCAATTCTCGATGCTACGGTTTCGCTCCGCAAAGTGTCAAGCCGCTATCAACGCCGCGCCGCGACCGACGGCAGAAATTTCATTTTTCAAGCCCGAAACGTCTGGTGTCAAATTGGCACGGCTCGCACAAATAGTACGTTGGTAACATTGACCCGCGGAACTCCGAGACGCTAGTCTGCCCCCGTAATTTGAATTAAGGCTTGGCACAGCCGAGAGGGATGGGTGTGTACCGTTTAGACACACACGCCTAAAATTTCCCTCTTGACGGCAATCAACCACTTATAGACTCCGCCGCGTAGTACTCCTACTCGGAGGGGGTCCCAATGAACAAGTGGTTGATTCTCGTAGTGTTGGTCCTGTTGGTGTTAACGACCGCGATGGGTCTGGAGTCCATGACCCGCTCGGTCCTAATGGCCCCAACTACGGCGCCCGCACCCACGATTCCGTGGGGAAGCGCAGTAGCATGGGTCCCCACCACGGCGCCAGCACCTACGATTCCGTGGGGTCCAGTATCTCTGGCTCCCACCACGGCACCGGCGCCGACGATTCCATGGGGTAGCAACTAGACCCTGGGGAATTTCGGCAAGAGAGCCAAGCCTAGAAACGGCTTTTGAATGCTTGGCTCGTATATAGATCGCGTTATTTGGCTTGCTGGTTTCCTGTTGGAAATCTACGTGGTGGTGTATTCACTCTATAAGAAGTCCTTTCTTCGCAATATTGCCATTAATTTCTATATGTTATGCGAAGCCGCCGTCACGTGCGGACTCTATTTCTGCATGCGCCGCTACGGCCAGAACTCCCCCACGTATGGCTATTATTACTACTATACGGACAGACTTCTCACGATCCTGATGTTCTGGGTCATCATTCGCTTTTATCAGCAGGTCTTCAGTGAGATGCAAGTAAGCAAGTACGTCCGGCAAGCGGCTGTGATGCTTCTACTGGCGACTGCATTCTTTTCCTACGCCGTCGTTCACGAAAATCGCGGTCATCTTACGGGCCGATTTATCATCGAATTCGGCCAGAACCTTTATTTCGTGGGTGTGGTTCTCACGTATCTTCTCTGGGGCACCATTCTCAAGTTGCGCGAGACGCGCGCACGCCTTGTTCAGCTGGTCCTGGCGCTTGGCGTCTACTTCAGCGCCGCTGCGGGAAGCTATGCCATCGGCAATCTGTTCCCACATCTCTACCTTCCCTTCCTGAGGTTTCTGCTCCCGGTTCTCGGTCTGTGGCTGCCGCTGGCCTGGGCATATACGTTCACGAGAGTTCCGGAGGATGCGCGGCTGGCCACGGCCAGTCTTGTCGCGAGAGCTCGATGATTGCAGCGCTCATCTTCGTCATCTCGGTTGCGGCTTTGCTTCAGTTCTTCGTGTTGCATTGCCGCTCGATCCTGGCTTACACCCGCAGGGTTGAACTGTCCGACCGCGTTCGCGAAGTCGCGGGCATCGCAGCTGCGAACGTGGCCGCCAGCGATTTCGATCGTATCGTGGAGCTCGTGCGCCTCTGCCCTGAACGGGGTGACGACCGCAAGGAGATCCGTGTCGTCGGAACCTACTACAGTTTGCTCGACTTCCTGGGCCGCATCACGCGCTCCGTCACTCCCAAAATCGCCGCGTGGACCGAAAACGAGCGCCGAAGCTGCTCTTACTTCGCCGCAGTCGCTCTGGATCGCAGAATCTCTTACAGCCGCGACCTGTTCACGCAGCAGGTCGCCGATCGCCTGTAATCGGTAGCACCGCCACTTGCAACCGCCTGTGTCGCTCGACCCCTTCCTATCTGGCTGCTACTATACGATTCAGCCCTTACGTCGAGGGAAAGATGAAGCAGCCCATGCGAACTCCTCTGGAACAATCCGTCCTGCAACACATTCGCAACGCGGGGATGTTCGCGCCCGGGGATCGTGTTGGCGTGGCCGTATCCGGCGGCGCGGATTCCGTTGCGCTCCTTCGGATCCTTGAGGGGATCCACATGGAACTGGGCATCTCGCTGTCGGTCGTGCATTTCGACCATCAGTTGCGCGGCGCCGAATCCGATCGCGACGCCGAATTTGTTTCCGCGCTGGCTGGCTCGCTCGGCCTCGACTTCGTCCTTCACCGCGAGGACGTCGCAGCAGCCGCAGAACGCCATGGCTGGAACATCGAGGAGGCCGCTCGCACGCTCCGGTACGCATTCTTTCAGCGCGTAATCGACCAAAGCCGCGCGACTCGTATTGCCGTCGCTCATACCGCCGACGATCAAGCCGAGACCGTCGTTTCACACCTGATTCGCGGCACAGGTCCGGCCGGCCTTGGAGGCATCTACCCGGTTGCAGGCTCGGCCGGCGGCACGATCATTCGGCCGTTGCTATCCTTCCGTCGAAGCGCGCTTCGGTCGTACCTCGAAGCCCTTGGGCAAACCTGGTGCGAAGACTCGAGCAACGCCGATCGGCGCCGCATGCGAGCGCGAATTCGCGCGCAGCTTCTGCCCGTCCTCGAGCGCGACTTTTCCCCGCGCATCGTCGAGCACTTGTGCGAACTGGCCCGGCTCTCGCGCGAAGAAGAAGTTTTCTGGTCAGCGCTCATCGAGGAAAGCTACCGTTCCCTCGTCCAATCGAACGTTCAATCGCGCGATCAGGCGCTTTCCGTCTCTGTAGTGGGCCTGCTGGACCCGCTTGCGCGCGCCTGCAATGCTCGCGTAACGCGCCAACGAAATCCGGACACGCAGTGCGAGGCCATTTCTCGCCCGCTTACCGAACGGCTCATCCGTCGTCTCTATGAAGGGGTCCGGGGAGACTGTCGGGGTCTTGGCGCCGATCATGTGGAGCAAGTGATTCGGTTGGCTGCCACATCAACCAGCGGCCGCAGGATCGAGTTGCCTGGCGACATTGTGGTCGAACGGAGGTTCAACGATCTTTTCTTTTCGCGTCGAGCTGGGACTGCGAGCGGACAATCCGACCGCGAAACCATTTCGACGCCAAACGCGTACCAATATACGGTGGTGCTTCCGAGCGCTGGCTCGGCCAGTGTTTCCGTTCCAGAACTTGGGAGTCGCTTCCACCTGAAATTGATTGACTGGGCTGAGGCGCAGAGGGAAACTAGAAGAGACAATCAGACCTTTGATGCCGACTCGCTCCGCACGCCTTTGATCCTGAGGAACTGGCGGCCCGGCGACGCCTACACGCCCCACGGTCGACGCCAGCCACGGAAGCTGAAGGAAATGCTGTTGGCCGCGCGCGTTCCAGTTCAAGAGCGTCGCGAGTGGCCCGTCCTTGAAAGCGCTGGTTTTGTTATCTGGGCTCGCGGGATGCCAGTGGCGCAGGCAGTTCGAGCCTGCAAGAAAACCCGGGTTGCGGTTGTGATCGCAGAGGAGAAGCTGTAAGCGTCACTCGAATATTCCGAGTGGTTGGTGAATCTGAATACGTAGGGCCGTTAGGAGCATCTAAGTTTGTAGGGGCGGGATTCTCCTCGGCGAGGTGGCGCCGGGAGCCGAGGTTACACAGAGGGTGAGGTAAGACGGTGAACTCTACAGTCCGCACAGTTTTATTTTGGCTCTTGATGATTTTATTGGCAGTCGTCTTGTGGAAGATGGCTTCCACCGGCGGGCAGTCAGCCCGCGAAGACGAGCCGCAGTATACGAGCTTCCTGGACAAGGTCCACGGAGGCGCGGTCAAGGATGTCACGATCTTTCTTTCGCAGAACAGCGCTGAGCTTACAGGCGATTATGCCAATGGCACGAAATTCCGTGGTGTGACCGTCGCCAACACCGCGATCCCGGACCTCACCAAGACCTTGAGCGATCAGCACATCATTTACAACTACAAGGAAGTGAAGGACGCCAATTGGATCAGCTTCATGATCAATTTCGCCCCGCTGATCCTGCTCGTTGCGTTCTGGATTTTCATGATGAAGCAGATGCAGGCGGGCGGTAACAAGGCGCTCAGCTTCGGCAAGTCTCGCGCTCGGCTCCTTACCGCGCAGCAGAAGAAGGCCACCTTTAAGGACGTCGCCGGTATCGACGAAGCCAAGGAAGAGCTGTACGAAATTATCGATTTCCTGAAAGACCCGCAAAAATTTCAGAAGCTCGGCGGCCGCATCCCGAAGGGCGTTCTGCTCGTTGGCCCTCCGGGAACGGGCAAGACTCTGCTGGCCCGCGCCATTGCCGGCGAAGCGAACGTTCCTTTCTTCTCGATCTCCGGTTCGGACTTCGTCGAAATGTTTGTCGGCGTGGGCGCGAGCCGTGTCCGCGATCTTTTCGAGCAGGGCAAGAAAAATGCTCCCTGCATCATCTTCATCGACGAAATTGACGCGGTCGGCCGCCATCGTGGCGCAGGCCTGGGCGGCGGACACGACGAGCGCGAGCAGACTTTGAACGCGCTCCTGGTTGAAATGGACGGCTTCGAATCGAACGAAGGCGTGATCCTCATTGCTGCTACGAACCGTCCTGACGTGCTCGACCCGGCGCTTCTCCGCCCTGGCCGGTTCGATCGCCGCGTCGTCGTTCCTCGACCCGATGTGAAGGGCCGCGAGGAAATTCTGCGCGTTCACACGCGCAAAGTGCCTCTGGGCGACGACGTGGAACTTTCCGTCATCGCACGCGGCACCCCGGGATTCTCGGGCGCGGACGTTGCGAATCTGGTGAACGAGTCCGCTCTGTGGGCGGCACGTCAGAACCGCAAGTTCGTCACGATGGCCGACTTCGAGATGTCCAAGGACAAGGTCCTGATGGGCGTCGAGCGCAAGTCGATGATTTTGTCAGACGAGGAGAAGCGCAATACCGCGTATC
>Ga0209274_10001549_pt1 | contig 11701 bp, 6 predicted proteins | sample HubBroMetageREF1_FD_188343 | JGI IMG/M metagenome (GOLD analysis project Ga0209274, IMG submission 188343) | Reference soil microbial communities from the Hubbard Brook experimental Forest, New Hampshire, USA - Hubbard Brook CCASE Soil... | ecosystem: Environmental > Terrestrial > Soil >...
ACCGGCGCCTGCACGGTGTCGATCGACGGCGGCGACGTCATCGTGGTCAACGCCGTTTTCGGTGACATCGCCGAGGAGACCGTCGCCGTCTCCGGCCCGGTAGCCCTGCTGCTCGACGGCGGCTCCGTGCCGCCGGCCGCTGGCGGCAGCGCGCCCATCGAGGAGGCCGTCGCCGCGCCGCTGGCCATAAAGGTGATCGAGACCAGGACGTCCGGCTTCGATGAGGTGGATCTGGGCGAGGCTCACCGGGTGATCGGCGTCGGCCGTGGCCTGGCGGCCAAGGAGGACCTCGCCATGGTCGAGGCGCTCGCCAAGGCCGTCGACGCTGAGATCGCCTGCTCCCGCCCGGTGGCCGAAGGCCTGAACTGGATGGGGAAGGACCGCTACATCGGCAGCTCTGGCGCGCACATCGCGCCCAGGCTCTACCTGGCCATCGGCATCTCCGGCCAGCTGCAGCACATGGTCGGCGTGCAGGGCGCGGAGACCATCGTCGCGATCAACTCCGACCCGAACGCCGCGGTTTTCAGCCAGACCGACTACGGTCTCGTCGGCGACCTCTACCAGCTCGTACCGGCGATCACCGCCGCGCTGAAGTTACGGTGCCCGATGACAGAAACAGCTGAGCCCGACTTCGAGGTCATCGTCATCGGGGCCGGCATCGCCGGCTGCGTCGCGGCCTACCAGCTCGCCCGGCAGGGACGCTCGGTGCTGCTGATCGAGCGGGGCGAGGCGCCCGGCTCGAAGAACCTGTCCGGCGGCGTCCTGTACTCCCGGGGCATCCAGCAGGTATTCCCCGGCTTCCTCGACGAGGCTCCGGTCGAGCGCCGGATCACCCGCAACTACATCAACTTCCTCAACGCCGACAGCTCGGTCGCCATCGACTACAAGGATGCCAGGCTGGCCGACCCGGTCAACGCCGTCACGGTGCTGCGCGCCAAGCTGGACGCGTGGCTGGCCGCCAAGTGCGAGGAGGCCGGCGCCCTCATCATGCCCGGCGTCCGCGTGGACCGGGTCCTCACTGAGGACGGCTCCGACGGCAAGCGAGTCGTCGGCGTCCAGGCCGGCGACGACGAGTTGCGGGCCCAGGTGGTTGTCGCCGCCGACGGCGTGAATTCCTTCATCGCCAAGGAAGCCGGATTGCGCCGCAAAGAGCCGCTGAACCACCTCGCCGTCGGCGTGAAATCGGTGGTCAAGCTGCCCAGGGAGACGATCGAGGCCCGGTTCAACCTTACCGGCGACGAGGGCGCGGCCATCGCCGCGGTCGGCGACTGCACCGGCGGAGTGGGCGGCGGCGGCTTCCTCTACACCAACATCGACTCCCTGTCCGTCGGGATAGTCGTGCGCCTGGACGACCTCACCGCGAAGAAGAAGGTCGTCACCGACATCTTCGACCACTTCCTGGAGCACCGGTTCATCGCCCCCTACCTGGAAGGCGGCGAGCTTATGGAGTACGGCTGCCACCTAGTGGCCGAGGGCGGCATGCACATGATCGGCGAGATCGCCATGGACGGCATGCTCGTGGTCGGCGACGCCGCCGGGCTGACCCTCAACACTGGCCTGACCGTGCGGGGCATGGACCTCGCAGTTGGCTCCGCGGTCGCGGCCGCCGAGGCCATCGGCTCCGCCCTGGACCAGAAGGACACCTCCAAGGCTGCCCTGGCCGGATACCGGGAGCGCCTGTTCGCCTCCTACGTCGGCCAGGACATGAAGACCTACGCCAAGGCCCCGTCCTTCCTGGAAGTGGAGCGAATGTACAAGCAATACGGCGAGCTCTTCGCCAACGTCCTGTACGGCGCGTTCAGCCTGGACACCCAGCCTCGCCGGCATCTCCTGAAGGTGGCGCGCAAGTCGCTGGCTCAGTCCCCGCTGAAAATGAGGCAGCTGGTCAGAGACGGCATCGCAGGAGCGCGGGCCCTATGAAACCACTGTCCGTCCCCGAGCGCCTGACCAAGGACCGCTTCAACCTCGATGAGGAGCAGTGCCACATCGAGGTCAACCAGGAGATCGCCAAGGCGACCGGAACCGGCAAGGCCATAGTCGCCTGCTGCCCCGCTCACGTCTACACCGAGGAACCCGACGGAACCATCTCGGTCGAGTACGCGGCCTGCCTGGAGTGCGGCACCTGCCTGGCGGTCGCCGCCCCCGGCGCCCTGAAGTGGCACTACCCGAGGGGCGGGTTCGGCGTCCAGTTCCGCGAAGGCTAGTTTCGATAGGCTGGAACGGACGATCCAGTCTGATGCTGACGGAGGTCGCGGCGGCAGAGGAGGGCATTCTCGTGGTGGGAAAGGAGCGCGGCCAGCCCGTGAAGCACCTGGTGCACGGGCCGATGAGCACGCCAGTGGCGGCCACATATGCGCTGCTGACCGACGGCAGCACGGTGGAGGTCAGGCCGGCCCGGCCGCAGGATTTTGAGGCGGTGCGCGCGATGCATACTGCCATGTCGTCGGACAACATTTACCTGCGGTTTTTCAGCATCAGCCCGAACGCGGCCGAGCAGGAAGCCAGGCGGGTCTGCCGCGAGCCGGATTCCGGCCACGTGGCGCTGCTGGCCTGGCAGGACGGTCGGTTGGTCGGCGTCGCCGCCTACGAGTCCGCCGGGAGGCCCGGCGTCGCGGAGGTGGCGTTCTCTGTCCCCGATGACATGCACGGCCGCGGTATCGCCAGCCTGCTGCTCGAGCACCTGGTCTGGCAGGCGCGGCAGCGCGACCTGCGGGCGTTCATTGCGGAGACGCTGGCGGAGAACTCGGCGATGCTCCGGGTGTTCGCGGACGCCGGCCTGCCGGCGAAGCGGCGGATATCCGACGGTGTGGTCGAGCTGACCTTCCCCCTGCCCAGCGGCGAAGATGCTTACCGGCTGGGCAGTTACCTGGAGGTCGTGGCCAGCAGGGAAAGCCGGGCGGATGTGGCGAGCCTGCGCCCGCTGCTGCAGCCGCGGTCGGTCGCCGTGGTGGGGCCGAGCCAACGCCGCGGCACCGCCGGCCGGGTCATCCTGCGCAACATCGTGACTGGTGGCTTCACCGGTCCGGTTTACGCGGTGAATCCGCATGCCCAGACCATGGACGGAGTGCCCTGCGTGGCATCGGTCGACGACCTGCCCGGGCAGGTGGACCTGGCGGTGATCGCAGTTCCGCCGTCCGCGGTGTCCGAGGTGGCGGTGCAATGCGGTCGCCACGGGGTCCGGGCCCTCATGGTGATGACTTCCGGCCTGGGCGCGGCAGGCGGTGACCTGCTGGCCATCTGCCGCCAGTACGGCATGCGGCTGGTCGGGCCGAACTGTTTCGGCATCATTGTGCCCTGGATCGGCCTGGATGCGTCGATGGCCGCTAATCACCCGCTGCCCGGCGTCGCGGGCGTGGTCGTGCAGTCCGGCGGGGTGGGGATCGCCCTGCTGGAGCAGATGTCCAGGCTGGGTATCGGCGTGTCCTCGTTCGCGTCGGTCGGCGACAAGTTCGACGTGTCCCCTACTGACCTGCTGACCTGGTGGGCGCAGGATGAGGTGACCCGGATTGGGATCTTGTACGTGGAGTCTTTCGGTAACCCGCGCAAGTTCGTCGGCACCGCCCGCCGGGTCGCGCAGCGGATGCCGGTCCTGACTGTCATCGGCGGCCGGTCCCCGGCGGGCCAGCGCGCGGCGGCCTCGCACCACGCGCCGGCCGCTACGTCGCTGGCCACCCAGGAGGCCCTGTTCGGCCAGGCGGGCGTCATCGCCACGACGAGTCTCGGCGAGCTCGTCGATACCGCTGCCTTGCTCGCCTGCCAGCCACTGCCGGCGGGCAACCGGGTCGCGATCGTGTCTAATACGGGCGGCGGGGGCGTGCTGGCCGCTGACGCGTGCGCCGAGCACGGCCTGCAGGTCGTGCGGCTCGGCGCGGCCACGCGGCGCGAGCTGCGCAGGCTGCTGCCACCGGGTGCTGAGGTTAGCGGGCCGGTGGATACCAGCCCGTTGGTGACGACCGATACCTTCCGCGCCTGCCTGGAGGAAGTAGCCGCCGACGACGCCGTCGACGCGGTGCTCGCGGTGGCGGTGCCCACGGCTTTCTCCGACCTGAGGGCCGCGGTGGCCGGGGCGTTGCTCAGCAAGCCGCTGGCGGTCGCCCTGCTTGACCGGGCCGAGTCCGTGACACGGCTCAAGCGCCTGCCCGTGCCGGGGCCGCTGGCCGGCCGCCGTGCGGGCACCGGTCCCGCGGCCGCCGGCCCGGCAGCGGCAGCTGTCGATGAAGAGGCGGCGGCAATCATCGACGAGGCGGCGGCTGCCGTCACCGGAGTGCCCGCCTACGCCGACCCGGAGAGCGCGGCCCGTGCGCTCGGCCACGCGGCCAGCTATCAGTCCTGGCGCTCGCGGCAGCGCGGCAAGTTCCCCGAGCTGAGCGGACTGCGCACGGCGGACGCGCGCGCCCTGGTCACCGGTTTCCTGGCCGGCTCGCCGGCCGGCGGCTGGCTGCCCGGAGCCAGCGCAGCTGAGCTGGTGTCCTGCTACGGGGTTCCGCTGGTGGCCACCGTGGCGGCGGCCAGTGAGCAGGAAGCGGCGGCGGCCGCTGAGCAGCTCGGCGGCCGCGTCGTGCTCAAGGCCGAGGCCGAGGGGCTGGTGCACAGGACCGACGCCGGGGGCGTCCGGGTCGATCTGCGCACCCCGCAGGAAGTGGCCGAGGCCTACCGCGCGCTGGCGGCCGAGTTCGGGCGGCGGCTGCAGCGGGTGCTTGTCCAGCCAATGCTGACCGGCCGCGTTGAGGTGATGATCGGCGTGGCGCAAGAGCCCGTATTCGGGCCGCTGGTGGTGTTCGGGTCCAGCGGGGTAACCACCGACGTGCACGACGATCACGTGACCCGGCTGACCCCGCTGACCGACGCCGACGCCGACGAGATGATCCACGCGGTGCGCGCCGCGCCACTGCTGTTCGGCGACCGGGGCGTGCCGCTGGTGGACACCGCCGCGCTCGCGGATGCGCTGCTGCGGGTCTCCAGGCTTGCCGATGATCTTCCTGAGATCAGCGAGCTGGATCTCGATCCCGTCGCCGTCCGGCCGGACGGCGTCTGGTGCGTGGACGTGCGGGTACGGATCAGCCCGGCAGAGCCCAGGGATCCCTTCCTGCGCCGGCTGCGCTGAGCAGGCCGCAGCGCACAGACAGCCGACTGGATGACCGCGGAAGTCGCGGCCGGCGCCGTCTGTTGGTATGGCGCGCGGCGGATTACTTTCGAATCATGCTCAAACGTACAATTGTGCTGCCGCCGGAGCATCTTTACCCGGCGGATGAGTGGTGCATCGTGGAGACGCGGTACTCAGATGAGTTTGTCGGCCTGACCGAGACCGTCTTCTCGCTGGGTAACGGTTTCGTCGGCGTCCGGGGCAGCTTCGAGGAGGGCCGCCCCGCGCTGGTCCCCGGGACATTCGTCAACGGGTTCCACGAGACCTGGCCCATTATGCATGCGGAAGGCGCGCCCGCGCTGGCCAAGACCGGCCAGACGATCGTGAACGTGCCCGATACGACGATCATCAAGCTCTACGTGGACGACGAGCCGTTCTACCTGCCGACCGCGCGCCTCCAGGAGTACGGGCGGATCCTGGACATGCGGACCGGGACGCTGACCCGTGAGCTGATATGGGCCACTGACACCGGTAAGCACGTCCGGATCCGTTCCCGCCGGATGGTCTCGCTCGAGCACCGCCACCTGGTCGTGATGACCTACGAGGTCACGATGCTCGACGAGTCGGCGCCTATCGCGGTTTCCTCGCTGGTGCTCAACCGCCAGGACACCCGCCAGGCCGGCGACCTGCCCGAGTACCGGCCGGGAGATCCCCGCCTGGCGACCGTGCTGCCGCACCGGGTGCTCAACGTGCGGGCTGCCGAGCTGGACGGGCAGCGCATCCTGCTTGGCTATCAGACAACCAGTAGCGGGATGACACTCGGCGTCGGTGTTGACCACGTGATCGAAACGGCGTGCCCGTCCCAGGCGGTGGGGTCCCTCGACGACGAGACGGGCGAGGTACTCCTGACGGCCGATGCGGTACCGGGCGTCCCGATCCGGATCACCAAGTACGCGACCTACCAGACCTCGCACAGCATCCCGGTCCCCGAGCTCGTCGACCGGTGCCGCCGGACCTTGGACCGCGCGGTCCGGGACGGGTTCGACGTGCTCGCCGCGGCTCAGCGCGCGAATCTCGACCGGTTCTGGGACCGCGCCGACGTGCGGCTGCGGGCCCGGCTCAATCCGGTGCGGCAGCAGCAGGCGGTCCGGTGGAATCTCTACCAGATAGCGCAGGCGTCCTGGCGCGCCGAAGGGGCCGGAGTCCCGGCGAAGGGGCTGACCGGGCAGGCCTATGAGGGCCACTACTTCTGGGATACCGAGGTCTATGTCCTGCCGTTCCTGTCTTACACCCAGCCCAAGATCGCCCGGAACCTGCTGCGGTTCCGGCACAGCATGCTCGGCCGCGCGCGCGAGCGGGCGGCCGAGATGAGCCAGCGCGGGGCGCTGTTCCCGTGGCGGACCATCAACGGCGAGGAGGCCTCGTCCAATTTCCAGCAGGGCACCGCCCAGTATCACATCAACGCCGGTATCGCTTACGCGATCGGGCGCTACGCCAACGTCCAGGGTGACACGCACCTGCTCGGCGAGATCGGCGCGGAAATCCTCGTCGAGACCGCCCGGTTGTGGCAGGACCTCGGCTTCTACGGCGCCGACAACAGATTCCACATCCACGGCGTGACCGGGCCCGACGAATACACCACTGTGGTCAACGACAACACCTACACCAACCTGATGGCCCGGCTGAACCTCAACTTCGCCGCCGCTACCGTCCGCCGGCTGCGCGAGGAGCGGCCCGGGGACTACACCGCGCTCGTCCACACGGTCAGACTCCAGCCCAAGGAGGTCGAGTCCTGGGAGCGCGCGGCGGCCGCGATGCACATCCCATTCGACGAGGAACTCCGCATTCACCCGCAAGACGAGACGTTCCTGAGCCGCGAGGTGTGGGATCTGGACAGCACACCGCGTGATAAATTCCCCCTGCTGCTGCACTATCACCCGCTGGTGATCTACCGGCAGCAGGTGCTCAAGCAGGCCGACATCGTACTGGCCATGTTCCTGCTTGGCAACGAGTTCTCCATGGAGCAGAAGCGCCGCAACTTCGACTACTACGACCCGCTGACCACCGGCGACTCATCGTTGTCGGCGTGCGTGCAGAGCATCATCGCCGCCGAGATCGGCAACGAGCGCCGGGCCCTGGAGTACTTCCAGTACGCGCTGCTGATGGACCTGGGCAACGTGGCCGGCAACGCCTCGGACGGAGTCCACATCGCCTCCGCCGCCGGCGTATGGTCCTCGCTCGTCTTCGGGTTCGGTGGCGTCCGCGATTTCGGCGGCCAGCTGACCTTCGAGCCAAGGCTGCCGCGCGCGTGGAACGAGCTCGCCTTCTCGCTGCGATTCTGCGGACGGCAGATCCGGGTCAAGCTCACCCACGACGAGGAGCGTTACCTCGTCGAGGAAGGTGAGCCGCTGAGCGTGCTCGTCCGGGGCGAGTCACACCTGCTCAGCCCGGATAACCCCCTCGCGATCAAGCTCCCGCCGCCGTGACCGGGACGTCGCGGCGCCGTGTTCAGCTGCGGAACCGCGTCCCGGCGGTGGCGTACTCGGCCAGCAGTGGTACCGGGGTGAACGCCGGGTCGCCGGTCGCGGCGTGCATCGCCTCCAAGACGGTGACGACGTGCGCCGGGCCGGCGTCGTCGAGCATCTGAAGGGGCCCGCGTGGGTAACCGCAGCCGAGCATCATCGCGGTGTCGATGTCGGCTGGACTGGCATAACCGTCCTGGAACATCCGGACCGCGTCGTTGTACTGCGCGTAGGCGAGTGCCTCAGCGAGGAATCCTGGCCGGTCCCGCGAAATGACCGCGTTCAGGCCGAGCCTGGCCGCGAACGCGCGCGCCTTAGCAGCGGTGCCCGGCGCGGTCACGTCCGGCAGCACCAGTTCGGTGACCCCCGGCTTGGCGTCACCTGTGCCGGTGAAGTGGATACCGACCACATCGGCCGGGTGGCCGACGGCCATGGCCGCGTCCAGGACCCGGTGTTCCGGGTCCGCCGCCACGATGACCAGGCCGGTCTCGGCTGATGGCTTCGGCGCGACGCTGATGCCGGCCGCAGCGATCTGGCTGGCCAGCTCGTCCAGTAGGCCGCCGGAGTCTCTGATCAGCGCGACCTCGCCGGGAACAAGCGCAGACGCCAGGTCGTGATCCTCGGCGGCAGCCGCGGGGGTGCTGTGCCGGTAGTCATAGAATCCGCGTCCGCTCTTACGGCCGAACAGCCTGGCATCGCATAGCTTGCGCAGCAGGGACGCGGGCGTGTAACGGGTGCCGCCGAACTCGGCCTGGAGCACCTCCAGGACCGCCAGAGACGTGTCCAGGCCGATCAGGTCGAGCAGGGTCAGCGGCCCCATCGGCAGGCCGAGCCCCACGGTGGCCGCCTTGTCGATATCCTCGCGCGTGGCCTGCGCGGTTTCCAGCAGCCGCACCGCGTGGTTGAGGTAGGGCAGCAGCAGCGCATTGACGATGAACCCGGCCCGGTCGCTGACCTGGACGGGAGTCTTGCCCAGGTCATGGGACAGCAGGGCTAGCGTCTCGGCGGTCTGCGGCGAGGTGAGCACCGTGGAAATGACCTCGACCAGCTTCATGACCGGAGCGGGATTGAAGAAATGCAGCCCCGCTACCCGGGCGGGATATTGCGTGCCGCCCGCGATTTCCGTGATCGACAGCGAGGAGGTATTGGTGCCCAAGATCGCATCGGCCCGGCATGCCTCGTCCAGCTGGGCGAATAGGGTCCGCTTGAGTTCCATGCGTTCTGGTATGGCCTCGATCACCAGGTCGGCGCCGGCCACCCCGGCCGCGATATCGTCCGTGGGCCGGATCCGGGCGAGCATCTCCTCCCGCGCGGTATCGGTGAGCTTGCCCCGGGTGACCGCCCTGTCCAGGGAGGCGTGCAGCCGGGCCATGCCCTGATCCAGGAAAGTCTGGTTGATCTCGATCGCGACGACCCGGCGGCCGCTGCGGGCGACTAGCTCGGCGATGCCCGAGCCCATGAGGCCGAGCCCGATCACTGCCACCTCGCGGATATCGGCTGGCTGGATCACGTTACTGGTCATGTTGTAGGGCCTTTCCCTCTAGCGGCTACGTCGGCCGCCGCCGTGCCACCAGCACACACGACGCGGTGCGCGCGAGGCGACGGTCTTTGGTCCTGTCCCGGCCGGGACCAAAGACCGTGCCCTTGAGGGCTGACGGCTTAAGGGACCTTGGTCCCGCGGGGCGGTGGCTATCGGCGCTACCGCAACCGGCGCGCGCGGGCGAGGCTGCGTAGGCAAAGCACCCGCAACGAGGAGGAAGCACATGACGACCAGGGTGGGAATCAACGGCTTCGGCCGGATCGGGCGCGCGTTCACCCGGATGGCGCTGGAGCGCACCGATCTAGAGGTGGTGGCGGTCAACGACATCACCGACGCGCGGACTCTGGCGCACCTGCTGGCCTTCGACTCCACCTTCGGCCGGCTCGGCCGCACGGTGGAGCACACCGAGGACTCGCTGATCATCGACGGCACCCCGATCGCGGTGCTGGCCGAGCGGGATCCCGCGAAGATCGACTGGGGCAAGCTCGGCGTCGACGTGGTGATCGAGTCGACCGGGAAGTTCCGCAGCCGGGACGGCGCGGCCCTGCACCTGAAGGGCGGCGCGCGCAAGGTGCTGATCTCGGCCCCGGGCAAGGGCGCCGACCTTACCGTCGTGCTCGGAGTCAACAGCGACGCCTACGACCCGCACCAGCACGACGTGATCTCCAACGCGTCCTGCACCACTAACTGCGTGGCCCCGATGGCCAAGGTGCTGAACGACGCGTTCGGCGTAGTGCAGGGTTACATGACCACGATTCACGCCTACACCGGCGATCAGATGCTGCTCGACGGACCGCACAAGGACCTGCGCCGGGCCCGGTCTGCGGCGGTCAGCATCGTGCCAACCACGACCGGCGCGGCCAGCGCGACCGGCGAGGTCATCCCCGCACTGGTCGGCAAACTGGACGGAGTCTCCCTCCGCGTTCCGGTCGAGGATGGCTCGCTTACCGACCTCGCGGTGGTGCTCAGCCGGAAGGTCACCGCCGAGGAGGTGAACGAGGCGTTCGCCGCGGCCGCGGCCGGTCCGCTGGCGGGGATCCTGCGCTACAGCACCGATCCTCTCGTCTCCCGGGACATCATCGGCGATCCCGCGTCCTGCGTGTTCGACTCGCTGCTGACCCAGGCGTCCGGGACGCTGGCTAAGGTGTTCGGCTGGTACGACAACGAATGGGGTTACACCTGCCGGCTCGCCGACCTGGCCGCGCTCGTCGGCGGCCAGCTGTAAGTGCTGTTAGCCGGTCTTGCGCATGTCGCGAGCGGGCCGCCCCTCCCTGGGGCGGCCCGCTCTGGCCACGGGCCATGGTCCCGGCCAAGGGTGACCTTCGCCACTAGGCGCACGGGGGCAGCGGCGCCAGGCTGAGGGCTGACTTAGGACTGAGGCTGACTTAGGACTGAGGCTGACTTGGGCGAGAAGCTGGGGTGATAGCCATGACCGAGGCGACGGCGGCGGCGCTTGCCACTCATCCGTTCCTGCGCGGCATGCCCGGTGACCAGCTCACCGTGCTCGCTCAGGCCGCCTGCGACGTCAAGTTCCCGGTCCGGCACCGGCTCTTCGAAGATGGCGGTCACGCCAGCCGCTTCTGGCTGATCCAGTCCGGCTGCGTGGCCCTGGACCTGAACGTTCCCGGGCAGGGCCCGACCAGGATCGAGTCCATCGGCATCGGCGAGCTGCTCGGCTGGTCGTGGCTGTTCCCGCCGTTCACGTGGGCGTTCGGCGCGGTGGCCATCGGTCCCGTCGAGGCCTTCGAATTCGACGGGCGAGCCGTGCGGGCCTACTGCGCGGCCGACCCGGAGCTCGGGTACGAGCTCACCCGGCGGCTGGCACGTGTGATCGCCAGCCGGCTGCAGGCCACCAGGATCAGGCTCATCTCCGTGTCCGCCCAGCTGCCGGACGTGCGCTGAAAGGTGAGCCTGAGTCCGATGGACGAACGTCCCCCGCCTGGGCGGCAAACGACCCTGGCCGGCGGGCAGCCGCTGAGGTCAGCTTGGTCTTGGAAGCTCAAGGGGTACCCGTACCGGGCTGCCCGCCAGGCTCGAGGAGACATGCAATGAAGACGATAGATGACATGGCGGTCGCGGGCAGGCGCGTCCTGGTGCGCGCCGACCTCAACGTGCCGCTCAAGGACGGCCAGGTGGCAGACGACGGCCGCATCCTGGCTAGCCTGCCGACGCTGACCGCGCTAATGGACCGCGGCGCCAAGGTGATCGTCTGCGCCCACCTGGGTCGGCCCAAGGGCAAGCCGGACCCTCGGTATTCGCTGGCGCCGGTCGCGGCCCGCCTCGGCGAGCTGCTCGGCCGACCGGTGGAGCTGGCCGCCGACACCGTCGGGCCGTCAGCGTACGCCGCGGTTGCGGCCCTGCGCCCCGGCGGCCTGGTCATGCTGGAGAACCTGCGGTTCAATGAGGGTGAAACCAGCAGCGTCGACCTGGACCGGGGCTTTTTCGCCGACCGGCTGGCCGGGCTGGCCGATGAGTATGTATCGGATGGCTTCGGCGCGATGCACCGCAAGCACGCCAGCGTGTACGACGTCGCCCTGCGCCTGCCCTGCGCGGCCG
>Ga0209274_10001551_pt1 | contig 11686 bp, 11 predicted proteins | sample HubBroMetageREF1_FD_188343 | JGI IMG/M metagenome (GOLD analysis project Ga0209274, IMG submission 188343) | Reference soil microbial communities from the Hubbard Brook experimental Forest, New Hampshire, USA - Hubbard Brook CCASE Soil... | ecosystem: Environmental > Terrestrial > Soil >...
TACGCTGTCGCACCCGAAGATTTCGTCTACCCGCTCCACGAGTCCTTGTCTGATCAGCAGGTTGCGCCGCTTCTCTGTGCCGGAATCATCGGGTTCCGCTGCTTGCGCCTCTCCGGAGTGAACGCGCGCAGCCGTCTCGCCTTTTACGGCTTCGGGGCCGCCGCGTCCGTCGCGATTCAGGTCGCGCGTCACTGGGCCGCGGAAGTCTACGCCTGCACGCGCGGAAAGAATCACCAGCAGCTCGCCTCCGAGCTCGGCGCCGTGTGGGTGGGCGAAGCCTCCGACGATCCTCCCATGAACCTCGATGCCGCAATCATCTTTGCTCCAGCGGGCGAGCTCGTCCCTCCGGCATTGAAAGCGCTCAAGAAGGGCGGCGTCCTCGTGCTCGGCGGCATTCATATGAGCCCGATTCCGTCATTCGACTACGATCTGCTGTACCAGGAGAGGATGATTCGAAGCGTCGCGAACAACACGCGCCGGGACGGCGAAGATTTCCTGCGCATCGCGGCGGAGATTCCGATCCGCACGCAGGTGCAAGTTTATCCGTTGCGCGAAGCAAATCGCGCGCTCAACGACTTGAAAAGCGATCGCGTCAACGGCGCCGCTGTCCTCGATTGCCGCTCATGATTTCGTCTCCTCCGTGGTTGCGACGCCTGCGGCGCGACACGTTTCGCGTAGGAATCACCCTCAAAGCGGTCGATGGCTTGCTGGAATCTCTCGCGGGGCTGCTCTTACTTGTCGATCCCGATGCACTTCGCAAAATCTCGCTCACGCTTTGGACGTATGGACACTTCCATCATCTGCATTACTCGGGCAGTCGTGTCGCGGAACAATTCGGCGCCACCGACCCTGTCTTCGCGGCGGCCTATCTGCTGTCGCATGGCGCAGTGAAAATTGCTTTGGCGATCGCGCTTTGGATGAATCGTCTTTGGGCCTACCCGCTTGCGATCTTCGTTTTCGGTGTCTTCGTGATCTACCAGGTGTTTCGTCTCGAACGCGTCCATTCCATCGGGCTCTTGCTGCTCACCATTTCCGATGTCGTGATTATCTGGTTGACGTTGCTGGAATACCGCGACCAGAAACGACTGCACGCGCTCCGCGCCGCTGGATCCTAGCGAGCGGCTCTTCAACTCTTGATAGTTTGCGACGCGGCATCCCAACGCACTCCGCCCTGCGCAAAATAAGACTCGTTCGCCATGTGGCAAGCGAGCGCCGCGTGGTGGCCGAATACCACATCCTCGACCACCGGCTGGCGGCTCTTCACCGCCTGGAAGAAATTCCACAGATGCGGCTTCGTGTCGTCCCACGACGGCCCGATAAAACGGGCTGCTTCTACCGCTGTCTGCTTGCCCATCGTGTCGTGGTCCTCGCGCCACTTTTTCATATACTCGTCGCGCAGAGGCTTCGCGAAGCTATTGGCATAATAGCAGGGCCCGTCGTCGTCGCCCGATTGTGGCGTGTACGTAACGCTCTGGCTGTTTACCTCGAGAATTCCTTTCGACCCCATGAAGCGATAGCCCTCGGGCGTGTCGGTGCCCAGATTCAGGCGCAAATACACGGGAACGCTGCCAAGCTTTTCGTATTCGAAAAGCGACGCGTGAACGTCCGGCATGTTCCGGCCGTCCTTCCAGCGCAGAATCCCTCCCATCGCCATGCAGCGCCGTGGCGCATCACTTGTGCCGAGCACTGCCATCATTCCGCTCACCAGATGCACCAGCAGATCGCCCGCCACTCCCGTGCCATACTCCTTCCAGCAGCGCCAGCGCGCGAACACCTTCGGATCGAAGGCGCGTTTCGGCACGGTCCCTTGCCATGTTTCCCAATCGAGTGTCGTCGTCGAAAGATCGGGCGGCGTCGGATATTCCCACGCGCCGCACGGCGAGTTGCGTCCGTTGGAAGCCTCGATGAGGCAGAGGTCGCCGATGATTCCCTGCGCGAACAAATCCTTCGCTTTCGCCGCGATAATGCCGCTCACGCGCTGCGAGCCCGCTTGTACGATGCGTCCCGATTTTTGCGTCGCGTTCACCATCGCAATGCCATCGGCCGGCGACTGCGACATCGGCTTCTCGCAATAGACGTCCTTGCCCGCGCTCACCGCGTCCACCACGATTTGCTTGTGCCAAAAATCCGGCACCGCCGCGATCACGCAATCGATGTCCTTGCTCGCGAGCACCTCTTGATACCGTCGCGTCGTCGGCAGATTTGCGCCCGCGATTTCTTTCGCCAGCGCGTGACGCCCATCGTAAAGATCGCACGCCATCGCGCACTCGATGCCTGGCAATTGAATCGCATTCGTCAGCAGCCCGGAACCTTGCATCCCCACGCCGATGATTCCGAAGCGCACGCGATCGCTCGCGGGAACCGGCCGCGCCGCCGCTCTCGCCCAGGCAGGTCCCTCTGGCTCAAGCAGCGTGCTCGCTGCAACATATGCTCCGGCGGCGCCGGCGCTATTCTGGATAAACTCACGACGCGAAATGCGTCTCCTCGTCATCCGCTTCTCCCTTTACTGATTCATCGGCGAACAGCACGGCGCTTTTACCGGCTTAGGCTCCATCAACTCCGCGCGCGTCTGGTTTGGATCGTAGAGATTCAGTTGCCACTTGCCGTCGCGCCCGATCTGCGGCTTCTCGGTAATTTTCGGATCGCGCTCGAGCACGATGTTGTACGCGTCGCTACAGCTCGGCACGCCGAGCGCAAAATGATGTACGATTCCGAGCGTTCTCGGCGAAGGATTGTCGCCGACGTTCATCATGTACTCGAGCCAATCGGTTCCGTCGGGCACGCGCATGTCCACCCAGTCCGTTCGCGTATCGATCATTCCACCGTGCCACGTCTCCTGAAATCCCAGAATGTCCTTGTAGAACTTGTCGGCCGCGGCGCGGTCGCGCACCGTCACTCCCACGTGAATGATGTGCTGCGAGATTCGCGTGTCCGGCAGATGCTTCCCGAAATCGCGGCTGTGTATCGAGCCGGGCATCAACTGCACGAATTCCACGGTGTGCCCGTCCGGGTCCGTCACTTCGAACCCGCGGTTGCCGTCGAGCATGGGGTCAAGCTTCCCGGGCACTTGCACGCCGCGGCTCCCCAGGTACGCGCGCAATTGTTCCGCGTCGCTGGTCTCGAACGCGATGTGCGACAACCGGTCTTGGTTAGCGTCCTTCAGCTCGGGGAAAACTTCGATGAACTGGTGATCGTTCACCTTGAAATACGTCAGCAGCATTTTGCCCGGAGGATCGTCGAGGCTGAACGCCTCGCTGAACCCAAGAACGCCCGTATAGAATTTCCGCGACGCGTCGAGATTGTCTGTTCTCAATCCGATGTGCGAAACCCCGATAATCGCAGGCCGCGTGGGAGCCATTCCTTGCGCTCGCGGCGCGGCGCCGCCCGATCCTGCAACGAGAAAAGCGCCCAGCAAGAGAATCAGGACGGAGAACCACGCGCGCGGCGAAACTGATCGGACCATAAGCCCTCCCGGCGCCGGAAGCATACACCCGTTGTGACGCTGCGGAAAATGAGGATGCACGTTAGGGGGTCGTTACCCACTTCCGCTCGCGCGCGCTCGTCGCAATGGCCTCGCACAGCACGATGCCTGTGTGCCCCGCATCAAACGTCGGAAAAGCGCGAGGCGCATTCATGTCCCCGCGCTCGACGTACGCGTAAAATTCCTTGAACAATTGCACGAACGTGTCGGGATAACCCTCGGCGTGCCCCGCAGGATACGCCACGAATCCGCGCGCTTCCGGGCTCATCAGCGCCGGATCCTTTATCAGCTCGCGGTTCGGTTCGCGCCGCCGTCCGATCCACAACATATTCGGCTGCTCGCCGTCCCAGGCCACCGAGCCTTCGCTGCCGTCGATTTCAAACCACAGCCGGTTCTTCCGCCCCGCGCTCACCTGCGAAACGGTCATCACACCGCGCACTCCGCCTTCCAGTCGCAGCAGCACCGATGCATAGTCCTCCGTCTCGATGCGAACCTCCTCGAAATCCGTGCCCTTTCGTTCCTGAAATGTTTCCACCGGACCGCGCGGCCGTTCGCGCACCGGCACGATCGTCGCAAGATCGGCGCACAACTCCGTCACGCGCTTTCCCGTGATCCACGTAATCAAGTCGAGCCAGTGCGTCCCCACATCCGCCACCGTTCGCATCGACCCGCTCACCGCCGGCTCGAGCCGCCAGTTCCAATCCGAGGGGTACAGCAGCCAATCCTGCAAATACGAGCCGTGCACCATGCGCGGCTCGCCGATCGCCCCGCGCCGCACCAGAGCGCGCGCTTCCTGGCACATCGGGTAGTAGCGCAGGTTGTGCGCCACCGCTCCGGCGCGCCCCTCACTTCGCGCGAGGTCGACCAGCGCCGCCGTCTCGCGCGAATTCATCCCCAGCGGCTTCTCGCACAGCACGTGCTTCTTCGCCTTGAGCGCAGCCTCCGCTTCGGCAAAGTGCAAATGATTCGGCGTGCAGATGTGCACCACATCCACAGTCGCATCGTTCGCAAGGTCTTCGAGCAAACTGTACCCGCGCTCGATTCCCAGCGCTTTGCGCTGCTCCTGCGTCCGCTCCGGCGAACTGCCAAGCACTCCCGCTAGTTCGATCCCCAGCCGCCGTAGCGCCTCCACGTGCGCCCGGCCGACAAATCCAATCCCAATCACCGCTGCTCGCATCGTCTCCGCCTTTCGTGGACGTAGAGTATTGCGTATATCGGGCTTGCTGCAAGTAGCGCTGGAATTTCACAGTCGATTTGTGCGAGCGTGGGGGCGCAATTTGAAGCTCGCCATCGCAAGAAGGAGGTTTGTATGGCCGACGACATCGCGCAAGGCACGGGGTCGCCCATCGAGGGGAACTCGTCCGCCCGGACGGACTCTGAGCAAGCAGACCGCAGAACATTCCTGAAAACAGTCGGCGGCGCAGTCGCGGCCGCAGCGGTGCCAGCTGCAGCTGGCGCCGCCGCGTCCACATCCACGAAACGGCAAATGGGAGGCGGCTCTCAATCTCACGGCCCCGCGCGCAAAATTCCCATCGGCGTCTTCGATCCCGTCTACGGCGACCTTTCGCTCGACGCCATGCTCGACAAAATCAGCGCGCTCGGTCTCGAGGCAATCGAGGTCGGCACGGGCGGCTACCCGAGTAATTCGCACTGCCCGGTCGACGAGTTGCTCGCCGACTCCAGCAAGCTCAACGCCTGGAAGAAGAAATTCGACGATCGCAACATCCGCGTCGCCACGTTGAGTTGCCACGGCAACCCCGTACATCCGGACGCAGCCATCGCGCAGCGCGATGCCGACACCTTTCGCCGCACCGTGCAGCTCGCGGAAAAGCTCGACGTCAAAGTGATCGTCGGATTTTCCGGCTGCCCGGGCGCGAATCCCACCGACAAAAATCCCAACTGGATCACCTACCGCTGGCCCGACGAGTACGGGCATGCGCTCGATTGGCAGTGGAAAGAAAGAGTGATCCCTTACTGGCAGCAGGCGGCCGCCTTCGCCCGCCAGCACGGAATCCATCGCCTTGCGCTGGAGATGCACCCCAACTTCACCGTTTACAACCCCCGCACGCTGCTGAAACTCCGCGACGCCGTCGGCGAAGAAATCGGCGCGAACTGCGACCTGAGCCATCTTTTCTGGCAGCAATGCGATCCTGTCGAAGTGATTCACTTGCTCGGAAAACAGAACGCCATCTTTCACGCGCACATGAAGGACACAGTCCTCTACAAGCACAACGTCGAGAAATACGGCGTGCTGAATTTCGCGTTCGACACGAAGGATTTGCCCGAAGCGTCCGCGAACTTCCGCGCTGTCGGCTACGGCCACGGCGCGCAATTGTGGAAGGATATTGTGCGCGCTTACATGGATGTCGGCTACGAGGGCATCCTCAGCATTGAAAATGAAGACCCGGTGCTCACGGGCGAAGTCGGCGTCGAGCGCGCCGCGTACGTTCTGAAGAATGTCCGCGCCGAACTTCTCGCGGAGGCCAGCTAAGATGAACCGTCGCCACTTTCTCGAATCTACCGGCGCGGGAATTCTCACCGCTCGGTTCAGCGCTTTCGCGCGCGCCGACCGAAAACTTTCCACCATCGGCCTGCAACTCTATTCCGTTCGCGACGAGATGAAGCGCGATTTCGACGGCTCGCTTCAAAAAGTAGCCGCGATCGGATACACCGAAGTCGAATTCGCCGGGTATTTCGATCGCTCTCCGCGCGATGTGCGAGCCGCCCTCGATCGCGTGGGCCTTCGCGCGCCCTCCACGCACATCTCCTTCGACCAATTCGAGAAAGGCCTCCCGTCGATTCTCGACGCCGCGCACACGATCGGCCATGAATACGTCGTTTGCCCGTGGGTTGACGCAAACCGCCGCGGCACCCTGGACGACTCCAAGCGCGTGGCGGAATTCTTCAACAAAGTGGGGGCCGACACCAAAAAGGCCGGTATCCAGTTCGCCTACCACAATCACGCTGTCGATTTCGAACCGGTGGGCGCAACGATGTTCTACGACATTCTGCTCGCCGAAACCGATCCGCAGCTCGTGAAGTTCGAAATGGATTTGTATTGGATCGTGAAGGGCAACCAGCGGCCCCTCGATTACTTCGCGCGCTATCCCGGACGTTTTCCCATGGTCCATGTGAAGGACATGGACCACACGCCCGCGCGCGGCCAATCGGACGTCGGGCGCGGCATCATCGACTTCAAGGAAATCTTCCAGCACTCGGAACAGGCCGGCATCCGGCACTACTTCGTCGAGCAGGAAGACCTTGCCGACCCGTGGCCCAGCATGCGAATCGATTTCGAGTATCTGCGAGATCTGCGCTTCTAGCCGCCGCCGCGGAGCAGATGTTGTAGAATTGGCCTCCCGGCCATGCGGTCTACTCGATTCTGTTACTTCGACTTCTTCGAAGACCACTGAGGAGAAAACTAAATGCGAAAGAAACTCGCTTGCTGTGCAGCGCTTGTTGTAGCAGTTGCGGTACTCGCACTTCCCGGTTTGACTCGCCAGCAGGACAAGAGCAAGCGTCCCAGCCCGCCGGCCAAAGCTGTATGCACGCTGCCGGACGGCAAAAGCATCACCACGGATTATTCGAGCCCGCGGCTCAAGGGGCGAAAGATAATCGGCGGGCAGGACCCTTACGGCAAGCCATGGCGCGCGGGCGCGAACGAAGCGACTACGTTCGTCACCACCGCAGACTTCACCGTTGGCGGCAAGGTCGTGCCTGCGGGCAACTACACGATCTTCGCGATCCCGTACGCTGATAAGGCATGGACGCTCATCATCAGCAAGAAAACCGGCGAGTGGGGCATTCCGTATCCCGGCGACCAATTCGACTTGCTCCGCACGGACATGCAAGTCTCGGCGCTCCCTTCGCAGGTGGAAAACTTCACGATCGCGTACGACACGTCCGCCGGCGGCTGCTCGTTGCGCATGGATTGGGACATGACCCGCGCCTCGGTAACTTTCACCGAGAAAATGTAAACGGCGTGACTTGTGACTCGTGATTCGTAACTCGTGGACTGCGGCAGAGAAGCCACGGCGGGCAAGCGAGAGACCCGGAAAGTGTTCGCCTGGGTTTCGCCGGCGCGAGATACCTCCCTCTACCCTACGGTAGATTAGAAGTGGTCGCTGGTGAGTGTTTTCAATCATTTGCGGCCATTTCTAATCCCGGTGGCCTTGTTGGGATTTGCCACAGAGGTCCCTCTTAGGCTCAGGGTTTGCATCCCGAAGCCTCGAGACTGAAACCCGGTATTCGCCTGGGTTTCGTCCGGGCGTCGAATTGTCTAATCGAAACTGCAAAAATACCCCCCACCCTACGGTTATTAGAACGACCTCCAACTGAGTGTTTCCATAAGGTTGCGGCGATTTCTAATCGCGTTCCGGTTATTAGAATTCCCCCTTTTGAATTTCATAGGGTGCCGTCTCCTCCCATGTGCGCCTGTAAGTACAGGCGACTCTGGCCCCTTGCCTCGGCTCATACCGTCAATTTCGCAGGTCATAAAAACGGGGCATGGTAGCATGGAATTCGTCGTTTGGGTAGTAACAAAGTTACTGTAGTAGTTCTATAACTCCTGGGCCAGGGAGGTTCATGGTCGGGAGGAAGGTCATCCCCGAAGTCTCGGGACGGGCACCCCGAAATTCAGAGGCGCGACCCAGAATCGGAAGGGTGGCGCACCCGGCCCAAGCCTGATACAAAACCGCAACCGAAGCCTGCGCCGCAGCCCAAGCCGGAGCCGAAGCCGGCGCTGCAAAAGCCTGACTCGTCCAAGCAAATGGCACAACCGCAGCCAAAGTAACATCAGGTTGGTCTCTTCTCCGTCATGGACCAGAAGCTCGTGGACGACGGAGTCGATTCCGAGGTTCAGAACGCACACCCTTCAAACATCGAAAGGCTGCGGCACCCGACAAATCAGGCGCTTGGGGCTGCGCCACGCGGCTGAATGTGAAATTAAAATGGAAAGTGTGCCGAACGGGACATACCTCGGCCCTCCGCGCGGCTAATGTGGTTCCAGTGCAGTGTGCTCCTGTCCGCGAAGAGGCATCACCGCACCTCGGAACCGCTCAGGATAGGAGACTTACGATGACCGCAGATCATAAGGCAGGAACCACTAGAGATCATAAGGTAGGAACGAACGGAGATCCTAAGGCCGGAAGGGCCAGAGGCTCTAAGGCAGGTACGATCCTAGCCTTTGTTGCGGGGGCTGCTGTAGGTGCGGCAGCCGGTTTGCTCCTCGCGCCCAAATCCGGAGAGGAACTTCGAGGCGATATTGCTGACGCTGTGAACGATGGAACCAAACAAGTCCGCAGCGCAGCTAGAGATTTGAAGCAGCGCGCTCAAGAAATCGTGGAATTGGCAACGGACACCGTACAGGACGCGCTCGATGCCGGCGACGTCGCATACACCAAAGCAAAAAAGTCCTGACCCGGCTCAAAACAGTTCCCGAAGAACCAATCTCTCAATGTAGCTCAGGCCTTCGCACTTGAGACCTTTGGTTTTGCCGTTGGCTATTTCGTCCGCTTCACCGCGGCTACCAGGCTAGCGTAGGGGTCAATGGCCGTGCCCTTCCACCACTGCTTTTCCGGCCCCAACTCGAAGACCGCAAAATGCAGGTGCGGCGCGTGCGCATCCGCATTTCCCGTCGACCCCACAAAACCAATGACGTCCCCACGCTCGACTCGCATTCCTTCCCGCAACCCGCCCGCGTACCGCTCCAAGTGCGCGTAGTAGTAGCAATACGCTCCTGTTTCATCGAACTCGTATATTGTGATGCCGCCCCGGACACTGAAGAACAGCTTGCGGATCGTCCCGGGCACCGCCGCATGCACGGGAGTCCCTCGCGGCTCCATAATGTCGATCGCTTCATGCCGATGTCCGTTGTGAAAGTCTTCGAACGTATCCTGCAGATTCGTGAGTGCAAGTCCGTTGATGGGCGGAGCCATTTCGAGAACGGTAGAGGTCCGGCCAACCGCAACGGCAAAGACCGCTGCGAACAGCACGGCAACGCAAACCCAGAGTTTCAAGCCTGTTCCTTTTTTCATTGCTCGAACACGACTGACGTCCCATCTGCGACCAGGCCGGCGACGCTGGTGGCGTCCCAGTTTGTCATCCGCACGCACCCGTGAGACTTGGAATGGCCGATCTCCCCGGGATCAGGTGTGCCGTGTATCCCATAGTGCGGTACGTTGATCCCCATCCATACAACCCCCACCGGATTGTTTGGACCCGCTGCGATCTGCACCAATGCATTTGCGGGATTGGCGTCCCAGAACAAGTCCGGGTTGTAGTTGTAGATTGGATTTCGCCGCACCTCAGTGATCTCCCAATGTCCGATGGGGAGCGGGTCGTGGGCGCTGCCGCTGGTTACCGGCGCGTAGAAAATGACCTGGCCTTTCTGGTCATATACCGACAGGCTCGATGCCTTCTTCGAGACAACCACCTTGGCCGCCTCAGCACGAGCCGGCGAGCCGCCCAACACGTTGGGGACGCGGATGTGCTGTCCCGCGGTAAGACGGGCGCCGGGATTCAGACGCTTGAGCAAAGCCGGCGCCGAGTGGAATTTCGCGCTGAGCTCTTGCAGCACGGATGTGTAGTAGAGACCCGGCAGCTTCGCCTGCGCCGCTGCGTCTTCCGGAATCGTCTTGTTGAACGGCCCAGCAACGTCTGCCGCGGTGATCGTATAGAGGATGATCGGTTTCACCGTACCGGCTCCGAGCGCCACGAGCAGCGCCTTGCGGCTCCGCGTACCCGGAGCAAGCCCGCGCGCGGCCTGGAAAGCCGCCAGCGCCTCGCGGCTGTTCTTTCCGCCCTGCCCGTCGATTTCACCCGGCGAGAAGTCGGCGCGATCGAGAAGGACCTGCATTTCGAGCTCCGTGGGCACGACCGTCCGAGATGACGGAGCCGGGCGTTTGGCTGCGACGGAGATGGATGCGCCAAGAACAATCATCATGCTTGCAATGAAATACGGAAGGGTCTTGCGTGTGAATGTCATGGCGCCTCCCAAAGCGACCAAGATTCAACGAACGCATCGTAGAGAATCCGAGCGAACGGCGATGCTCCCTTTTGTACAGTTCCGCCTTCGCGGGAAGCGCTTCGGTGGCAAGAGAAAAGGTAAACGAGTGGCTAGAAGCGGGCGCAGCCTATATTAGCTCGCGAGGCGTCTCATCGCCGGCTTCGCAAATGACTCCTCCTTAAGCCCAAGTACCACGCGCCCGTTGACCTGTCCCTTCTTGAGCCTGCTGAACACGTCATTGATGGATTCCAGGGGCAATGTCTCAATCGTCGCCTTCACTTTGCCGTCTCCAGCGAACGCGAGCGACTCTTCGAGGTCCAAGCGAGTGCCAACGATGGAGCCTCGTATCGTGTAGCCGTTCAGCACTACGTCGAAAATCGAAACAGGAAACTCGCCCGGAGGCAGCCCATTCAGCACGCAAGTCCCGCCACGACGAAGCATGCCCACCGCTTGCTTGAAAGCGATCGGTGAAACTGCCGTAACCAGCGCTCCATGCGCCCCGCCAATTTGCTTTTGAATTTCCTTCGCAGGGTCCTGTGTTTTCGCGTCAATCGTGATTTCAGCTCCGAGTTTCCGCGCCAGCGCCATCTTTTCTGGTCCCAGGTCCACGGCCGCGACGTGCAGTCCCATAGCCTTCGCGTACTGGATGGCCACGTGGCCCAGGCCGCCTACTCCTGAGATCACCACCCATTCACCGGGCCGCGCCTAAGTCATTTTCAATCCTTTGTAGGTTGTGACGCCGGCGCACAGGATCGGGGCTGCATCCACAAACGAGAGGTTCTTGGGAATTCGTCCCAGGTAGTCTGCTTGCCCCAATGCGTACTGCGCGAAAGTTCCGTTCACCGAATATCTGGAGTTTTGCTGTTCCGGGCAGAGCGTTTCCCATCCGGAAAGACAGTAATCACAAAGCCCGCACGCACTGTGCAGCCACGCGATTCCCACGCGATCGCCCTCTTTCAAGTGGGTAACCCCCGGGCCGAGAACTGCGACGATTCCGGCTCCTTCGTGGCCCGGGATGAGCGGCAGCGTTGGCTTGATTGGCCAATCGCCGTCCGCCGCATGCAGATCGGTACGACACACTCCAGTCGCAAACACCTCTATCAGTGCCTGCCCTGGGCCCGGCGTTGGGATTGGAACTTCTCGCACGACCAACGGCTCGCCAAATTTCTCAACAACTGCCGCTTTCATGGTCTTCTCGT
>Ga0209274_10001555_pt1 | contig 11671 bp, 9 predicted proteins | sample HubBroMetageREF1_FD_188343 | JGI IMG/M metagenome (GOLD analysis project Ga0209274, IMG submission 188343) | Reference soil microbial communities from the Hubbard Brook experimental Forest, New Hampshire, USA - Hubbard Brook CCASE Soil... | ecosystem: Environmental > Terrestrial > Soil >...
TGAGCGTCAGCGACCTCGAGATCAACGTTCTCGAGTTCCGGCAACGCTCCTTCCAGTTCCAGCGCGCCGTCGCAGTGAACGGCCGAGACGTAGCGCTTTTTTCGCGCACCGAGACCGAGACCGAGAGCAAGTTTCGGCCGAAACTCCTGCACCTTCACCTCCTCCTGCCTCAGGAATGGGTGGTGTACGACGAGCCCAACGACATCCTTCTCGTGAGTCGAGACGGCGCGACCATCCCCGTGCGATTGTCCGAACAGGTCGTCGAGGTTGGGAGCGAACCGCCCGAGTTCGAAGAGCAGGGAATTGCGTGGAAACGCGCCGGTGGACCCTCGGGTGCCTACTTCTACGCGCCAGCGGAGCTGGCGCAAGATCTGCTCGCCCCCGCGACGTACGCGGCCCTGGGCGTCGGGTAGTGCCCTAGCGGTCCGTAAGCGCCCAGTCCACGATCGCGGCGATGAGGCCGCCGATGATGGGCGCCAACCAGAACAACCAGTCCTGCTGAATCGCCCAGTGGTCGCCCGACCACATCGAAGAGAGAACCGCGGGGGCGAAGCTTCGCGCGGGGTTGACCGAGGCGCCGTCGACGGGGATCGCGACCAGGTTCGTCATCAAGAGTGTCAGGGCGATCCCGACGGGCGCGAGGTTCTTCGTGGAGTTGCTGGGGCGGGTCACGAAGAGCACGACCGCGACCAGGAAGAAGGTCATCACCACTTCGAGGAGGAAAACGGATCCTGCCGAGAAGACATACGGGGAACCGTTGCCGGCGTACCCTTGGGACGCGAGCGCCACGCTCGGCCCGGAGGCGACGCCCCAGAGGGTCGAATACCCGTAAGCCACCGCGGCGATCGTGGCGACCGCAACGATACCGCCGATCACCTGAGCGATGATGAAAACGACCGCTTCGAGCGGTTTCACACGACCCCGGACCGCCTGGGCGATCGTGATCGCGGGGTTGAACGATGCTCCCGAAATGTCACCGAGCGCATAGGCCATCCCCAAGACGCCGAATCCCAGCGAGAGCGAGATCAGTACGACGCGGGCCGCGGGGTCGACCAGCGCGTCCCCGAGTGTGAACAGGGCCGCGCCGGTCACAAAGGACAGCAGCCCGAACGTTCCGACGAATTCGGCGAGCGCCTTTTGCCCGAGGGAGTATGCCATCGGCCGGCGACCAACGAATCGAAGATTAAAGGTTGCGTTTCGAGGCGCGAACCGGCCCCCGAGCGGACGGCTCGCCTAGAGGACGCCCATCTCGGTCAGTTTCTCGGGCAGGTAGTGCTCCGTGACGTAGTTGAGCCCGTACTTCGCGAGCGATTGCTGCTCGGCCTTCTTCCCGTTCTTCAGCATCAGCTCGATCTCGCTCCGCCAATCGGCGGTGGCGAAGCGCGGGTCGGTCAACTCGGCCTGGAGCGCACGGATGTCTTGCTCCGAGAGCTTGTCCGAGGGGAGGTCGTAGTTCTCGATGTCGGACGCGGTGACGCCGAGGAATTCCGCGGACGGCGTCGCGAGATAGCTCGAGAGATGCGCGGTCTTGATCGCCCCGTACGCGACGCTCGCGAAGATACGGAACGACCACGGGTCGCCGTCGGTGAAGACGACGACCGGCAGCTTCAATTCCTCGGTCACGCGCTTGAGGAACCGACGGGTGGAGCGGGCGGGCTGGCCCTTCAGGTGGACCAGGATCGCCTTCTGGTCCTCGTCGAAGTTGTTCTCGGCCAGACGGTCGACCATGCCGCCGCATTCGATCGCGATGACGAACTTCGCGTTCGTGCTGACGAACTCGATCTTCTCCTTCTCGACGTTGAACGGCAGGGAATAGCCGCCGTCGCCGACGTCGTCCTTGCAGTTGATCTTCTTGACGTCGCCCTTGCGGTTCTTCTCCTTGATCGTGAGGTCGCCGATCACGGAGGCGCCGTTCTCCTCGGGGTGGAGGCGGAAGTCCTCCCGGAGGCGCTCGCACATCACCTCGAGGTCCTCGATCAGGAGGTTCGACTCGTCCTCCGAGTGGAACTTCGCATCCTCCCACGCCTCGCTGATGTAGTACAGTTCCCGCAACGTTGAGGTCTTTCGGTCCTTGGCCATTTCGTTGATGAAGTCGACGAGGTAGAACGTCCGGAGCAACATCAGCGCGCCGTCGAGCTTCCGCGCGCTGCGCGTTCCCATCGCTTTGCCGAGCTTCCAGACGCCTTCGCGCATCTGGAACGAGAGATTCTGCTTCGTTCGCAGCGGAAGCCGCATCCGCGGGATCTCCCCGTCCCGCAGCTGGCCGTAGATCTGCCCGGCGAGGTCGAGGGTCGGCTTCAACGCGTCCGCCCGGATCTTCCGGGCGGTGACGTCCTCCTCACTCTTCGTCGCTGGTTTCGGTGCTCGCTTCGGCGGCATCGTAGTCCACCTCCCCTTCTTCCCCGGTGGCGGCCGACTCCGCCGCGGCCGCCTCGGCCGCCTCGACGATCGTCCGGGGCAGTCGTACGTCCCAGTCGCCGGGCAGCGGGTCCGCGCCCAGCACGTGCGCTTCGTCGATGCCGGCGACGTACCAGTCGACATCGCTCGCGTCGACGTCGGTCTTCACCGGGAACGTGACCGTGATCTTGGTGCGTCCGTTGGGCACGAGCTTCGGGAGCGTCCACCACGCCCGGCCCAGCGGCGCCTCGGTCCCCTCCGGGGCCGGGTCGAACGACGCGAGGGCGAACTCTTCGGGCGGTATCTCGACGAACAGTTCGAGGACCCGCGGGCGCGGGGTGTAGTTGGTGACCTCCACGGCCATGTGGACGCCCGAGGCGTCCTGGGTGAGTGGGCTCTCGACGTTCACGACGTCCATGATCCGGGTGATGACGGGGGTCAGGTCGGGGATGGGCTTGCCGACGAGGTTGCTCGTCTTTTCCGCGAGCTTCGGGAGGATCCGCTGGATGATCGCGAACTTGTCGCTCGCGTACTCCCGCCGGGTCACCCGCGAGATGTGGGCCCGCAGATGGCGGGCCGACGCCTGGAGGGCGAGCGTGATCTCCTTGTCGATCTCGGGGTCTTCCGCGATCGCCTCCTTCGCCTCGGAGGTGAAGGGGACCTTCGTCGACGCGACGTGTACCAGAATGACGGCCGGACCGCTCGGGATCCCCGAGCCGCCCTTCTGGTCGAGACCGTACCGCCGCCAGTCGAGGTTCGAGATCGCGTTCGTGATGGCGCAGGCACCCTGCTGGAAGAGCAGAGGAACGCGGTTGCCGAACCGCAGGATCTGGACTGGTTGGTCGGGGGGCAGACCGCCGCCGTAGACGAGGCCGACCTCGACCATGAACGGAAAACCGCCCCGCACTTTGGGCGGGCGGCTCACCGGTGGCGCGTAGAACTCGGGGCGCAGCTCGCCGAGGACGTTCCGCAATCCTCGCTTGATCAGGATCGAGCCGATGGGGGAGAGGCAATCCGACGTAGGCGCCACCAGGGGGACCTCATGGAGCGCCTTGAGGAGCGCCTCCTGATCCTCCCCTTGGATCGAGGTCGGGGACGACTTGGGCTTGAGCTTCGAACGTTCGAAGACCTCCTTGGCCGCCCGAGGGCTCACCCCCGCGAGATCCTTGGAGAGGAATTCGGCGACCGTCCCGCGCTTCGTCGATTTGAGGAGGTAGCCGAGCTCCCCGAGTTCGAGCCCGTAGGGATGCGGAAGGGTCTCCTTCGGGATCGCCGGCATTTCCTGGGACGCTCGTTCGAACGTGACCCGGGTGCCGTCCGGCTCGACCAGGACAATTCGGGCGTGCGGGTTGACGATCGCCATCCCGCGCAGGTACTCGTAGGGCGACTGGCGGCCCCGAATATACCGGGCCTTGAGGACGAGCTCGACCTTCGTTCCGTGCGGGCGGTCCCAGAGGACGAGGTCCTCGCTCGTCACTTTCGGTTGGTTCTTCTGCGTGTCGATGACGAGGTCGAGGACGTGCGCCGCCTCTTCCTCCTCGACCTTGGACGTGATGTGGGCGGGACGCGCGGTCGTGAGATTCGCGTACAGGACGGCCGCCGAGATGCCGATCCCTTGCTGGCCGCGCGCCTGACGATTCGAGTGGAAGCGGGAGCCGTACAGGAGCCGGGCGAAGACGTTCGGGATCTCCTTGCGCAGGATCCCCGGCCCGTTGTCCGTGACCGCGACCCGCACCCGGTCCTCGGATTCCTTGGAGATCTCGACCGTGATCTCGGGGAGGATCCCCGCCTCTTCGCACGCATCGGCCGCGTTGTCCGCGGCCTCCTTCACCGTCGTCAAGAGCGAGCGCTGGGGATTGTCGAAGCCCAGGATCTGGCGGTTCCGCTCGAAGAACTCCGCGACCGAGATCTCCCGCTGCTTCGCGGCGAGCTGCTGGGCGATCGACTGCGGCGCCACCGAGAGAAAGGGGCCGCACCCGGCTCATAAGAACGGCGTTCGAATTGCGTGGTGGGACTAGGCGGGACCGGCGGCCGGGATCCCCGGGCGCGTGGCCACATCCCGCAGCACGGGGCGGAACGGTCGCCAGCGCGCCGATTCCACGGGGTCGATGTCGACCCGGAGGAGTGCCTCCTCGGCGGTCGCTCCCGAGAGCGGCACCCGGACGAGCGGCAGGGGCTCGCCCCGCGAGTCCCACGCCCCGGAGCCGCCGGCGAAGATCACGCCGTCCTCGACCCCGACCCGGTTGACGAAGACCACGGGCAGACTGTTCTCGATCGCCCGGGCGGGGAGGAGCTTCGCGAACATCCCGGCACTCGTCACGGGCGACGCGGACACGACGACCAGTACCTCCGCCCCGCCGAGGGCAAGGGCCCGGGAGACCTCAGGGAAGAACGTGTCGTAGCAGATCTGCAGGCCGACGTGACGGGCGGCCACGTCCACGGGGTGGCTCTCGTCGGCCGGCGTGAAGTGCGCGCCTTCCTCGAACGGCCCGAAGTTCGGCAGGTACCGCTTCACCTGCGTGTGGATCTCCCCGTCGGGGCGCACCGCGAGCACGGCGTTCTGGATCTCGCCGTGGCGCTCGGGCGACGCGAGCGCGGTGCCCACCACGATCGTGGCCCGCGTCTCGCGCGCGATCGCTCGGAGCGACGCGGTCCCGGCGTCGCCCTCCCGAAGGGCGAGACGGTGGATCCGGTCCCCGACCCGATACCCCGACAGGAACAGCTCCGGGAAGATGACGAGGTCGGCGGGCTCGGTGCCCGCGACCGCGCGGATCCGCTCGAGGTTCGCCGGGACGTCCCCCGTCCGTGGCGCGAGCTGCGCCAGGAGAAGTCGCATCAGTAGAAGTATCGGCGGACCGAGATAAGATAGACGAACAGCACGATGAAGACGAGGAACAGTACCGTGATCGACCCGGTGAAGAACAGGTAGGCGGTCGTCAGAAAGACGAGGACGATCGTCGTCCAGAGCGCCCAGGTCTCCTGCCGCCACAGGCTCGTCGCGATCCCGAGGAGTGCGGCCCCCAGCAGGACGAGGATCACCGCCCCGAGGATGTCGATCGAGGGAAACAGGTCGAGGGACGCCGGGACGAACGTTCCGACGTACGCGGAGAGGAGGTAGATCATCCCCGCGAGCACGATCACGAGCGCGAACAGCGCGATCAGAACGGCGAGGACCGCGACCCCGAGCGGGCGGCGCGGGACGAGGGCGGTCGGCTCCCAGCGGGGCGGGAGACTTTCGAACGTAACGGGGGCATCGGCCGACGCACTGCTCGAGACCGTGGACCCGCTCATCGTGTCGCCTCCGGGAGGTGGTCGAGCCCGCGAGGGGAACTTGTACCTTTCGTTGGACCGGAGGCTTAGAAGCGACGGGTCGCGGCGCCGCGCGCGAGGAGCTCCAGCAGATGGCGGTACGGTCCCGGTGGGACCGGGTCCAGGGCGCGCACCGCGCGGTCGGCCCATTCGGTGGCCTGGGTCGCGACGCGGTTACCGGAATCCGTGAGGTCGGTGAGCTCCCGGAGTCGCAGGAGGTGCTTGGTCTTTTTGTGCCGGAGCTGGAACAGCGCTTCGAACTCCGCTTGTCGCTTGGCGTCCAGGCGGGCGAACGCCTCGAGCGAGACGAGCGTCGGGTTGCCCTCCCGGAAATCGGTGTAGAGCGGTTTCCCCAGGAGGTCCGGGTCGCCGTACACGTCGAGGTAGTCGTCCCGGATCTGGAACGCGATGCCCAGCGCGTGCCCGTACTGGGTCAGCGCGTCGACCCGCTGCGCGGTCGTCTCCGAGATCTCGGCGACCGAAGAGAGGGCGGCCGCGATGATCGCGGCCGTCTTGCGCTCGACGATACGGAAGTAGTGCTCGTGGCCCGTGGAGAGCTCGAATCGGGACGACTCCTGCAGTACCTCGCCCTCGACCAGGTCGGCGCACGCCTCCCCGCATTTCAGGATGATCGAGCGGGGGTACTCGGCGGCCAGCTCGAAGGCGCGCACGAACAGGTAGTCCCCCGAGACGATCGCGAGCGGTACCCCGTAGGCGCGGGGCATGGACGGGCGACCCCGGCGCGTCTCCGCGTGGTCGATGACGTCGTCGTGGACGAGCGTCGCGGTGTGGATGAGCTGGAAGGCCGCGGAGAGCGACTGGATCGGCCGGGTGGACTCCGCTCCGAGCGCCCGGTCGGCGACCGCCATCAGGAGGGGTCGCACGCGCTTGCCACCGGTCGAGCAGGCGTACCGGGCCGCCTCCGTGAGTCGCGCGTAGGTCGAGCCGAGGACCTGCTGCAGGCGCCAGTCGATCTCGGAGAGGTCGCGGGCGAGGACGGGGACGAGGCTCGAGACCTGGGGAAACGCCTCGGGACCGAACGTGTCCGAGACGATCGCCTCGAGCGACGGCTCGATCCCTTCGGCGGGCGGCGGGGAGCTCGTCACGACCGTCTCCCGAGTCGAGCGGGCCACCGCAGGCGCATCATGGAGTCGAGACCGGAGGACCCGATATAGCGCATCCCTAACGAGAGGAGTAGGTCGGTGCCGGCGAACCGGTCACTGAAACGGTAAATACGGGCGGCCCGCGCCAACGGCTCGAAGAGCGCGGTGCGCCACGCGGCGTCGTACTCCGTGAGGGAGCTCCCGTTCCGCACGTGGCGCGCGGCCGCGGCCCCGGCGAGCCATCCGGAGAGCATCGCGGTCGGGATCCCGCCGCCGTTGGTCGCCATCACGAGGTTCGCCGCATCCCCCGCGAAGAGGGCCCGACCGCGGACGAGGCTCTCGGGCGGGGGACCGATCGGGACCCACCAGTGGGTCGGCTCGCGGGCGGTTCCCAGCTCGTGGGCTTTGCAGAAGTCGCGGAGGAGTCCGTCCAGCGAGGCCCCGGTGGCGAGTCGGGGAACGCCGAGGCCGATGTTGGCGTCGTGGGCGCGGGGGAATCTCCACGCGTAGCCGCCGGGGGCGGTGCGGCCAAAGAGGAGGTCGATCCCGTCCCCGAGAGGGCCGTCGACGGTCGCGGTGATCATGCGGAACATGGTCCGAGGGGGTCGAAACCCGACCGAGCGCCCGACGGTGGAGAGGGGCCCATCCGCCCCGATGACGACCTTGGCGCGCACGGACCGGCCCCCGGCAAGCCGTACCTCGTCGTCGTGGACCTCCGTGACGCCGACCGGATGGCGAAGCTCGGCCCCCGCCCCTTCGGCCCGGTACGCGAGGGCCTTGTCGAAGGCGCGTCGCGAGACGGTGCAGCCGCTCAGCGGGAATCGGAAGCGATGTCCGTACGGTGAAACACAGGTCATCCAACGGGTCTCGCGGAGGACGGTGCCGGGCGGGATCTCGAACGCCCGGGCGATCAGCTCGGGGCACTCGAACAGGTCCGCCAGCTCGCGCGCGCCGGGGACGAATTCGCCGCACTGCACCGGGTGGCCCAGCTCGGGGCGGTGGTCGAGAAGGAGCGTGGTGGCCCCGCCCTCCGCGGCGGCGCGAGCGGCGAGCGCGCCCGCGGGGCCGGCTCCCACGACGACGACGTCAAACGCGTCCACGGGCTCACGCCCCGACGCTCACGAAGTGGTTGGCGGCGGACTGGATCGGCCCGAGGACGGCCTGCGGATAGATCCCGAAGAGCACGATCAGCACCGCGATCAGGGCGATCGTGGCGGCGCGGCCGTAGCCGAGACCGCCGACCGGGAGCGCCGGGGGACCGGCGGCGCCAACGACCGCGCCGGCGAGTGCGGGGTCGGGCGCCGGCGGCGCGTCAAAGAACATCACCTTCAGCACCCGGGCGTAGTAGTACACCGAGAGCGCGCTGTTGAGCAGCCCGGCGACCGCGAGCCAGACGAACCATCCCTGGGCGTGCACGGCCGCGCTGAACAGCACGAACTTCGAGACGAAGCCGACCGTCAGCGGCACGCCGGCGAGCGACAGCAGCATGAGCCCGAACGCGACGCCGAGGAACGGTCGACGACTCCCCAAACCGCGCCAATCGCTGATCAGCGGGCCGACGCCCAACGCGGCGACGGCGCCGACGACGAGGAAGGCCCCGGTCTTCATCAGTACATGCGCGAACACCTGGAGGGTCGCGCCGCCGAGCGCGGGGGCCGTGCCGATCACAATGCCGATCATCATGTAACCGGCCTGGCTGATCGACGAGTACGCGAGCATGCGCTTCATCTCCTTCTGGAGCAGCGCGAGGACGTTCCCGACCGTCATCGTGAGGACGGCAAGGATCCCCAACGTGAGCTGCAAGCTCGGACCGAGCGCGACCGACCCCCCGAAGAGGCCGTAGCCGCTCGGGCCGGCCGACCCGAGCACGAGGACGGGGCCGAGGAAGACGAGGAAGAACGCGAAGATGCCGATCTTCTTGGTGCCGCCCGCGAGGAACGCCGAGACGTCGTCCGGCGCGCCGTCGTAGACGTCGACCGCCCACGCGTGGAACGGCACGAGGGTGATCTTGAAAGCGAGGCCCGCCACGAGGAACCCGTAGCCGAGGAGGACGAGCGTCGGGTCGGGGACCGCCGTCCCCGCCGCTCGGATGACGTCGAGGTTCGTCGTTCCGTACGCGCCGAACAGGAGGGACGCGCCGAAGAAGGAGAGGACCGTGGAGAGCGCGCCGATGACGAAGAACTTCATGGCCGCTTCGAGGCCCCGGCGTTCTTTCCGCGCGTACGCGACGAGCAGGTAGGAGGCGATGCTAACGACCTCGATCGCGAGGAGGAGAAAGATCAGGTCGACCGCGACCGCCACGAGGAGCATCCCGAGCGTCGCGAGGATCAGGAGTCCGTAGAAGATCGGGGCGCCGCGTTCGTTCGACGGGCGGCTGGTCGAGGCGAGGGCGACCAGGAACGCCGCGAGGAGGAAGAGCGCCTGGAAGACCAGCCCGAGCGACGTGAACGCCCAGAGCGGTGCGGCGCCGACCGCCGGGATCGCGTCGATCTGGCTCGACGGGATCGACGCGAGGAACGCGAGCGGCGTGAATCCAAGGTCGGCCACCACCAGAAGGAGCGCGACACCGAACGCGGCGGCCGAGATGCCGCCGGTGACCTCGATCCGCCGAACCTTCACCACGTCGAGCAGGAAGACCAGGAGCGCCGCCGCCAGCAGGACGAGCTCGGGGAGGAACGGGCCGATGAACGAACCGATCGTCATCGCGACCTCACGTCCCGGGCCATCCTTTGATCGGCGAGTTGACGATCACGTTCACGAGCAGGCTCGGCAGGATCCCGAAGAGCACCGTGAGCACGACGAGCAGGCCCATTCCGGCGCCCTCGTACCACGGAAGGTCGTGCGCGTCCGCGGGGACCGCTCTCGGCGGACCGAACAGCATCCGTTGCATCATCCAGAGGTAAAACGCCGCGGTGACGACCAGCACCGCCAGCGGGATCATCACCCAGTAGCCGAGGTCGTTCCAGGTCGCAAGGAACGCAGTGAATTCGGCCGGGAATCCGATGAGCGCCGGGAGACCGAGGGAGGCGAGCGATCCGGCCATGATCATCGTCGCGAGCGACGGGGCGCTCGGCGTGATCCCCCCGAGCGAGGAGATATCGCGCGTCCCGTACTGGTGGTGGACGCTCCCCGCTCCCATGAACAGGAGACCGCTCACGATCCCGTGGGCGAACATGAGGAGGACCGCCGCCAGCAGCCCGAGCGACGAGTTCAGCGCGATCGCGAGCAGGACGATCCCCATGTGGTTGATCGACGAGTAGGCGACGAGCCGCTTCAGGTCCCGTTGAGCGAGCGAGAGGACGGAGCCCCAGATGATCGTGAGGAAGGCGATGACGAACAGGAGCGGCTGCGTCGCGTGGAAGCCGCTCGGCAGCACTTCGACGGCCCAGCGGATGAGTCCGTAGCCGCCGAGCTTCAGGAGGAGACCGGCGAGCAGCACCGAACCGCCGGTCGGCGCTTCGACGTGCGCGTCGGGAAGCCAGGTGTGGAACGGCACGATCGGGAATTTTACGGCGAAGCCGAAGAACAACGCAAGGAACAGGAACGTCTGAACGACCGGGGAAAGGCCCCGCGCGGCCGCATAGACGGCGCTGAAGTCGAACGAGGTCGCGCCCGAGTAGAAGACGAGGGCCAGGAGGCCCACGAGCATGACGATCGACGCGACGTGGGTGTAGACGAAGAACTTGATCGCCGCGTACCGACGGTTCGGGCCGCCCCAGTAGCCGATCAGGAAGAACATCGGGACGAGGACCGCCTCCCAGAACAGGAAGAACAGCAGGATGTCGAGCGCGACGAAGACGCCGAAGCAGCCGAGGCACGTCAGCATCATCAGGCCGAAGTAGCCCGCGGGTCGGTGGGTCTCTCCCCAGGAATAGACGACCGTCGCGATCTGGAGGATCGCGGTGAGGAGGATCAGGACGAGCGAGATCCCGTCGACGCCGACCGTGTAGTTGATGTGGAGCCACGGCAGCGAGATCCAGCTGTACGACTCGGTGTCGGAAAATCCGGGGACGAGCGAAGTGGAGTAGCCGGGCCACCCCGAGTAGCCGAGGAACAGGAGCGCGGTCTCGAGGAGGAAGACGACCGAGGTCGCGAGCGCGACCCATCGCGCCTTCGTGCCGGCGAAGAAGGTCGCGACCGTCCCGACGGCGAGCGTCGCCAGGATGATCGAGATCAGCGGCAGCATCTACCCGCCTCCGAACTTGGCGACGAGGTACGGTCCGAGGACGAGGAGAATGAAGAACAGCCCGATGAGGCCCGCGATCACGTAGGCGGCGTAATCGGAGACGAGCCCCGTCTGCATCGAGCGCCCGCGGTTGCTCGCGAACGCGAACATCCGCTCGAACCCCCGGACGGTCCCGTCGATCACGAACCGGTCGAACCAGTCCGCCGCCCGGGAGAACGAGTACACCGCTCGGAGCCCGACCCAGTCGTATCCGACCTTGAAGTAGTACCGGTTGAGGAGCAGGCGCCGCACGGGCTGAAGGGCGCTGTCCTCGGCCAGTACGTACACGCGGCCGTCTCCCCACAACGACCAGGCGAGCCCGATCCCCAGGCCGCCGAGGCCGACGCTGATGGCCGAGAGGAGCAGGTCCGTCGTGCCGTAGTGCGGTGGGATGCCCGCGACGCCGGCGCCGCCGAGCAGGAGCGACTGGAAGCCGGGGAAGAAGATGAACAGCCCCGCGACGACCGCAAAGGCGGACAGGATGACCAGCGGGGCCTGCATCACCCACGGGCCCTCGTGCGCCTCGGCGAGCGTCGGGTCGCGGATCTTATCGCCGGAGAAGGCGAGGAACCAGGCGCGGAAGATGTAGTAGGCCGTAAGGAACACCGCGGCGAACGCGAGCAGGAAGAACGGCCAG
>Ga0209274_10001556_pt1 | contig 11667 bp, 13 predicted proteins | sample HubBroMetageREF1_FD_188343 | JGI IMG/M metagenome (GOLD analysis project Ga0209274, IMG submission 188343) | Reference soil microbial communities from the Hubbard Brook experimental Forest, New Hampshire, USA - Hubbard Brook CCASE Soil... | ecosystem: Environmental > Terrestrial > Soil >...
GACCCCGAATCGCTCCGCGTCCCAGCGCGCTCCGAACGCGGCGGCGAACTCGATGGCACAGCAGGCGAGGCCCCAGTGGAGCGGGAAGAGGGAGTTCCGCCCCGCCCAGTTGAACACCGGACGGATTATCTTGGCCTGACCCTGCTCGGCGATCAGCGAGGTGAGTGCCTCCCGGGCGGCGGGAACGAACTCCTTCGCGCGCAGCGTCTCGATCTCGATGAACGGGACGGCGGCCTGGCCGGCCATCGGCAGCTCTCCCTCGAGCCGGAGGCTGGAACTCGGCGCGACCTTCGGGGGCGGCAGCTGCTCCGGAGGGGTCGTCATACGACCCACCTCTTCTCGCCGCTCAGCGCGTAATAGATGCCGGTGATGGCGAGTCCGGTGAACGCGACCGCGATGAAGATGGGGTACCAGGAGGAGTTCGCGCCGCGGAATGTCAGGGCCCAGAGCGCGAGGATGAAGCCGAGGACGTCGACCGCCACGAACACGATCGCGAAGGTGTAGTGCTGGGTCGGGAAGTCGATCTGAGCCTCTCCCTCCGCCTCTTCTCCGCATTCGTACGTCGTGAGCTGGAGATAGGACTGGCGACGTTTTGCCCCCAGTTGCCGGTTCGCGATGACCGATCCGACACCGAACGCCGCAGCGACGAGCACGAAAACGAGGAACGTCGTGGTGCCTGCTTCCACCGTCGCCTCCTACCGCTAGCCGAGTACAAGTCGTGGGACTTCTTGTCGTTATTTAAGGCCAACCGGACGGACGCAGAATTTGCCGCCGGCCACGCCGACCCGGTGACGTTAAACAAACGTCCCAAGTGGTTCCTCTCGCATGCGCCCGGACCAGTTCCGGACCCCGTTGACACTATCGGGCCCGCACGTCGAACTCGTCCCGCTCCAGAAGGAACACCGAGAGGGCCTGCGCCGCGCGGCGGGCGACCCCCAGATCCGGCAGTACCTTCGGAACGGGCCCGGGAGTTCGCTCGAGGATATGGACGTCCTGATCGAGATGCTCTTGGCAGCCCAGGCCGCCGGTACCGACCTTCCGTTTACGACCCGGCTCCTCCCCGACCACCGGGTCGTAGGGATGACGCGATACCTGCGGGTCGACCGGGAGAATCGCTGGGTCGAGGTGGGAGGCACCTGGCTCGACTCGTCGTACTGGCGCACGCCCGTCAATTCCGAGACGAAGCTGCTGATGCTGGGTCACGCCTTCGAAGACGAAGGGGTCCATCGGGTCCAACTCCAGACGGACCTTCGCAACGAACGATCCCAACGCGCGATCGAGCGGATAGGGGCTATGCGGGAAGGGGTATTGCGAGAGGATGTTCTTCTTTCGGACGGCTACTTGCGGTCCTCGGTCTACTACAGCGTCCTGCGTTCGGAGTGGCCGGAGACGAAGGCACGCCTAGAGTCGTATCTGGCCCGACCTTGGAATTGGCCGGGGGATTCGGAGCATCGGTAGCAGTGCGATATAGAATCTCGCCGGGGCTCCGCCGCTATCCCCAGCGGGTTCTCTCGACGGGAGAAGGTTTGGCACCGGAGGGCGGACGTCTCATTCGGTAATCGGAGTCGCAGTTAACTGAACTGAGTCGATGCGATCCGTCCTAAGTCGGGCCCACTGCGCGGTCCACACGCCACGTCGCAGTAACCATTTGATTAGGGTGTTACTTGAATGCTCCACTATCTACAGACAACTATATGATATATATTTAGAATGGTCAAAAAGTAAATAGCAGTAGGGCGGAGGTTCGCCGACCCTCGCCTTCTCTCATGGCTTTTATTGCAATCTTCGTAGTTGGGCTCCTTCTCAGTTTTGTCGTACTCGGAAACGCAACTGCTAATGGGAACGTGAAGTGCGTCTGCCCGACCTGCGGTGGCGAAGTATGCGACCCTGGAGGGTGCCCGGGCGGGGGCCAAGTCCAGATATCCAACATTGTAATATCCACGTCTGCCACAAATGCCACGGTCAGGTACGAGCTTACACCGACGACGGCTTGGACCACTTCTTGGGTCCTATGGGGAAACGTCTCTGTGGGGATAATGTTCAATGCGTCGGACCAACCGCTCGTCGACGGGTACCCGACGGCCTTCATCAATTACTTGGAGCCGACGACAACCTATGATTACGAGATTATTGCCTTCGCTTCCGGCTGCGGGGAGGGCACCTACGCGCGCACCTTCGCGACGACAGCGGACGTGCAAAATCCGACCTACATCTCGGGCACGGTGTACGATATGAATGGAGCCAAAGCCGGACCTAACGTAATCGTGGAGGCGGGGTGCGCAAACAACGTGAACGATCTATCAGACGACGTCGCCACGACTAATCAAATTGGACAGTACACCGTCGCGGTGCCGACGATCTTTACTCAAGGGGTGAATGTACCTTGCCCATCAGGGGGAGGAATCCTGGTGACCGTCGACAACTGGGGGTTTGTCCCCCCAGGGGGATCCGGAGATGGCTGGGTGTGGTCGGGCCACTGGAATGAAACCATCATTGTATGGGCTCCTCAGTCAGTAAATTTCTATCTTCCGATGAACTATGTCGGACCGTGGACTCCTCAGGTGATTCAATTCTCAAACGCGCCGGCTGGATACTCTACAATCGGTTTGACTCAGACCACCACCTTTACCACCGGATACTCGGATAGCTTCGGCGGATCAGGCGGTGCCGACGTCATCGGGGTCGGCGGCGGAATCTCTTACAAAACGACAACGACGTCTTACAATAATTACACGAGCAGCGCCACTCTAGATTCAGTAAATGGAAGTCTAGAAGTCCTGGATTGGTTTTGGACGTCGGGAACTGTGGAATTCGACTCACTTAACCGTGCTTGGACGGTGGTCCAAGAAACTCAATGCAATACCGCGTGTGGGGGCGAGCAAGAGAAGGAACAAGGCTCGCAGTACATCCCGAGCTGGCTCAAGACCGGATCGCAAGCGCCGGGGATGTACGAGCTGTACGGATACAAGCAAGTCTACCTTTCTCCTGGTGAGTTTGAGGCCGTAGCGACCACGGCTACTGCGTCAACGGCCACCAACACCCAGTTCGCCATTCAAGTTGGAATATCCGTGACACTCAATGACGTGGCAACGGCTTCACTGGGGGTAGGTCTTGGCTGGTCCACATCGACCTCCACTTCGTACACGAACGATCTCAGCTGGACAATCGGTGGGACTGCGACGACCAATCCAGAGTGCTTCGACGTTTATGGCCAGGCTGGCTCGGCATCAGCCGATACCGCGACTGTCATTGGACTAGACATGTACGGTCCGAGCGGAGGCGTTTGCAACTAGGCGGGAGCCCCGCGTCCGCGAGCCAGCGGGATTCACCCACTGCCGCAAGTCGCAAGCGATGGGTGGCAATCGCTGTAGTTGCGGTAATCATCGTAGCGGGTGCGAGCGGGGCAGTCGTCCTCTTGTCGAATCAGCGAGCGTCTCTCGACAACGCGGGTGACGGCCCAACGCTTTACCAGGCGCTGCAGGCTGTGAATTTCACGGTTCGCAACCTGACGGGTGGCCCGTGGATTCTATTTTCGTATATCGGGTTTGCCGCTCAGTCGCCGTTCAATCCTATTGCCTTCGGACTTGGGGGGATGAACCTCTCGCTCAGGTACTGCAGCACGGAATACAACGGCCTGACCCTGTGGAACGCGACCTCAATGCCGGTGTTCGACGGAGCGATTAGCTCGGGGACCGCACCGTTCTGGCAATTCGAGTTCTTCTCCAACGCGAGTCAGGAAGTCTTGCTCGCGACGGATGTATCTGATACGCCGCATGTATACGCCGCAATATCTCAGTCAAGTCCTTGCTGGGAGTACGCCGGAGGCTTGGTCGCATCGTCTTACGAAAGCTGGGTGAATCCATTGCCGGTTGACTCCCCGATCCAAGCCACTGAGGCCTACGCCGCCCTCGGCGCCTCATTCGAGAGCGGGAATCGGCCGATCGTGGAAACGTTCGCGAACGGGTTCACTCCACTGGCCGATGCGACCGACCATGGCCCGGGTGGAGGGGCTCAGTACACGCTCTGTGGCCAAGTAGGCGTCGCGGGCTGGCAACCCAAAGGGTTTGTCGGGGAGTGGCCGAACGGAACTGTTCAGAGCACCTCGCTTGGAAATGTAACCTGCACGGCATTGCTCACGCAGGGCCCCCCTGCAGTGTCCCGGCATTATTCAGTAGCGTTCGCCGACGTCGGGCAGACCCAGCCCGAGCCCCCGGGATTCGCAGACCTTTCCACCTTCATTCAGGCCGACTTTCCGGACTTCTACGCCAACGGATCTGAGTACGCCGACGCATGGGGCTTGCTAAGCTGGATGACCTTGCTTTCGCTTCACTCGGCGACGGGGGTCTCGCTTCCATCGAGCGCTCCCTCGTGCCAGCGATGGGTCCCCGTGGCCGACGAATGTCAACCTACCTCTAACGGGTGGTCAGCAGTTCTGACCTCAGCGACCGGCTCTTGGCTGGACAGCTTCCCGTCAACCGCGGACGGAAGTGAATGGGCCGTGCCCACCGCCGCGATTGCGAGCGGTGAGCAGCTCATGTTCGTTTTCCCCTCCGCTTGGAACGTAACCGGAGACACCATGAACATGTCCGGTGTTGCATCGATTCCCTGGGTCAATGGCACACTAACGCTTTGACACGACCCGATGAGAGGTTCAATCTGAGATTGGTCCCGTGCGGCCGGGGCCGGATATGCTACCCGGCAGCGGTCAGATTTCGTCGTGTGACTCGGTTCAATTGGTTCGCAGCGCCGAACATCGTTTGCCCCTGGAAGGGCCGATCAGTGAAGTCTGATCGGGGCGCAGAATCGGTGCGGGGCGAACCACATCCAAGCCGTGCTCCTCGTGATAGCTAGGAAAGTTCCAGAGACGGTCTCTGATGGCGACCCTCCTCACCCAACGTGGAACTGCGGCTTTCGCTTTTCGCGGAACGCCCGGATCCCTTCCGGAAGCTCCGAACCCTGGGCGGCTTCGACCGCCCCTCGCCGCTCGAGCATCATCTGGGTCTCCAGACTTTCGCTGAACGCAGAGACCATCAGACGTTTCATCCACCCATAGGCGAACGTAGGTCCCTCCGCGAGCTCGGTGGCCCGGGCCCAGGCACGCGCCTCCAGCTCCCCTGGCGGGACGACTTCGTGCACGAGCCCGAGCTCGCGCGCTCGATCCGCAGGGATGCGTGCGTTCGTGAAGAGAATCTCTTGCGCGAGACCGATCCCGAGGAAGTGAGGGAGAAAATACGTGAGGCCGCCGTCGGGCACCGCTCCGAGGCCGGGGAACGCCGGGATGAGGACTGCTCCTTGAGCCGCGATCCTCCAGTCAGTGGCGAGCGCCAGCGAGAATCCTCCGCCCGCGGCCACGCCCGGCAGCGCGGCGATCACGGGCTTTGGCATCCCGACGATCTCCCGAATGGCGAGCTCCTGGCCGGCCGTCAGGTCGTGGAACAAGAGGGGAAGTTCGCCCCGAACCCGATGCTCCTCCATCGTCGCCACGTCCCCGCCGGCGCAGAACGCACGGCCTTCGCCGGTGAGGATCACCGCGCGGACGCTCCCGTCGAGCGCCGCCGTCTGTAGTTCCTTTCGATACTGCGCGAACGTCGGGACGTCGAGTGCGTTCAGCCGGTCCGGTCGGTTGATGCGAATCTCGACGACGCTTCCTCGGCGTTCGGTTCGGATCGCCTCCGACATGGTCGGGAGCGGTGAACTCCCTGCGGGGGGATAATAGTGGCGCGCCCCCCGGCGGAGTCCGGCCCGGATTCGCGTTCCAGTCGTTTCGCACCGCTCCGTGGAATGGTAGGGGGGCCTTGGCCCCGCCCGCCGTTCAACTGGTGGTGATGACCCGGTTGCCCGGGCCGAACGCGTACCACAGGAGTACCGCGGCCAAGATCAAGACCAGAAGGCCGAATGGTCCGATCAGGAACAGGAACACGATCGCCAAGAGGATGAGCAACACGGCGGCGCCGAGACTGATGGTATGTACTGCCATAGTGAGGGTCAGCTGTCGGTGAGGGATGATGCTTTCCTTGATTCAGGTTGAGCGACCGCTTAACTCTCGCGCTCGGGGTGGAATACCCATGAGCCCGAAACGCAAGGAGACCGGTTCCGTGCAGGACGGAAAGAAGGCGTCCCGCCGGATACGAGTGAAGTTCGGCGCGTCGAGATCCAGCGGAACCCGGCGAGTCTCCCTCCTGGCGCGCAACCGGGCCCCGTTGCGGACTCGCGTCACCTTCCGGTCGAAGAAGCTCGCGAGGGCCCGCCGTCGCTAAGCTGCTCCCGCCGGCCCGCGCCGGCGCTACGCACGGCGGGGTGTACTGCCCTCCACCGACCCAAAGAATTCGGCCATCTCGCGCGCGCGAGTCGGAGGATGGACGTCGCACGGCGCTCGGCCCACCGGCCGGCATCCCGAGAACCTTCGGATTCGATATATGCCTAGAAGTAGCTCGGGCGAGTCGTACGAGGTCGCATCGTCGCGATGAAGATCTACTCCGAACGTCTGTTCCTCAAGTACCTCGTCTCCGACCACGGGATCTGTCTCGGCGTCGACATGGAGCGCTGCTCGTACCTGTTCCTGATGTCCCGCGACGGGCTGCGGATTCAACGACGTCCGGTCGGCGACAAGGTCGTCGAGAATCTGGACTACGAGATCCCGGCCATCGTCGACGCCTTGCGTGCGGAAGACCGGTCGTCGACGATCCCGCCGGCCCGATGAACGCCGGCTCGCAAAGACCGCCCGCTCCGCCGACCGTCCCGCTCTGGGTCCCGGCTGCCCCCCGGCGGGACCGAGGCATGCCCGCGTGACGTCGGGCGCGAACGAAGGGACGGCGGCCGCCGCCCCTTCCGTGTCGCCCCGCGGCGTTCCCGGGGCTCCGCAAGCCAACCTTCGCGCGCCGTTCCGGACGGTCCTGTTCCGCCGGGTCCGCGAGAGGCCGGAATTGCTCTTTCTTCCGTTCGCCGCATTCTGGCTCCTCGTGAATGTCGCGCCGTGGGGCTTCGGGCCGAGCTACCTGTACTCCTTCTATCAGGCGTTCACGCTGCAGAAGTCGAATGTGATCTTTCCGTTCACGTACGCCGTGGCCGTAGCGTCGTTCGTCGGCGTATTGATCCTGCTGATCCGTCGCGGCGGGCTCGGCTCGGGTCGAGCGTTCTTGATCGCCGGGACGGTCCCGTTCCCGGGGCTCGGCGCCTTCGAGATCATCTTCCAGGAAGCCGGCCGCTTTCTCCAGAGCGCGATATTCGTCGGCTACGCCCAGCCGTATGTCATGTTCTCGTACGGGTCGTGGGTCGTTCTCGGACTCACCGGGGTGGGGTGGTGGCGCATCACGTGGCGGACCTGGCTGCTGCTCGGGACCACCGCGCTCGGATGGGCGGTCTGGTTCAGCCTCGGCTTCCCTCTCGTCAGCTTCGGGACGTTCGAACAGTATCCCGCCGCGTACGCCCTCAATCTCTGGCTCAAGGCCGCCATGGTGCTCCTGTTCGTTCTGCCGATCGCGGAGGGCGCACTGGCCGGTCCGAGACCGGATCAGATCCTCGCGACCCCTACGTGAGTGGCATCGGATGTCTCGCGTCCAGAACGCCGTCCTTCAATCGGAGCGGGAATAGGCAGGTCCCGCAGAACCCGAGGGAGTCCCCGTCGCGATCGGGGAACCGGAACGGGCGGGCGCATCGCGGACACGCCCAGATCTCGGACCAGGGACGGAGAGGGGCCGAGGGGCCCGGGGGCGTCTGCGCCAGGACCAGCCGGTTCGGGAACCCGCCGAGCTTCGGAAACTCCGACGCGAGTCGGACGAAGAGTTTCGCCGGCATCACCCCGAACGGGCGAAAGTCCTCGAGGCCGGTCGGGAATTCCCGCAGCAGCGAGTACTGCTCCGCTTCGAGGGTCCGACGGAACCGCGCCCGCGTCGGAGCCCACGCGCGGAACGTGCTGGGTCGGACGGGTACGAGGTCGTGCGGCGAGAAGGTGGCCGATTCGAACGGCCCGTCGATCCCTGCGCTCCAGACCTTGAAGTCGTCGACCAGCGTCGCCAGGGATGGTTTCGGATAGTACGAGAGCACGAGGGAGCCGCCGGGCACGAGCACCCGTCGGATCTCTGCCAGCGCCCGCCCCGGCGTTTCGAGGAAGTTGTACATTCGCTCCATCACGACCGAGGTGAACGAAGCGTCCGAGAACGGCAACGCGTGTACGTTCGCCGCCACACGCCGACGGCCCGCGGCCTCCTCCCATGTCATGCGGCCGAGGAAGCTCGGCGTCAGGTCGAGGGCGACGAACTCACCGGAATCGCGGCTCGCGACCGGGGTGAGCCTCCCTTCCCCCGCGCCGACCTCCAGTACCCGGCGACGGTCGGCGAATCCGAGAGCTGCTCCGAGCACCGCGCGTTCGACCGCGGTGGTGCGATCCCGACCGAGCCAGAGCCGACCAAAATCGAGGGCAGAGAAGTCGACCGCCCCGGGACGTGAGGGGTTGCTCATCGAGACCGCTTCCGCTGCAGGCTCGCCCGCAGTGGGTCATGGCCCCGTACCTTGCGCGAAGGGCGGCCGGCGAGTGGACTCCGACTTGACCCGCGTCGTCCGGGACTCGAACGGGGCATCGTATCGACGGAGCACCGCTCAGCTATAGATGGCCGTTGGCCATCTCTCCGATCGATGACGGCGTCCGAGATCCGCTCGACGCCCGACGAGACGGTCGATGTCCTTGTGTGCACGTTCAACTCCGCCCGGACCCTCTCGGAATGCCTCGCGTCCGCGCAACGGAACCTTCCGGTCCACCGCCTCATCGTCGTGGACCGGCACAGCACCGACCGGACGGCGGAGATCGCGCGGGAGTTCGGTGCGGAGATCCACCTCGAGGACGTGGGACTCGGGCGTTCCCGTTCCCTCGCGATCGAGGTGTCGAGCACCGAGTTCGTCCTCTTTCTCGACTCGGACGTGGAACTCGTCCGCCCGGACTTCTATGCGCGGGCGCTCGAGCAGATGGCGCGCCCCGGTACGGCGGCGGTGGTCGGAGGTTCGGTCGGGTACCCCTTCCTCTACGGACTCCCCCTTTCCCTCACGCTGTTCCGCCGGGATTGGGTCCGCCGGGTGGCGATACCTCCCACGGTGCAAGGGCGAGAGACGTACTTCCTGCAGCGTGCGCTGCGTCGGGAGCGGCAAAAGGTACGGTACGTCGCCGATGCGATCCGGCACGGCGGGACGTACCGGTCCTTCCGATTCTGGCCCGAGTTCCAAGGGGCTTGGGTACGCCGGACCGCGGGATTCAGTCTGCGGGAGATCTCCTATTCGTTCCTCGTGAGCCTCCTGGTGCAGGCGAACAGCCGACGACCACGGAACCTGGCGTACACGCCGATCTTCTGTATCAAACTCCTGCGGGGCTTCCTCCAGCCGCAACGCTGGGACCAGGTCGACCGGAGGTCGGTGGACCTACCTCCCTAACACCGTCCCTACTCGATCGAAGGCTCTCGCGCGTGCCGTCTGGAGCGTGTAGGGGGCGACCGAACTGGGTCGTAATCCGGGCTGTGCCGGGTGACCGCGGTCGTCCGCCGATCCGGTCTAGGGCGCGGGGTCGGTCGGCCGACGCCGCCGCTGGTCCGTCGGGGCCGACGCGGTGTTGGTCGTCGACGGCGCGCTGGGCCCGGGGGTGGTCGTCGCTTGCCCCGGCGGAGGTGCGATCTCGTCGGCGTCCGGTAGGTCGGGACCGGGAGCCGCCTTCTGCTGCTTGCCGGCGTAGGAACTGACCATCGAAGTCGACTCCTCCGACTCGGCCTTGATCTCGTCCTCGATCGACTTGATCTCGGTGAGGAGCTCCTCCTGCTTCGGGATCGGGCCGAGGATGTCGTCCATCGTGCCGATCCGCGCCTCCAGTTCGTTCAAGGTGTTGAGCGCCCGGTCGGGGACCTGACGGCTCGTGCCGAGGTACTCGGAAGCGCCCTCCATCAGGCGGGAGAATTCGAAGGGGAACAGGATCTTGGTCGCTTGTCCGTCGCCCACCCGTGCCACGGTGTCCAGGGAGAGCACCGTCAGGGCCTTGGCGTCCAAGGTCCCGGCCCCGAGGGCCAGGATCCGAAGTCGCTGGGACTCGCCCTGCGCCTCGAGGATCGTCGCGACCCGGGCGCCCTCGGCCTCGAGGATCTTCGACTGCCGGACCCCTTCGGCCTGAAGGATGCGAGAGCGCTTCTGCCCTTCCGCGACGAGGATGGCGCTGCGCTTTTCTCCGTCCGCGCGCAGCACGGCAGCTCGGCGTTGACGTTCCGCCGACGTCTGCTCCTCCATGGCGGTCTTGACGGGGCCGACCGGGTCGACCTCCTTGATCTCGACCGCGTCGACGCGCACGCCCCACTTGTCCGTGGATTCATCGAGAATGTCGCGAAGCCGAGTGTTGATCCGTTCGCGGTTGTAGAGGACCTCGTCCAGCTCCATGTCGCCGATGATCGACCGGAGGGTCGTCTGGGCGAGGGCGAGCGTGGCCACCTGGTAGTTCTGGACCTGGAAGATCGCCTTCGGCGCGTCGACGACCTTGATGTAGATGATCGCGTCGACGTTCGTCGGCGAGTTGTCCTTCGTGATGACCTCCTGGCGAGGTACTTCGAGCACCTGCGTCCTCAGGTCGATCTTGAGCACTTGGGCCAGCGGGCTCACCAGGTTGAACCCGGGGTTGATCATCCGTTTGTACGACCCCAGCAGGGTGACGATCCCCTGTTGGTACGGCTGGATCGTGTAGATCATCCGGGTGAGGAGCACCAGGATGATGACGAGGACGAGAACGACGACGACGAAGAGCCCTGTGTAGTCCACTACCGTCTACCCCCTTCGCTCCGCCGACCGGATGTACGCGCTCCGCGGCGGGGATGGCAACGGCCGAGGTAACTGTTTCCCACCCGATCGCGCTGCATGGGCTAGCTCGACGGGGGAGGGTTGATCGGCTGGACCGTTACCGAGACTCCCTCGCCGTGAACGACCCGAACGTGGGTGCCCACAGCGATCGGCTGGTCTGCGCGGGCCGACCAGATCTCGGAGTTCACCTTGACCTTCCCCCGGAGGTTGTTCGGTTCCACCGGGACGATGACGATCGCCTCCTCGCCCACGAGACCGCCGCTGGTGGTGCTCATCGGTCGATGTACGGGGGCGACCCACCGGTAGTACGGGATCTCGAACAGCGCGCCGGCGACCGCCGCGACAATGATCAGTACCGGACCGATGTAGCTGTTGAGGAGCCAATTCGGAACGAGCAAGTACATGACACCCGCCACGAGGATGATCGAGCCGGGGATGATCAGCAGGGCTCCCGGGTGGATGAGTTCGAAGGCGAACAGCGCAACGCCCACGATGACGAGGGTGATGCCGATGGCGTCGTTGACGACCATGTCCTTGGAAGCGAGAATCCCGGTCGGGAGATAAGGTCGGCGCAGGCTCTCTGCGGGCCGGGGCCCGGTTCAGCGAATGTAGTTCTGCGTACTCGCGAGGTCGAATCGTGATACGACCTTCAACCGACGCCCATCGCCCGTCGGTGCATAGGAGAGGAACGGGTAGAGCCTCCAGAGGTCCCCTTCGGCCATTCGCGTGGCCAGGTGGTCGGCCCCGAACGCGGTCCGGGTGACGTACGCGGTCACCTTCCGGACCGCGGCCTCGTCGATGTACCCGAGAGAATGCAGGTACTCGTGCGCCACGATCACGTACAGAAAGCTG
>Ga0209274_10001557_pt1 | contig 11664 bp, 8 predicted proteins | sample HubBroMetageREF1_FD_188343 | JGI IMG/M metagenome (GOLD analysis project Ga0209274, IMG submission 188343) | Reference soil microbial communities from the Hubbard Brook experimental Forest, New Hampshire, USA - Hubbard Brook CCASE Soil... | ecosystem: Environmental > Terrestrial > Soil >...
CCGGGCGCGTCGCGAAAGTGAAGGCGGTGGATTTCTTCACAGGCGGCGACGAAATCTACGCGCTCGAAGGCATCCCCGGCGTGTGGCATGAGGAGTGTTTGAGCCCCGCATGAGTTCCGTTATCCGAGGAGAGAACGATGGCTGTTGATGTAGTGATGCCCCAGATGGGCGAAAGCATTTTCGAAGGCACGATCACCAAGTGGCTGAAGAAGCCCGGCGACAAAATCGAGCGCGACGAGCCGCTGTTTGAAATTTCGACCGACAAAGTCGATGCGGAGATTCCGTCGCCCGCCGCCGGTGTGCTGAAGGAAATCAAGGTCAACGAAGGGCAGACCGTGCCGATTCAGACGATCGTGGCGCTGATTGATGCGGACGGCGCCGGTGCCGCAACTTCCGCTGCCGCGCCTGCACCTGCGAAACAGCAATCTGCGGCGCCTGCGCCCGCGCAAGCGAAGCCCGCTCCTCCTCCGCCTGCATCCGGGGCAAAAGCCGCTCCCACGCCTTTTCCGTCCGCGGGAGCATCGCCTGCATCTCAGCAGCCCTCTGCCGCGTCGACGAGCGGCGAGAAGATTCGAAGCTCCCCGCTCGTTCGCCGCATCGCCCGCGAAAACAATATCGACCTCGCGCAAGTCCCGGGAACCGGCGCGGGCGGCCGCGTAAGCAAACAGGACATCCTTGGTGCGGTCGGCGGCGGTGCTGCACGCTCGGGCGAGCCGGCATCCGCTGGATCCGCAGCAAGCGGCGGAGCGATTCCGTTCCGCGCCCCTTCAGCTCCTCCGCCGGCGGGTGGCGCCGCCTCGGCAGTGCTCGAGACGGCCGTGCCGCGCGAGCGGCTCTATTTCGGCCAGTACGAAGTGCAGCCGATGTCGGTGATGCGGCAGAAGATTGCGGAGCACATGGTCCTCTCGAAGCGCGTGTCTCCGCACGTCTATTCGGTGGACGAAGCGGACATGACCGCGATCGCGACGCTGCGCGCGAAGCTGAAAGAGAAGTTCGAACAGACCACCGGCACCAAGCTGACCTTCATGCCCTTCTTCGTGCGGGCCGCGGTGGAAGCGTTGCGCGCGTTCCCGACGGTGAACGCGTCGGTGGACGGCACGAACGTCGTGCTCCACAAGGAAGCGAACATCGGCATCGCCGTGGCGCTGGACTGGGGCTTGATCGTGCCGGTGATCAAGAACGCCGAGGAAAAGAATTTTCTCGGCATCGCGCGGGCCATCAACGATCTGGCCGAGCGCGCGCGCGCGAAGAAGCTAAAGCCCGAGGAAGTGGCGGAGAGCACGTTTTCGATCACGAACCCGGGCGTTTTCGGCGGCCTCTTTGGATTGCCGGTGATCAATCAGCCGAACGTCGCGATCCTCGGGCTGGGCGCGATCGAGAAGCGGCCGGTGGTCGTCGACGACGCAATTGCCATTCGCTCGATGGTGTACCTCACGCTCTCCTACGATCATCGCGTGGTCGATGGGGCGGCTGCGCACCAGTTCATGGGCAAGCTGAAGCACACGCTCGAGAATTGGACGGAAAGTATTTTGTAAGGCAGTTGAAAGTTCATAGTTGAAAGTTGAAAGTAAAATCAGGAACCCTTCAACTTTCAACTTTCGACTGTCGACTTTCAACTCTCAACCGTTAAGGCGAGCCTGCAAGATACCCCTCGCGATAACGCTAGGCTCAAATCCTTCGATGCACACCACAAGCAACCCCTGGGGCATTCCTCCCTGGCAGATTGACTTCGCGCCGCCGGCTGCGCCGCTTCCCAAAGAGGCGGACTTCGTGGTCGTGGGCGCGGGATTCACGGGCCTGGCGGCGGCAGCGTGGCTCCGCCTGCTCGCTCCGGATAAAACAGTGGCGGTTCTCGAAGCTTCGCGTGTTGGCGCCGGCGCCAGCGGACGCACCGGAGGAATGGTCCTGGGCGAAACCGCGGCGGGCGACGAACCCGGCCTGGGCGATGTGCTTGCAGGCTTCAAAGAGATTCTCGCGAAGCTCGGCGCGGATTGCGATCTCGCGTGGCCCGGCGCGTGGGAAATCGGACGCAGCGGTGGCGCTGGGCCCTCTCCCATCGAGTGGAACGATTCCGGCAAGTTGCGCGTGATGCATGAGGTCCCGGGAGGAACGCTCGATCCCGGGAAACTCGTGAGCGGGCTGGGGCGCGCCGCGCACGGGTTGGGTGCGGGGATCTTCGAGAATGCGCGAGTGAAGAATATCGACTGGAGCGGCCACCCGCTCGTTCGCCTCGAGCACGGAGAAATCAGACCCGGGAAAATTCTTCTTGCGACGAACGCGCTCTCGACCAAACTGTCCGGCCTGGCAGGCGCGGAGCCGCGGCTGACGCTGGCGGTGGCGAGCGAGCCGCTTCGGGAAGAGCAGCTCCGCGAGATCGGCCTCGGCGAGCGCAAGCCGTTTTACACGACCGATTTCCCGTATCTTTGGGGACGCGTGCGCGCGGACAATTCCGTCATTTGGGGCAGCGGCCTCGTGGCGGCTCCCAGTTCCAGGAATCTCGCGAGCATCGACATCACGTCGGAAGATTGTCGAAGGTTGCTCTCCTCTCTTGAGACACGCGTTCGCGGACTGCATCCCGCGCTGAGATCGATCGGATTCACGCATCGATGGGGCGGGCCGATTCTCTTCCGCGAGTCGTGGGTGCCCGTTTTCGACTGGCACCCCCAGAGCATGAAAAAGAGCAGGACAACGACCGGTAACGCAATTGTTTTGGGAGCTTACGCGGGCCATGGCGTCGCCCTGTCATCCTATCTCGGCGCTTGGGCGGCCGAGGCGCTGCTCGGCAGGCGCGACTTGCCTGAGTGGGGACGAATCAGCCGCTAGCCCGCGTCGCTTCCCTGAATCATCCTTACTGCAGCCGCCGCTTCAAATCCTCGGCAAATGCGTCGATTCGGTTCAGCGGGACCATGGCGATCCGGCTGTCTTCGAACAGGCGGGAAATGAACGCGTGGCGACGGTTCTCCGGAGATGATTCGACTTCCGTGATGGCTGTAAATTCGCACTCGGGGAGGCGCGCGCGAATCCGTTCCGCGGTGTACGCCAGAACCTTGGCCTGGACGGGATCGCGGCCGAGCGCGACGGCGTGCAAGAAACCGCGGGTGCCGTTCCGGTAGGCGTAGTCGAGCTTGAAGGGATCGCCGGGCTCGGTGAATTCCTCCACGCGGATGCTGCGCTCCAGGCGCGGCACTCTGCGCCGGCGCAGAGCGTCATCCAGCCGTGCCTTGATCCACGCCCGCGCGCTTTCCACGATGCCGCCGCGTGTCCGGGGCGGAGGAGCCACGTGCTCGCGGTACAGCCGGTCCAATTCTTCGTCGAAATCTTCGGCGAAGACCGCCTTTTGAGGGCTGAACTGCAAGGCGTTCGAAAGCGTCTGGTCGAGTTTTTCGATGTACTTCGCGACGTCCGCTTGGGGGCCGCGCAAGGCCGCATCGAACTCGCCGGGCAGCGCGCGGAGAAGGCTTTCGTCGGCGCTTGGATGCAGCCGCCGCACTCGGGCGATCTCCGACGATTCCTCGATCAGCCGCATGGAATGCCGCGGCCCATCCACTTCCTCGAGCAGCACGCCGATATTGGCCCACTCGTCTCGAATCAGATTCGGCGTGTAGCGCAGGATCCGGTAGCGCAACGTGGATCGTTCTTCCGACCGTTTTTCGTCAGGCATGGTTCACTTCCAATTGGGAAAGGGTTGTGCCGATGATTTCCGGGCTGAAACCAGCAGCTCGCGGACCAGCTTTCGCCGCCGCCAGAGGTGTTCGAGCATTTTGTTGAGCGCGTCCGAATCGTCATCATACCACTCGGGCGGAATCTCGCTTTGGATCGCGTCGAGGTCGGCCTCGGCGATTCGCGTTTCGATGCGCGAAAGCCACGGCTCAAACGAATCGATCCCGCGCACCGATTCGTACACGCGATGGCGCGCGTAGATGCCGCGCAGCGGAGCATCCGGGAAATTCCACTCGCCCGCATTGAAGCAGAATCCCTGGTCGATCATTTGCGCCTGATACCGGGATTCGCCTTTCGAGCGAAAAAAGATCGCCTGGCGCCCGTTCGTGTTGCACGTCCACTTGTCGAGAACAAGCATCCCACAAAAGTCGGCGAGATTCGGCACTTCGCGAAGCTGCTCGTCGGGCACGAAGTCATACACCACGGTTTCAGCGGGAGAGCCCGGATACCGCGAGCCGAATTGCATTCCCGCGCGGCAGGGCGCGCGCCCGCGCCCCAGTTGCATCACAAGATCGTCCGTGTGCGCGATCAGCTCTTCGTGCACGAAGACCACTTCGGCCGCCGCCGTCGGCAATCCAAGCCTTGCAGCCAATCGCGTACCAAGCAATTCGTTCGCCAGAATTCGCACGCCCTGGGGATTGTTCTGAAACTTGACTACGTAGTAGTCTCCGTCGTCGCACCTCATCAAATGCGACTGCGCGCCTCCGCGCATCCTCCGGATCTGTTCGACGGCCCGCTTCATCGCGCACGCATGCTATCGGCGCAGCGACATCCGGAGCAACAGGAGATTTCAGTTCGGGAGGCGAGAATCCGATTTGGCGCGCGAGCGTGTGCCGGAACGATTCAGCCAGCGGTATGGGAGTGGTCGTTCAGGCGGGGATAAACGACGCGAGGCACACTCCCAACTTTTGTGCGAGGAAAAAAGATCGCGGAACAGGGTCCCTCCAGCAGGGTAGTGCTATCCCGCGATCCATTCGAACCAGCGAATACAAAAAGTCAGCGCTTCTTGCGCTTGGCGCTCTTCTTCGACTTCTTCTTCGCTTTCGGCGCCTTCTTCTTCGGCTTTGCCTTGGGCTTCGCCTTGGCCTTAGCCTTCTTCTTGGTCTTGGCCTTCTTCTTCGCGGTGGGAGCGGACTTTGGCGCGGGCGCTGCGGGCGCTTCAGACTCGTCCTCGCCCGGTTCGGCCTCGACGACAATTTCTTCCACTTCCTCTATGATCTCTCCCTCGTGCGGCTGTTCAAGGCCCTCTTCTTCCTCTTCGTAGCGGGGCAGTTCATCATCTTCGTCATCATGCATTTTTGCGTAAAACATTGGATCCTCCGTGGGCTTCAGGCGTGCCGGACGGTCTTCCGGGCCTCCGCCGCATTCAAGCGGAGTATCGGAGCTTTGTCAAGGAGCAAGGGAAACGAAATGCGCGGCAGCCGCAGGTTTCCCAGAAACGGGACTGGACGCACCAATCGACCCCGCTTCGGCCGCAACCGTATCTCGTGTTACGACAGTGATTTGGGAAGATCGGGTGAGAGAAATCTAACGTTGGATCGAGAGGACGTCCCCGGCTTGGAGATCGCGCTCCGCGAGGAAAGGATTCGATTGCCGCAGAGCCGATATGGAGACGCCGTACTGCCGCGCGATCGAGTAAAGGGTCTCGCCGGGCTTTACCTTGTACTGCACGGGATCGCCCGACCCGGAACTTTTCGTTGAAACGCTTTGCACGCCCGCCGCGCGATTCTCCGCCGCCTTTGGCTTCGCCCGCGACGTCCGCACCGGCTCGCCACCCGCGTAGATGCGTAACCGCGCGCCGCGCGGCACCTGGTTGGCGGAAATATGATTCCAACGCTTCAGTTCGGCCACCGTGACGTCGAAGCGATCGGCAATCGCCGCAAGCGTGTCCCCGCGCTGCACGCGGTAATGCACCAACTGCACGGCGGGAGGCGCCGTGGGAACGTTCAGCCAGAATCCGTCGGGAACTTGGGCGTGCGCCACGAGATGGTTCGCGTTCTCCATCGACGCTACCGTCACGCTGTAGCGCCGCGCGACATCCGCCACAGTCTCGCCGTTCTCCACTTGGTGCAACCTCCAGCTCGTCCATTTCTCTTCCGGGACCTGCTGGATGTTGGCGTTGAACTTTTCCGCGAAGCCCGTGGGCACCTTCAATTCGAACTGCGCGTCGTTCGGCGTTACGTTGCGCAACAACTCCGGATTGAGCGCGCGCAAGTCGTCGATCTCGGCTCCCGTGGCGTCGGCCACCAGCCGCAGGTCAATGGGATGGCCGGGCTTGATCGTTTCGAACGGCTGGGGCTTCTCGGCGTCCACCTGCACGCCGTACAGGGCCGGATCCTTGGCCACCAGCGCCATGGCAATGATGATCGGCACGTAATCCTGAGTCTGCTTCGGCAGCGCGTGGCGTTTCTGCAGCTCCCAGAAATCGGCATAGCCGGTGCGCTCCACCGCGCGAACCACGTTCAGGGGCCCCGAGTTGTATGCCGCCATCACCAGATACCAGTCGCCGAACATGCCGTACAAATCGCGCATGTGGCGCGCCGCCGCGCGCGTGGCTTTTTCCGGGTCGCTGCGCTCGTCCACCCAGTAGCTGCGGTCGAGGTCGTATTCCTCGCCGCGGTACGGCATGAATTGCCAGATGCCGCGCGCGCCTTTTCGCGAGACCGCTTCCGGCTGGAACGCGCTCTCCGCCTGCGCCAGGTAGATCAAGTCCTGCGGCACGCCTTCCTGTTTCAGCACGCGGCGAATCATTTCGCTGTACCGCCCGGCGCGTCCCAGGCCACGCTCGGCCACCGCCCGGCCCCGAGGCGTGGTGAAGAAACTCAGATACTGAAGCACTGAGTCGTTCACGGTCAGCGGCAGGTCATGGGGGACGCTGATCAGTTCCTGTTCCGCCCGCTGCGCCAGGCGGGGATCGGCGGCCGGCAACCTCATGTTTGCGATTTCGTCGATGGGCGCTGGCTGGCTAGGGGTGTCCGCTTCCTCATCCTCGGCGCTCTGCGTGGCATCCAGCTCGTAGGAGTGCATCGATTCGCCGATCTGGTCGAACAAATCCGACAACCGGGGATCGGCGTCCACTTGAAAGCCGCTTGAGAAGATGAGCTTCACCGCGCGATCGAAGTTCGCTCGCGCATTCTCCAGATTCCCGGCCTTGTATTCTTTCTGGCCCGCGTCGAAACTCGCCTGAACCTTTTCCAACAGGACGTCGATGGCGGGGCGTGTGTCCGGCAACAGCGAAACGTAAATCAGGGGGTGGCTCGGGAAGGGAAGCGGATCGCGGACGTAATGCGGAACCCCGGCAGGCGCGGGAGCCGGAGGCTGCACGCGGACCTGCTTCGTGGCGGTTTCCTCGCAGCCGGCCAGCAATAGTGTGCCGGCCGCCAGCGTGACCCAGAATGTCGCGCGGTGTTTCATGTTCATGGCGCTGCGTGTAGACCTTAACCCAGCAGATAGGCCGCGGTCTCTGGCCGCGAGCCTTGATCGGTCCTTGCGAGCTATCGAACATAGTACGAAGCACTTATGACCGAGTCAATGGAACCGCTGCTCGGAAGGTTAACCGAATCACGACACGGGTTTTGGGGTGCCGTCGCCGGTCAGGCCCGCTGAAAAATGCCCGCTGAAAATGAAGGGTCGGCCAGCCGCGGTCCTGGCTCAGCGCAGGGCTTGGCGGAGGTCTTCGATCAGGTCGCCGGGATCTTCCAACCCCACAGACACGCGCACAGTCCCCGGTTCCACGCCGGCGGCGCGCAGCTCCCTCAGCGACATTTTGTAGTGCGAGGTATACATCGGCAGGGCCACCAGCGATTCCACTCCTCCCAGGCTCACGGCCAGCAGGAAGATGCGAACGCGATCGCAGAAGCGGCGCGCGGCGGCAAGTCCGCCCTTGAGGTCAACAGCGAGCATCGAGCCGAACCCGCGCATCTGGCGTTTCGCCAGCGCGTGATCGGGGTGCGACGCCAGTCCCGGATAGTGCACCCGCGCGACTTTGGGATGCCGCGCCAGAAACTTCGCGACGGTCATGGCCGTCTTGCCCTGGCGCTCGATGCGAACCTCGAGCGTCTTCATCCCGCGAATCAGCAGGAAGGCCGCTTCGGGGTCCATCGAGCCGCCCAGATTGATGATGTTCTGCCGCACCTTGTCGATCAGAACGCGGCTGCCCGCCGCCGCGCCCGCAATCACGTCGGAGTGGCCCGCCAGGAATTTCGTCGCGCTGTGCAGCACGATGTTGAACCCGAGCTCGATCGGTTTCTGCAGCACCGGGCTCGAGAACGTATTGTCGATCAGCGAAACCAGGCCCCACTCTTTCGCGAACGCCACCGCTTTGCGCAGGTCGACCAGGCGCAGGGTAGGATTGCTGGGCGTTTCGATGTACAGCGCCTTGGTCCGCGGACCGGCGAGCCGCTCGATTCCGGCAAGATCCGGTTCGACGTGGCGCACGGCGATTCCGCATCGGGGAAGCACGTCGCGCATCAGCCGGTAAGTTCCGCCGTAGAGTTGCGGCGTGGAGATCACTTCGTCGCCCGCCTTCAAGACCGCGAGAAGCGAGCTCGATATTGCTGCCATCCCCGAGGCTGTGACGATCGCCGTTTCCGCGCGCTCGAGAGCTGCGAGTTTCTGTTCGGCAATGGCGAGCGTCGGATTGCCGTAGCGCGTGTAGATGTAGGCCGAGCTTTTTCCTTCGGCCCATAGCTTCATTTCTTCCGTGCTCTTGAAAGTGAAGTTTGCCGTGCGCGCGATCGAGACGCCCACCGGCACCCCCACGTGAAACCGCTCTTCGCCGGCGTGGATTGCCAGCGTCGCATCACCCATCTTCTTCGGCCGCGAAACCTTCTTCATGGCGCCACAGCTTGAAGCACCTCGACGAGGAATCGCAAGCGCCAATTTGGAGCGAGTCAAGCGGGAGTGAGAAAGTTTGGTTCGACGAAAGAACCTCCTCGAATCGCGCGTAGAATCACTGAAACGTCCGAACGCCGGCCTGGGCCAAAAGCAATCGTGAATTCAAGGAGGAACCCATGATCGATTTCGGAGCGGGGAACGTGGTTGATGCCGCCTGGATTGTCTTCGCCGTGTACTGGATCATCTCGGCGCTTCAAGCAAAACGGAAAATGAAGCGCGAGCCCGCCGGCGAGCAATTGGCCCGTTTCCTCGTGCTTGGGACGGCTTTCACTGTCCTCTATTCGGGCGATCCGCGCCTCGGATTCCTCAACGATAGGTTCTTGCCCTACCGCGATTGGATGCGCGCGCTCGGAGCAGGCCTCACCGTGGCCGGTGTGGCGTTTGCGATCTGGGCCCGCTATCACATCGGCCAGTACTGGAGCGGAAGCGTTTCGCTGAAAGCCGAGCACAAACTGATCCGCACGGGACCCTACGCCCACATCCGTCATCCCATCTACACCGGCATTCTCTTGGCTCTCGCCGGAACGACCTTGGTGATTGGCCGGTATCGAGCCCTGGTCGCCCTGGTGGTCTGGCTCTTGGGTTTCATATGGAAGGCCCGGCGGGAGGAAGCTTTGCTTTCGGGAGAGTTTGGAGCCGCGTTCCAAGAGCACAAGCGCGTCACTGGATTCTTCCTTCCCAGATTCTCCTGATCCGGGTTCCCAAAAGGGACTACAAGGCCCTTTCGAGGGTTCGCTTTCCATTCTCTATTGGCTTTACCGCCGACTCCGCTTGGAAATGAACGTGCACGTGTGCTTGCGTATGAGAAAATTATCGTTAGAGTGCGTCGCCTCCCTGCGGGCGCGGAATGTCTGAAAGGGGCTACCGATGAGGAAGAAAGCTCTCGGATTGATGATCGCGGCGGTGTGTTTGTTGTGCCTCCCCTCTTGCATGCTTCGCATGGCGGGACCGTGCCTCGGTTACGGCTGCCCGGCGATGAGCGGCAGCGGATCCGCAAATGCCAGCAACGCGAGTGCCCCGCCCGCGAGCGCCGCGCCGCCAAGCGCGGCGATGGTCGCCCAGAACACCGGGGCACCGAGTTCCGACGCGACGCCCGCAACGGCTGGGAAAAAAAAGCACCGCTTCCTTTGGATTTTCTAGGCTGACATTCCTTCCGCTTCGTCGCCTTCGTGGTGCGGCTTGTGCGCGGCGATCACTTTTTCCGCCAGCTCGGCGGGCACGAAGTCGTAGTGCGAAAATTCCATCGAGTAGCTTCCGCGCCCTTGCGTCATTGAAATCAGTTCATTCGCGTAGCTGAGCATCTCCGCGAACGGCACCAGCGCTTTGATAATGACGCTTCCCGTGCGCGTTTCGCTGCCGCTGATTTTTCCGCGGCGCCCGCTCAGATGGCCCATCAAGTCGCCCGAATACTGGTCCGGGGCATACACCTCCACGTGCATGATGGGTTCGAGCAGCGCGGGCCGCGCCTGCTTCATCGCTTCCTTGAACGCGAGCGAGCCCGCGATCCTGAAGGCCATGTCGCTCGAATCCACGTCGTGGTACTTGCCGTCGTAAAGGCTCGCGCGGAAATCCGTGACGGGGAAACCCGCTAGAAATCCGCGTTCGGCCGATTCACGAATGCCCCTTTCGACCGACGGGATCCAGTTCTTTGGAATCGCGCCACCGAAAACATCGTCGACGAACTCGATTCCCTTGCCGCGCGGCAGCGGCTCCATCTTGATGCGGCACAGCCCGAACTGGCCGTGACCACCGGTCTGTTTCTTGTGCTTGCCTTCGGCGTCGGCTTTGCCGCGAATCGTCTCGCGATAGGCCACTTTCGGCGGCTTGAGCGTCATCTCGACGTGATAGCGCTTGCGAAGTTTCGCCACCACCACTTCGATGTGCTGCTGTCCGGCGCCGCTCAACAGGAATTCCTTCGTTTGCGGGTCGCGCGAAAATCGCAAAGCCAGGTCTTCTTCGAGGATCCTGTGAATCGCCACTCCGATGCGATCTTCATCGGCGCGCGTCTTTGGCTCGACCGCAAACGTGATCGACGGCTCGGGAATCCGCGCGGTGAGATAAAACATCGGGGCGTTCTTGTCGCCGAGCGTTTCGCCCGTCGTCGTCTCCTTGAGTTTCGCCACCGTACCGATGTCGCCTGCATGCATATCGATGACGCTCGTCGCGGTCTTTCCCTGCATCACCTGTATGTGCTGCAAACGTTCCTGCGAATTGCGCGGGTAGTTCTGCAGCGTCGCGTCGTTCTTCAGAACGCCCGACATTACTTTGAAATACGTGATGCGGCCGGCGAACGGATCGGCCAGCGTTTTGAAAACGAAGATCGCAAGCGGCTCGGAATCGGCAATCTTGCGCTCGACGGTTTCGCCCTTGTGGTCGGGCGTTTTGTGGCCGCTGGCCTTTCCGCGATAAGCCGGTGACGGCAGAATCTCGACCATGAAATTCAGGATGGCGTCGCTGCCGATATTGTGCAGCGCGGAACTCAGCAGCACGGGGAAAACCTTTTTGTCGCGAACTTCCTCGTGCAGACCTTTCTTCAGGTCCTCGGCTGGGAGCGTGCCTTTCTCGAAGAATTCCTGCATCAGCTCGTCCTCGCCTTCGGCAACGAGCTCGACGAGCGCTTCGTGGGCTGCCTGCGCCTCGTCGGCCATGTCCGCGGGGATTTCTTCGATTTTCGCCTTCCCGTCACCGTCAGGCGCGTAAATCAGCGCCTTCATCGTGACCAGGTCAATCACGCCTCGGAAGTTCTTTTCCGAGCCGATCGGCAACTGAACTGGAATCACGCCGCGGCCGAACACGTGCTGCAGCGAGGTGAGCGCGCGCTCGAAGCTCGCCAACTCGCGGTCCATCCAGTTGATGATGAAGGCGCGCGGCTGATCGTATTCCGTCGCGTAGTCCCACACTTTTTCGGTCACCACCTGCACGCCGGCGGCCGCGTCCACCAGGATTAGCGAGGCGTCAGCGGCAATCAGCGACGATTTCGTTTCATTGATGAACGTGGAGTAGCCCGGCGTATCGAGCAGATTGATCTTGGCTTTTTCGGCTTGGCCG
>Ga0209274_10001558_pt1 | contig 11659 bp, 11 predicted proteins | sample HubBroMetageREF1_FD_188343 | JGI IMG/M metagenome (GOLD analysis project Ga0209274, IMG submission 188343) | Reference soil microbial communities from the Hubbard Brook experimental Forest, New Hampshire, USA - Hubbard Brook CCASE Soil... | ecosystem: Environmental > Terrestrial > Soil >...
ACGGCCGCCGCCGTGCAAGTTTCCGATATCTCGTCCGGAAAACTAACTCCCACCGCGGTGTATCGCTTGGGCACAGCTTGGAACTCCGGCAGCGTCCGGCTGAGCCCGGATGAACGTGTGCTTTACGTGTCCAACAGTTCCGGGGGCCGGGTAACCGCGGCGTTTTTCGACAAGACTGCGGGCAAGGTGCGGCCGGGTTGCACCTCCAGCCCGCTCAAGGGCTTTTATACCAAATTTACCTACGTCGGAAGCGTGGCTACGGAACTCTCCACGGGCACGGGTGGTCTCCTGTACGTGCCTGAACTTGGCACGCGCGGCAGGTCTTATATCGGGGTGTTGCGGTTTACCTCCACGGGAACCGGATGCACACTCACGGAAACGGCCAATTCACCAGTCGCCGGCAGCGCCGCTTCGGCGTTGCTCTCTATCGGAGTGTATCCGCCCCGGCCGTTCTAGCGATACTGAGCCGCGACCGTCAGGGAGTGGAAATACAAAGCATGATGTATACGATTAGCCGCTATCTTACGACGGTTTGGACATGCGGCATGGGCCTCGCCGGCGCCATGGCGCAGACCAGCGTTTGCCCGGCTCGCCCGTCTTCCAACAGCCTAGTGAAGAATCCGCTGGATCTGACTGCTATCGACGGCGTGCTGAAAGTCGATCTCACGCTGCGCAGCCGGCAAATGTTGGAACTGCCACTCAAAGTGTGTTACGTCTATGAAGCCAGTTCGGGATCGGTCGAAGCTCCCACCTTGCGGCTTAATCCCGGCGACCAACTCCAATTGGACTTGACCGACCGTTTGACGTATGTGCGGCCGCACACCCGCCCCGCCGCGCCCAGCCCCACTCCGCACGATCCTTGCGCCGGCGGCGTCATGGCAACCACTTCTACCAACATCGACTTCCATGGCTTGCATATCCCGCCCGATTGCCATCGGGGCGAGATCTCCGTTACCGCTATCGAGAACACCGATCCTGCCTTTCAATACAAATTTCAGATTCCCAAGGACCACCCTCCAGGCATGTATTGGTACCATCCGCACCTGCAAGGATCGGCGACCTTACAGCTCAACGGCGGAGCATCGGGCGTCCTCATCGTCGGCGGCATGGAAAAGGCGAAGCCGGAGGTGGCCGGACTGCCGGAGCGGATATTAGTTGTCCGGCAGACGTTCGAGGAGGACGATCCCGAGTCCTGGCCGCCCGGTGAGTCTCTGCTGAGCCTCAATTTTCAGCCGGCAGTGTATCCTCATCATCCGTCGCCTGTGATTCAAATGAAGCCCGGCGTGAGGGAGTTCTGGCGCGTTGCGAACGCCACATCGCAAGCGTTTCTGGCTTTGCAGGTGATGTTTGAAAAGACGGCGCAGGTAGTGAAGCTGATTGCCCTGGACGGCGTCCCGGTAAGGAGAAGCTTGAATTTGCGCACTATCGAACTGCCTCCCGGCGGCCGGGCGGAGTTTATCGTGACCGGCCCCGCGGCCGGGCAGGCGGCGCGCTTGCTGCAAGCCGAAGTCGAGACCGGGCGCACCGGCTATGAGAATCCGCCGCAAGAACTGGCCAAGATTGTGGCTGCAGCCGATGCCCAAGAGCCTCCCGCACTGGGCGCAGGATCATCTCGCGCGGCGGAACCTGGGTGGGCCGGGCACGCGGACACGGCGCTCGCCGAAGGCCCCGCTACGGCGTTGAGGAAGCTGTATTTCGCCGAGGCCGCTAATGGCACCAGTGGCCCCACGAGGTACTTTCTGACGGTTGAGGGACAGACTCCCAGGGCGTTCAACCCGTCCGGCCCGCCCGCCGTAGTTACTAAGGTAGGAGCGGTCGAGGACTGGATTGTCGCGAACCACTCCGGCGAGGTCCATGCCTTCCACATGCACGGCATCCACTTCCTGTTTCTGCGGGTGAATGGCAAGAAACTCCCGAATCCCGAACTACGGGATACGGTGACCGTACCGGCTTGGGACGGCATCGGCCCCTACCCAACGGTGAAACTGCGCATGGATTTCCGCGACCCGGCGAGCGCCGGTACATTCGTCTTCCACTGCCACATTCTGCATCACGCGGAGGCGGGCATGATGGCCAAGATCCAGGTAAATCCGTAATGCCAGACTAGCGAACGCGGTCAAACCAATTCAGAATCATGGAGCTGGCGGAGGGATTTGAACCCCCGACCCTCTGATTACAAATCAGATGCTCTACCAACTGAGCTACGCCAGCCTAGTGGAGCGGGAGACGGGAATCGGACCCGCGACCAACAGCTTGGAAGGCTGTGACTCTACCACTGAGTTACTCCCGCGGCGAAATCCATTATATCAGGCGGCCGGGCCTTGAGCTACCCGCTCAGCCGCGATCCCCGCGTCACCGGTCCCCGTGTCGCCGCGTCCCCGCGCCTCCGCGTCTCGAATCGCCCCCTCGCCCGCTCACCCCCTCGCCCGCTCAGCCGCTACCTCCTCAGCACGCTCGAATTAGGATCCAGCAGCACCTTCACCGGCGCCTGCGCCAACGGCACGCTAAACGTCACCGGACCATCCGCCGTCCGCACCCATTGCGTCAAGGTCTTGCCGTGCCCCAACTGGATCTCCACCGGCGCCAGCACGCTGAAGTCGCCGGCCACGTCGCTCTGCGTCACGGTCCCGTTCAGGCGTAGCGCCCCCGCTTTCCCCTTCACCGTATAGCTCAGCTTCAGCGACGGAATACCGGTGCCGTAAACCCACTGGTCGAAAAAGTCTTCCAACTGCGGGTCCGCCGATTTCTCCGGCAGAAAACGCGCCGCCAGCACGCGGAAATCCTCCGTCGAAAGCGGCTTGCGCTCGTACTCCTTGCGCAGATCGGCCAGCATGGCCAAGAAGCGGTCGTCGCCCATCCGCCGCCGCAGCATGTGCATGATCCACGACCCCTTTCCATAAGTGATGTTGTAGTACGCGGTGGGCGTCTGCGAATTCTCCAGCCGCAGGCCCAGCACGATCGGGCCGGTGGATTCCACGGTTTGGCCATTCACGGTCTGCAGCAGGTTGGCCTTATAGGAATCCAGCGCCATGGCCACGGGCTGCGAACCGTTCTTGTTTTCCAGGTAGAGCAGCGCCGAGTAGTCGGCCAGCGCCTCCATCAGCCACTCGTCGTGATAGCCCGCCGAAGTCACCACGTTGCCCCACCACTGGTGCGCGGTCTCGTGCGCCTGCAGGATGTCGGAGAAGAACAGGCGTCCGTGGGCGTCTAGCGAGCGGATGGCTTTCTCCTGCGGCGCCAGGTACGACATCGTGGAAAGATAGATCAGTCCAGGGAAGCCTTGCCCGAAACGCCCGGGCACGGGCGCCACGGTCAAAGTCGGCAGCGCCGGTGGACCAAAGCGCGCCGCATAGAACTCCAGCGCGGAAGCGATCTCCGTGGCGATTTCCTGCAACCGCGCCTCCGGATCCGGCGGCAGCTCCGGCAGAATCATGATCTCCGGCTCGTGGTGGCGGGGCACCGGCGGAACTTCCATGGCTTGCGCCTTGGCCGCCAGCCCCGGTTCGATGGCACGATTCGCGCAGACTTCCAGGGTGTAGCCGTTGCGCTTCAAGCGTACCCGCTCGTATTGGCCCAGGTTGAAGCCCGCGAAGCGGATCGGCGCGCTGGTCTTGCGCCGCGTGATGCGCCAATCGCCTTCTTCGTGCTCGTCCACCAGTTCGCCCGCCGTCACCAGGTCCAGATCCTTGGGATAGCGGAACGTCAGATCGTATTTGGCGAATTGCAGCCCGATGTTGGGAAACCAGTTGGCGCGCGCGCCCACGTAGTAGACGTGATTGCCCGCGTCGAAGATCACGTTGCCTTCGTGGCGGAACTCCACCTCGTAGTCCTTGCCCGGCTCCAGCGGCGTGGGCGGCACTACCAGGAACATCTCGTTGCCCACGTTGCGCAGCAGTTCCGAGCGCATGGACTCGCGCTGCAGCACTTCCGCCGGCCGGCCGTCCACCAGCACCGCGGAAACCCTCATCGGGTGGGTGATATCGAAAGCCAGCACCGGCAGCGTCGCGCGGCTGGGCTTGGCCTTCACCTTCGTTACCACGTTCAAGCTGAGGTCGGACTGCAGCGTGGCTTCAATGCGAAAGTCATCCAGCTTCAGGTCGGGTTCGATCGGCCGGTTGCGGTACGACTTCGCCACGAAGCTGGTCCACGTGTCGAAGAACAGCAGGTTGTCGCGCGTGTTCAATTTGCCGATCACGATCTGTTCGCGCGCGCTGCGGTCGTAGTACAGGTCGAAGTTGCCCAGTTTCTTCCCGCTCATGGAAACCGCCAAAAAACCATGGCCCTGCGGTTCGCCCAGGAGCACATCCCATACCAGCCGCGCTTGAAAGCTGCCGGCGATATTGCGCACTACCGGCGTCCAGTGCTCGGCCATCATAGCGCCCATTTCGGGGCTTTTCCGGTTGGCGTCGTTCTGGCGGATCTGTTCGGTCAGCTTCGCGTACGAATCGTCGGAGAAGATCAACACCGCGGCCGCCAGGTGCTCGTCCAGGTTTGGCGCGCCGATATAGGATGCCAGTGAGCGCCGCTCACCGCGATTCGGAGGAAGCACCAACAGCTCTGCGTCGCCGGCCTCCACCTCCGCCGTAAAGACAGCCGACATGCGCACGCCGGCCACGGGCTTGGCGAAGATCAGGTAACCGTCGGTGAAAAACAAACGGATTTCGTCCTTCGGCAGCGCGAGGTCGCGCACGCGATAGCACTCGCCGGGATCCAGCGAGATTTCACGCACTTCCCGCGCCACGTCCGACGCGGTCAGCGCGCCTTGCGCCAGGCAAGGCCACAGACACACCCATAGCGGGAAGACCCACCTCATGGTTTCAGTGTATCGTGTGTGCTTCGCCCGCGCCGCAGCTAAAGCCGGCGCTGGCCGCCTAAACCCTATTTGCCCATGTGCAGATTGTTGTGGATGGCGTACAAGGCCAGTTCCAAGCGGTCGGAGACGCCCAGCTTGTCGAAGATGTTGTGCAAGTGGTTTTTCACGGTCTGCTCGCTGATAAACATCTTCTCGGCCATTTCCTTGTTCTTGAAACCCTGCGCCACCAACGCCACGATCTCGCGCTCGCGTTGACTCAGCAGGGAACGCTCGCGTTCGCGGCTGCTCGAAGCGGGAGCCCCGGCCGGCGTCTCGTCTGCGCCGGTGGCGAATTGCCGCATGACGGCCGCGGTGGTGTGCGAATCCAGCCAGATTTCGCCGGCATTCACTTTCCGGATGCTCTTGATCAGCAGATCCGTGGCGCTTTGCTTCAAGACGATGCCGGACGTGCCCAGCTTCATAGCCTGCACGAACTCGTTCTTGTCCTCTGAAGCGGTCAACACGATGACCCGGGTCTTGTGCTTGCTGCTCTGCAGCCTTTGCAGCGTCGCCAGGCCGTCCAAGCCCGGCATCTTGAGATCCAGCAGCAGGATATCGGGCTCGTGCTGCTGGAGCACGTCCAACACCTGCCTTCCGTCCTGCGCCTGCGCCACGACCTCGAAGTCGGGCTCCAGAGCCAGCAGCCGGCACAAGCCGTCGCGAAATATGGGGTGGTCGTCCGCGACCACGATTCGAATCTTGGTCGCCTCGCCGGGTGCCGCTGGCGAAGGCCCTTCCTGGGTGCCATTGTTTTCAGGCATAACGGTACTAGGCTTCATTTTAGAGTCGCAATAGTACTATGTCAATCCCATAGTGCGGGTGTAAACCATTTTCCATATTGGCTGCACGCCGATTTTTCGGGTCCAGCCCCGCGCGGCCGACGGTCGCGAGGCCGGCTGAAATCGCATAACAGATTTGATTGGCTATGTTTTTGCTATTGTTAGGGACTATGAGCGAAAAATGGGCTGAGGGGGAGTTTCAGCGCTTTTGGAAGCGGCTTCAGCAGCTTGGGCTGAATGCCTACGAATCGCGATCTTACCTGGTTCTGCTAGGCCATCCGCGGTTCAAAGCGCTGGAGTTGGCGGCGCGCGCGCACGTGCCCCGGCAAAAAATCTACGAAGTGCTCGACAGTTTGGTGGAGAAGGGCTTCGCGCAGGTGGTGCAGGAGCGCACCAAGCTGTTCTCCGCTGTGGAGCCCAGCCTGGCGCTGCCCGCTTACATGGCCCGCAAGCGCCAGCTCCTCGACCAGGAGATGACCGATCACGGCCGCGCCAGCGTGGCCTTGATCGACGACCTGAAATCGGTTTATTCCGAGGGGCAGGGGGGCCGCGGGACGTTGGATTTTCTGCGCATCGTCAGCGATCCGGCCCAGACCGCCGCCGAGTATCGCCGCATGCTGGCGGAGGTGCGCACGGAATACGTGGAGTTTTCCCGTCCGCCGTACGCAGTCGATCCGCTGGATGAGAGGTTGGTTAAGCAGGCCCGAATTTCCGGCGTTACCTGCCGGCTCCTGCTCGAAGCCGGCACGCTGGACGAAACGCACCGGCAAACGTTGCTGGACTACGCGGCCGCCGGCGTCGAAGTGCGCCAGGTGGATTCGCTGCCGATGAAGTTGGCCGTCTTCGATGGACGCCAAGGCATGATCGCCTTGCTCGATCCTGTGGTCACCAGGCCAAGCTGGACGGCCGTGGTCTTCGACCATGCAGGCATGGGCGAGGCCATGACCGGGTTGTTCGATGATCGCTGGCGGCGCGGCGAGGCATTGTAAGTTATGTGGGGCGGGCGTCCACGCCTGCGCGGGTTCTCCAGAACCCGCTCTTCGGCGCGCGAAGCTCGCCCTCGGCGCGCTGCGCTCGCCGCCTGTCAATGGACAAGCCCGGAGGCCCGTCCTACTGGCGATCGAAGACCACCGTCTGTTCCGCCGTTACCGCTCCCGTCATATGCCGCCGCAACGTGATGGTCTTGCCGTCCGCGGAAAGCGACCAGCGATCCTCGATCTGCGCGTTACGAATCGCAAAAACCGTGCTGTCGATCACCAGATCGTCGCCGTCCCAGTGGACGGTGGCCTTCACTGCGCGGCCGTTGACATGGTTGGTACATTCTTTGCCGTCCAGAGTGTAAATCATGTCGTAGGTGGTTTCGTCGCTGTGGCGCAGCTTCTGCGTGATGGTGTCTTTCAGATTCACGCCGTCCAGGCTGATCTTGTCCAGCCGTCTTTCCGACACCGGTCCGGTCGAGAAATCGCTTCGCGCCGGGTCCATCTTCCAGACGCCGTTCAGGTTCGGTTTGGTTTGGCCCTGCGCCAATCCGCACGCCACAATTAAAGGAAACACGATGCGTTTTGCCAGGCAGCCGGTCGCCATGTCGCCCTACTGCTTCTCCAACACAATCTTCTGATCCGTCTCGCCCATGGGACTGGTCACGTGCCGATTGATGGTCAGCGTCTTGCCATCCGCCGAAAGCGACCACCGATCTTTCATCGTTACATCCGCTCCATTGAACTGCGCTTTGCCGTCGATCGTCAATTCATCTCCCTCCCACTTGGCCGTGCTCTTGATCTGGTTGTCGCGGATGGTGTTGGTGGTTTCCTTGCCATCGGTCGAGTACTTCATTTCCGCCGTGAACTCGCCCATTTGGCCGCTCTGGGTGAAGGAGTCCCTCAGGTCCGGGTCTTCATGGGTGATTTTGTCGGTGCGGGAGTCGGGCGCCGGCATCGCTCCGAAATCGCTCTTGCCCGCGTTCAACTTCCAGTTTCCGGTGAAGTTGGGCTTCGCCTGGGCTTGCGCCAGTCCGAAAGCGGCGGCCAAAAGCGCCACGGAAAACACTCGAATTGTATTGCTGCGCATGATTCTCCTATTGCTTCTCGAATACCATCTTCATCTCGAAGTCGGCGCCATCCGCGGATATGTGCCGCTGCACGGTCATGGTCTTGCCGCCTTCGGACAGCGTCCAACGGTCCTTTGCGGTGAATTCGTTGCCGTCGAACGATCCCTTGGTATCGGCCACCAAGTCGTCGCCTTCCCATTTGAGCGTGGTTTTGAATTCGTTGTCGCCCAGACGATTGACGCACTCCTTGCCATCGGTGGTATAAACCATGTCGGAGGTCACGTCGCCAGTGCCCCCGGTCTGGGCGAAATTGAGTTTCAAGCTGGGATCCTGATGCACGATCTTTTCGACCAGGCTATCGGGCGCGGGCGCCGGGCCGAAATCGCTCTTGGCGATGTTCGCCTTCCAGGTTCCGCTGAAGTCGGACTTCGCCTGCGCCCGCGGCGACCCAAAAGCCAGGGTCAAAAGCGCCAAAGAAAAAATCCCGCATGTGGATTTGCGCATAGAAAATGGTCCTACTGTTTCTCGAAAACCTCCTTCATATCCGCCTCCCCCATGGGGCTGGTGAGGTGCCGCGTGACGGTCAGGGTCTTTCCATCGTCGGATAGCGTCCAGCGGTCTTTGAAGGTAATATCGTTCCCGCCAAAAGTCCCCTTGCTGTCAACCGCAAGCGCGTTGCCGTCCCAATTCAGCGTGCTCTTGAATTCGTTCTCGCCCACTTTATTCACGCATTCCTTGCCGTCCGTGGTGTAGCTGACGTCGTAAGTCATGTCGCCCTGCATACCCCCTGTGGCGGCCACGTTCATCTTCAGGCTGGGATCCTGGTGTGCGATCTTTTCGATGAGGCTGTCGGGCGCCGGTACGGGGCCGAAATCGCTCTTGCCCGCGTTGAGTTTCCAAGTACCGCTGAAATCGGTTTTGGCTTGGGCCTGGACCAATCCCAGGGCCAAAGTCAAAAGTGTCAAAGAAAAAAGTCTGGTGGTTTGCCTAGTCGTAAACGTGCGCATAAAAACCTTCCTTTTGGAGATGGTAGCAGGTATATGACCGGGCGTGCATGGAGCCGGTTGAGACGCCGCGCGGGATAGGATACGGCAAGCGAGTCAACCTTGGTTAACATCCGCACACTCACTACCGGCGTATTGAAGAGCATTCGGCCCGGTGGCTATAGTAGGGGCCGGAGGGCCGGATACGCATGGGTACTCAGACCATCGAACTGCCAACGTCATCTCTTACCCAAGCGAATTGGATCATCAGCGAAAGGGAAGACCTCACCTGGTTCATCGGATCCAGCCTGGCCGGCTACCTGGCTCTGGCGTTGATGGCGGCGGGCTTTCCGCTGACACCGCTGTTCCTGGTGTGGTTGATCGGCATCGATGGGCCTCACGTTCTGGCCACCGTGACGCGCACGTACTTCGACAAGGTGGAGCGTAAAACGCTTGGGCCGGTGCTGTGGATGATCGTTCCAGCCATGCTGGTGGGGCCGGTGGCAGTGGCCACCGGACACGAAAAAATATTTTACCTGCTGGCCGTCAGTTGGCTGCATTTCCATATTGCCAAGCAGCATTTCGGTTTCGTGATGCTCTACAAGCACAAGAACCGCGAGCGGGACCGCTTCGACTATCATCTGGACCGGTACTTCCTGCTGGCCTCGCTGATGCTGCCTTTTGCGCGTTTCGTAATAACCACGGCGGACCCCCTGCGCGGACTCCGCGTAGCGCAATCGGCTAACGAGCTGCTGCTGATCGCCTACTTGTTATTGGCCGTTTTCTTTATCGGCCGTCAGGCGCAGAAGCTTCGTAGCGGCGTCTCCGTGAACACCCCCAAGCTGCTGCTGTTTTTATCGGTGGTTCCCTTGCAGTGGCTGGCGTTCGGTTACGCGGCCACTTTCGGCTTCGACGGTATAGTGCGCGCCGGCATTATTCTGGGCCTGTTCCATAGCTTTCAGTATCACCGGCTGATGTGGTTTCATAACCGGAACCGCTATAGCGAACCGCACGGCGAAAGCCGCTTTGGACTGGCGGCCACGCTCGCCCGCCATTTCGCCTACTATGCGCTGGCTGCGCTGGCCCTGAACCTGGTGCTGAATGTAGTGCCGTCGATGGCGTTCCCGGCTTCTCCGCTGAAAGCCGCGGTGTGGGGGTTGGCCTTCACGCATTACATGCTCGACGCGCGCATCTGGAGAGTGCGCGGCAATCGCGAGTTGGCGGCCGCTTTGCATTTGTAGCATTGGAGGGCGTGGCGCAGGCACCCTGCCCAATGCCGCATACTTTTCCCGCAACCGAACACCTGCAGTAATCGTGGGGCGGGCCTCCAGGCCTGCGGCGGGCGTCCACGCCCGCCTGTTCCGTTGCGCGAAGAGCGGGTCCTGGAGGACCCGCGCACAGTCGAAAACCCAGCGCAACCTGTTGGGGAACCGGCGGGTCTGGAAACCCGCCGCAGGCGTAGACGCCCGCCCCACGTGGTTTTCATCACTATTCGTGGGCCGTAGGCCCATCCCAACAGACCTGGAGGTCCGCCCCACAATGTTCCGCAGCATTTCCCGACATTGGGAAAACTATGTGGCATTAGGCACGCTGCTTGCCTTGGGCCGGGCTCTCCATAAACCCACCCCCAACTTATTGATTCCATTCGATTGCGATAAGTGGGTTTCCGCTCCTGGTGACGGGCCGCCCCGGCCCCCCCTTGCCGCATTTCGTGGCCCGCAGGGGGTTAAGGACAGGTTCGCAGCCTGCCCCACCTATCATTTCAGCGCCCAGGTTAACATCTTCAAGCTGTCGGCCAGACTAGCGGTCAGGCCCAGCGCCGCGGAAGGTTCGAAGCCGCAGTGCATCATGCAGTGCTCGCAGCGCGGGTCGTTCCCGGGTCCGTAGTTGTCCCACGGAGTTTGCGTCATCAAGCCCTCGAAGGTCTTATAGTGGCCGTCCGTGATCAGGTAGCACGGCCCTTTCCAGCCCTTGATATTGTAGGTGGGCGTGCCCCAGGCGGTACAGGGAAGCTCGCGGGCGCCCTTTAAATAATCCAGATACAGCGGGGTCTGCTTGATATAGAACCGCTGGGCTAATCGGTCGATGTCCTGGAATTTTTCGCGGATATCGTCCCGCGTCATGAAGATTTCGCGGTCGTTGACGGCGGAATATCCATAGGCCGGCGCCATTTGGTGGCCGTCCAATTGAAATTGTTCCAGGTACTCGAATAGCGCCGCGATCTCTTGCATGTCGGTTTCTTTGTAGATAGTGGTGTTGGTGCACACCATGAAACCGGCGGCCTTGGCTGCTTTGATGCCTTCGATGGCCTCACGAAAGACACCCTCGCGCTCCACGCAGATATCGTGCGTTTTTTCCAGCCCATCCAGGTGCACGTTGAAGAAGAAACGCTTGTCCGGCTTGAATTCGCGGAGGCGCTTCACGATGAACATGCCGTTGGTGCACAGGTAAATGTTCTTGTTGCGCTGCAAAATGCCGGCCACCAGCTCGCCGATCTGCGGATACATCATGGGCTCGCCGCCGCAGATGGAAACCATGGGCGCGCCGCATTCATCCACGGCCGCGAGGCACTCTTCGAGCGGCACGCGCTCGGTGATGGTGGACTCGTACTCGCGGATGCGGCCGCAACCGGTGCAAGTCAAGTTGCAGGCGTGCAGGGGTTCCAGCATCATCACCAGCGGGAAGCGCTTGCGGATCATGGGATGCGGCTGGCGATTGGAGCGCTCGGCGGGGGTGGCATGAAGAATGCGAAACGGATTCGACGTATCGGCAACTGCAACCGCGTCTTTCTGCCATTCGGGACGCGGACGCATGCGGTTCTTGAATATGTATCCGGCCATGCCGGCGGTCATGGAAAGGGGGAATCTCATAAGTTAGTCCACTGCGACGCTTCGCGCCGTGCGTCGCCAGGAGTGGCGACGCGGCAGGCATGTGTGCCTGCGACACGGGCAAATTCGGAAAGCGCGATCAAGGGGAAGTACAAACGATAGTAGTGATA
>Ga0209274_10001563_pt1 | contig 11641 bp, 8 predicted proteins | sample HubBroMetageREF1_FD_188343 | JGI IMG/M metagenome (GOLD analysis project Ga0209274, IMG submission 188343) | Reference soil microbial communities from the Hubbard Brook experimental Forest, New Hampshire, USA - Hubbard Brook CCASE Soil... | ecosystem: Environmental > Terrestrial > Soil >...
CAGGTACCGATGCCTCTTGCAAGGAGCTTTCCGGCACCGACGCCTCTTGTGCCGAGCTTTCCGGCACGGAGGCTTCAAGCGTTGCATCGCTTGGCGGGAGACAAGCGACAAACCAGTGCAGGTCGTTTCGGGGTCCCAGGGTCGACCACAAGCTTCCGACCGGGATCGTGAGCGTATCTCCGGACGATAGGGTCCACGGAGGGCAGGAGCCCGGGTCGCACTGCGTCACGGGCTGCCCGTCGATGAGACACGTGCTGGGCTGGTTTGACCCACTCGGCGTCAAGCAATAACCGCCGACGTCGAACGCGCTCGGACACGGATAGTCGCACTGATAGCAGCCAGCGAGCGGGGCGCCGCCGCTCATGAGAACGAATGCCGCCGCGAGCGAAAAGAGCGTTCCGCCGATGGCCCAGGCTCGCCGCGCCGACACGTACGCGAGCTTACCACCCGCAGGAGGGCCAGGGGTCTGCCCGCTTCGATTGGGACTTCCGGGACGGGACACTAGCTGGCTGGGCGCCCCGACACCTGATGCTCGTACGTCTTGAGGACCGCAAGGCATAAGGTCACGAGGATCGGCCCGACGATCAATCCGATGACACCGAAGACTTCGACACCGCCGAAGAGCGCGATGAACATGAGAACGGAAGGCACATTTTTATGCCTTCCGACGAGTCGCGGACGAATGACGTAGTCCGAGATGATTCCGACGGTAAACGCCGCGTAGATGATCTCGGCGAGACCCGCCACCGAGTGCCCAGTCAGAATCCTGACGACGCCGATAGGAATCCAAACGAGAAGCGTGCCGACGCCCGGGATGAGCGAAGCGAGCGCCGTGAGGGCGCCGAAGAACGCGGGTTCCGGGACTCCCGTGATCCAATAGCCGAGGCCGGCAAGCAGCCCCTGAGCCAAGCCGGTGACGACGGTGCCCAAAAGAACCTCGCGACCCACGATGCGAAATTGTTCCAAGAGTGCGTGTGTGTGCCGCTGCTCGAACGGAAGCATGTGCTCGGCTCGCGTGACGATGTCGGTCCAGTAGTGAAGGACGAAATGGGTGGCCAGCGTCATGAACAAAAGCGTCAAAAATCCGCTGAATGTGATGCCAGCGATCTGCGCGGCGAACCCGGCGGCTCGAGACGCCAGCGCTCCCGCTTCACTCTCGAGGCGCTGCGAGAGATCGTCGGTGTTCACGTGAAACGAGCCGAGGCGACTCATCGTGGATTCCGCGAATGCGCGCAGTGGACCGCCGGGGGCGAGCTGTTCGCGTAAGACCGCAAGGAAAGCGATGCCCCGCGACACGATGAGGGTCGTGACCCCGATCACGGTCGATGCGACCACCGCCGTCGCGCCTAGCGCACAGACGAGGGCGGCGGTGCCCGCCTTCATCTTTCGCTTCCGAAGGCGCTTATTGATGGGCTCCAAGACGAAGGCAAGAACGACCCCGAGAAAGAGGCCCACCCCGACCGGCATCGCGAGGCGCACCACGACGAGCAACGCCCCCAGGGCGAGGAAGCCAAAGGCCCGGCGTTCCCTGACCCGCGCCGGTGTGGCGGCCTCTCCCGACTCGGCGCGAGGAGCCGACACCGAGGGGGGCTCGGTGGCTGAAGGATGGGGCATGGGTGCCTCCCTACGTTATCGCGGGCATCTGGAGCTGGTATGAGAGATGCGCCTGCCCCACAAGGAACAACATGCGACTCCAAGCGACGCTCACGCGAGAAGACCTGCATAGCCTGGTCGACGAATTGATGCCGGTCACGATCCGTTTGGGGCAAAAGGGCAAGCTATCTCTGTCCGATCCGTCCCGAATCGAGCTCGTCGCCGGTCGTGGCCTGCGCGTCTCTTGCCACGCGCTCGGTTCGTGGGAGGTGCTCGGCGTGGGCGTTCCGATCGCGCTCACCTCCCTGGAGGTCCTGCTCGAGCCATCGTTCGCGATGCGGCCGGAAGGGGATGTGCTCGTGTTCAAGCTGCAGATTGTGTCGGCAGACATCGCGAGGGTTCCGGGCATCATCGCGGGTGGGATCGTCGACCTTGTGAACGCGGAGCTTTCCGAAAAGCAGGTCGAGCTGGCATGGCGTTTCAGGAAAACACTGAGCCACGAGTTCTCCTTGCCCGCGTCGCTGGAGAACCTTGCATCCATCGGCCTCACGGCGACCTCCGGCTCGCTCGAGGTCACCGCTGCGGCGCTCGTGTTCACGGTTGCCTTCGAGACGGACGTAGGACGCCGGCCCGAGAGCGATACGGCGGGGAAAGAGAACCCGGAAGAGTCAGCGTGACCCCATCCCCCTCCGGGGATCCTCTCGACCCACGAGCCATGTCGAAGGGGTGGTCTGCCGTGCGGGTCGAGTTGTCTGGCGTCCAACGGGGCGAGCGCGGTTGTCAGCCATACAACCGGGCTTGCAAGCGTCCAAGCGTCGTCGGTGCGGGTGTCGGGCAAACAAGCGGGCTTGCAAGCGTCCAAGCGTCGTCGGCGCAGTTGTCAGTCGGACCGGCCGCGATTCAAACCGCCGAACCCCCTTGACGGCCTGGACCCCAATGATAAAGATATATCTAGAAGACACATCGTGTCGATGGGTCGATATAACCGGGCGTTCGAAAGATCGCCCGGCTCCTCGAAGCGAAAAGGAAGCAGCAAGATGCACGGTAGACACTGGAATTGGGAACACCTGTCGGGCGCAGGGCAATGGGGGTTCGGGGGGCACGGGCCCTTCGGCGGCCGCGGGGGCCGCGGGGGTAGGCCTGACTGGCCCGATCTGTTCGGCGGGCCGCCGCCCCGGGCCGAGCGCGGGCACGTTCGATACCTCGTGCTCGACGCCATCGCGGCGCAGCCCCGGCACGGCTACGAGATCATGCAGGCCATCGAAGAAAGAAGCGGGGGCAGCTACAGGCCCAGCCCCGGCGTGGTGTACCCCACGCTTCAACTCCTCGAAGAGCTGCGCCATGCGCGACTCGAGGAGAAGGATGAGCGCAAGGTGTACGCGATTACGGCGGAGGGCAAGAAAGACCTCGACGAGCACCGCGACGACGTCGACGACTTCTACGCGCGCTCGGGTAGCGAGGTATGGGCCGACCACGCCGAAGACCTCGGTGATCTGATGAAGCGGGTTGCGAGGCTCTTCAAGGCATTCAAGCGGATGGCCCGTCATGGTCGCCTCACGCCCGCAACTCTGAAAAGGCTTCGAGCGGTGCTCGACGAGGCGCTCGTCAAGATGGAAGAGCTCGTCGGTCGTGAGCGCCTCTAACGACTTCCGGTGCAGCACGTGCGGTCGGTGCTATCGCGCTTGCACGTGGATCGAGCTCCCGACCGTGCGCATCCTGACGTCGGCCGAGGTGCACGAGCACGTAACGACCTGGCCGGAAGAAGTGGTGGTCGCCGTTCGGACCTGCAGCGGATGTGGCGCGCCAATGGCGAGGACCGCGGAGCCCCGGATGCAGCCCTGCGCCGCCGCGCCGACGGAGCCCGCGGGCGGCTGAGTCGCTATAGCGCGCCCGGTGCGCCGTCGTCGAAATCGTCGACTTGGGTGGGCGCACCGCCATCGTGATGATGATGCGGATGCCAGCAAGCGAGGTCTCCACTCCGGCCCTTGCGGCAAGTACCCGCCACGTGGCCGCGGGCGCCGTCGAACTCGCACGCGTCCCCCTCTGCCTTGTCTTTGCAAGCTGCGATGGCTTCGGGGCTTGGGCCGTGATGCTCGTCGCCCTCGGGGCTACTCTGCGCGGCGCATAGAGCGGGGATCAGCATGAAGGCGATCGACACAGCAAGTTCCATCGGCTTGAGCATGAGAGTGGCGTAGCTCGCCGCGAGCCCTCGGGCCGAGCGTTTCCGACGAGCGGGTCCTTGGGCGCGACCGGCCGGCCAGCGGAGACGCCATGAGCGCGTTTGGCCCACTCTCGCGGAAGGGCCGACGATGCGCACGATGTCGAGTCTGCCGAGCCACGTAAGGCGTGCGGTCCAGTCTGCGGTAGGGGGGCTGCCGGTCCAATTCTGGTTTCTTTGGACAGGCATTCTCATCAATCGCCTGGGCGCGTTCGTCTTTCCGCTGCTGGCGCTCTCCCTGACGCGGCATCGGGGCTTTTCCGCAAGTCGCTTCGCGATCGCGCTCTATGGAGTGGGCAATGTTGCCGGGCGGCTCTGGCGGGCGTGTCTCGCCGTCTTCCCTCTCGTTTCGTTCGGCCACTTGGCGAGCGCGCGTGCAGGGGCGCTTCGCCTCGGCGTCTGAAGGCCCTACGAGTTGCTCACCAGCGGCCTTCGTCGACGGAGAGCACCGTCGCCTCGAGGGACATCGTGGGAGTGAAGCCGAGCTCTTGTCGCGAACGGCGATCGTCGACCATGCAGACGTAGCGAATGTGGTCGATCTCCGGTGGCGGAAAGCTCGTCAGGCGCCAGGACCACATTCGGCTCAAGACGGCACGCGTGACACCGTAGGGGACGCTGATCTTTTGGCGGCCCAAAATCTTGATGAGGCGAGACAGAGACGCGGGCTCGGGCCCCGCCACGTTGAAAGTGCCGCGCACCCCGCGACGAAGTGCGCATTCGATGGCGGAGACAACCTCCGATTGCTGCACGACCTGCATCATGGGGTCAAACCCGAGGATGGTGACGATCGGGTCTTTGCGAAGAAAGTTCGAAGGCGCGTTGTGAACGGTCCCCAGGATGTGCACCGGGCGCAGGATGACCGTCTCGGTCTCCGGCAGCTTCCAAAAGAAGCTCTGCGCGAGCATGTCGAGCTCGATGAGATCGCGAATGTCACTGAAGTTTTGACCCCCGAGAAGCGGAGCGTCCTCTGTGAGAAACTGCGGATTGCTCGACTGGGGACCGTAGACGTTCGCGCTCGAAAGCAGGACGAGCTTGGGCACGCGAAACTGCGCGACGTATTCCAAGAGCTTGGCGAAACCGGCCACATTCCAAGAGTGGTGATCGGCCGCCGAGGCGCGAGGGTCGTGCAAGACGCCGAGATGAACGACAGCTCGAATGTTGGTCCCCCGAAAGACGTCTTTGAGCTTCTTTCGCCGGATATCCACCTGGGCGTGGACGATGTCTCTGGGCTTGTCGGGGAAGGCTCGCCGGTCGACGCCGACCACCGGGCCTTTTCGATGGAGCATTCGGGCGAGTTGTTTTCCGAGACGCCCGCAGATGCCCGTGATGAGGACCGCTTCACCCGACAGCGGGGCGTCGCTCGTTTCGATCGCGTCCATGGTCATCACCAGAAAACATGTTTGCGCTCCGCGAGCGCCTTGGTGAGCATCGCTTGCACTGTCTGCCGGACGAGCCAGACCTTCTCTTCGAGAACGGCATCGTCGTCGTCGATGTCCCCTACGAAGCGCATCGGCTCGCCAAACCATAGACGGTAGCGAGTGGGCAGCGGCAGCTGCCCGCCCGGCACGAGCAGCTGTGGAACGATTGGAAATGCGGGCATGCCTAGCACTTTCGCGAGCGCATCGAAGTTCGCGACCGAGATGTATTGTTCTTCGGCCCCGACGACGGCCACCGGGACGATGGGCGTCTCCGTTTCGATCGCGAGGCGCATGAATCCCGAGCCGAAGTCTGCGAGCTGATAGCGGTGCTCGAACGTCTTGGCTACGCCCCGCACTCCCTCGGGGAAGACGAGCAAGGCCTCTCCCTGTTGAAGCAAGCGCGTGGCATTTTCGGGCACGCCGGTGACCTGTCCCACACGAGCAAAGAGCATCGAGACGAAGGGCAGGCCCACCGCCCATTTCTCGACCATGGCGCGCACGATGCGGGGCGGCTCGGCGTCCATGAACATCGCGGCGGCGATGAGGGCCCCATCGAGCGGCAATTGCCCCGCATGGTTCGCCACGAGAAGGACGCGACCGGTCGGCACGTTGTCGATCCCGTGAACCTCGGTGCGAAAGTACTTCCTGTGCAGCAGTGCAACGGTAAGAAACAGGTAGCGTGCCCAATGGGGGTCGAGGCCGAATGCGTCGATGCCCGTCGGCCCGAGCGTGAGAGGCACGCGCGCCATTTTGGAATCGAAGCTCTCTCCGAGGATGCGTCTGAGGCCGGCCTCGACGGCGTCATCGACGGCCTGCGACAATCCCACAGGAGCCATTGTGGACGCCGCGCGACGGCGCTTCAACGAGGTTATGCTGCCCGGTCGTGACTCTTGTCATGCCGCCGCCTCTCGCGCCGGGAGACGTGCTTCGCGTCATTGCGCCGTCCGGTCCCTGCGAGCGGGAGGCTCTCTGGCCAGGACTTGCGTGGGTGCGCTCGCGCTACCAGGTTTCCATGTCTCCCGGAGTGCTCGCGCGCGACGGCTATCTTGCCGGCGCCGATGCACGGAGGCGGGTCGAGCTCGAGCAAGCGCTTTCCGACGCAGGGGCGAAGGCCATCGTCGCGACTCGCGGCGGTTACGGAGCCATGCGGGCGATCGAGGACCGCGCGTGGGCGGCCCTCGCGCATCGGCCCAAGTGGATCGTGGGATATAGCGATATTACTGTCCTTCACGCGATGGCCTGGCGCGCAGGGATTGCATCCCTCCATGCGCCGAACGTAGTGAGCCTTTCGCACGCCTCGCCCGCCGACCGAGCCGCGTGGATCGCGGGGCTGGAGAGGCCGACGGGCGCGCGCGTTTGGCGAGGGCTACGTGTGGTTTGCTCGGGGCGCGCGAGCGGAGTTTTGGTCGGCGGCAACCTGTCTCTGCTGTGCGCAATGGCGGCAGCCGGGTGCTTGTGGATTCCCCAGGGGGCGATTTTGGCGTTCGAGGACGTCGCGGAAGCCCCTTACCGCATCGACCGGATGCTGACTTCGCTCGTACTTGGTGGCTACTTCGCTCGCGTCGCGGGGTTCCTGGTGGGGACTCTCGAGCGGAGCGTGCCAGGGCCCGAGGGGCGAACGGCCGACGACGCTGTCGAGCAGTGCCTTCGTCCGCTCGGGGTACCCGTGCTGACGGGCGCTCCGTTTGGACACGGGTCGCGCAACGCCGCGTTCGTGATCGGCGCGTCGGTCCGGGTCGAGGAAGACGCGGCTTATTTCTCCTGACGGGGTCGAACGCTCGCGGGGGGCAGGGGAGGCGGAATGCTGCGCCTGGGCCGTGCCGGCTCCAGAGGAGGCGCATCCATGCTCTCGAGGACCTCGGCGACCTCTTCGACCGCGATCTCGTCTGCCGCGCCATCGTCCTCGACCATGGACACATCCACGTCGATGGAGTTGCCCGCGTTCGCCGTCTCCCGTGGGGCATCTGGCGCCGCTGCGACGGCGATGCGTGGCTCACTCGGCGCGAATAGGGCCTCGTCAGGGGGCCCCTTCGGATCCACCAAGGTGGCTGGCGATGAGGGCATGTCCGGTGGGGGAGCGGCGACGGCGGCGACGGCGAGGTTGGGCGCCTCTGGGGCTGTCGCCGATTCGCTGGCGGCGGGCGTAGGCGCCTCCGTGAACGCCGGCGCTTCGCTCGTAGCGGGCGAAGGAGCCTCCGCGGCTGCCGCCGATTCGCCGGTCGCGGGCGTAGGTGCCACTTCTGCAGTCTCGGGCCGCCCGCTGCGTCGCCGCCTCCTTCCCGTCGAACGCTTGCCGTCGGGTTCTTGAGCTTGCACGCGGTCGCCAACCTCGCTGGTGACGGCAGGCATCGCGGGCGAGTCCGGAACCTCGACGCGCGGCGCGCTTGCTTCGATGTCTTTTTGGTTGCTAGCCGCGCCCTCGCTCGCAACGGCGTTCGCGGGGGCGGTCGCCGCCCCCTCTACGAGCGAAAGATCGTGCTGTCGTTCGCCCGCAGGCTCGTGAGTCACGGGAGCGGCGGTCGCTTCATCCGACTCCATCAAGGCGCTCGGCCGGCGCAACATGTTGGCTTTGGCGCCCTCGAGCCCGGCGGTGGCTTCCGGGTCGCCTGGTTTCATTCGAAGGACGCGCCGCCAAGCATCGGCCGCCTCGCGAGGGTCGCCGAGTTCGCGCTCCCAGAGCTGGGCCACCTTGCGCGCGAGCTCGGCGCGGGAGGTCACCTCTTTGCCGCGCAAGATCTGGTCTTCGTAGAGTTGCACCATGGCGCGATGATCGCCGAGCTCGGTCAGGAGCGCGGACAGCTCTTCGAGCACCGCCGGATCGCTCGGCGACAGATCGTAGAGTTTTTTCAGATCCGTCGCGGCTCCCAGACGATCGTCGAGCTCCTCGCGTCGTAGCTTGGCCCGGCGCGCGAGAAGCTGGCGCAGCAGAGGCCCTTCAAAGACCTCGGCGAGTGCATGCGAGAGGGTTGCTTCGGCCCGGCGGGGCTCCCGCACGTCGCGAGCGAGCGCGTCGAGCGCGTCGAGCGTGGGCGCGTCGACGTGCGCGACGAGCGCCTCACCCAACCAGGCAAAGGCCTGCTCGGCGTCCTTCAGGTCGCCGTAGACGAGAGCGGCGGCGCGACGGAGAAGGACAGCCCGCGTGTGGCCGCTATCGCGCGCGCCTTGCCCCCCGCCGGCCAGGGCCGCACAAAGAACGCGACGGAGCTCGTCGCCGCCCGTGCGCCCGTCCGTCTCCCGTGCCGCGCGCTCGAGAATCGGAACGACTTCATCGACTGGGGCGGCCCCGAGAGCGAGGTCGAACAGGTTGCGTGCCCTATCGATTTGTCCGTGCTCGGCTGCGACCTGAGCGGCGCGGGCCAACGCCGCAAGCCGCTCGGGCATCGTCCTGTGACGTGAGATTTGTCGCTCGTAGAGGTCGACGACCTCTTTGGGGTCACCGGCGATGAGGGCGAGGCGCGCCAGGAGCGGTTCAGTCTTCTCGGAGGGCGCGCTGGTCAGGCCTTCTTCTCCGAGCCGGAGAGCTTCGAGACCCGGCGCTCCGGCCTTGAGGCGGACCTCCGCCTGCCGCACGAGCTCTTCGGCACGCTCGAGACCCGTGACGTCACGGGCCATCAGCTCATGGGCGGTAGCGAGGGAATCGAGATCGCCCGCCTTGGCCGCAAAGTGCTCGAGGCGCCGCGCGAGCTCCGCGTCGGCTCCCTTGCTGCGCGCAATCTCGCAGGCGACACGAATGGCGTCCGCCTCGCGACCGACGTCCGCGAAGCGCTCGAACGCACCGCGCAGATTCGTCGTGCGCTCGGGCCCGGGTTTCTCCTCGAACCACCACTCCACAAGCTTCGTCGCGACGATGCCTCGCCAGCCGAGCCGGTCTCCGAGCTCGACGTACGCAGCGCGAACGCTCGCGTCGCCCTGTCCGGATATCTCGTCGAGGGCAGCCAGAGCCTCGTCGCCGCGATCGAGCTTGTCAGCGAGCACGCTGGAGAGCTTCTTTGTGAGGAGACTCAGCTCGCCGTCGTCCGCCTCAATCTCGATGCGTTGAGCGAGAAGCTCAGCGACTTTCGCCCAATCTTGCGTCCTCTCGCAGAGGTCGCAGAGATGCGGCAGGACGTCGAAGTCGTCGGGGTCCGATGCCACGACGACGTCGAGCGAACGAATCGCGCTCGGGAGATCGCCGAGCTGCTCGTAGAGGCGCGCAAGTCGGTTCGCGATGGGACCGCGCTGGTCGGGTTGCGTGGCTAGCTTGAGCTCCCGCTCGAGGGCGTCGGCGGCGCCGGACGCGTTGTCGCGGGCTTCTTGGAGATCGGCGATCGCTTGCAGCGCGTGTCGGCAACCGGGATCGATCTGAGACAAGATTCGTTCGTAGCGATCGATGGCGGCGTCGACTTCTCCAAGACCGTCGGCAACGACCTCCGCCTCCCGTAGAGCCACGCGGGCCTTGTCCGCGGCATCGGGCACCACGGCCTCGAGCCGACGCAGCAAGCCGCTGGCCTCCGCGGGGTCTTCGCGAACGATGGCGTCGTCGACCAGCCATTCGAGGGCTTGCGAATCGTCGCCGTCTTCGAGCACTTTGCGCCACATCTCGCGAGCAAGGTCTTTGTCCGCCAGATGAGTCGCGTAGACCTCGGCCGCCAGTCGCCGAGCCTCCACACGCTTCTCGCGAACGGCCAAACGATCGGCGCGCCGCACCCAGAATGCCGCGAGCTCCGCGTGTCGCGCGCTGGCCGCGTATCGACTCGACAGGCGCTTGGCGAAATCGTCGTTCCCCGGGTCCAAATCGGTGGCGTGCTCGAGATGCTCGACGACCGCGGCGTCGTCACCGGCTCGCTCGAAGTGCTCGGCCGCGCGACCCAGGTGGCGCGCCTGCTTGGCGGGATTGGTCTCGAGCTCGGCGATCGTTACCGAGGCCCGCCCCGCGGGAGCCCACGACTGCGCGGCGGCAAAGCATCGCTCGGCGCGTTCCCATACCCCAACGTCTTTTCGTATGTCAGCGGCCTCGGCGAAGGCTTCACCCGCGCGAGCCGAGTCGCCAAGCCTTTCGCGCAAATGGCCTAGTCTCTCGAGAAGAACGGCTCGCGCACCCGAGTCGTCGACGCCCGCGACGTGGTCTGCGATGACGCGCGCCGCATCCTCGACGGCCGCAGCCTTCTCGAACAGGGTCGATGCCTGGCTGATGGCTTGATCGTCGTCGGGCACGAGGGCAACGACACGCTCCCACGTGCGGGCCGCGGAGAGCAGGTCGGCACGCTTCTGCTCGTGGACAATGGCGACGCGCTTCTCGAGGGCGATCTTCTTCTCGAGGTCCACCTCCGTACCGGCGGCCTGCTCGAGCAAGGAGGCAAGCTCGTCCCACCGCGAGCTCTTTTCGAATCCGCGAACGAGCGCCGCCCGCGCGGCTTCGTCTTCGGGATCGAGGACGACGATCTGCTTGTACGCACTGATGGCGCCATCGACGTCGCTCAACTGAACGTCGCTGAGCTCCGCGACTTCGCGCAGTCGCTCCTTGCGCACCTCGGTCGAGATACTTACGCGTGCCGCGGCGAGCAGCACGTCGCGGAGCGACTTGTAGTCGCGCGCGGCGCGCAAGTGATCCAGCGTCCACGCGAGCGCTTCCGGATGGGCCGGATCGCGCGCGAGAAGAGCCGCATACTTCGACTGCGTTTGGCTCTTGTCCTCCCCCGCGGCCTTTACCCCCAGAGCCCGCGCGGGCTCCATCGAGAGAGCGGACCTCGGTGCCGGGCGGGCCGCAGCGTCCGGCGCGGCTACCGGGGCTGCGACGACCTTGTCCGACGGCCCCTGGGCTCCGACGGGCGGAGGGGTCGAAGGCATCTTTCGACCCACCTTTTCGTAGAGCTCCGCGAGCTTCGCCTTCGCGTCGGCTTGCGCAATCAAAGGCTCGAGGATCTGTATCGCGTCCTCGAGCTGCCCGGCCGCCTCATAGCTCTTTTCGAGCAGCCAGCGCGCATCGGGCGCGACCGACCCCTGCGGGTTCGCCTGAAGGTACGCGAGATACCGGGCCGGGACGTCCTCCTCCCGCTCGAGCGTCCGCGCGTAGTGTGCGTGCAGCTGGAGAGCGCGGTCGTGTCCCGGCTCGATATCGAGCGCGCCCGCGGAGTATGCAAGACCGTGCTCCCCGTCGTACGCTTCCGCGAGGCCGACCAGCAATTGGACCGCCGTCGAGCGGTCTTGAGCCGACACGAGATCGCCTCCGGCGACCCGCTCGACGACCGTGGCCGAGAACTCCTGCTGCACGGTTGCGTCAGCGGGCGCGGCCTCGAGCGCGCGACCCAGGGCGCGGGTCGCGCCGGGCAGATCGCCCGCCGATCGCCGCGTCTCGGCCTCGTCGCGAAACAGAGCGACGCGTCGGGCGGGGTCACGCTCAATTTCTAGCTCGGGTTCGTACGTAGCCAGCGCG
>Ga0209274_10001569_pt1 | contig 11626 bp, 10 predicted proteins | sample HubBroMetageREF1_FD_188343 | JGI IMG/M metagenome (GOLD analysis project Ga0209274, IMG submission 188343) | Reference soil microbial communities from the Hubbard Brook experimental Forest, New Hampshire, USA - Hubbard Brook CCASE Soil... | ecosystem: Environmental > Terrestrial > Soil >...
CTGGGGAATAGGCCGTGACGTTGACCTCCCTTCCCAGCCGCGCCTCCGCCTTGCGGAGCGCTGGAGACAGGTCAGCAAGACCTGCTCTGCCAATGACCATCACATCCACGTCACTCATCGCATGTTCCCGGCTTCGTGCCACAGAACCATAGATAAAAGCGCTCTGAATCTTGTTCCCAAACGGTTTTAGTATCTGCTGCAAGATCGGAGCCAGCCCTGCCGTTTTTTCGAAGAGCTGCTGCAGGTCTCGGAACACTGGGGACTGGGTCTCCGCCTTGAAATAAGCCCGTGTGCCTTCTCGACGATGCACCAATATTCCACTTGCCACGAGAGATAATAGCTCCCGCTGCAGGCTCGACGGACTCGTGCCCAAACGGTCGGCGAGTTCCGAAAGATACCACCATTTATCTGGCTGGCCGAGCGTAGCCGCGAGCACGCCCTGCCGTACCTGTGGGAATAACGCAGTCAGCACGGAAGAATTGCGCATATTGCGTATATTATTACGCATATTGCGTAAGCATGTCAATTGCGAGCTCGAACAACAGCCTGTCAAGCGTTGAAGAATCTGATGTCGCTCCCCGTTAACTTATCAAAGAGCTCCTGCATGCCCAAACAGTTGCCTTGGACCACCTGGTTCGCCTCGGCATAGCCAAGAAGGTTACGGGCAAGCGCCGAGCCCGCGTGTTCGGATACTCACGTTATCTGAAGATTCTGAGTGAAGGGACAGAACCCGTTCGGCAGTAGTAGGGAGATTTGTCATTTCGGACCACCTCGAAAGTGCGGACGCCCTCGCCGTTCGAATCTACCACAATCCACGCGGCGGAGCGCAAGGTGTTGGGCCATCGCCCGCGGAGAGTTCTAAACGATGGGGACTCTCATCCATCGACTTTTGCGTCAATTGTCAACCCTGAACTCGCGATCGGCGTTGATCTGCGAACAGGACACCAGACGCGTTAATCAGGTACTGTTCATCGCTGAGCCTCTCAACCAATTCGTCGGGAAATGGAGAGATTTCGCTCTGCAAATACGTGGCCAGCTCGCGATAGATTTCTCGCCGCGCGTAAACCGCTAGTTCGTTGCGGCGGCGCAGTGCATCTTGAATTAGAGTTGCGAGTTCCGGTGTCGCAGCTCGGCGAAGCTTCATCGCGATTGCAGGGTAATCCATGAATGAGTTGTACTTTTGCCGCATCCAGAATTCTTCCACGGGCGCAGCCAGTGGTGTCTGGCGTACAACGAGCGCCCCAGCCACGCGGTCGCCGAAGCGCTGCATGAGAGGACTGCTCAGTAGGGAGAGGCCTCCGACCAGATAAGCGAATGGCAGCGCGTCAACAACGCGCATTAAATTCCGCACCCACGCCTGTTCGATGCGTAACGGAAGGCCATCCTGGTCAATCACACGCAGATGAAAAAGTCGTTTTCCGATCGTCTGCCCATTCCAGAAGCCCTCCAACAGCGCGCTATAAGCGAACCCGATCGCGAACTCTGCGAGCGTAATCACCATGAAGCCAAAGCCGGGCGCTCTTGCGAAAATCCAGTAGACTAGCAGCCCAACGCCGTTAACAGCGCCCAGCACGATAGCGGTATCGAGCAGCATAGCGTAAAGCCGGGAGGCGGGTCCGGCCAAAGGCATGCGGAATAACACGCCTTCCGCCGTCACAATGGTCAAGTCGGCCGCCGTCGACGCGCGTGTTGATTGAGTATCGGTCATCAGTTCTCCGAAGGAATGCTGGATCGAGCGTCAACGTCGATGTCCCTTCGTCCGATCATTACTAGATAGATCGTCAACAGGACGAGTTCCGCTGCGGCAACGGCTACCTTGAACCCATAGGGCAGAACGGGTGCGTGGTGCTGCGAAAAGAATGCCTCCATGAATCCGGCCCACACCAGCATCAAAGCCAGCCCAGCGACCAGGACCAGCCAATCGCGCATCGATTTTCGAACGTTGCGGTCCTCTCGCCGGCGCAAAAGCAGTTGCGCCAAGTAAAACCCCGCTTGTCCGGCGATTAAGATCGAGGGAATCTCAAATACGCCGTGCGGCAAAAGCCAGGCCGTCATGAACAATCCGAAGCCCTGCTGCGTGTAATGAACCGCTACGGCCCCGAGCAGTACGCCATTTTCGAAGAGGAGAAGTGCCGTTCCGATGCCGAACGTTACGCCGAGTGCCGCTGCTAACAGCGCTACCTCGATGTTGTGCCTGATCAGTTGCGCCGAGAATGCTGCTTCGGTTTGTGCAGAATCCAAGTGCCGCCCCTGTCCCTGTTCCTCTTCATGGACGCGCTGGCCCGGATTGCGTAGATAATCGGCCGGAAGCAAAACATCTACGGAGGCAGGATCGTAGCGGACCGATAGTCCGCCCAAGGCACAGCCTAACAACGTAATCAGCACAGCGAACGCGAAGTAGCGGGCTTGTCGCCGGAAGGTTTCGGGGAACGCGGTAAAAATCCTCAGCCAGCGGCGGGGCTGCCAGATTTCAGAGCGCGTCGGTGGAGCGTAATATAGTTCGGCATAGGCCCGCGCCACGAGCCGTTCGAGATACTGCCTTAGCTCGTGCGCCAACGCACCGTGCGTAACGCGATTTAAGTCCGCTGCAACTTGGGCGTAAAGCTCTTGCAGTCGTTCGGCCTCCGTTGGATTCAACCGACGGTCCGGCCGGCTTTCTAACGCAGTGAGCAGCGATTCGAGTTCGTACCATCGGGGCCGCGCCTGCGCCTGAAATCGTTCGAGATCCAAGATCACAGCCGTTGCCTCCGCTTGTTTTCCATATATCCTTCCACGGCAGTTCGCAGGAACTTGTCCGCAGAAATGTAGCGGAGCTGCACATCCAATTGACGCAGTTGCCGCGACAACGCACCGAGTCGTTGATTTTCTCTATCACCTGCGAGCGCCGCATATACATCTTGATCGGTCTTCAAATCCTCCTCTCTTGAGGAGAATGCTGGCCGCGCATGAGCGGGCAAGATACTTGTCATTAAGAGAGCATGCGAGGAAGAGACCAGGCCAACTCCGCGACGCAATGAGTCGGAAATCGAGCGCTCAGTTAGGTCCGCCAGCAATAGAAGGTAGGCACGTCGTCGGAGCCGGACTCGAAGGTCGCCGAACAGCGCTTCGTAATCTGCATTTGTTGGCAATGGCTTGATATTCAGCAGACAATCACGAAATCGATGAAACTGAGATTGACCGCTTCCCGCACGCAACCAGGACTTAGCTCCATCCGCATACGTGACCAATCCAAATTCGTCGCCCAACTCCAGCGCGACCGTTGCGCCCACCAATGCCGTTTCCACGGCGAGATCCAACATCCGTCGCGGTTGCTCTTGCGAAGCTGCGCTTTCGGAGTTCGTCGATTGTCGAAGAGCAAGTGCGGAAACCCGAGATTGATCCACGACGAAATACACTTCCTGCTTTTGCTCCCATTGGAAGAGCCGCGTCACGGGAACTCCCCTTCGTGCCGTGGACTTCCAGGCGATCTCCGAGTAGGTATCGCCGGGCTGATATTCCCGCAAGCGCTCGAACTCGCGCCCGTGTCCAGTCCATGGCGTCTGCTGAGGCGCAACAAGCATCCGGTAAACTGGACTGCGTAGAATCTCCTGTCGTCCGGATCGCAGATTCGCATCTATCCGCAAAGGCTCGGGCATATCAAACCATCGTCGCAAACGCCACATTCGGAAGCGTGACTGTCGCTCGATGCCAATCTGCGGTCCAGGCCACAGGCCACGCCGAAGCAAAGTGATTTCCGCGGTCCATGGCCAAAGTTGATTATGTGCGCCGCCGGCAGATTTTGATCCTCCTGCAACCGTCCATGGCTGCTCAAGTTTTAGCCGCTGCGGGTCGGTTTCTATGCGAAATGCGCCTTCGCTCTCTGGAGTTGCCGGCATAATCGCAACGCGAATATCATTGCGCGGCCATCGCCGGCCCGCACCAGTGAGGGCAAATGGAACCTGGGTGGTCTGCCCCTCGCATCCTCGAAGGCCTTTCTCCGTCTGCAAGAGAACCGGTACACATTCCTCGTCGGTGAACCACATGGCAACAGCGTCATAGCACGCCAGCAACGCGACGGGCGCGGCGATCACCCCAAACCATAACCATCCGCGGTTAACCCATGGCACGATGCACGCCCCTATGCCGAGCAGTCCCATGATCCACACAAGAGATGCCTGCGGACTGAAGAGTGATCCCGTTGGACGAAGCGCGATTCGCTGCGATGTCTTGATACTCAACGGAGGGTTGGGGGATGGTGGTTTCGCGGTGGCTTCGACAGTAGCCGTGACAGGCATGCCCAGCCCGCCCACGATCGCTAAGTTCTTGTTTCCAGCCGTCATCATTCCAATTTGCTTCGATGTTGCCGTCCGGCGTGTACCATGCGTGGTGTCTATCGCGGTACTTCCACAGCCTCCAGCACCGCGTTGATTACCTCGCGAATGTCGACTCCTTCCATCTCGACCTCGGGCCGCAGAAGCATGCGGTGCTCCAGTACAGGGCCGGCAAGCGTCTTTACGTCCTCGGGTGCCACGAAATCGCGATCTTCCAGAATCGCTAGCGCTCGGGACGCCGACAATAACGCGAGCGTTGCTCGCGGCCCAGCGCCAACCCAGACTGCCGCATGCTGTCGGGTCTGTCGAGCCAAGCTTACGATATAACCGCTGATGGCTTCGCTAACGCGCACATGCGCTGTAGCGGCTCGCAGCTGTTCGAGTTCGCCGGATTGCAAAACTGGCACGCGCAGGTCCTCGTCCAACCGTCGCTCCGGTGTATCGCCGATTGCCACGAGTCTCGCCAGTTGGTTTTCGTCGTCCGCTGCTGGGTAGTCCATGCGAATTTTTATGAGAAAGCGATCTTTCTGGGCCTCCGGGAGCGGATACGTGCCCTGATGCTCGATTGGATTTTGCGTTGCAAAGACGACAAAGACCGGGGAAAGCGCGCAGGTCTCGCGATCGATCGTCACTTGGCGCTCTTGCATGGCTTCCAGCAGCGCAGATTGCGTTTTTGCGGGTGCGCGATTGATTTCGTCTGCCAGCAAGAAATTCGTGAAGATGGGCCCGCGCACCAGCCGGAACTCCTGCGTCCTCAAGTCAAAAACACTGGTCCCCGTGACGTCTGCCGGCATCAGGTCCGGCGTAAATTGGATGCGCTGGAACTCTCCCGCCACCGCGCGCGCCAGCGCTTTCACCAGCAGCGTTTTGCCCACGCCCGGCACCCCTTCAATGAGCGCATGTCCGCCGGCAAGCAGCGTTACCAGTGCGAGGTCGATCGCTTCGTTTTGGCCGACGATCACGCGGCTCAAGGCTTCTCGAACACGCCGCGCTCCACTCAAGATCGTAGCGGACGTCTCTGCCTGCATTGCCTCACTCCCAAGCTGTGCCTGTGCCTGTTCGTCCGAACCCAGTGCCGGCTTCTCGTTCATTCGATCTGCTCCTCCAAGGAAATCATCATCGTTTCATTCTGGAATCGTCGGGCGCATTGCGATCGACATGAGCTAGGCCCTTCGCGGATGCGCGACGTTCGGCGATCAACTGGCTCAGTTCCTTGTATCCCGCCAGGGGAGGCTGCGCGAGCGCGCTGCCGAGCCGTGGGCCCAAAATTGGGTCTGAAGAAATGGCCTGCGCATCCTGCGGCCACGAGCGCTGGAACTGTTCCCAGCACTCCGCTACGACGCGTTCTTTCGCGATGCTCCGTTGAAGCAGGCGGCGCGCCGCCACCCCCGAGACTTCGCCACGACGTACGCTCTGCACACTGGAGTTGTGCGCCGGGCGTTGCACTAAATCGCCACTCATACTCCAAAGCAACGCGAGGAGAGTCGCCCAGAAGAGCAGCAGAGCAGCTTGCAGTCGATATCGCTGCACTAGCCAAAGCACGCCCTCATCCTGGTGCAGTCCGTGCAATGCTTCATCGACCCAGATTGTAGGCCGCCCACCTGCAAGAAAATCTAACAGTACCGGGTTGGGATGCGTCTTGATGGCCTCGTTCAATAAGAACGATTCTTGACTCGCGGCGATGAGTTCGCCATTGCCGGCTTGCCGCGTTGCCATATAGACACCTCCTGATGTATCGGCTTTGACATCAGCTTCTCCCACGACCCCGCTGTACAACACGGTCCAATGCGCATCCGTTTGGAGTCGCGGGGCATCGGCAGCGAGATACATCATCTCGCTGTCAGCTGGCATTGCACGAAGATCCGGGGAGACCCAGAGTGAGGCGTGCTCCTGCGCGTCTCGGTCCCACTTGTTCCCGACTTCCCAGCCTTGAGACTCTGATTTTAGCTCCCATTGTGGCTCGACCAAGACAACGCGGCCGCCGCGGGTAAGGAAATCTTCCAGTCGCGCGCGGAATTTTGTTCCCGCCTGGAGCTTTCCATTTTTCGTTGTCCAATCATCTGGGGCGGAGCCTCCTATAAAGAAGGCGGTCGTTCTTAACGCGTCCTGATCAGTTAGTGAGTCTTCATCCTGGCCTCGCGTTACTTGGTACCCAGCGCGCCGATAGGAATCGAACAGCAAGCTGGCACCGTAAGGGTCCCCCCGTAAGCTGGACCCCATGTCGCTGGTCTTCGACTCATTCTGATGTGCCATGAGCAACAGAAGGGCGAATACCGCCGCAAAGATGGCCGCAGCCAACAACGGGCCTCTCCAATTGAGCGCGTGCCTATCGTCAGACATGGCTGAGTAACTCCCTCTGATCTTGGCGGTACGCAGCCACGACCTCTGGCGTCAGCACATGGCACCCATACCAAACTCGATCGAACTGCCGCAGGCTGCCGCGCAGTTTTTCGGGAATTTCTGCCCGCGACTCAACAACTGCTCGGGGACGCCTGCGCCATCGGCGTGTAAACTCATCAAGATATTCGCGATTCGTACGATCGCGGCGGATCGTTAGCCATTGGCGCTGAGCCAATCCTGCCAGCAAACCGAAGTATGCCGCGCGCAGGGCAAAGCGCAATTCCCCCTCTCCCTCCAGCCGTCCTGCCAACGCGAACCATTCGTCCTCGGAACGCACGCTCGCTAGCGCACTCTCGCTCAAATCGGGAAGCGGCGCGACTACCTGCGGGATAGAAATCGACGTCGTCTCCCTTTGTCGCCGCAACCAAAGGAGCACGCCTCCTGACGCAAGGGTCAAGATCGCGATTAGCCACAACCACACTCGAAGGTCTTTCAACTGCCAAGGACGGCCCTTGTCGCTTCCAAGATTCAGCCCGCCGGGCCACAGTTTGTGGAGAAAATCCCAGAACGCATTCCAAACTCGCTCCATACCGTGTTCGATCTTTGCCAGCAGCTTGTCAAACCAATTGGGTGGACTCGGGTGTTCGGCGTCGTGCCAGCGATAAATTGCGCGCCGCGACTCTACATCCAAGGCTTGGCGCAATTGTTGAATTCTTACCTGGCGCGCGGAATCGGCCGAAGTTTCTGCTCTGTTTGGTGCTGGCGGCGTCTGCTCTGCCTGCGCGGCTTGGGCAATGCCAAGAATCGCAGCTAGGACCACCAATGCGCCGGCCAGCTTGCTGCCCGACATGACGGGCGCAATTATCTCAGCTTTTTTCTGTTGCACGCGTGGCAGGCTTGCCAGCAGTCCCCGCAGGTCGTCGCCTTCGCGCCTCGATCGTAAATGCTGATAAACAACGATGAACGTACACTTGACGACGGGGTCAAGTGCCAGCCATGCGCCCGCGAACAACGAAAGCCAGAAAGCGGAACTGCGGACTAGCGCGAATATCCCCACTGGTGTAGACAGGAGGGTATTCACACCAAGAATCGAGTGCAGAAGCTGCGGAACCAGAATCGCGATGATCAGACCATTCAGCCACACGGCGATCCAGAAAGGAAGGAGCATCAGGAATAGAAGCACGCTGTTGCCGAACCACTGAGTCGCAATTGCCAGGCAGCCGCGCATAGAGTGTCGTTCGCTGCCCTCTTGCGCCTCCAGACTGGCAAACTGGGATGCGCTGTAAAACCACGACGCTCCGGCGAGGGTTAGCAGCGCGGCTAAGGCACCTGTGCTTAGGGTGAATTTCCACGCAAGCAGACGACCCGCGGCTGCTGCTTGTGCAGTTGCGCCTACCGGTTTCGATGAGGGCGTGCCAAACGCTCGCTCGCGAACCCGTTGCATATAACTCGCGACCATGCACACCCGCAGAAGATATCCCGCGGCGAGTAATGCCGCCTCTATCATTACAACGCCATCGGATAGCCGTATTTGGCCATTTATCACCCACATCGGAATAAAACAGAAGACGAGAGGCGCGCTGCCTGCGTAATAACGCCACGCCTCTCGCACAAATGTTGATCGGAACAGCGCGAATCCGCGTTCCAGCGCTTCAAGCGAGTTCAACCGATTCCGGGGACCGCGCACGGGCAGCGGCCGTGCACGCTGCGAAGGAGCCGGGGCCAGTGTGACTTCACTCATTGTTTTGCTCGGGCAGTCGGCCACCAGCTATTCGGCCGAGATTCAGATGCTCCTCCGGCGTATTCACTCGCCACCGCAGCATCGCGAAGAAAAGCGCCATAAGCGAGGTAAGCGCGGCAAGTCCAGCAAGGACCTGCCGGAAACGGCGCATCAACGACGGCTTTGGTGCGGGCGGACGCGCCATCCGGCGCAAACACGGGGGACAGGCGAGCTTGCCCTCTTCGTCCGTTACGCATTCGCGGCAGAACGTTCCTCCGCAGTGCGGACACCGCGCTGCCGCTTCGCGTAGCGGATGAAACAAACAGCGAGCATGGTGCAAACTTCTTGTGGGCGCCGCTTGCGTGTCAGAAGTCATTCGATTTTGAACCATTCGCGACGGAAGGAGCCGCAGGCACTGCATCGGAGTTAGTTTGGACGGAAACTCCAGCCGGTTGTAGGCTGGGCATCGGAACGGTTGGTTGCATAGTGATGTCCCGTGAGGCGCGAACCGCGGCGTCTATTGCTGCAAGAACCTTGCTTGCGCGACGCGTTCGCTTCACCAACGGCAGGTCAACGCTTGTTCCCGTGGTGCGAACATGCGACCTCGCAGTCGGCCCAAGGGCCAGTTCCAGAACTACCCATGTGAGACCGATGCCAGTGAAAAGTGCGCCGGCCGTAGAGTTCACCCACTGCCACAGGGAAGCGCCAAGAGCTGCAAGTAATATCCCAGGAATGATCAGGCGCCACAGCCACAAATGGCTGGGCCAGACCACAATGCATTCCAAGTCGCGCAAATAAAATCGACGGTACTCGACCGCGTACATCGTGCGCTTCGCGGCGAGCAAACAGTCGTCGCTCAGATACCACTTTGTCCCGCCGGTTAGACTGCTAACGCGCGAAATTTTGCGGAAGCCACTTCTCAATCAATGTCTCCCCGCCATCCAACGTGCGAAGAATGGGATGGCTATCAATAGCGGTAGCCAGATGAACCCTGCATAGGCCACCCAGAAACGCCACGCGGAACGTGGAATCAAGTACGAACGCGGCGCCTTCCCATACTTCACGTGCAGGAAAATCACGGCCGGAAGCGCGGCTACAATTACTGGCCAAAAGAGAATCCACACCCACCCGACTGTCAACGCAATGGAATCATAGAGCACATCGCGATACCGCCATTCCGCCGTGCCAGCCTCCCCACCAGAATCGGCCCGCCCACGCTCGAAGCATGTGGGGCAAACGTGCTCTGCTCCCAACTGCAAATCACACAGCGCACACACAAATCGGCCGCACCGTTGGCAGCACGCCTGGAACGCCTTGTCCGGATGAAAAAAGCAAGTCGCCTGGTCCGCAAGCGCCGACACTGCATTGGTATTCTGGCGAACAATCGGCCAGAAGCGGACCTGCAGCCACTTCTGGCAGTAGGGACAACTTTGCCATCGTGGGTCAGCCGGTATGTCCAATGAACAGTGAGGACAGGTTACCGCCGCGGGTCCACTAGGCGATGACGTCGAGTCATCGCTTGCGGGGGAGCCCGCCAGGCCAGAGCCAGCAATGAAGGGATTGATGCTAAGGTTCACGCCACACTCTGTTTGTATATCACTCTTGTGTCACATACCCGGTCATGCAAGGCTCGCTTTTCGTCGTCCACCCCCAACATGATCGAGCTAACCAGCATGAGGACGGAATTTAAGTAGGGGATACCGCTTGTAACAACATTCCACATGAAGAAACGCCCAAAGCATACACCCCAACTCAAACTGCTGCCGTCCGGGCGGATGACCTTTAACCCGCAGGCCATCTTTCCGAGAGTGGCGCTGCGGTACTTAAGCATCAGAATCTCGTAGAAACCTCCCGCGACGAACATAATCAGAAAAAAAGTGATGAACCCGGAAACCGCAAACAGGTTTGGTGGGCCGGCCGGGTGGCCTCCTTGCCTCTGCGCGCGGATCAGATTTGGTATGAACATGGCGAAGAAGATCACCATGGGAATCGTGAAAATAAGGCCGTCAATGAAGCGCGCGCCGAAGCGAATCCAAAATCCGCCATAACGCCAGGCAAGGGGCGATGCCCCAGCAGCTCCACTCGCCATCACCCGGCTCAGAAATGTCGGCTTGCAATCGGCACACACCCAGTTTCCAGCGATCTGAACCAAGTCCGAGTGCGCGAACGTCCGCCCGCATTGGGAGCAAAACAACGATGTTTGGACCGGGGCTTCTGGACTCATTGGGTATCCTCCTCGTGTGCAAAAGTCGCACTAAGCCTAGCGCAAGTGGCTCGCCGCGCCAAGTACTACTATCTAGCCCCGAAGGTCATGACCCTCGCAATACCACTGGATACCATTCAAACATGGATAGCTCTCTGGAGCCTCACGTTCTAGTCTGGGGGCCACGCTCAAGTTGTCATTGGGCGCATTCGAACAGTATTGAGATATAGACCGAACGTGGTCGAATCCTGTTCGACCTCTTGTGAAAGACATCCGAACCAGCTCGGGCGTTGCACACCGACCTAAGCCGAAGGCTTAGGGATGGTGTCTCTTTGGAAAACGAACTGGTTTCTTGTCGAACGGCCCATGCTGCGCCAAATCTGCATCAGTCGTGGCTAGCCTGCTGTTACAAGGCTGGCCGCCGAAAAAGGCGTGCACTACCAACGGTTTCATGCTAAATTGACTTTGTGAAGCGCCTGCTTCAATTTCGATCGTCATTACGACTCAGTCCATCCCGACTGAGTTATTAACTCCTGCACAATTTATAGCTTCAGGCCCGTGGCGGAACTGGCATACGCAGCTGCCTCAAGAGCAGCCCCTTTGTGGGTTCAACTCCCACCGGGCCTACCAGAATTCCACAGTTCTTTGACAATTTCGACGGAGAGTGGGCCGGACGGTAAGGCACTTGTCTGCTAAACAAGGACTCTCGCAAGAGGCTAACGGGTTCAACTCCCGTACTCTCCGCCATTGCGGAAGGTACTGCTGAATGGCCGGCAACTGGTCCTGAAAACCGGGGCATCGTGATGAGCGATGGGCGTTCGATTCGTCTACCTTCCGCCAAAGTTTGCACAGGTGCGTGAGCCCGGCCGAAACGGACCGGCTGTAACCCGGTCTCCCCTAGTGGGACGCGGAGGTTCAAATCCTCCCCTGTGCACCAGAGTGCCAGCGTGTGCGAATTGGAATAGCAGCCTGTCTTAGAAACAGGTGTTTGAGAGTTCGAATCTCTCCGCTGGCACCAGATTTCTCTTTGACACGCCGAGAGTGTGGAGTCAG
>Ga0209274_10001571_pt1 | contig 11608 bp, 9 predicted proteins | sample HubBroMetageREF1_FD_188343 | JGI IMG/M metagenome (GOLD analysis project Ga0209274, IMG submission 188343) | Reference soil microbial communities from the Hubbard Brook experimental Forest, New Hampshire, USA - Hubbard Brook CCASE Soil... | ecosystem: Environmental > Terrestrial > Soil >...
CCTTCGCGATCTACGATTTCAACTGGCCCAGTCGCCGAAAGAGCAGCTACGTTGCCAAATCCGGGAGAGCCTACACCCGTCCCTTAGGCATTGACAATATGGGAGATACGACGAAATCGATCGGGGGCCCGGGCCGGCCTCTTCGCCGAGAAAGTGTTGAGCCATTCAACACCGGTTGAATTTCTCACCACCGAGGAGGGGCGGCAGAGAAAGAAAAGCGCGCTGACTCCGTCAATCGGTTTCAGCGCGCCTTCTGTTTGTTGGATTGATTCTACTGTTCGCCGTCTGCCGCCAATTCAGCCGCCACCGGCGTCAACGTGCCGAACAGACCATTCGTCTCGTTGTTAGGACCGGCGGTAAAAAACAGCACGTTTCCCGACCCGGAAGAGCTGTCCTTCGTCGGGTCGGCAGAGTCGATGCTGCCCGCGCCGAAGGCGAGTCCCCACAGACCGTCGATGTTGAGCGTAGTGCCGTCGGGATTCAGGACGTTGCCGAGAAACTGGCCGGTGATCGGATTAAAGGCGCCGATGGTGCCGCCGCGGAAATTGCCCACGAGCAATGCGTGGCTGAACTGGCCGAAGTCCGCCGTCGTCAGGACAACCCCCCACGGCGCGTTGAACCAGGGACCATGCTCCAAGCGAGAAATGAATCGGCCGTGAAGGCTGAAAACGTCGACGAAGCCGTCGCCGGGCTCGCCCGGCTGCACAGGGTCGTGCTTGGCCGCATCCTGCTTCGCGTACGTGACGTAGACGTTGGGGCCGTACTCTTGCACGTTGAAGGGAGCGTAGCCCCAAGGAAGGTTCTCATCTTCGAAGGCCTCGTTATGATCCCCCCAGTGCACCTGATTGAAGTTTGTGTCGAAAGCGTCGATGTGGCCGCTGCGGAAGTTGGCGGCCAGGATGAACCTGTGCCCGTCTACCACCACAATCGTCGCGCCCTTGTAGACAGCTCCGTTTTTCGCGTTTGGCTTCTCGGAGTTGTCCACCTTGATGATCGCGGTGGCAAGGCTCACGCCCGGATTCCAACCTTGCACGGTACCGTCCTCAGTAACGAACAGGAAGACCGCTTGTTTGCCTGGCGTGGTGCCAACGGCTGGAGCCAGAAGGAAATCCGTGGCGCTGCCATTGAACATTATGCCCGTCGGAGAGCCGGGCGCGGGCTGGCTGGGAGCGTTGGGGACGGTAACTGCTCCCGTGGGAGTGGGCAGGGCAATGATTGCCCCTGCACCGGTGTAAAGAGTTGATGTACCGTTGGCGTTATTTGCCACCCACCAGGGGCTGGTCGGACCGTGGACCAAGCCCCATGGATTCTGCAGGTTGGGGTCCGTCACGGGTGCTTGGCCACTAATGTTGGAAATCAGGTTCGTCTGCGTGTAGTGCTGGGCAAACACAACGCCCGCATGGAGCGCGATGGCAAGGATAAGTAAGGGCAAAGACTTCAAAAGCTTCATTGGATCTTCTCCTCTCGATTAACGCTCTGCGTTCTTAGGCAGGGCTGGGGGAGTGGAGCCTAATTCTTCGCGGGCGGGCGAGATGTCACGGAGTTGTCAAAACATTCCCCGGCAATTGTCAACGACCGGGGTCGTAGGCAGTGGCTCAGTTTCCGATTACGGCTGAAGGCTATCGTTCCTAGTCAGTTGAGAGTGCGAACTTGCCCAGGAATCGGCCAGGCGTTGCGCTTCCGCGATTTGCTCTGAAGTCATCTGGGGTTTGAGTTTGTCGAGCGCCATTTGGCTATCCGGGTAGCCACCTTGTTCTGCTAACAGAAGCCATTTGTAAGCTGCGACAAGGTCCTTCGCTGTCCCCTGTCCATTCCCATATAGCGCCCCGAGATTGTGTTGGGCTTTTGTAAAGCCCTGTTCCGCCGCTTTCTGGAACCAGGTCAGCGCGTTTTGGGAGCTTTGTGGCAGGCCTGTTCCCGTCATATACAGAACGGCAAGGTTATATTCCGTTTCGGGATCACCGTGCGCGGCGGCGAGCTGCATCCATTTTGCGGCTTGCGTTACATCCTTCTGAACCCCGCTACCCGTCAGATATGCACCTGCTAGGTAGCGCTGCGCCTCGAAGACCCCTTTTTCTCCAGCCATCGTGTAAAGGTCCACGGCTTTTTGTCGGTCCTGTGGCACTTCGGTTCCATGCTGGTACAAAGCGCCCAAGCTGCTCAGAGCAGTAGCTGAACCGTGCTCCGCTGCGAGGCTATAGGATTGAGCGGCTTTGGAGAAATCGGTTTGCACTCCTTGACCGTGCTCGTACATGAATCCAAGATTGAACTCCGCATCGGCGTTTTTCTGCTCTGCGGACCTCTGGAACCACAACAATGCTTGCTGATAATTCACCGGAGTCCCATCGCCTTTGTAGAAGATGAGTCCAACCTGCGTCTGCGCCTCCGGTAGCCCCTGCTCAGCAGCCTTCGTGTACCACTTGAGAGCTTCCGTTTTATCCTGCGGCAAACCTAGTCCGTTTGCGTATCCCGCCGCTAGACCAAGCTGGCCAATTGCCAATCCTTGGTCCGCGGATTTTCGGAACCAAAACGCGGCCTGCTGGTTGTCTTTCGGAACGCCTTTGCCGTAGGCGTATCGAACTCCCATGTTGTATTGCGCTTTCGCATTTCCGTTTTCAGCCGCACTCAATAACCACTTCGAGGCTTTGACATCGTCTCGGGCGACGCCCCTGCCCATCGCGTAAAGCGATCCCACCTCGTATTGTGCTTCTGCACTGCCTTGTTCAGCGGCGGCGAGGAACCACCTGAAACCCTCCGCGTCGTTCTGCGTCACTTCTCGCCCGTGCATGTATGCGTCCGCAAGTTTGAGCTGTGCGTCTCTGTTGCCTTGATTTGCCTGGGCAGCGATTGCAGCGATGTCGCCTGCTTGATTGGTAGTTGACGTCGATCCATTCGTCTGGTCTAGACACGCTGGAGCAATCAGCAGGAACGCGATAATTCCCCGGATCATAGGCCCAATTCTAAGCGAAATGGGGAGGGTAGGCGAGGCGCTTGACAAGCGGCGGGCTAAGTCTCGATTAGCCGGACAATCGGAAACTGACCACGACCCGTAGGACAGACATTCCTATCTGTCATTGCGAGACAGGACGAACTCAAGAAGGAGCGCCGGTTTCACGCACCAGAGGGCGCCGGCCACTTCAGCCCCACGGCCGCGCCTGACGTCCTGCCGGCTTTCGCCGTGCGTTTGCGCCGGGCGCGCCGGATTCGGCTGGTGAGCAACTCGCGCATGCGCAGGCGCGCCTTGTGGAGTTGCGATTTCGAATTGCCGATCGAGCACCCCAGAATCTGCGCGATTTCTTCGTGCGCGTACCCTTGAATATCGTGGAGGACGAACATCACTTTGTAGCCTGCCGGCAACTGCTTGATCGCTCGATCGAGCATCACGCGGTCCAGCGTCCCCCGCACACGCAAGTCCGGCTCGCCGATTTCCAATGCCAAAGGTGTCGGGTCGTCGCCGGACGCGGCGGGCTCGTCCAGCGAAACCTCCGGGTGGCGCTTCCTCCGAAACCGCATCAGCACCACATTCACAGTGAGCCGGTGCAGCCATGTGGAGAAGCTCGACTCGCCGCGAAAACTGCTAATCTTGCGAAACAGTTGCAGGAACGCGTCCTGGGTCAAATCCTGCGCCTCCGCCGGATTGCCCGTCATGCGCATGCACAGCGCGTACACTCGCCTGCAATGCATCTGATAGAGAAACTCGAAGGCCTCGCCGTCACCCGCCTGCGCGAGACGAATCGCTTCCGCCTCGGTCAGCGCCGCAGCGGGCGCTCCATTTGATCCGGCGCTAGTAACTTCATTTGCCGCGTTTGCCGCGTCCACGTTGGAATCCCCGATCGAATACATGTCGCCCGTTCTCTTTCTTGTTCCGCCACAAATGCTAGCGCCGAACGCAGGCCCCGTTGTCATCGTCATGTCAAAATCGCGTAATCACCTCGGCGGCCCGGCCTAGCTGGGAGCCTCTTCATAAGTACGCGAATTCCACGGCTTCTGGATGGTGACTAGATCGTTGCCAACACACCCCCAGTTGATTCCGAGATGGGCTCCGATTGGTTCCCGAGTTAGTCGTTCCGGCTCCAGCTTGGAGTGAACATCTCCGCGCATGCTACGAGCCACACGGCAATCGCAAGGTCGCCGCAATTCGGGGATTCTTCCTGTAGGGGTTTGGCAGCTCGATCTGTGGAGTTTTCGGTGGGGGAATCCCAGGTGCGTCTTCTGTGTCCTCGCGCTTTTCTCCGTGTTCTCTGTGTTAATCCTTATGTATTTGTATCAGGGGACGTGTTTGGCTTTTTCTGAAATCTCAAATTTCCAATTTCAAATTTGAAATTACAAGATATTCACGGCGCGCGCCGCCAGCAGCGCAATGATCGTTAGCGAGATCAGCGACTGCGCCATCATGCCGGCCTTGGCCCACCGCGACAGCGCCGCCGTATCTGTTGGCGAAAATGCCGTGCTCGTGTTGAACGCGAGGAACAAATAATCCATGAAGTTTGGCGACCACGACGATTTCTCGTTCGCCAGCATTTGCGGGAACAGAAACGCGCTGTCGACGCGTCCCTTCGAGCTCTCGCGTCCCAGCGGGCCCCCCGCGTCGAGTTTCCAGTACCACAGCGCGAACACCAGCACGTTCGTGATCCACAACGCCACGGCCGACCGCAGCAGCATCTGCGGCGGATCGCGATGCTTCGGCAATCCCTCGATCAGAAACGCCAGCGATGCGATCATCGCAATTGTGATGGCGCCATTCGCCACGAATGCGAGAGCTCGCGCAATGTGGTAGTCGCCGCGCCGGCTCGAAATCACCGTCGGTATCAGCAGCACGAAAATCACCGCGAGCAATCCCCATCCCGGCCCCACCGATAGCTGCTCCGGCAGCGCCCAGTACACGCACGCCGCGGCCAGCATCGCCACAAACGCAGGCCACCGAGGTTCCCGCACAACAGGTGCCCGCGCAGTTTGCTCGCTCATAAGGTCCCAGGGAATTACGGGCTGGAAGTTTAATCCAGTTCGCGCCGCGTCACAAAAGACATAAGTGTCGTCCGCGCCCAGAGGATTTCGCGTTGACGTAAGGTCCCCGCTAGCGCATAACGATCCCGGATTGAGATGACCCTCATATCAAAACTGCTCCTCCGCCTTACTCTTATCCCGCTGATGGTTGCCGCAATGCTGTTTGCCCGGCCGCAGGGGCGGGTCGGGACCCGCCCGCCGCCGCTCGTCGAGCGTAAACCTAATGCGCAAATGCGGTAGGGGCGGTTCGACAACCGCCCTCTGCCGACCAAGTGTCTGCGACAAACATGCTCAGGCGTTCCCCGAGGAACGGAGGACCCTGCCGGATGTCGCAGTCTCAAGTGTGTAGCCGGAAGCGCCTTTCCAGCCTCTTGCCTGCGCGATGCAAATCACATGAAGGATCAGCAGCAGCGGAACAATAAACGTCGGAACCAGGCTCAGCGGCAGCACCGTCATGGCGCCCATAGGAACGCTCTGCGGAACAAGTAAGCGCGCGGTCGTGCCGAGACTCACCGCGGTCACCAGGTCCGTAATCCCAAGCACCTGCCAGAAAATGAAGCCGGTGCGATGACCGGGATTCCCGAGCTTCCACGCCACGAACGAAGCGGTGGCCCCAATGGTCATGTCGCCGTATCCCGCGGGCAGCGCGAATATTGCCGGGAGCACGCGGTAAGCCGCCAATATCACGAATGTCACTCCGAGAATTCTCCAGGACTGCACATAGGTCAAAACGCGCGGATTCAACGACAACGTGAATTGTCGAAACTTCTCGGAAGCCGCAAACCACAGCGAGAAAACGACGATCGGTGCCACCGCAGCCACCGCCACGGCGAGTCCAAAGCGGTTCGAATTATTCTTGAACAGGTGTAACGCCGAGGCCGCTAAAGCAAAGATAAACCAAACGGCAATCAGTCCCACGATACCTTTTCCATAGTTTTTCATATTGAGTCTCCTTGACTGACAACTAGATCCGTTACTTGATTGGTGAGCTGAAAGAGATTTTCCCAAGCCTTGTCCCCCACGCGGTGTCGCAAGCGCGATTGAACTCTCTCCCACGCCGGTAGAGCGCGGTTGAGTTGTGCCTCCCCGGCCTTGGCCAGACGCAGCCATCGTTCTCGCCGGTCTTCACCGCGACGCTCCGTGATCCAGCCGCGTCGACGCATGATTTCGAGCGTTCGCGTCAGCGTTGTGCTGTCCATCGCAAGTATTTCTCCCAGTCGGCCTTGGGATACTTCTCCGGCACGCGACAGCACCTGCAGCACAGTGAACTGAGTGGCCCGCAGCCCCAGCGGGCGCAGTGCCTGGTCGTAGAGTTTGGTAAGCGCCCGCGACGCCCGTCGGAAGCTGCTGCACATGCACGGCAAGTCGGGAAGGTGTGAGTGGCTCATACTCATATAGATGCATATGCATCTATATGAGATGCAGAAAACCTCGCCCCCCCATTCTGCTCCGCCGACGCCGGAACCCATGGCAACTCCCCGGCATCCATACCCTTAATGAAGCCACCTAGCGACGATGCCGCAATTCGCTCCGCGCCCGCGGCAATTCCGTGCCGCGACGAGGCGAAACCCTGGATCCTCGCCGCGACCATTCTCGGCTCGAGCTTAGCCTTCATCGATAGCACCGTCGTGAACGTGGCCCTGCCCGCGATCCAAGCCAACTTTCACGCCACGGTCGTCGACGTGCAATGGGTGGTCGAGTCTTACGGACTGTTCCTGGCCGCACTGATTCTCGTCGGAGGCTCGCTCGGCGACCTGTTTGGGCGCCGCCTGATTTTCCTGGTGGGCGTATCGATTTTCGCCGTGGCTTCCGCGGCTTGCGGCGCTGCTTCCAACATTCATCAGCTCATCATTGCGCGCAGCATTCAAGGCGTGGGCGCCGCGCTTCTCGTACCCGGCAGTCTTTCAATCATCAGTGCGTCTTTCGACGAGGCGAGCCGCGGCCGCGCGATCGGTACTTGGTCGGGCTTCACGGCGATCACCTCCGCCGTTGGACCGGTTCTTGGCGGCTGGCTGGTTCAGCATGCTTCCTGGCGATGGGCGTTCTTCATTAATCTTCCTCTTGCAGCGGCTGTGATTGCCATTTCGATTTGGTGGATTCCGGAGAGCCGCAGCGATGAGGCAGGTGGCATTGATTGGCCAGGGGCGCTTCTTGCCACCGTCGGACTGGGCGGTTTGGTTGCCGGCTTCATCGAATCGGCCAACTTAGGTTGGCGAAGTCCTCTGGTTCTCGCAAGTTTGGTCGTCGGCTTCCTCTGTCTTACGGCGCTCGTGTTTTTCGAGGCTCGCGTCGCCTCGCCGATGCTTCCCCTCGCGTTGTTCGAATCCCGCAGCTTCACCGGCGCGAACGTGCTGACGCTGCTCCTTTATTCCGCTCTCGGAATTTTCTTTTTCTTGTTTCCGCTGAACTTGATTCAGGTTCAGGGATACTCCGCCACGGCAACTGGAGCCGCCCTCCTTCCTTTCATTTTGCTGATTTTTTTTCTTTCCCGCTTGTCGGGGGGACTTGTCGCGCGCTATGGCCCCAGAGGTCCGCTGATCGTTGGTCCTCTCATTGCGGCCTCGGGTTTTGCTTTGTTTGCGGTGCCTTCCGTTGGAGGCAGCTACTGGAAGACGTTCTTCCCGGCGGTGATTGTCCTGGGCTTCGGGATGGCCGTCACCGTTGCTCCCCTCACCACCGTCGTCATGAATTCAGTAAGTCAAGACCGCGTCGGCGCCGCTTCCGGAATCAATAACGCCGTGGCGCGCGTGGCAGGCGTGCTCGCAATAGCAGTGTTTGGGATTGTGATGGTGAACGCCTTCGGCCATCGCCTGAACCACCGCTTAGCGCCCTTGGTCCCGTCGGCCGTTCTTCAGCAGCTTCGCGCACAGGAGATCAAACTCGCCGGCCTCCCTGTGCCCGCTGACCTCGATCCCACTACGAAAGCCGCCATTCACGAATCCGTCGGCGACGCCTTCGTATTCGGATTCCGCATCATCATCTTGATCTGCGCAGCCCTCTCGCTAGCAAGCGCCGCAGTCGCCCGCCTCATGATCCCGAAGGCGCGGTCTGTGCGTCCGCCAGTTGCTTGGCGGAAACCCAACCCGCAAATCCAGCCGTAGGGGCGGGTCGGGCTTGCCCGCCGTGGCGGGACCCGCCCGCCGCTGGCACACCCTGATCACTTCAACTTCGCGTATTCCGCTTTCGCTGCCATGAAGATGGGCACGTCAGGGTCGGCGTCTTTCCACAGCGTGAGGAAATCCTGATACGCCGCCTTGGCTTTCGCAATGTCGCCTTGCATAGCATAGGCTCTGCCGATCTGAAGATATGCGAGTGCGCCGATGGGGTTACCCTCAACGATGCCCGGGTGATCGAGGATTTTCTGGAACTCTACGGCAGCCTCGCTGCCTTTCCGCGCGGCCAGATAGGCATTCCCCCGCACCGCAACAGCCACCAAACCATACGGTCCGTCACGCCCCGCCAGTTCGTAGGGCACAACAGTTCGGAGAAGCTCGATCGCTTTCCCAGAATCCCTTGCGGGCGAGTGCGAGTTGCGCCCGAATCGTTGGCACCCACACCGACTGCACCAAAGTACCTTCCGGAAACCGCTTGTCCAAATCATCCGCAAGGGCCTGTGCATGAGCCGCATCACCGGCAAAGCCCAGCACCAGGGCCAATTGATACTGTGTCTCGCGGCCTCTCGAAAGGGGCAAAGCCGATGCGGCTCTGCGCCTGGCCTCGTCCGAATTACCGAAAAGGGCTTCTCGCAACGCCAGGGCCACCTGGAAATCTGCTGCCTCCTCTTTCTCTCCCGCCCGCTGTGCAGAGTCGACCGCCCGCTCGCAAAGCCCTCGCGCCATCGCTAGTCGACCGGAATAGGCGGCCTTGGCCGCTTCGAAAGCCAACAGGTCGACTTCGAGCCCCGGCTTTCCTGCGGCCCAAGCCGCCTGATGCTCCATGCCAGCCGCATCGGCGCGCAGAAAAGCCAGGATGTACCGTTCAATATGAAACATCTCGTAATCGCCATCTCGTTTCTCGCCATCCCGAAGTGTGGCCTCCGCCTCGTTCAGCCGATTGAGCGCCAGGTAGTTAAGAACGATGTCGCTGCGAACGCCCGCTGCATCTGGATTCAAGCGCAGGGACTCGTCTTGCTCCTCCTGAGCCCTCTGGTAACGCCCCAGCATTGCCAAGGCATCTCCCAGAAGTCCGTGGGCCACCCAGTCTCGAGGATAGGTAAGCACCCACTGTTCGCAATTTTCCGTCATCTTCTCGAGATTTGCGGTTACAGAAGCGAAGTGATAAGTGACGATACGAAATTTCTCACGCTCGCTGGCGCGGTCTCGAAGTTCGTACGCCTTCTCGATGTTCTGGACGGCCACATCCTCGTGTCCCAAATTCGAATAGGCGACCCCGAGCGCGCCGTAGGCCATGGCGAACTTGGGATCGAGTTCCACGGCGTGCTGGTAGAGCGGGATCGCTTCCGAATCGTCCCCTTTCTGATGGATTTGCAACCCGAGACTGAAGGCTTTCAATGCTTCAAACGAGGATGTCGTCGCCTGCTCCACCGGCGTGCCGAACTGCTGCACCGAGCTGAGCGATTCGCCGAGTTGGACGCGCAGTTTCCCCGCAGCGCCATCCATCGCCGTCAGAACCTGTTCCTTCCCGGCAGCCTGCACTTGTTCCCGCACCAGCGCGTCGCCGGTCTGACAATTCGCCGCGTTCAAGCTTAGGACGTACTGGTTGCCCAACGGAGCAATCGAGCCGAATAACACTGCCGCGCTGCCCGTCCGCTCGCAAACCTCCCTCGCCGTATCTAAATCAACTTTGGAGTCGCGAGCCCGTCCCATCAGCTGCAGCGTGTCGCGTAAGCGCGCGTCGGAGAGTATGTTCAGGAATGGTGACTGGCCGAGCTGCACCGCAAGCGCCTGCTTGAGGGCTTCGTCGAAGACAGGATCGCCGGTGGTGTTGGTGAATTCGGCAAGCACGACCGTGTCTTTGTCCGTCAGCGCGCGGGTCTTCCGGGAGAAAAGCAACCAGCCGACCACCGCCAGTCCGATGACTAGCAATGTGGTGCCAGTGACCACAGGCCACCGAAACCTAGTGGATTTAGCAGCGGTCTTAACCGGGGCCCCGGCTGCGGCGATGCCTGAGCGGCTCGAATCTGAATCGCGCTTCAGCCGCTGCAAGTCCGTGCGAATTTCCGCGGCGCTCTGGTACCGCAGCTTGCGGTCTTTCTCCAGCGCCTTGTTGATCACCTCTTCGAGCTTTGCCGGAACTTCGGGGTTGAGCCGCACGGGCGCAACGGGCGCGCGATTCAGAATCGCGTCCGTAATCACGGCGGAGGTTTCGCCGCGGAAGGGCAGAACTCCGGTCACCATCTCGTAGAGCACCGCGCCAAATGAAAACAGGTCTGTGCGCGCGTCCAGCTCTTCGCCCCGCACCTGTTCGGGGGACATATACGTGATGGTGCCAATCGCCGCGCCCGGGCGAGTGAGATGGTCTAGCTCTTCAGCTGTCGGCATCGCCGAAAGGTTCGCAGCACCGCCCGTTGGCGTCAGCTTCGCCAGACCAAAATCCAAAATCTTGGTGTGATCACCCTTGGTCACGAAGATATTTGCAGGCTTGATGTCGCGGTGGACGATTCCTCTGGCCTGTGCCGCATCGAGCGCGTCCGCAAGCTCAATCCCAAACTCCAGCACTTCCTCAAGCGGCAGCGGCTTGCCGGCAATGCGATGCCTCAGTGTCTGCCCGTCGAGAAATTCCATAGCAATGAAAGGCTGACCATCGTGTTCGCCGATTTCATAAATCGTGCAGATATTGGGATGGTTCAGAGCGGAAGCGGCCCGAGCCTCACGCTCGAAGCGGTTCAGTGCTTGCGAGTCTGGCCCGAACTCGTGCGGAAGGAACTTCAAGGCAACGAAGCGGCGAAGCTTTGTGTCCTCGGCCTTATAAACCACGCCCATGCCGCCGCCACCGATCTTCTCCACAACGCGGTAGTGGCTGATCGTGCAGCCGACCATGGGCGAGGAATCGGTCACTGGAGGTGCATGCTATACCCAGCGCCCAATGCAGGCAATCGCCCGCGCCGACCAAAGGAACCCAACCCTCAAATCCAGCCGTCGGGGCGGCTCGGGCCTGCCGGCCGTGGCGGGACCCGCCCGCCGCAGGAGCGCTGTGCCCGGCTTTTTCGCCTGCAAATTTGTCTGTAGGGGCGGGTCGAGACCCGCCCGCCGCCGTGCTCGGCTCCTCGTGCCCTTCATCACTTCAGCTTCGCATATTCGGCCTTGGCGGCGATGAGGATGGGAATGTCGGAATCAGCGTCTTTCCACAGCGTCAGAAAATCCTCATAGGCCGCCTTGGCTTTGGCGGTGTCGCCCTGCATCGCGTAGGCTCTGCCGATTTGGAGATGCGCCAGTGCTCCGATGGGTTCGTTGCCTACCACTCCCCGATGGTCGATCACTTTCTGGAACTCGATGGCGGCCTTGCTGCCATCGCGCGTTGCCAGGTAGGCTTCGCCGCGCGCGTATATGGGATACAAAGCCAGCCAATAGTTACTCGCGCTCGGCTTGCCCAACTCATCTGGAGTGGCGGCCCTCAGGTCCTCGATGGCCTCAGAAGCATTTCC
>Ga0209274_10001574_pt1 | contig 11589 bp, 7 predicted proteins | sample HubBroMetageREF1_FD_188343 | JGI IMG/M metagenome (GOLD analysis project Ga0209274, IMG submission 188343) | Reference soil microbial communities from the Hubbard Brook experimental Forest, New Hampshire, USA - Hubbard Brook CCASE Soil... | ecosystem: Environmental > Terrestrial > Soil >...
ACCAGCCGCTGCACGAGCACGTCGATCTGACTGGGATCCATGGCCGGCGGAAGGGTATCACCTTCCTCATTTTTCCATCAATTGCAGAGCCCTTGAGCGGCAGACCTTGGGCCGTTTTTTCCAAGGTTACGGTGCACGCCCGCCGTTCGGCGCTGAAAATTGCACTGTGTCACTTTTGCGAGAGCACGTTTCGTGGGTCGCATACGACCGTCGATGCGGCGTCCACAAGGCCTGCGGGCGAAAGGTGCGACAAGTCGGTTCCGTCGCGGACACGACGGATCTCCAAATGCAAATGAACGAGCCCTGGCGAGCCGGTCTCGCCCACAAAGCCAATCACCTCGCCCGGCTGCATGCGCATGCCGACGGGGTGGCCGAGGAGGCGTGGCCCCGGCGAGTCGAGGTGTGCGAAGAGGACGATGTAGTCGCGTAAGACGCCGGCCTCGCGAATCGTGTGGCGCGTGACAACCGTCGTGCCGAATAGAGGCCCCACGTAGATGACCTCGGCTTCCTGCTCTTGGTGATCAAGCGACATGAGCACGACCGGCGTGCCGCGCGATGCGGCAAGGTCGACTCCGCCGTGGCCGACCTGCCGCAAATGGTGCCCACGCCGTTGCAGCTCGTCGGTGCGGTCCAGGTCGTAGCCACTAAAGACACAGCCGGCCGTGCAGGGGACGGGATATTGGTACGCGTCGTAGTTGGCTGGCCGATCCGGGCGTCGGGGGATCTGGTCGTAGACCACCCAATCGCCGCGCACGTCGCGATGAGCGCCGAGAGCACTTTCGGCGGCCGGGGCTCCTTCGTCGTCCTCCGGTAGGCGGACGCAGGCCCCGTCGTCGGGCAGGCGGTTGGCACCACATACCGGCGCCGGCAGGGGCTTGTGCGAGGTCGCTCGACCCATGGGCGTCCTGCCAACGGACTCCGGCGCTGCGGGCCCGCTTCGTGCGCTGCCCGAGCCAAGGGACGTCAGAGCGGCGAAGAGCAGGGCGGCGGGAAGAGCTCGTGGCATTTGGAAGAAATGTACAGTGGCGTGCCGACGCGAGCGTATCCTACGTGCGCCTTACGATCAGGAGCACGACCCTCTCGATGGCCCCGACCGATCTCGCCCTCACGTTAGCAGGCCTTTTTGACGCCGAACGAGCCGCCAGGCGCGCTCACGATGACCTCGTGGGTGCCGATCCCGTGCAGGTGCTGGCGCTCTTGGCGACGGCGACGCGCAAGGCACTCGCCCTGGACGAGATAGACGAGGACGAGGCTTCGCTGCGGCTCGTGCGAATCGCGGGAGTACTCGGAGAGATGCAGGGTGCGGGCGTCATCGACCTGCTCATCGACATTCTCGGTTGCGACGAGCCGGAGGCGCGCGGTGCGGCCGGCGAAGCGCTCTCGGGTCTTGCCTTCGATCGATTCAAAGAGGTCGCCCTCGGCGTGGAGCGCGCGCTCGAGCGGATGCCCGACGGAAGCCCCGCGATGGCTGAGCTCCCATATCTCCTCATCGACGTTCCGGAGCCGGGTGCGGTCAAGCTCTTGGGGCGCTTTTTGGCGCACCGTGACGCCGACGCGGTAGCCGCGGCCATCGAGGCTCTAGTCGAACTGGGTGACCCGAGCGCCGTGCCGTTGCTCGATAAGCTGCGGAGCGACTCGCGGCGAGTGCAGCTCGAGGACGAGGGGGGTACGGAGGGCGATGCGAGCATCGCCGAGCTCGCGGCCGAAGCTCGGGGACTGCTGGCTCCGGAGGCCTCGAGGTGATGTCCGAGGTTCCGGACAAACCGATCGCCAAGACGCCCCTTCCGACGGTCGTCCACGGTCGTGCTCGGCTCGGGCCATCGGAGGCCGCAGTGTACGAGACCTTTGTCGTCCCGCGCTACATGGCCCTGTTTGGCGACCTTGCGCTCGAGATGTTGGTCGACAGCGACGATGCGCAAGTCGTGCATCTTCACTGTCGGACCGGCTATCCGGACCGCGGCATCGCGATGAGGCTTCGAGGCGCGCACCTCGTTGGGGTGGACGGATCGCTCGCCGCGCTCGAGCTCGCGCGAACGAAGGCCGCGACGATGCCCGAGATGATCAGCCAATATCGGTTCGTTCCGGATTTTCCAACCTCGTTGCCGTCGTCCGCGTTCTCTCATGCACTGATCCTGCACGCGCTCGGAATGCCGGATGACCGCTCTGCGCAGCTCCGTGAATGCGCGCGCCTGCTTGCCGCGCACGGTCAGGTCATCCTCACGATGCCTGTTCGAGGCAGCTTCCAAGAGATAGGAGATCTGCTTCGGGAGTACGCTCTGAAGTTCGACGATACTTCCATCGAACAGGCGGTGGATCAGGCGGAGCTCGATCGCCCCACGATCGACGGCCTTGGGGCCGAGCTCGAAGAGGTTGGATTCGACTTCGTCGAGCTCGAGGAGCGTCCGACCACGGTACGCTTCCATCGGGGCCGCGATTTCTTTGAGGACCCGATCGCTCGCCTCGTCATTCTGCCGGAACTTCGTCTAGAGCTTGGGCTCGAGGGGCGTCCGGAGCCCCTTTCGTACGTCCGCGACGCCATCGATACGTACTGGAGCGACGGGAGCTTCGAGCTCACCGTAAACGTCGGCTGCGCTACCGGGCGCAAGCTCCCGTAGGTGCGCGCACCGTCACTGACAAGACCCGTCGATGCACGCGGCGCCATCGGTGGAGCCGGCCTCCGATGGCGCGTCTGCGGCGGCATCGCTCGCTGAGCTCAGACATTGTGCGACCCCGGCCACGAGCCCGCACGCGTAACCGGTTGGGCAACCGACCCCACTGCCGCAGTCTCCGGGGTGGCAAACGTTATCTGCGCCGCAGGTCGCGCCGGCTCCGCAATCCGAGGGCGCGCTGCAGGTGCCCGCGCTGGAGTAGGGCGCGGAAACGCATTGGCCGCTGTAGTTGCAGATAGAGCCGGAGGGGCAGTCGAATCGGTCCTCACAGGGCCATGGCACGCATGCGCTCGAATAGGAGCGGTCGGGGCAGTCGAAGCATCCCTGCGAGTTACACACGGGAAAGCTTTGGTCATTCGAATACACTGGACAGCCGGCGATGAAAGCCGTGGCAAGCGCCGCAACAACGGCAAGCAAGAGACGATTCATGCGACCTCCTCGTGGTGCAGCGACACGCCCCGGCGGGCGGGCCAGGTCAGCCCGAACGAGTTTAGCAATGGTCGTGCCTCTGGGCGACCCTTGGGAGTGCGTAACTCTGCGGGTGACGCATCTACCCCTCGGAGGCCTAGCACCCGGCAACGGGTTCGACACGGTCGCCCGCTGCGTGTATCGTCACGCTGGCTGGCTCGCCCGAGTCTCTCGGCCGCGCGCTCAGACAAGTGGCCACTTCCCTACACGCGCGGTGCCCACACGGGCGGGCGCCGGCGGGTAAACCCAACGATGGACGTTCGATGCGAGCGTTGCAGTTCTGAGTACGAATTCGACGACGCTCTCGTCAGCGGACGGGGAACGACCGTTCGATGTACGAGCTGTGGTCATCAGTTCAAGGTGCGTCGGTTTGAGGACGGAGCCCCTGCGGCGGATCGATGGACCGTCAAGACGGCAGAGGACCATGATCTGACCTTTTTCTCGCTGCGCGATCTGCAGCAGGCGATCTCGTCAAAGCGCGTGAGGCGCGACGATATTCTGATTCAGGGCGGCGGGCGGCCTCGTGCTCTGGGCTCCATTACCGAGCTCGAGCCGTTTTTTGGGGGTCGTGCCTCCGTGCCTCCGACGCCCGCACCGATGTCGCGCACCGCGGCGCCAGGGCCGGTGGATGCGATGGTATTTCCGAAGCGAGCACGCGCTTGGGACGCGCAGAACTCGGTGAACCCGTTCGTCCCGTCCACATCCACTCCGGCAACGAGCTCGCCGGAGCCACCGACCGAAAAAATCGGCACTCTGAGGCCCCCGCCAAACGCGGCGGCGGCCCCCCCTCCAGCGACGCTCATCTACCCACGCCAGGCGCGTCCTATGCCGCCCGCGACTGTGCCCGTTCAGCGGCAAGATCGACCGGAATCGCTGGTGGACGACCTCGGTGAGCCGAGGCCGCGCCTGCCATCGTCGGAGGAGAGCTATTGGGTAGCCCCGCCACGGCGACGGGTGGGCGGTTGGGTGGTGGTGCTTGCGCTCTTGATCGCAGTGGCCGTCGTGGGATGGGCGACCGTCAAACCGTACTTGACGGCGCACGAGTCGGTTGCAGCGGCGCACCTTGATGCTCGCGCTCAATCTTTTCTCGCCGATGGCGAAAGCGCCCTGGCCGAAGGGAACGTGGACGTCTCCCAGGAGGACTTCGATAAAGCGAGCGTGCTCGCGGAAAAAGATGCTCGCGTGCTTCTCGATCAAGCTCGCTTGGCGGCGGTCAAGGCGGACGTGCCCTGGCTGAAGCTTCGGGTCTTGCCGCCGGACGCGACCGACGAGCTGCGAATGACTCGGGCGCAGCTCGACGAGAACGTGGTGCGAGCCCGACGTGCAGCCGACGAAGCCGAGACTGCCGCGCCCGACGACGTTGCAGCCATAAGGGCCAAAATCGACGCCGTTCGCCTCGCCGGAGACCTTCGCGCAGCGAGGGCCGATGTGCCAAAGATTCTCGCTCGGGCCGCCCAGCCGGAAACAGCGTACGTGCTTGCGGCCATCGACCTGGCGGAGCCCGAGCCCTTGTGGGCAACGGTCATCGAGCGGCTGCGATTGGCCGTGGCCGGTGAAGTCAGCGCGGGACGAGCTCGCGCGGCGCTCATCTACGCTCTAGCCCGCTCGGGCGACACCGACGGGGCCCGATCCGAGCTCGCAAAGCTCGATGCGCTTCCCAGGCCGTTTCCCCTGCTTCCCGGGTTGCATGCGTTCGTCGAGAGGTCCACCCCGAAACCAACTGCACCGACGACGTCGACCGAGATGGGTGGGCACCTCGCTCCCCCCGGTCCGCTGACGCGACCCGGGCCAGGAGCGCCCGCTCCTTCCCCGGTGGAGGCCATTGGCGACTCTCGAACAGCGATGCAGGCCGCGTCGCAGGCGCTCCGCAAAGGAGACTACCCCCGAGCCCGACAGATCTACGGGTCGATCGTCGACCGCAATCCGAACGATTCCGAAGCACTGTCCGGACTCGCGGACGTATCCCGTCAGCAAGGAAACTTGGGGGCCGCGATTGCCGACTATCGCCGTGCCATCGCCGTGAATCCATCGTACTTGCCGGCTCTGCTCGGCTTGGCGGATACGGAATGGGCCAGCGGCGACCGAGCGAAAGCTTCGCGTGACTACAGCGATATCGTGGACCGGTTCCCCGAAGGTACCTACCCAACTTATGTCTCGAAGCGAGTGACAAGCGCGGCTCCAACGGCAACCGGGGATCCCGCTGCGGCGACGGACGGTCGATGAAACCCTTCGCTAGGCGAGGGCTGGCAATCGCGGTCGCCCTCCTTACGGTGGCGGCCCTTGGCGGCTGCGAGGGTCGTCGGCGCACGGGCCCCCCTTCTGCCGGGTCAGGAGGCGAGCGCACGGGCCCTTCGATCGCCATCGTCGACTTGACCGAGGGGGTCCCGGAACAAGGCTCCTCCGGATGGCTCGGCCTCTCGGCGCGCGCGACCACCCTTCAAGACCTTGCCGAGTATGTCGAAGGGCTGCATCGCGACAAGAATCTCCGCGGCATTCTCGTGCGTCTGGGGACTGCGCGAATTGGTTTGGCTCGTGCGCACGAGGTCGGGGCGATTCTTGCCACCGTAGACCCCCAATTGCCGGTTTGGTGCCACGCAGACGACTACGACAATGCGACCCTCTATGTCGCGTCGCTCGGATGCCGCCGCGTATGGACCCCGCCTGCAGGTGGAGTGGATGCCGTGGGGCTGGCTGCGCAAACGCTCTACTTTCACAAGCTGCTGGCCGACGAGCTCGGGCTCGACGTGGACTTTCTCCAGGTCGGCAAGTTCAAGGGCGCCGAGGAGCCCTTCACGCGGGACGGGCCGAGTCCGGAGGCGCGCGCCTCGTTGGAGGCCACCCTTTCGGACCTACGATTGCGCTGGCTCGCCGGAATTCGAGCGGGTCGTCCGAGTGCGGGCGAATCCGCTCCGGAAGACGGCCCGTATTCGGCAGAGCAATCCAAGACCCTCGGCCTCATCGACGACGTGGGATACTTCGATGAAGCGCGTGATGCGTTGGAGCGAGCCACCGGCGCCCGTCGCTCCGAGGTCCAACTCGGGCCGGGCGCCGTGGGCGGCGGGGGAGGGGACCTTGCCGACGCCGTGCGCGCGGTCATCGGTGAGTCTTTCGCGTCCGCGCCTGTCATGTTGGTGCGCGCTACGGGCGCCATCACTCTCGAGGGTGGGGGCATCTCGGGCGACAGCAGCAGTGGGATTGTCCAGCGAAAGCTTGCGAGAGTCCTTTCGCGGCTCGAAAACGACGACGAGGTCAAGGCGGTGGTTCTCCGAATCGATTCCCCGGGAGGAAGCGCGCTCGCGAGCGATCTCCTGTGGCATCAGTTGATGACCTTGCGGGCGCGAAAGCCCCTCGTCGTGAGCGTCGGAGACATGGCGGCCAGTGGGGGCTACTACATGGCTTCGACGGGAGCGGCGATCTTTGCCGATGAGACCAGCATCGTCGGGTCGATAGGCGTCGTTGGCGGGAAAATCGCGGCGAACCGCGCTCTGGAGAAGATCGGTATCCACGCCCAGACCTTTCCCGCCAAGGCGGGAGACGCGCGCGCCGAAGCCAGGGCGGCCTACGAGTCGCTGCTCCTCCCTTGGGATGACGCGACGCGCGAGCGCGTGCTGGCGACAATGCAGGGCGTCTACCAACTCTTTCTTGCGCGGGTGGCCGAGGGGCGGGGCATCCCCGTCGAGCGAGTTGCGGCTTCTGCGGAAGGTCGCATTTTCAGCGGACAAGCCGCCCGCGAGCGGGGCCTCGTGGACGTCATCGGGGGGTTGCGCGAAGCCATCGAGCGCGCCAAGACGATGGCCGGTCTCCCGGCGGACGCTGGAGTGGGCATTGCCGGCGAATCCACCGGGTGGATTCAGGCCCTGGTCGACGACGATGGCTCGCAGTCACGGACGCCCTGGTCCGAGCTGAAGCTTCCGCAAGCGGCAGCTGACGTGGTGCCGTTTCTGACCAGCGTCCTGCCGCTTGCCAAGCGCGAGGACGTCCTATGCGCGTTGCCGTTCGCCCTGACGGTTCGCTAGGACCTGGCGTACCATTGGTGCGCTCATGATACGGACCGAACGTCGAACGGCAGCTGGAGCGTCGGACGCCGTGGCCGCTCAGGCGAGGCGCAGCACTTTGCCGCCGCCAGTCTGGGCGTCTCCGGCGCTTGGGAGCTCGCGGCCCGTCCCGCCGTTGACGAGACCCCTCGCGCGGCCTTCCGGCTCTCGCCCCGATGAAGCTTGGCTTCGCGCGCGCGTCGAAGAGGCTCGATTGGCCGGCGATCTGACTGCGCTGCGCGCAGCGTGTGCGGGCTTTGCGCGATGGCTCGCGGCCCGTGATCGAGACTTGGGGCAAGCCGTCGCGCGAGCGCTCGAGGCGCTTTCTCTGGGCTCCGACGTCGAGCTGCGTCGCGAGCTTTCGGCCTGGCTGGAGAGCCTTGGGGATGCGGCCCAGGCCGCCGCGGTGCTCGAACCAGTTGCCGCGGACCCCGAGGTGAGCGCCGCCGAAATGACGCACGTGCTCGTTCGAGTTGGGATGCTCAAGGCTCGCGCCGGCGACGGCCAGGGAGCGCTCGTCGCCTTTCAGGCCGCGCTCGTGGTCGACGACGTGGACGCTCTGCCCGCGGAGCTTCTTGCCGCCGTGTCGACTTGGGAGAGCAACGGCCCGGCGCCGCAGCGAGCCGCCGCTGCCTATGTAGATGCCGCCCGCCGCCGCGCGGCGCAATGGCAGCACGATGCAGTCATCGAAGATCAGTGGCGCGCAGTTACCGCGGACGTCACAAGCGAGCTTGCGACGAGCGCTTTGGCGACTTCGCTGGAGCGACGTGGGCGAAGGGCTGCGGCCGACCAAGTGTGGCGCGCGCACGCCCACGCCTTGGCCCCCCTCGATCTCGAACTCGCGAGCACGGTGCATGCCCAACGTCGTGCTTCTGCGGAGGTGGCGGGCGACTCGGCGCTTGCCTTGGGCGCGCTTCTCGACGAGCTTCTGGACAAGGACATCTACGGTCCACTCGATTCGTCGTCGGTGGCCCGATGGCTGGAGCTCGGCGGTCCTGGGAGGTCGTTTCCGTTCGCGCTCGAGGGGGACCTCGGTGCACAGGCCCTCGCTCTGGAGCGCGCCATTGGAGCTGCGGCGCCACGGCAAAGGGGGGTCTTGCTCTCGGCTGCGGCTGACCGATACCTGGCACTGGGCGACGCCCCCGCAGCGAGGCTCGTGCTCGAGCAAGCGCTGCAGGCGGACCCTTCCGACGTTCGCTGCGCCGTGACTTTTGCCCAGCTCTGCGCGGGCGACGGCGACCGGGGTGCGGTCTTTGCTCTCGAGCAGGCGGTCGCTGCGGTCGGCCCCCGAGCCGAGTGGTGCGGTGCGCTCGGAGATGCATTGGACGAGCTCGGAGACTTCGAGCTTGCCATCGCGTGGAGTCAGCGAAGTGCCACGCTTCGCCTTGGCAATGTTCGCGTCGTCGAGACGTTGCTCGATCGGCTGCTCCGCTCTGGCGATGCGGGACGTTTGGCGGACGCTCTTGCCTGGCTCTTGTCCCAGCCACTGGCCCTGGAGTCCATCGCCGGCCCGTTCGGGAAGGCTCTGCAGGGCCTTTCGCAGCTCGATACCAATCGAGCTGTCGTCGTAGCGCGACGCGGCCTCGACGTTTTCGGACCGAGGTCGCCTCCCGTCCGCGCCGCGATGCTCCAAGCTGCGACTGGCGCCTGCGATGACGCGTTGATGGCCACAATTTTCGAGCGATGGCTTTCTTGCGAGGTCGACCGAGCCGAACGTCAGCGGCTATTGGTGGGGTTGGCGGAGCTGTACGAGCGGTTGGAGGACGAAGAGGCCGAGGCACGCATCGTGGTCGTGGCCATGCGGGAGGACCTTCGCAGTCCGGCGATCGACGCGCATGCCGATCGGCTGGCGGGAAGGCCGGCGACCCCCGACGCCCGCCTGTGGCGGCTCGAGGCTCAGGCCCATCGCTTGTCTGCGGGCGACGACTTCGAGGCGAGCGCGTTGGCTTGGCGGGAGCTCGGCGCCGCGCTTTGGGTACTTGCCGCGGATCGCGCAGGCGCGCTGGCCGCTTGGCTGCGCGCCGCTCGCACGACGCCCTCGGGAGGACACGCCGCGCTTGCGGTCGATGTCGTCACGTTCGCCGAGCCGATTTTTGCACACGAGTACCTCCGGCAACTGGTCGATGGCGAAAAGGACGACCTTACGGCCGCGTCGATTGCGGCCGATGTGGCTCGTGCGGCCCTGGCGCTGGGGGCAGCCTCCATGGCGTTCGACCTGGCGGCGCGTGGAGTCGCGCGGCACCCCGCGTCGGTCGAAGCTCTGACGACGGCTGAAGATTGCGCCATCGAGACCCGCGAGCTGGCGATGCTATCGGGGCTTTACGATTTGATCGCCCAGCGCGCCCTTGGCCGCTTCGGGCGACGCGCGGCGCACTATCGTGGCGCTCGCTTTTTCGAACGCATCGGCGATGGACCGCTGACCCTCAAGCACGCGGTTCAGGCGTTTGCTGCCCTGCCGTGCGAGGGGTCGAGTCTGCAGCTGCTGTCGCGGGCCGCCGAGCGGGCTGGGGACCGCACCCAAGCGATGCGAATCTTGGAACAGGTCGCGTCGGTCGCCAGCCGCTCGGATCTCCGGAGCGCGTGGCTGATCCGAGCGGCGGGGGTAGCGGGCGACACCTCCGATGGAGCCCGACGAAGGGTCGATGTGCTGCTTCAAGCGATTTTCGCGCGTCCGTCGGTGCCTACCGTCGCCTTGCTTCGCGACGCGGTCGACAAATTGCTCAAGCGCGAGCCCGACGAGCGCGATGCCGTCGAGATGCGCTTCCGCCGCGCCGCGCTCGCCATCACAGAGGGTCCCGATGGGCCCGAGGGCGCGCGGATCGCCATCGCCTGCGCGCGCTGTGCGGCCGAGGTTTTCGGCGATGCCGATACGGCGTTATCTCTCCTCGAGCGTGCGGTGATCTGCGACGCGGAAGTGGAGGCCTTCGCGACGCTCACGACGGCCAGCGTTGAGGTGATGGCGCGGGCGCCCCATGCGAGGAACCGGCTCGAAGTCGTCTTGTCGTCGATCGAAGCGGGGAAGACGTTGGCGTCCGCCGCCTTCATGACCGTCTTGCGAGAGCTCGCCACGCAGCTCCGAGACGAATCCTTGCGCGCTCGAGCCGTCCTGGGTGCGGCGGTACGCGACCCCGAGGACGATGCGCTCGTCGTCGCTGCAGACGGTGCTCTGCGGGCGCACCCGGAGCTGGTGACTCGCCCCGCAATGGCTCTCGCGCCGCATCGACGGGCCGAGGCCCTGGTATCGCTGGCTAGGGGGCAAGCGACCCTCGGCGCCCACGAGCGAGCGGTCGAGTTGCTCGGCAGAGCTCTCGACTTAGTTGAGGGCGCTGCGCGCGCGAGCCTCGAGTGGGAGCTTCGGGCCGCCCTCAACGAAATGGGCGCGCGCGCGGAAGAGCCGCGCGTCAGCGACGACGCGCTTGTCGAGGGTCCTGACGTGCGAGCCGAGCGCTGGATGGAAGTTGCCGAGCGCCGCGAGGCACGCGGGGACGCGGCGGGAGCCGTGGGCGCCTTGCTCGAAGCCTGCAAGCTCGATCCACTGCTGGGTCATTGGAGTGCGCTCGAGCGCGTAGCCGAGACGGCGAAAGACGACTCCGCCCGCATCCTGGCTCTCGGGGAGATCGCAAAGCGAGTCGATCCCGAGGGCCGCGTCGCGGTGTTCAAGCGTCTCGCGCGAGCCCACGCGGATCGCAACGACCGCGACGCCGCGGAGCGCGCTTGGCGCGAGGTTCTCGCGCTCGACCCCGCCGATGAAGAGGCTGACCGAGCCGTCGAATCGGCGATCGTAGCCGACAATCGCTACGGCGATCTCGCGGCGCACCTTGCAGTGCGGGCCGAAAGGCTGAGCGCCGACGCCGGCCAAGTCGAGGCCCTTCGGGCGGTCCGGCTCCGTCGAGCGGCTATTCTCGAGCAACGTCTCGGAAGAATACGGGACGCGTGCGACGAGCTCGGTCTGCTCTTGGCTGTGGCGCCGGATAACTCCGGAGCCCTCCGTTACCTTGCGGATTTGCAGGAGCGTCGAGGCGAGCACCCACAAGCGGCTTCACTATGGGCGCGCGCTGCCGCCGTCGAGCCCGATTCGCGCGAGCGCGACACGCTCGAGCTTCGGGCAGGACACGCGTCAGCCGCAAGCGGCGATTTCGCGGGTGCCCTCGAGCGTGCCCGCGCGGTGCTGAGCCGCCGTCCGCACGATCAGCCGGCTCTCGAGCTGCGCTGCGAGGCGGCGCGAGCGCTCGGGCAGGACCATGACCTCGGGGAGGCACTGGAGCAGCTCGCGGCCGAGTGCCCGCCGAGTGGCAGGGGCAGACTTCTCGTTGACGCCGCCCTCGCGTCGGCCCGCGCCGGCGATCTCGACACCGCATTGACTCGCGCACGACTTGCTGCAGACGCCGCGCCGGACCAAGCGACGCCGCAATTGCTGG
>Ga0209274_10001575_pt1 | contig 11587 bp, 10 predicted proteins | sample HubBroMetageREF1_FD_188343 | JGI IMG/M metagenome (GOLD analysis project Ga0209274, IMG submission 188343) | Reference soil microbial communities from the Hubbard Brook experimental Forest, New Hampshire, USA - Hubbard Brook CCASE Soil... | ecosystem: Environmental > Terrestrial > Soil >...
GGCTCCGCCAGAATGTTTCCCGCTGCCGCTCATTGGCCCGCTTTTCTGGGTCGAGGCCGAAGTTGTCCCGGGCTCCTATCGTTTCCAGGGCCTCGGCAAATTCCGCCCTGCTTACCTCAACCAGCTCCGCACCTGCCACTCGCCAAAGCTCTTCGCCCAGCTTTTCGGGCAAAAGCCGGTTCTCCGGCGCGAGTTCCATTCCGAGAGCAATTCCCTCCGCGACCGATGCGGTGCGCTCTTCTGCCCCCGAAGATTCCGTTTGGGTAATGTTGGCAGGCGGTATATCCACGCTGGCCCATTAGATCACATCGCCGCGTCGAGGCCCATTCCTCGCCTCGTCCAACTGTCCAAAGGGTTTCTCGCTCGTCTCGACAAATTGGCTTTCGCTATTCCGGACAGTGCGGTGAAGAGCTTGAAAGACAATCTGTCCGGTTGGCCAGTTGTCACTGTAAAAGACACAAAGAGGGAGTTTTCCAGTTTTCCTGGACCTTATGACATCCTGCAACTATGACCTGGAAGTTAAACCACCGGAGGCGGGGGGGAACCAACAACTCTTGAAAATGATCGAGAATCCGCCGACGCTCCGTCCGGCTTCAGGCGTTCACGGTTAACGGTCCTCCTCTCGATCGTTGCGGCGACCCCGGCCACCCTCTGGTACGACTGCAGCCGATCTGCATGTTCAAAAGTGTCAGTCACCACGATCACCTCGTCGGTGCCAGTATCACCTACCAACTTCTGCAGCCCCGCAGTCACAGTTGCGTCGGATCCTACAATTGCTGCGCGCAGCTTATTTTCCACGGCCGCCCGCTCCCAGTCCTGCCACAGCGGTTCCATCGAGTCCACTGGTGGTAAAAGCTCTACCGGCTGGTTCCGGATCAGTCGCAGAAAGCGTTGCTGCGACGTCGTGAACAATCGCCGGGCTGCCGCATCCGTTTCCGCTGCAATCACCTGCACTGCGACCATGAAATATGGTTTTTGCAGTGCCTTACTTGACCGGAATTCCTCGCGATACTGCTGCGCCGCTGCATCCAGATACTCTGGAGCAAAGTGCGCCGCAAATGCAAAAGGTAAACCTAACCTCCCCGCCAGCTGGGCGCTGAAGCCACTCGACCCCAACAGTGTGATCGGTACATTGCTCCCCTGTCCGGGAATTGCCTTCACGACTTGCCCAGGCTCCTCGGGACCGAGGTACGTCTGCAGTTCTTCGAGCAGCGTAGGAAAATCTTCCCCGCTTTGCTGCAAATCCCGGCGCAGCGCCCGCATCGTCTGGAAGTCACCGCCTGGAGCACGCCCTAGCCCTAGATCGATTCGTCCCGGATACAGCGCCTCCAGTGTCCCGAACTGTTCCGCCACCACGAGCGGCGCATGGTTGGGAAGCATCACTCCCCCGCTGCCCACCCGAATCGTCTTCGTCGCCCCGGCCACCTGTCCAATCAGCACCGGCGTCGCCGAGCAGGCCAGTCCGGAAATGGAGTGATGTTCTGCCAGCCAGTAGCGTTTGTATCCCCACTGCTCGACGTGCTGCGCCAGATCCACCGACCGGGCGATCGCGCTGCCTGCGGATTCCCCTGGTCGCATGCCCACAAGATCTAATACTGAAACGGCTAATTGATCGCCCATCGTGGATTAGATGAGCCGGCCTCGAAAGCGATGCCAACCTGACTCTAGAAGAGGCAGTAGGCGCTAGAAATACCGTCAGTTTCGGCGCAATCGATCGCAAGATGGGCGGAAAGCAGTGTTGTTTTAATTCCGATGCGGCCCACACGCGGCGATCTTGTTTGCGATCTGAATTCCTGCCTCCAGCGCCTTTTCGTGCAACTTGCTGCACTTCTCCGACCCGATACGCCCCTTCCGCACCCCTAATGGTCCCCCGTTAGCATGTAACGCATCGCATTTCCCCATCCCGCTTCACGAACGAAACGCACGGTCGATCCTCCACCTGGGAATCTAGAATCCTTTTATTTTTTACCAACGACGAGCCGGCGCGGCACCATCCACGTGAAGTATCTCTCCGTTCACATGGCCTGCGTGTACCAGGTAAAGAACGGCATCGACAATATCCTTTACCGTCGCCTTTTTCATAGCCGTCTGCAACGTCGAGTCGTTGGGATCATTGCGGTGCATCGGTGTATCCACTTCGCCGGGGGCTACGGCATTAAAGCGGATGCCGTCTTTTGCATACTCGATTGCGAGATTCCGGGTAGCTGAATTCAAGCCACCCTTCGTAATCATCGAAACGGAGCCATTTACGCCGGCGATTGGCCGGTCGGCAAGCGCCGCAGTGATGCTGACAACGCATCCCGAATTTTGTTTCAGCATCTCTTTCACGGTGCGCTGAGTGATGTAGAAGAATCCGAGCAGATTAGTGGAGACAAGGGCCTCGAAGTCCTCGGTAGTGAAGTCAATGAAAGGCTTGGTTAGGAAGATGCCAGCGTTATTCACCAAAACATCGATGGCTCCGAAGTTGCTGATTGCTGCTTCGACGGCATGGGCAGCCGTTTGCTGCTCGCCGATATCGCCATCGAGGAGAACCAGGCTGCCTGAGCTGGCCAGCTTTCGATTGGCTTCACGAGAGGTCGCGACGACGTTATAACCTTCTCTCAGAAACCCTTCGACTAAACCCGCGCCGATACCCCCCGATGCTCCGGTTATGATTGCTGTTTTGTTGCCCGACATAAACAACCCTTCGTTTTAGAGGTTCGAATCCAACACACAGCTGGGTCACCGGCCCTCTCAAAGCGGCCTCATCCCGCCCGCCGCGCCGCGAAGCCCTCGCCTGAACCTACGAATCCTTGCACGAACGCGGCAATCTCGTCCGCCGCTGTGTCCAACGCGAAATGACCACCGTCGACAACGTGGATTTCAGCCTGCGGCACATCCTTTCGGAAGCGCTCCGGTTCGCCGGAGTCGAACGAACTTTCATACTTGCCCCAAATCACCAGCAGGCGCGGCTGCTTCTCGCGCATCCAGGCTTGCCATTTCGGGTAGGCGTCGACATTGGTTCGATAGTCATAGAACAAATCGCTTTGAATCTCAGCCTGGCCTGGCTGGTTGAGAAAATAGAATTCGTCGGTCCAGAGATCGGGGTCGTAGCGATCTTCATTCGGGTCGTTTCCGACATGGCGCGTACGTGTCGTGGCCAGCGAAAGGAGATTTGTGCGCAGCGCACTTTCGTTCGGAGCGCGATCGGCCCAAAAGGCCCGCCGCGTCTTCCAATTCGCCCCGAGGCCTTCGTTATGCGCGACCGCGTCTTGAATAATGAGAGCTTCCACGCGCTCCGGGTGCACCAGGACCATGCGAAAACCCACCGGTCCACCATAGTCCTGCATGTAGAGCGTGTAGCGCGAGATTCCCAGCGCTTCGGTGAAATGATTCATGATCTCGGCGTAGTGATCGAACGTGTACGCGAACGTCTTCGGGTCCGGCCAGTCGCTGTGTCCGAAGCCGGGGTAATCGGCAGCAACCAGGTGATAGCGATCAGAGAGGCGGGCGAAGAGCGGCTCGAACATTCGCGAAGAAGACGGCAAACCGTGCAGCAGGAGAATCGTCGGGGCGTCTTTCGAACCAGCCTCCCGGTAGAAAAGTGACAACCCATCGATCTGTATTTTGCGATAAAGAGTCGGATAATTCATAGTGTGTTCCTTTCCGTTGACTTGGGCGAACAATTGAAATGATGTGAGCATTACAGCAATCGTCATTTTCATGCAGTTGAGCTGCAAGGATGAATCTAAACGGGGAGATGTAAGAATGTGCATTTGCGTTGGCTCCGCCTTTGCATCAGGGTGCGTAATGAGTGAAGACAAAATCGCGAGCTTTGACAGGCTCGTGGCAAGGGAAGCAGGTTTTGAGATCGGCCTTGTCGTCAGGTTTGCCGTCTTTGAATTGAGCGAACCCCCAGCCACCCGTTGCGGCATATTTTTTTGAGTCCTTGATCATGAACTGAACATTCGTGGCAGCCCCGGCCACGAAAGACTGGGCGCGTCCAAAGACTTTGTTATTTTCCTGGGACGGAACGTAACTCCAGGCCAGCCGGGCAATTATTGCGCCGTCCGGGAACGGTAGGGTCCCCTCGCGGTAGGCCTGGATGGCTATATCGTTGCCGAGAAGGGCGCGAAGATCGTTTAGGTTGCCTTCTTCGTGAGCCACTGAGATCAACTTCCAGTCACGGTATCCGGGGGGAATTGTGATTCCGAAGATGGGGGCAGGCTCTCCATCGGAGTGTCCCGATGCGTGGGCTATGTAGACCACGCCGGACAAAACTACAACTGCAACCCACAAGTAAGCGATCCGTGTCATACAATGTGCTCCGTTCCAAAATGCTTATTTAACCGATCCGTTCATCTATGGCAATCCCAATCAAAAACCGTCGACGTCGATGACCGCTTGGGCAAAAGCCTGCGGAGCTTCCTGCGGCAGATTGTGACCGACGCCTCCGGTAATGAGCCGGTAGTCATACTTGCCGGAGAACTTGCTGCGATAGGCTGTGCTGGGCGCGTGGATTGCCCCGTTGGAGTCGCCTTCCATGGTGATGGCCGGCACGGTGACGACAGGAAGCGCGGCCAGCCGCTTTTCGAGGTCGTCATATTTCCGCTCACCATCCGCCAGGCCGAGCCGCCAGCGATAATCGTGCATCACGATGTCAACATGGTCCGGGTTGTTGAAGGAAGCTGCTGTGCGTTGGTACGTGGCATCGTCGAAATTCCACTTCGGCGAAGCCTGGTGCCAGATGAACTTATTGAACTCGTCGAGGTATTTCGCATAGCCGGCCTTGCCGACTTCAGTGGCGAAATAGTACTGGTACCAAAACGCGAATGCAGCCTGGGGCGGCCACGGTGTCTGGTTGCCCGCAGGGCTGCTAATCAGATAGCCGCTGACGGAAACGATTGCCTTGCAGCGGTCCGGCCATAGCACTGCCATGACGTCCGCTGTGCGCGCGCCCCAGTCAAAGCCGGCGACGGTGGCTTTCTGAATTTTGAGTGCATCCATGAGAGCGATGATGTCGAGGCCAACGGCCGACTGCTGGGCGTTGTGCATGGTTGCGCTGGAGAGAAAGCTGGTGGTGCCATAGCCCCGCAGATACGGGACGATCACCCGATATCCGGCTGAGGCCAATAATGGCGTGACATCGACGAAACTGTAAATATCGTAGGGCCAGCCGTGCAGAAGAATTACAGCGCGGCCATTGGCAGGGCCAGCCTCAGCATAACCAACATTCAGAAGGCCGGCGTCGATCTGCCTCAGTGAAGAAAATGACGTGTTCTTAGTGCTGGCTGTCGCATTAGCCGCCGGCGAATTTCCGCCTGAATCTGCGAAGAGTGGGGATCGGGCAACCATTGCGGCTCCCGCGGAAACGCCTGCCATTGCCAAGAGACGACGACGTGACATCCCAGTCGATTTTGTATGCTCCATGATTCATTTCTCCTTTTGCTGCGCGCTACGGAAGCACGGGACTGACCGGCCAAGACGACACCTAATGATCTTGGCCGGCATAACCGACACCGAGGACGAGCCGATGCTGGCATCGATCGAAATAAGAACCTAAGCGGCTTTCTTTGCGGCGAGTACGTTGATAACGTTTTGCGCCGCGACGGTCGAGGACGCCGGATTCTGTCCGGTGATCAGACGGCCATCAACGACTGAAAACGGCTGCCAGTCGGCTTTCTTCTCAAAGATGGCCCCCAGCCGCATCAACTCATCCTCGACGAGAAATGGGACGACGTGGGTGAGGTGCATCTCCTCCTCCTCGCCATCGGTAAACCCAGTCACGTGTTTTCCTTTCACGAGCGGCGCGCCCTGGTAGGTCACGTGACGAAGCACGCCGGGCGAATGGCAGACCAGAGCGATCGGCTTGCCGGAATTATAGAAGGACTCGAGCAAAGCGATGGAATCGGGGCTCTCGGCGAGATCCCACATCGGGCCGTGTCCGCCAACATAGAAGACCGTATCGTAATCTTCCGATTTGACGTCGGCGAGCTTAACCGTCTGGGAAAGTGCCTTCTGTGCCGTCAGGTCTTTCTTGAACCGGATCTGGGCGGGCGTTTGACTTTCTGGTAAATCGCTCTTCGGATCGAGGGGCGGTTGCCCCCCTTTCGGTGAGGCGAGGGTCAGCTGTACGCCCGCGTCCCTGAAAACAAAGTAAGGAGCGGCGAACTCTTCCAGCCAGAAGCCGGTTTTGAGCCCAGTGTTGCCGAGGACATCGTGCGAGGTTAGCACCATTAGTATTTTCATGTTCCTTCTCCTGTTCCGGGTGGTGACGATTCCGATTGAATTCGGTCGACGCGAGTCATCAGAACAGAAGCTTAGAAGATGAACAATTGGACGATGGTATCGTCGATACTTTGGTATCAGCTCTCCTGCGAATGAGCGCTTGCCACAAAGGTTGCAGGGTATCCTCCCAAGGCAAATGAGGAGATCTCTGATAGAATCCCCTGAACAGTGGGCCGTCTTCAGCCAATCGTGAGGAAGAATGGGGTTGACCCATGTCGGACGTTTCGCCGATCGTGTTCGTTGTCGACGATGACGTCTCCGTGCGCGAATCACTGGATTTGCTGATCCGCTTTGAGGGCTGGCAGCCGAAGACATTCGCGTCCGCCCAAGAATTCCTCGACTACCCACGAGTTCTTATTCCGAACTGCCTCGTACTTGATGTTTCTCTTCCGGGTCTCACTGGTCTAGATCTCCAAAGGCTTATCGCCGGTGAACGGACGGATATGCCGATCATCTTCATCACCGGCCACGGCGATGTGCCCATGACGGTCCAGGCCATGAAGGCGGGGGCTGTCGAATTCCTGACGAAGCCATTCAATGATGACGTGCTGTTGACCGCCATCCGGGCGGCGCTCGAACGTAGCCGAGTTGCTCTGAGCCTGGAGGCGGAGATGCGAGTACTCCGGGGCCGTTACGCGTCACTCTCGCAGCGCGAACGGCAGGTTATGGTGTTGGTAGTCTCCGGCCTGTTGAATAAACAAGTCGCTGGGGAGCTTGGTATCAGCGAGATCACGGTGAAGGCACACCGGGGCAAGGTGATGCAGAAGATGAAGGCCGATTCTCTTGCCGACCTGGTGAAAATGGCCGCGAGGCTCCGCCCCTCACTCGGAGCGATGACTGCGGCCTGATAGCTTCACGGTCGTAATAATTCGTGAAGACAGCGCATGCGCGGACGCCGTCCGACCGAAAGCCGATGAGAGTGCGATGGCTGTTGTGAACGATCGAGCTCTCGAATCTCGCGACCGCATAGATGGAGGTGAGATCGTGGCCGACTCTGCCAAATCGCATGTTGTTCCACTGGACAGTTCAGTTCCAACCGCCTCTTTGGAATCGATCCTCTGCACAGAAGAGTTGCAACGCCGCCCATCGCGTCCGCCCGATTATGAAAAGGAGAACCAGGCGCTCGTGAAGCTGGTGAGTGCGTTAGCGGACTCGCCGACTACCATCTTTCGGACACTTGCAGAGACGATCCGGGAGATTACGCAATGTGACTCCGCTGGCCTTAGCCTGTTGACGAAAGACGGCAAAACACCGCATGTTGAGGGCCAAGGGTTCTATTGGCCAGCCATTGCCGGCATGTGGAATCCGCACGTCGGAGGTCGGACCCCGCGCAATTTCGGCCCCTGCGGAGACGTGCTTGATCAGAATCGTACCCTGTTGTTCCGACATTTCGAACGGCGATACCCTTACTTGCGGCCGGTAGTTCCGGCTGCTGAAGAATGCCTGCTAGTCCCGTTTTACGTCGACGGCGAGGCGGTCGGAACCATCTGGGCGATCATGCACAGCGACCGTCGCAAGTTCGACGCAGAAGATGACCGGGTCATGGCCTCACTCGGGAAATTTGCCTCTTCCGCGTATCAAACGCTAATGCACATAGAGGACCTCAAATTCCATGGGTTCGAGCGCGAAAAGGCGGAGGCGGAAGTCCGTGAATTGGCAAGAGGGTTGGAAGCTAAGGTCCGGCGTCTGGTCGAGGCCAATGTTGTGGGAATCATCATGTGGAATCTCGATGGTGCAATCACCGGAGCCAACGAAGCATTGCTCCGCATGGTGCAATACGAACGTGAAGATCTCGCCTCCGGTCGCCTACGCTGGACGGACCTGACGCCAGCCGAATGGCGTGGCCACGACGAAGGGGCAATCGCTGATTTAAAGGCGACGGGCATCTTTCAACCCTACGAAAAGGAGTACTTTCGGAAAGATGGCAGCCGAGTACCGGTACTTCTCGGCGGCGCACTCCTCGAGCGAGATGGCGACGAAGGTGTCGCTTTCGTGCTCGATTTGAGCGAGCAAAAGCGACAAGAATCTGCCCGCCTCTACAGCGAAGAGAGGTATCGCGTTGTGGTCGAAACCGCCAGCGATGCGGTTGTGAGCATTGATGGCGAAGGCTCAATAGTGCTGGCCAACCCTGCCACTGCGACAATTTTTGGCTACGACCCAGCCGAACTGGTGGGGAAACCCTTGACCCTCCTCATGCCTCAATACATGCGTGAACTCCACCAGGCCGGATTCAAACGCTACTTGGCTACCGGTCAACGGCATATGAATTGGCAAGGCACCGAACTGACCGCACTTCGCAAGAGTGGCGAGGAGTTTCCCGTAGAGGTCTCCTTCGGCGAGATAACCAGAGACGGTCACAAAACATTTACGGGCTTTGTCCGAGATATCGGTAAAAGAAAGCAAGCGGAGCAGGCACTCCGGCGCAGCGAGGCGTTTCTCGCGGAAGCCCAGCATCTTAGTCGAATCGGCAGTTTTTCCTGGCGTGTAGCGACAGACGAAATCACCTGGTCGGAGCAGCTTTATCGCATCTTCCAGATTGACCGGAATGCGCAGGTGACCTTTGAACTGATCGGTACTCGAATCCACCCTGAAGATTTATCAGTATTCCAGGAACATATCGAGCGATCTCGGCGGGATGGCAGCGATGTGCAACTCGAGTTTCGCCTGCAGATGCCAGACGGCGCTGTCAAGTACGTACACGTCGTCGCACACACCCGCGGCGACCACGGCGAACTGGAGTACATCGGCGCAGTTCAGGACGTGACAGAACGCCGATCCTCCGAAGAGGCACTCAGCAAGGGCCGATCGGAGCTCTCGCACGTGGCCAGGGTTACGAGCCTTGGAGTATTGACAGCGTCGATCGCGCACGAAGTCAACCAGCCGCTTTCGGGCATTGTCACCAACGCCAGCACGTGTCTGCGGATGCTGGCCGCCGATCCTCCCAACGTGGACGGCGCTCGCGAGACAGCCCGGCGCACGATTCGCGATGGCAACCGAGCCTCTGAGGTGATCACTCGATTGCGCGCACTCTATGGCAAGAAGGAGCCCACGATCGAATCGGTGGACCTGAACGAAGCTGCCAGAGAGGTGATTGCGCTGTCATTGAGCGAACTTCAGAGAAACCGGGTGATCCTGCGGCCGGAACTTGACGACGACCTCCCGCTCGTCACAGGCGATCGTGTCCAGCTTCAGCAGGTCATCTTAAATCTCGTACGGAATGCATCGGACGCGATGAGCGGAGTCGACGATCGTCCGAGGCACTTGCTGATCAGAACCCAACGAGACGAGGGCGATCGTGTGCGTCTGACGGTGCAAGATGCGGGTGTGGGGTTCGACCCTCAGGCTGCGGACAGACTCTTCGAATCGTTCTACACCACCAAGAATGACGGTATGGGAATCGGACTCTCCGTCAGTCGCTCCATTATCGAGAGTCACCATGGTCGTCTGTCGGCAACGCTGAATCATGGTCCGGGAGCTGCGTTTTCATTTTCCATTCCTCGTGCACCCGAGGGTTCGACGCGCGCCGACAGTATCCGTGATATTCGGACTCCTGACGTGACGGATGCGGCGTGAGGAGCCTGTGTCCTTGCACGAGCTGTTACCGGACTCGCTAATGGATTTCGGCTTCGCATCGCGCTTGTTCGCGTCCGCCAAGAGTTCTTCGCCCCCGACTGCGGCAAACCAATACTAAAGTGCAATGGACAGTGCCTCTAGAGTGGCGCACCCTCGTCTTGTGGAGTACCGTCGGGAAAGGATCTTCCGAAAACGAGTTCAGCCTCGTCGTCAATGTGCTGCCCGGATTGGTTTGGACGGCACTCCTTGGCTGGTACATCGACTTTCCCAACCAACGCCAGTGCGAATACACAAGTCCTAGCGTTGCCCAAGCCTGTGGCTGTGGGCGCGGTCGCATGAAGAATCTATGACAGTCACGCATTCCCTTGTGTCAGTGGTCGATGACGACGAATCTGTACGCGAGTCGCTACCTGACTTGGTAAAGGAGTTCGGCTTTGCAGCCCGCGCGTTCTCGTCGCCGGAAGAGTTTCTCGCGTCCGACTGCGTCGACCAAACCAAGTGCCTGATCCTCGACATCGCCATGCCGGGGATGAGCGGACCCGACCTTCAGCGGGAATTGAAGCTTCGCAGGCAGGAGATTCCGATCATCTTCATCACCGCCAGCACAGATAAGAATGTTCGTTCGCGACTCCTTGAACAGGGTGCGGTCGAGTGTCTGTTTAAGCCATTCAGCGACACCGCTCTGCTTGAGGCACTCAATGCCGCACTCCGAGTGAACTGAGCAATCGGCACTCTGATACGCGCCCGGCAACTTTGTTCGTCCGAGTCGCGCTTCGTTTGATGCGCCGTTTTGAGTCGCAACGTTAATTCAACTCCTCATGCTCGCTGATACCAAGGTATCGCCAATACCATCGTCCAATTGATTCGCCGGAGCACCTCGGGTGTAATCGCTCCATCGCCGCCGATTCGGTCGGACGAGCGACATGGCAAGAAGCCTGCCAGGAGAAAAACGATGAGTATTATTGATAACGCGTTAGAAGCAAACCGCAACTATGCAAAGAATTACGATCCAACCCTGAACAAGCATCCGGCCCCCAAAATTGTTGTTGTAACCTGCATGGATCCTCGTCTCTCAGACCTCCCTGGAATCCTGGGTCTGCCGCAAGCCGATATCGACGTCATCCGAACCGGCGGACCCGCCGTAACAGAAGATGTTCTCGGGGAAATTATTGTTTCCAACCATGTGCTCGGAAGCAGAGAGATACTGCTTCTCAACCACACCGGCTGCGGGTTCACGACATTTTCAGATGAGGAGCTCAACGCAAAGCTGAGCGCTTCTACCGGTGATCCGTCGCCCGCTCCAATGCGATTCTTCTCCTATAAGGACCCCGAGGAAAATACCCGGGAGCAGATCAAGAAAGTCAGGTCGCATCCCTGGATTGCCAAAGACGTCCCCGTGCGCGGCGTCATTTTCGACATGGAGACCGGCAGATTACGCGAAGTCAAAGTACTTGAACACGAGCGCGCCGCCTGACCCGCGGATCACTTTTCATGACCGAAATGAACCGCGATATCACATTTCTCGTTTCGCGCCACAGCTTGATGAAAGAGGGAAATATGGATCACAATGAGGCAGTCCGGAAATTTGAACATTTGATGCTAAAAGAGGCTGACCATGCCCGGAGGCGGCAACCGAACTTGAAGCCTTGGTTTCGCTCCTCCCCAATGAGAAATCTCGGCAGCTCGCGCAGTTCCAGGCAAAGGCCAGTCACAAACAAGCCAAGGAGTTTCGCGAGCTAGCGCAGAA
>Ga0209274_10001577_pt1 | contig 11583 bp, 7 predicted proteins | sample HubBroMetageREF1_FD_188343 | JGI IMG/M metagenome (GOLD analysis project Ga0209274, IMG submission 188343) | Reference soil microbial communities from the Hubbard Brook experimental Forest, New Hampshire, USA - Hubbard Brook CCASE Soil... | ecosystem: Environmental > Terrestrial > Soil >...
GGGAACGAAGTCGAACTGACGAACCGGGTCCGGGTCGAAGGGTCCGTGCTGCGGGTCTGCGCCGATTGTGCGAAGTTCGGGAAAGCGATCGATCCTCCCCCGACTCCGCCCACGGCGCCGGTCTCGACGCCGCGTCGCGTCGAGTACGGCGGCAGCGCCTCGCGGGCGACCGTGGGCGGCCGCTCGCTCCAGGAACGCGACCTCTACACCGACATCGGAGAGATGGAGCTCGCCCCGGATTGGGCGAAGCGGATCCGGATCGCGCGGGAGGCCCTCAAGTGGAACCCCGAGGAGCTCGCGAAGAAGCTCAACGAGAAGAAGTCGGTCGTGCTGAAACTCGAATCCGGGGGCATGCACCCGCCCGACGACCTGGTGCGACGGGTGGAGCGGTTGCTCAAGGTACGGTTGCGGGCCGACCCGGCCGCACCGGCCTGACGTTCGAAACGACCGTCCGCCTACGCGGCCGCGCGCGGCGGTAGCAAGAGTTCCAGGATCGCCTTCTGTGCGTGGAGGCGGTTCTCCGCCTGGTCCCACACCGCGGACTGCGGACCGTCCATCACGTCGTCGGTGATCTCGAGTCCCCGGTGCGCGGGGAGGTCGTGCAGAACGAACGCGTCGCGTTGGGCGAGCTTCACAAGTTCGGCGTTGATCTGGAAACCGGCGAACGCTCGTTCGCGTTCGGCCTGCTGCGCCTCGTCGCCCATTGAGACCCAGACGTCGGTGTACAGGGCGTCCGCGCCCCGGGCCGCGTCGGCCGGTGAACGTGTGAAAGAGATCTTTGCGCCGCTCGATTTCGCGAGCTCCAGCGCGCTGCGGACGATCGTCGGGTTCGCCGGGTAAGCGTCGGGTACGGCGGCCGTGAGGTCGAGGCCCACCGCCGCGGCGCCGAGGAGCAGCGACTGAAGCACGTTGTTCCCATCCCCGATCCACGCGAGCCGATGGCCGGAGAACGTGCCGTTCCACCGCTCGCTCATCGTCAGCAGGTCGGCCATCACCTGGCACGGGTGTTCGAGGTCGTCGAGCGCGTTGATCACCGGTATCGTCGCCCACTTCGCGAGCTCGAGTACGTCGGAGTGCCGGAACGCTCGGTAGGCGAGGACGTCGCAGTAGCGCGAGAGGACGCGGGCCGTGTCGGCGATCGTCTCGCCCCGGCCGAGCTGGATATCCTTCGATGAGAGGTAGATCGCGTGTCCGCCGAGGTCGTGGACGGCGACCTCGAAGGAGGTCCGTGTCCGCGTCGACGGCTTCTCGAAGATCAGACCCAGGTTGCGGCCCGCCAGCGACCCGCCGAGCTGCCCGCGGTGGCGTTGCCGCTTGAGCTCCCGTGCCCGGGCAAGGAGCGGTACGATCTCGTGGGCGACATCGAGGATCGAGACGAAGTCGCGTTTCGCGGTCGGAGTCGTCATCGGAGCGCGCGAGGGATGCCGTCTCCAAAAGCATTCGCACGGCCGCCCGCGTCGCCGGCGCGGGCGCTTAAGAACCGGACTCGGTTGGCCCGCGCGAGGGACACAACTTGCCGGCTCGCTCGAAGGCGAAACCGAAGGCGCGTACCAAGCCGCGACCGACCATACGGTCCGATCGCGAGGTTACCCCGAACACCCGGGCCCGGAAGGTCTACATGGTCACCGGCGGCGTGACGAAGTTCGCGAAGGCCCACCCGTCGATGGACTTCCGTCTGATGGTGAAACGGGCGTACGACTACGCGCTCAAGGGGATGCCGAACCTCACGGCGGACCGGATCGACGGCACCCGGATCTCGTACTTCTCCGACCACTTCACGCGCCAGCTCAAGGCGGCGAGTATGGTCCAGGATTACCTCGGGATGAACCCGAAGGGCTCGATCCGTCTCGAGTGGGGCGGAGCGACCGGCGGGGAATGCTTCCAGGCCGCGTACGAGGCGATCGCCAGTGGGCGCATGGACGTCGTCCTCGGCGCCGGCTTCGAGACGATGGGCCGTGTCGCGACGTGGAAGGGGAACGAGTTCATCGCACTCGCGTCCGACACGAACTTCGACTTCCCGCTCGGCGGGTTCTACACGGGGTACTACGCGCTGATGGTCATTCGCCACATCTACGAGTACCTGCGCCGGGGCAAGTTCGCTGGCGTGAGGGACGAACGCGAGGCGCAGCGGCTCGCGATCGCCGAAGGGAGCCGCATCATGAGCCTCGTCTCGGTGAAGAACCACCGCAACGCGATCCACAACCCGTACGCGCAGTACCCGAAGCGTCTGTCCGTGGAGGACGTGCTGAACTCGGAGATGATCAGCTACCCGCTCACGCGCGAACAGATCTGCACGATGAGCGAGGGAGCCGCCGTCGTCGTGCTCTGCGACGAAGCACGCGCGAAGGAGTTCACCGACAAGCCGGTGCGGATCATCGGCGTCGGCACGGGGACCGACACGATGCGGCTCGCCGACCGGCCGTTCGGCAAGGTGCCGTTGATGCCCCACGAGCGGAAGAGCGACTACGAGGACCTCCCGTACCCCGGTGTGCATTCGTTCCGCGCGGGCCGCGCCGCCGGCCTCGAGGCGTACAAGATGGCCGGGATCGCGAACCCGAACACCCAGCTCGACTTCATCGAGCTGCACGACGCTTACGCGTCCAGCGAGATCCAGACCTACGAGGACCTCGGACTCTGCCGGTACGGAAAGGGATACGATTTCGTTGAGACCGGCGACCCGTTCTTGAAGGGGATCGACTACGGATTCCCGACACCGAACGCGGGCTCGATCCCCGTCAACCCGTCCGGCGGCTTGATCGCGTGTGGCCACCCGGTGGGCGCGACGGGGCTCATGCAGGGCGTCTTCGCTTTCTGGCAGCTGCAAGGGACGATCGGGAAGCATTTCGGCGACGCGACCCTCCAGCTTCCGAAGGCGCGCCGCGGGGCGATCCACAGCCACGCGGGGACGGGCTCGGCCGTGACCGTCTCGATCCTCGAGCGGGGGTTCAAATGAGGCCCAAGCCCCCGGTCTACACCCACTTCCGCGAGATCCAGGCGGAGCTTGACAAGAGCGGCGCGGCGATCTTCCGCGACAACGAGGGCGTCGAGAGCCTGATCATCCGGTACCCGTACTCGATCAACTACATCCACAGCTACGCCGAGGATTCTCCGTTCTTCCTCGGGCTCGCGGACGGGAAGCTCCGAGGCTCGCGCTGCCGCCGGCCGAAATGCCGGTTCGTCTACGCGACGCCGCGGAGCCACTGCATGGTCTGCGGTGCGCCGACCGAGTGGTACGACCTTCCGTACGAAGGACGCATCCACTCCTGGACGACGTGCGAGTTCGGCAGCGAGGCGTTCCTGAAGGAAACGCCGTACAACCTCGCGGTCGTCGAGTTCGACGGAGTCGGGAGCCTGCTCCTCGCAAGGATCAAGGAGGCGGTGCGGGACGACTTCTACGTCGGAATGCCCGTCGTGGCGGTGTTCGACCCGAACCCGAAGTACCTCGCGACGGACGTCTGGTTCGTCCCGAAGAAGTAGTCGCGATCCGGGCCGGCGGGGACGCCGGCCCTACCTTTTCCGTACGACCGGGAGGAGAATGCCGCGGGCCGGGCTTGAACCGGCGGCTTCAAGATCTTCAGTCTTGCACTCTCCCAAACTGAGTTACCGCGGCACCGAGTCCGGCCTGATACTACCCGGTATTAGAGATGTGACACGGACCACGCTACGGGGGGATCTCGGACAACAGGTACTCCGGCAGCCGGAGTCCGGCCCGCTCGATCTCCGCGCGTTCGATCGTGCGCCACGAGGTCTCGAGCGAACCGCACGGCCGTCCGTCCTCCGTCTCGGTCGTCGCGAGTACGGTGCGGGTCGACCCGGTCGCCGGCCCGAGGCGCGCCCGCGCCACGTGGGGGCGCCCCACGCGGGGGAGCCGCTGGTGCGCGTACGTCCCCGGTCCGGTGCTGACCATCAGCCGACCGCCGAGGGTGAGCGCGGTCCAGTACGATACCTCGTACAGTACCATGAAGTGAAGGCCGGTGTGGTAGATCCCGGGCCAGCCGACCTCGTCCGGTTGGGGCGTGAAGAACGTCCGAAGCTCCAGAGTTCCGTCCGCACCGTCGACCTTTTCGAAACTCAAGTGCAGGCCCCGCGGATGAAGGGGTCCGCAGCCGAAGCAGGGGTTCTCGGGGGGGTTTTCGAGCGCGGCCACGGCCACCCCACGCGACCGGCCCTCTTGCCATTTCGGCCGGTCCCGCCCGGTCGAACGCGCGCGCCCACGTTCAGAAACCGGTTTTCTCGGCGACAACGGGCGAGCCTTATCTAGGCCCCCGAACCTCTTCGGGTCGTGGCCCCCTCGCATCGAACGCTCGTCGTCGCGGAGAAGTTCAACACCGCGCTCCGCATTGCCGTCGTCCTCTCCGACGGCCACATGAAGCGGTCCCGGATCGAAGGGACGAACGTCTTTGAGTTCGAACGGCCCGAGGGCCCGTATGCCGTCGTCGGACTCCGCGGGCACATCGTCGAGCTCGACTACCCGCCCGAGCTGAAGGAGTGGTCGCTCGCGACGCTCGGGCAGCTGCTCGAGACGACGCCGCTGAAGCGCGTCACCGAGACGGGGATCGTGACCGCTCTCCAGTCGATCGTGCGGAACTACGACCGGGTCATCATCGCCACCGACTTCGACCGGGAAGGGGAGCTGATCGGGCAGGAATGCCTCGAACTTCTCCAGCGGGTCCACCCGAAGATCAAGGTCGAGCGGGCGCGGTACAGCGCGCTCACCCGCGACGAGATCGAGCGGAGCTTCTCGAACCTGCAAGTGCTCGACGTCGCCCTCGCGGAAGCGGCGGCCGCGCGGCAGGAGATCGACCTGGTCTGGGGCGCCCTGCTCACTCGGTATCTCTCGCTGACCGCCCAGCAACGCGGTCAGGGATTCCTCTCGGTCGGGCGCGTCCAGACCCCGACCCTCGCGCTGCTGGTCGAACGCGACCAGGCGATCAAGGAGTTCGTGCCGACCCCGTTCTGGGAGATCGCCGCGGAGGGCGAGAAAGGCGGCGAGACGTTCCGCCTCAAGCACGACCACGGCATCTGGGAGGTCCCGGCCGAGGCGGAAGCGGTCTTCCGGCGGGTCGACGGCGCGAAGGAAGGACTGGTCCAGGAATTCAAGGAAGAGGAGACGCGCCGCCGTCCCCCCGTTCCGTTCTCGACCACGCTGTTCGTCGCGGAGGCGACCCGCCAGGGGCTCGGCGCCTCGTATGTGATGCGGATCGCCGAGGACCTCTACACGCAGGGACTGATCAGCTACCCGCGTACGGACAACACGGTCTACCCCCGTGGGCTCGGGCTCCGAACGCTTGTCGAGAAATTCAAGGAGGGGCCGTTCGCCGAGGCGGCGGAGTACGTCCTCACGCAGCCGAGCTTCCGCGCGACGCGCGGCCGTACCGAGACGACCGACCACCCGCCGATCTATCCGACCGGCGTGGTCGACATGAAAAAGCTCCGCCCCGACCACGCGAAGGTGTACGAACTCGTGGTGCGTCGGTTCCTCGCCACCGTCGCGCCCGACGCGATCGGGATCGCGCGCACGGTGAAGGTCGATATCAAGGGCGAATCGTTCGACGGCAAGGGGCAACGCCTCACCGACCCCGGGTGGTACCGGGTCTACCCGTACTCTCAGCCGGACCAGTCGCCGATGCCCGTCCTCACGGTCGGAGAAAAGGTCCCGATCGCGAAGGTCGAGCTCCTCCAGGACCAGACGAAGCCGCCGCGCCGGTACACCCAGGGCTCGTTGATCCAGGAGATGGAGCGACTCGGGCTCGGAACGAAGAGCACGCGCCACGATGTGTTGCAGAAGCTGTTCGACCGGCACTACGTGAATCAGCGACAGCTCGAGCCAACCACCACCGGCATCGCCGTGACGGAAGCGCTGCGGGCGCATGCGCCCGTGATCACGCGGCCGGAAATGACCCACCGCCTCGAAGAGGACATGGAACTCGTCGCGGAGTCCAAGAAGCCGAAGGCGGACGTCCTCGAAGAGTCGCGCGAGATGTTGCGCGAAGCGCACGCGCTCCTGATCGCGAACTCGGCCGGCGTCAAGGAGACCCTGACCGGCGCGCTCGACCGGCAGCATTTCGTCGGTCCGTGCCCCAAGTGCGGCGGCGCCCTCCTCTTGGCGCGGAGCCCGCGCGGCTCGCGCTGGATCCAGTGCGTGAACAACCCGGCCTCGTGCACGACGACGTACTCGCTGCCCGCCGCGGGGTTCATCGAACCGGCGCCCGAGTTCCTTTGCGGAACGTGCAAGGCCCCCCGACTCAAGATCACGTTCCGGGGCCAGCGCCCGGACCTGTACTGCGTCAATCCGGAGTGTCCGGAGCATCACAAGGCGTTCCGCATCGGGACGTGCCCGAACTGCAAGAATCCCCTCGAGATCCGCTACTCCTTCCGCGGCAACCGGTTCGTCGGATGCACCGGCTATCCCGAGTGCAAGGTCTCCTATCCGCTCCCGCAGCGGGGCAAGCTCGACAAGGACCATGCCCCGTGCCCCGAGTGCGGCGCGCCGGTGGTGACCGCGATCGAGGCCGGTCGCCCGCCGTGGACGCTCTGTATCAACCCGGAGTGCCCGACGCGCAAGGCGGAAGCGGCCGCGCGGGCCGAGAAGAAGGCCGCGCGCGAAGCGGTCGCCAAGGAAAAGGCGAAGGCGAAGAAGCCTCGGGCCGCCGCGAAACGGGCCACGAAGGCCGCCGCATCGAAGCCCGCGGCGACGCGCCGACGCGCGCCGAAGGCGACCGCTCCCACGGCGGAGACCCCGCCCGCCGGGACCGCGCCGACCCCGCCGTAGCGACCGGGTCGAATCCCCAGCACACGCTTCGCGCCGCTAAGAGACCGGCCCCACCCCCACCGGACCGCGACTGTTTCTCGACCTCCGGGCCCGCGTTAAATACCGTGGCTTCGTCGATAGCCTTGTGTCGGAGTCCCGACGCCTCATCGACCTCGATTCGCGTTCGTTCGAGCGGAAGCTCACGATGAATCCGCTCGTGATCCTGCCGGTCGGCGCCCTCGAGGCGCACGGACCGCACCTCCCGCTCGGAGCCGACCAGCTCCAAGCGGAGGCGACCGCGCGCGAGCTCGCGGAACGGGTCGACGCGCTCATCGCGCCGACCATCCCGTACGGCTCCGCCCCCGGTGCACGCCGTTTCGCCGGTACCGTTTCCTTGACGATGGCTCAGCTCGAGGGCCACGTGCTCGGGGTCCTTTCCGAACTCGCCCGCATGGGCGTTCGCCGCATCCTCGTCCTCTCGGGGCACGCAGAGCGCGGTCACATGGCCGCGTTGCGCGAGGCGGCGGACGAGACGATGCGAACGCACCCTTCCGTACGCGTCGTCGTCCTCTCCGACTACGACTTCGTCTACGAACTTCGCGGAAAGGACTCCCCCCCGGGCGACGGCCACGCCGGCCTCCTCGAAACGTCCCGAGTCCTGGCGATCGCCCCCGAGACGGTGGGAACCGCGCGCCCCTCCGTCGTGCTGGGGCGCAGCCCCTTCCTGCCGGGACCGGCGACCGAGACCGAGTGGCCCGAGAGCGTCATGGGCGACACGGCCCCCGCCTCGGCCGAGCTGGGCCGGAAGGTCCAAGCCCACGTCGTCGACCGGCTCGTCGAGACCGTACACTCGGTCCTCGCGGCGTAGGCAGGCGGAGTTTCCCCATGGCCGGCCCTTCGGACGTGATCCGCATCCGCGGTGCCCGTCAGCACAATCTGAAGAACGTCTCCCTGGACCTTCCCCGCGGGAAGTTCATCGTCATCACGGGCGTCAGCGGTTCGGGGAAATCTTCCCTCGCGTTCGACACCCTCTTCGCCGAGGGTCAACGTCGGTACATCGAGTCGCTCTCGTCGTACGCACGCCAGTTCCTCGGCCAGATGGACAAGCCCGATGTCGATTCCATCGACGGGCTCTCGCCCGCGATCGCGATCGAGCAGCGCGCCGGCAGCCGCAACCCCCGCTCGACCGTGGGCACCGTCACAGAGATCTACGACTACCTGCGACTGCTCTACGCGCGGATCGGCATACCGCACTGCCCGAACGACGGGAACGAGATCGCCCCGCAGTCGATCGACCGGATCTCGAGCACGATCACCGCGCACGCCGGCGGCGAGAAGATCGACCTCTTGGCCCCCGTCGTGCGCGGCATGAAGGGGGAGCACCAGGACGTCCTGGACCGCCTCCGAAAGTCCGGCTATCGCCGGTTCGTGGTCGACGGCGTCGAGGTGCGGCTTCCGAGCAGCGAGGTCCGGCTCGAGAAGAACAAGAAGCACACGATCGAGGTCGTCGTGGACACTCTCGAAGTGATGCCCAGCGAGGAGACCCGCCTCGCCGAGGCGATCTCGCTCACGCGCGACCTGGGCAACGGGCTCGTCATCGTCCGACGCGCGGGAAACAAGCGCGAGACGTTCTCCAGCAGTCGGGCGTGCCCCGAGTGCGGCTTCTCCATCGAGGAGCTCACGCCGCGGATGTTCTCGTTCAACAACCCGTTCGGCGCCTGCCCCGAATGTCTCGGGATCGGCGCGACCCTGCACGCGGACCCGGACCGGATCGTTCCGGACAAAGACAAGCCGCTCTCCAAAGCGATCGCTGTCTGGGGGCTCACGCCGGAGGCGCGCGGGCTCGCCGACTTCGCGGCCGCGTTCGGCTATCGCCCGAACCGCCCGATCCGTGAGCTCTCCGAGAAGGGGTGGAACGCGCTCATGCACGGGTCCGACAAGAGCCTCGGCTGGTCGGTCAGCGGCCCGGGTCACTGGTGGGGGACGGGGTGGTTGCGCGAGGGGCTCGTCGCGACCGTCGAACGCCGGTGGAAATCGACGAAGAGCGAGAGCGCGAAGGAGTACTACATGGGGTTCATGTCGTTCGTTCCGTGCCTCAAGTGCCACGGGAAGCGACTGAAACCGGAGAGCCTCGCGGTCACGGTCGAGGGAAAGTCGATCGCGGACGTCGCCGCGATGACGGTCGCCGATGCCGCCGGGATGTTCCGGCGCCTGAAGCTCATCGAGCGCGACGAGCAGATCGTCGGGCAGGTCGTGAAGGAGATCCGCGCCCGGATCGGTTTCCTCGAGAACGTCGGCCTCACGTACCTCACGCTCGACCGCGGTTCGGGCACGCTCTCCGGCGGGGAAGCGGAGCGGATCGCGCTCGCGACCCAGATCGGCTCGGGACTGGTGGGCGTCCTCTACATCCTCGACGAACCGTCGATCGGCCTGCATCCGCGCGACCACGAGCGGCTGCTCGCGACGCTGAAGACGCTCCGGGACCTCGGGAACACCCTCTTGGTCGTCGAGCACGACGAGCAGACGATGCGCGCGTGCGATTGGTTGGTGGACCTGGGACCGGGCGCCGGCGTCCACGGCGGCGAGGTCCTCTACTCGGGCCCCGCGGACCGGATCGAAGGGGCCCCCCGCTCGCTGACGGCTCAGTTCCTCTCCGGTCGACGGGCGATCGACGTCCCGCTGACGCGGGCGACCCCCGCGCGACGGTACCTCACGATCCACGGGCCGCGCGAACACAATCTCAAGGGGGAGGAGATCAAGATCCCGCTCGGGCTGTTCGTCGCGCTGTCGGGCGTCTCGGGGAGCGGAAAATCGACCGTCCTCGAGGAGATCCTGTACAAGGCGGTCCGCCGCCACCTCGGACTGGGCCGCGAGACCCCGGGCCGGCACGATTACATCGACGGGATCGACGAGGTGGACCGCGTGCTCCTGATCGACCAATCGCCGATCGGTCGGACGCCGCGCAGCAACCCGGCGACGTACACCGGCGTCATGACGCCGATCCGGGAACTGTTCGCGAGCCTGCCCGAGGCGAAGGCGCGCGGTTTCGCGCCGGGCCGGTTCAGCTTCAATGTCGCCGGCGGGCGATGCGAGGCGTGCGAAGGGGACGGCGTCATCCGCTACGAGATGCACTTCCTGCCCGACGTCTACGTCGCGTGCGAGGAGTGCGGCGGGAAGCGTTTCAACGAGGAGACCCTCCTGGTCAAGTTCAAGGACAAGACGATCGCCGACGTCCTCGCGATGACGGTCGACGAGGGGCTTGCCTTTTTCCAGCACCACCGACGGATCGAGTCGCGCCTTCGGCTGCTCACCGAAGTCGGACTGGGGTACATCAAGCTCGGGCAGAGCGCCACCACGCTCTCGGGCGGCGAAGCCCAGCGGATCAAGATCGCCTACGAGCTCGCCAAGCCGCCGACCGGTAAGACGCTCTACCTCCTCGACGAGCCGACGACCGGCCTCCACTTCGCCGACGTGGAGCGGCTGCTCACCGTGCTCTTCCGGCTCCGCGCCGGCGGCAACACCGTCGTCGTGATCGAGCACAACGTGGACGTACTGAAGTCCGTGGACTGGCTGATCGACCTCGGGCCCGAGGGCGGCGGGGCGGGCGGCCACATCGTGGTCGCCGGTACCCCGGAACAGGTCGCGCAGACGCCGGCCTCGCACACGGGCCGATTCCTCAAACCGGTGCTCCGCCTCCCGATCGCGGTCGCGCCGCGCCCGGCACGTCGATGACGGGCGAACGGGGCCCCGAACTCCCCGCGTTCGTCCCCGCCAGCACGCTCGCGGCGGCGTCCGGCGAAGGGTTCCGCACCGGTCCGGACGTCCCGGGCGTCTACCTGTTCCGCTCGGCGCGGGGCGAGGTCGTCTACGTCGGGAAGGCCCGAAGCCTGCGTCGCCGCGTGCTGGATCACCTCCGGGCGAAGATCGAGAAGGACGGGACGATCATCGCCCAGAGTGCGTCCGTGGAATTCGTGCCGACCGCCAGCGAGCGCGAGGCGCTCCTGCTCGAGGCGAGCCTCGTGAAGCAGTACCAGCCGCCGTACAACGTCCTCCTGAAGGACGACAAGAGCTACCCGTACCTCGCGGTCACGGCGGGGGAGGAGTTCCCTCGGATCCTCCTGGTACGTCGACCGCGTCGGCGCGCCGGCACGCTGCTGTTCGGGCCGTACACGAGCGCGCGGGAAGCGCGCGGCGTGGAGCGGTTGCTCGGCGACCTCTTCCAGCTGCGCCGGTGCGTGCGGCTCCCGAAGCAGGCGTGCCTGTACTACCACCTCAAAGTGTGCAGTGCGCCGTGCATCGGTGCGATCTCGACCGACGAGTATCGGTCCCGGATCGACCGCGCGGTCGCGATCCTGCGCGGGCAGGCCTCGCTCGTTCGCCCCGAGGTGGAGGCCGAGATGAAGAAGGCCGCCGCGCACGAGGAGTTCGAACGGGCCGCCCTCCTCCGGGACGCCCTGGGCGGTCTGGGGGCGCTCGCCCAACGTCAGTCCGTCATCGGACGAGGGAGCGGACGGGCCGATGTGATCGCGCTCGCCTTCCCGCTCGATGCGGGCACGCTTCGGGTCGCGGTCGGACTCCTGCGCGTCGAGGACGGCGAGGTGCGGCAGACCGAACCCCATCTCGTCCAGATCCCGCCGGACGACATGCCCGACCCCGGGGAGATCCTCCGGCAGTTCCTGACCCAGTACTACGGCGGCCGGATCGAACTGCCCGAGAAGATCTACGTCGTCGGGGCCCGGCCCGCGGGGATCGACGCGACGCTCGACGAACTGTTCGGTACCCGCGGCATCGAGGTCCAGTTCCGGCCGACCGGTCGGTTCGCATCGCTCGGC
>Ga0209274_10001578_pt1 | contig 11581 bp, 14 predicted proteins | sample HubBroMetageREF1_FD_188343 | JGI IMG/M metagenome (GOLD analysis project Ga0209274, IMG submission 188343) | Reference soil microbial communities from the Hubbard Brook experimental Forest, New Hampshire, USA - Hubbard Brook CCASE Soil... | ecosystem: Environmental > Terrestrial > Soil >...
AAAGGAAAGTATCGCGGCGGCGACGGGATCGTCCGCGAGGTGGAACTGCTGGTGGACGCGCAGGTGGGGCTGCTGAGCGACCGGCGCGCGATTGCTCCGTATGGCCTTGCAGGCGGCGGTCCGGGAGCGAAAGGGAAGAACGAACTGATTTCGCGCGGACGCCGAAAGCGCCTCGCATCGAAGTGCGGTTTCTATGCCAAGGCGGGCGACATCGTTCGCATCGAATCTCCCGGTGGCGGCGGCTGGGGTAAGGAATAAGCCATGAACCAATCAGAAAATCTACTTCGTCCTCCAAAGCGACGGCTTGGTGTCATTCTGGCCACGGGCTGTCTGGCATTGTTCGCGTGGCATTTTTACGCGTACGGACAAGACAAATCAGGCTTCCCAGATGGCTACGACGCCGTGCAGACCGCTCAGGGCAGTCACAAAGTGATTTTCGAGAATGCACTTGTGCGCGTGCTGGAAGTCACGGTGCCTCCGCCGGGCACGACGGAACCCATGCACCATCACCGCTGGCCGAGTTTCTTTTTGAATTGGGATACGGGAGGCAGGTCGCCCCATGTGCGTTACCATCGCCCGGATGGCAGCGTGAGGGACCAGCCAAGCGTCGAGAGTCCAGTTCATCCCGGCAGGTGGGAAGTGGAGTGGATGAAACCCGAGCCAATGCACGCCATCGAGGTGGTGGCAGACCCGGGGTCTGGCTCTGCTCCTCGACAAGAAGTTCCTCTCATTCGCGTCGAAATCAAATGTCATCCGCAGGAGGTGGTCGGAAGTGAGCTATCGATTCGGTGCTGCCGAGAGAGAACGATTTCGGCCGAGATAATCGGCGACGATCCACGCGGCTCCTGCTATGGAGAGATTTTCCGCGTTGCCGGCCCAACTGAACAGCTGATGCGGCTGGGCAAAGGCCACGGGGAGCCAGACGAACAATCCGAAGCCAATCACCATCGCCGTAAGCAAGCGAGACGCGAGCAGGGCAAAGCGACCCGAAAGCAGCGCGATAGCCGCGAGCCCAAGCGCAATGGTGGTCGTAATCGCCCAGAACATCTGCCCGGGCGGAATCCATTTGGGAACGAAACTCGCGGTTGCAGAGAGACTAAAGAGTTGTTCGAGCGTGAACGAAACGACGCAGATTCCGAAAGATATGTATCCGAGCCGGGCTAGTTTTGCCGGTCGCTCGGAATCACTTCGGGTAAACGTCGCGTAGACGATCAGCGCTCCGGCAACCTGAGAAAACTGCTCGAAGAAATTTCCCCAACCATCGTACACGAGCGGTTGCTCGACGATGCGCGGCACCCACAGCAGCGCGAAAATAAGAAAGACGCCGCCTAAGGCAATCGCGCCCCCGCGGGCCGTTTTAGGCCATTGAATCGCCAAGCCGCCCAGGATTTCGATTGCGGCCACGATGCAGGCCAGAATCTCGGGATGAGGAACGTTCCCCAACGGCTGGATTTGCTGCCAAGTGTTGAAGTCGTGCCAGACGAACGTCATAAGGCCAAAAAAGATCGCAGCGAATCCGAAAACATGGCGTCCCAGGTCGTTTTTGCTCATCTCAGATGGCAGCTCCCCGTTTGTTCTTGCCGGCACAGTTTTGACGCAGGGTCTGGCTTTTCCACAATAGCCAGTTGGCGGGAGTTGGATGTGACCACTCTCCCCACCTCGCACCTGGAGCGCATTCAGAAGCCGGTTTTCAGGTCTGGACGCCTGGTGGCGCCCCGGTGGTAGCGAATCTGGTATTGCCGGTGGTTGACGAAGCGCGCGATGGTGCCGTTGGGACCGACGGCCCAGCCTTCGTCCAAATCTAGAATAGCAACAGCATTCAGATTGAGGGAATCGGTGGGCTTCCAATGGACACCCTGGTCGAAACTAATGTCCTCGCCATTCGGGCCGACGGCAACCACCGTCACGCCATCGCGGACGACAGCGACGGCGGAGCGAAATCCTCCCGGTGGCTGAGCCGAGAGTTGCCAGGTCTTGCCGGCGTCATTCGAATACGCGGCCGCGTGATACGGGCAAGCCGGCTGCGCGTAGTCGCCGCCGACGGCGACGAGAGCATCCCGCCATTTAGTGAGCGAAAATATTCCTGAAGAGGCGTTGCCGCTCGTTATCTGAGTTTCTGTAACGGTCCAGGTGCGCCCGGAGTCTGGTGAGTGAAAGACGCGGGCAGCCGGGCCGCCCGTTACGAAGTAAATGTCGTCGTCATCGAGGACGAGGCAACTGCTGCTGGCGGCGAACGCGCCTTCCTTGGGCAGGGCAGCGGGCAGATCTTCGCGAGGGAGTTCCTTCCAGTGTTCGCCGTCCCGGGTGGCCAGGATTAGAAACTTCCCGTCGATGGGGTCGCCGAGGGTGACACAATATTTCTCGGACTCGCAGGAGATGGCGTCGAGAAAGAAGTCCTTCCGGGCGTCGCGGTATTGAAGCTGCCAGGTTGCACCGCTGTCGGCCGTCTTGTAAATGCGCGACTTGTCGCCGTCGCCGATGGAAATCACATACGCGATTTTGGCATCGACAGCAGCAATTCCGCGAAAGTCGAGCCCGTCTCCGCCTTGCACATGCATCCGTTTCCACGTTTTCCCCAAGTCGACCGAGCGAAGAATGACCCCATTCGAACCGGAGGCCCAGACAACTGGGGTGGGGACGCCGTTCGCGTCCGGCGAATAGGCGGCGCTGACCCCGCGGAGATTCGTGTCGATACCGCTCGTTTCCATCGACCACCACTGCGCTTCAGCGGTGGAGGCGAAGGAAAGGAAAATTAGGAGCAAGCTGAGCGGTGGAATTTTTGGCATGAGGCTAACTCATAAATGCTCGGTTGGATCGAACAGCTTGGCTTCAGGGGCTAAAGCCCTTTCTTGTCGCGGGCCTGACGGCGGGGCTGAAGCCCCGCCCTTCCTGACACCATTTACGGGACAGCTTCATGTTAGCTCGGCACGGCACGAGTGAGCACAAAATTTAGCCCGAAAACACCACCGGGCACAACCTTTGCAGATTGTGCCCGGCGTAAAGAGAGAGCAGAAGGGAAATCTATTCGGGTAGCGCCGTCATTTCCGGCATTTGGAGCTTTGCTTTTGCGAGCGCGCGGACAATGTTCACCTCGACAGCCTGCTCGGAGGTGTTTCGCACGGTCGCCAGTTCGCTAACCAGAAGGAACTTCGCGCGCTCCAGCATTTTCTTTTCGCGGAACGAGAGCGGTTTCGTCCGGCTCAACGCTACAAGGCCCTTCAGGACCGCTGCGACTTCCATCAATGATCCGGTGCGCATCCGGTCTGAATTTTCCTTGAAGCGATGTTTCCAATCATGATGGGAAGCGGAGCGGCCCTTTTCGAGATAGGAAAGAACCTCACCAGCCTGGGTGGATCGGATGACGGCTCGCAAGCCGACGTTTTCCGCGTTGGATTGTGGAACCATCACTTTCAGTCCGCTGGAGACAATACGCAACATGTAATAGCGTTCGGACCGGCCGTTCAGGTACCCGTAACTTATCTGCTCAATCACTCCTACACCATGGTTCGGATACACCACTTTTTCGCCTAGCTTAAAGTCCATTGGTGAAAGGCCCCTCCCCGAAGAGCATGTTGAAATTTTAGGCACATGCAACGTCTACGTCAAGCAAATCCGGGCCTTTGGCGGGTGGTGGAAGTTTGGTAGAAACGATTGTTTCTCACGGGTTTGGCCCGCCAATTGCCCTATAATCGGGCTCGTGCTCATCCTCGCCTTAGATACTTCTTCGCCTTCCGGCAGCATTGCCATTCTTCGCGATGAAAAAGTCATCGGAGTGGTGTCGACGACCGGCGATGAAACGTACTCTTCGCGGATGTTTCGGCAACTCGCGTTTTTGCTTGCGGAGTTGAAGCTTTCGCATAGCGATTTCGACTTGTTTGCCGTGAATTCAGGGCCTGGATCCTTCACCGGGCTGCGCGTGGGACTTACGGCGGCGAAAGGCTGGGCGGAGGTCTATGGCAAGCCCGCCGCGCCAATCAGCGGACTGGAAGCTGTTGCTGCGCAATCGCGGCGTGGGTCCGTGGTGGTTCCAGTACTGGACGCGCGAAGGGGGCAAGTGTACTTCGGCTTCTACAGGCACCAAGAAGGCCGACTTATGAGAGAAGGCGATGATCGAGTGGCGACGCCTGAGGAGTTCTTGGTGGCGCTGCGGGAACTTCCAGAATTGGCGGACACGGTGATCGTCACTCCCGACCCTGATATCGCCGGAAAACTGGCGTCGCATTCTGAGATTGGCGATATTCCCGTGGAACGCGTTTCGAACGTTCTGGCGCCAGTGATCGGCGCGCTTGCTTTCGAACGCGCGCGGCGAGGCGAAACGGTGGATGCGCTTGCGCTCGACGCGAACTACGTTCGCCGCTCGGATGCCGAGCTGCATTGGAAGGGCCCCTGAGGCCAAATCATGCCGGGTTGAAGCCCGGCGCTACATTCAAACCTCATGCGCGTTCGTCCGATGGCAGTTCACGACGTTGAACCGGTTCTCGCGATTCAGGCTGCTTGTCCGGAAATCGCGCAATGGGGCGTTTGGGATTACGAGAGCGTGGCGCGCGGTGAGGCGGCGAGTTGGGTGGCGGAGGATCTGCGCGGGATCGCGGGCTTCCTAGTGGCTCGCCAGCTTGTTGGCGAGACCGAAATCCTGAACTTCGCGGTGCGAGCGGATTTTCGGCGGCAGGGAACGGGGACAGCGCTGCTTGCGCAGGCCCTCAAGTGGAGCGAGTCGGTTGGAGCCGAGAGGGTGATCCTGGAAGTGCGCGCGTCGAATCTGGCGGCGATTCGATTCTACGAACGGCATGGGTTCGTCGTGGCGGGGAAGCGGCCGCGATATTATGCGGCGCCGATTGAAGATGCGTTGCTGCTGAATTTGTCTCTGGCAAAATCTGCCGGGGACTGATAGGGGCGGGCGGCTCTCGAGCCGCCCCTACAACTGAAAAGGCGAAATGTCCGTAGGGGCGGTTCGTGAACCGCCCTCACCAGCAAGGCCGAAAAGAGCCGGCGCTACGAGAACCGAGCTAGTCGCGGAAGACGAACTCGAGCTCGGTTCCTGCCACTTCGATGATGTCGCCGGACGACAGCTTCATGGGATGGCCGATCTCCTGGCCATTGACGCTGGGAACTTTGTCCGCGCCGCCGATGTAGTAGCTGTTGTCCTCGCGACGATTGATTTGCGCGGCGACTTTCGGCGCGAACCAGCCCTTCAGCTTCACGGTGGCCCAGCCTGACTTGCCGATCACCGTCAGTTTGTCGGTGAGGTTGTACTCCTTCTGGTCCGTTTTGCCTCTCTTCACGACGAGCGTCGGCACCTTCAGGCGGGTCGGCGCCACTTGAGCGCTTTCGCCGCCCGACGCCACCTTCTGCAGAAATTCGCGGCGCTCTTTCGTATCGAGCATCACGGTTTCGTTGATCTTCGGCGCGGCGGGCCGGGACGCGTTGTGGTCCAGCGAGAACGCGCGCACCTCGACGGACTCCGTGATGACGATCGTGTGCTTGCCGATCATCACCGAGTCGCCAGGCTTGAGCGTCACCATCTTTACACGCTGCCCGTTGACGAACGTGCCGTTCAAGCTGCCGAAGTCCTCGAGCATCAGCCGGCCCTCTTCGTTGAACACGCGCGCGTGGTAGTGCGACACGGCGGGATTATCGATCACGATGCCGTTGTCGGGCGAGCGGCCGATGCTGACTTCCTTCTCACCCATGGCCAGTTCCTGCAAAATCGAGTTTTCAAATTTCAGTACGAGTTTTGACATCGCAACTCCTCCGTCAAGATGCTTCTTCGGATCCTTTGAACCATCGCCCGATGCGCGCGAACGCGCCCACGGGCTTCGCCGTGCGCCGCACCACGATTGCAGTGATGTTGTCGCCGCCGCCCGCCTGATTGGCGAGGTCGACGAGACGCTCGGCGGCTTCCTGCGCCTGCTCGTCTCCCGATTCGTTCAGGGCGGCCGCAATCTGCTCGTTCGAAAGGTCGCGCGTCAACCCGTCGGAGCAGAGAAGAATGGTGTCGCCCTCGAGTATGAGCTCCTCCTGGACGTCAACGTCCACGATCGGCTCGGCGCCCAGGGCGCGCAGCAGGACGTTCTGCAGCTTGCTGCGCTCCGCTTCCTTCTGGGTCATGATGCCGCGGCGGACCTGCTCGGCGACGAAGGAATGATCCTGGGTGAGCAGCTCGAGTTCGCCCGCTCGCAGCCGGTACGCGCGGCTATCTCCCACATGCGCGAGGCTCATCCGCTCACCGACGAACTGCACCGCGACCACCGTCGCTCCCATTCCGTTCCATTCGGAATTTTGATCCGCTGCTTTGCGAACTTCGTCGTTCGCGTGCCGAATCGCGCTGGCGAGGCGATTCGCCGCGCCGGAGACGCCGGCGATCCGCACTCCCACGAGCGGCATCGACGAATCGGACTCCGCCTCGCGGCAATGCGCGACGATGCTTTCGGTGGCCACGCGACTGGCCACTTCGCCGGACGCCTGGCCTCCCATTCCATCCGAGAGGACGAAGAGATTCAGCTCCGGCGCGAGCCGAAAGCTGTCTTCGTTGTTCTCGCGGATACGTCCCGTGTCGGTGCGCGCTCCAAAGTCCATTTCCCGATTCGTCTCCCGCCTGCTAGAGCCGTGCCTATTTTGGCGGCGTGTTAGGAGCTGGTTTCCCGCCGGGCAACTTGAATTCGTGCACGTTCAAATATCCCTGAGCTTCGAGCCACTGCGTCACGTCCGATACTCGCTTCGGCGTGAAGGGGCCGGTGACCACGATCCAGAACGGCCCCGTGAGGCCCGTCCGTTGGATCGCCGCGACCGGCAGGCCGAAGCCCTTAATCTTCTTTACCACTTTGTCCGCTTTGTCTTCCTCTTGATAGCGACCAACCCACAAATACGTGGTCTCTTGAGAGTCGGTGGCATTCGCTTCGCCAAAGGCTTTGTCGGCGCGCTGCTGCACAGACGCCGGAGGTGCGGTCCCTTCGAGTTCCTGTTGCCGAGCCGATTTCTTTTTCCCGGGAAGCTCAACCGCTGGGAAACCGCCGGTGCTCACTGGTTTCGCGGGCTCGGCAGCTTCCGTGGTTGGAGGCGGCGCTTGCGGAACAACCGCTTCCGGCTTCTTTTCCGCCGGTTTCTTCTCTGCAGGTTTGGCTACCTTGGTCTCGACGGGAGCCGGCGTTTCTGGCCCGGGAATCGTGAGGGCGAAATCCGGCGGCTTCGGTGTGGGCAGGGAAGGCGGCGCAGGGATTTGCTCCGCGGCTTTCGCGTTCTTCGCCCATTGCGCTCCGGCGAGCCCCGCGAAAACGAGCACGCCACCGAACAGGACCCAGATGACTGGCGAAACGTGCGATGACTTCTCCTGCACCGCGGGCGGCGAGGGTAAACGAACCAGCGTCGGCGTGCCTAAAGGCGAAGTCGCAAACGGCGCCAGGCCCGAGGACGTTCCCGTCAAGCCGGGCCCGCCGAGCACTTTCTCGAGATCTGCGACGGATTGGAATCTTTTCGCCGGTTCCTTCTCGAGGCACTTCAAAATCGCGCGTTCGATCGCCACCGGAATCGTCGGCTCCACTTCGTGCGGCGGAGGAGGCGTCTCGCGCAACTGTTTCAGCGCCACGGCGACGGGCGTGTCAGCCGTAAACGCCGGCGTGCCCGTGAACATTTCGTAGAGCATCAGGCCGAGCGAGTAGATATCCGTCCGGTAGTCGATGGCTTTGCCGCCCACCTGTTCGGGCGCCATGTAGGCTGGCGTTCCCACCATCGAGCCCGTGAGGCGAGTGCCGGCTTCCATCGACCGCGCGATCCCGAAATCCATGATCTTCACGTTGCCATTCGCGTCGATCATCACGTTTTCGGGCTTCAAATCGCGATGAACGATGCCCTGCGCGTGCGCTTCCTTCAGCCCGGAGCAAATTTGCAAAGCCACGCCAATCGCTTTGCGCACCGGCAGGCCGCCGAAGCGGTTCATGACGGAGCGCAGGCTCTCTCCCTCGACGAACTCCATCGAAGTGTAGGCAAGGCCGCCGATGCGGTTGAAATCGTGGACGCGGCAAACGTTCTTGTGGGTGATTTTTCGCGCGAAGAGCAGCTCGTTCTTGAACCGCTCCATCATGGCCTGGTCTGAAGCGATCTCCGGCTTCAAGAGCTTCAGGGCGACCGTTTCGCCCGTCTCCCTGTCGCGGGCCTTGTACACATTGCCCATGCTGCCGTGGCCCGCCTCCGCGAGAATGTCGTAGCGCTGGCTGAGGGCGGCGAGGCTCATGGAGCTCAAATTGAGACTCGTGGCGGTCAAAGGCGCAGTTTCGTTGACAAGCGCCACGGCATCGGGAACCTCGCTCAAAAGAAGCGTCTCCTGATGCTCGCGCCGAGCGCCGGTCTCCCCGCGAGGCGGTGGCGTCGGATTCGGATTTGAGGGGTCGGGCATACTTCGCTCTATTTAACGATAGACGAAAACCCGCGGAACAAGTCCGAATCGGGAGGAGCGTGTAGAGAAAGAGTATCTGGTACTTCTTACGTGACACGCTTGATTCTTGCGCCGCAGTGGTAAACTGGCTTTCCCAGCTGCTTTGCTTCGTGGGAACTGGGTGCCCGCGAAGTGTCTTTTCCGAATAGGCGTCCTCGAACGTTAGTTCAAGTCCGGTGAGGCGGCGCAGCCTGTCGCGGGAGCCTCGGCTTGCGCGGTGTCCACTGGTGGGTCGTGAGTAGCGTTGAACGACTGGAGAGCTGATGGCAGACGTAAAGTTTTCGGCGACCGGCCCGGCAGGGGACAGCGCGGCGGAGCGCCGGCGCACACACCGCATTCAAATCACGATGCCCGTGATCGTTCGCGGAAAAAGCGGAAGTCATGCGTTCGAAGAGAAGACCCAAACGGTATCCGTAAACGCCAACGGATGCATGGTGCGGCTGGAAGCGCGAATCACGCGGGGCCACCACGTTTCCATCGTGAACCCGAAGACGGTGGAAGAGCTTCCGTGCACCGTCACCTTCGTGGGCCAAACGGACGCCGGGAAAACCGAGATCGGGCTCGAGTTCAACGAGCCGTCGCCGCTTTTTTGGCGCATCGCATTTCCCCCGGAAGACTGGGACCCCTCGGAGCGCAAGCGGGCCGGAACGCATCACGCACACAAGGCACCGAAGGAACCCAAGCGCCACCACTGACCGTGGCGGGTACCTCCAGATATTTCCACAGAAGCATATTCGTGCCCCTCGTTCCATTTGCCACCGGCCGCGCATTGTGATAATTGTTACAACCATGTAAACGCTTGCTCCAACCAGGAGGGAAAGAATGCCGCTTTCGACGGACGCTATACGGCAGACCCTATTGGCCCACGATCCAGAATTTCGACGCCTCGCAGAAGAGCACTCCCGCTGTGAAAGCCAGCTAGAGCAAATCGTCAAACAGTCCTACCTGAATTCGGAGGACCTGATTCGTGAAACGACCCTCAAGAAAATGAAATTGCGCCTGAAGGACGAAATGGAGTTTATCGTGGCGCGCCATCAGCACGAGGTGGTGCACCAGCCCCAAGTAGCGCGCTCGTAAGGTCCGAGCGCACGCCTGCTTCTGTCGTAGAATAGGAGTGTACCTGTCGAGGCGCGTGTCAGAGCGGGTCGCCCCGGCCGCGCAGCGAGACTGGTTTTCCCGGGTGTCACCTCCGCGCGTTGAATTCAGCGAATCAACACAATTGAATGGTCAAAGAAGCGTACAAATTTGGGCTGCCGCCGATTTTCGCGGGGCTATTGTGCTTGATTCCAGGCTGGAAATGGGCCGCCGGAGTCCTGGTTTTTCTGGGCTTATTCGTTTTCTATTTCTTTCGCGACCCCGAACGGCGAATTCCGACAGAGCCCGGCGCGGTAGTCTCGCCGGCCGACGGCCGCGTAGTGGAAATCGTCGACGAACCGCTGGACGGGAATCCGGGGAAGCGCGTCAGCATTTTCCTGTCGATATGGGACGTCCACATTCAGCGAGCGCCGGTGGCGGGGCGTATTGCGAGCGTCGTCTATCGTCCGGGGCGGTTCTACGCTGCGTTTCGCAAGTCTGCCTCCACCGAGAACGAAATGAACGTGATCTATATGAACGCACCCGAGGGCACGCTCGTGTTCAAGCAGATCGCCGGAGCCATTGCGCGCCGCGTGCTATGCTGGAAACGTGAGGGAGAGGAAGTGACTCTGGGCGAGCGCGTGGGTATGATACGCTTCGGTTCTCGAGTAGACATCTGGCTTCAGCCGGAAGTCGTGGTGATGGTCCGGCGCGGCCAGCAAGTCAAGGGCGGCGAGAGTATCCTGGCAAAATGGAATTCAACGAAATAGATCCGGTCGGGCGCGAAGAAGAATCTCGTCCGAAGCGGCCGTTCGGAAATCACCGCCTTCGCCGCGGCATATACATCCTTCCGAGCATTTTCACGGTGGCGAATCTTCTTTGCGGGTACTACGCGATTCTGGCGACGCTCGAGGGTTCGACGACTGACCTCGACAATGCGGCCGCCGCCATCGGCATCGCGATCCTGTTCGATTCGCTCGACGGCCGCGTGGCCCGGGCGATGGGCACGAACAGCGAATTCGGCAAACAGTTTGACTCGCTGGCCGATGTAGTCAGCTTTGGCATGGCTCCGGCCTTGCTGGCATATGCGTGGGGCGTTCATGCGATGGCGGCCGCGGGTTCTCCGCCCGAACTCCACCTGATTCAACTGGGGTGGCTCATCGGCTTCTTTTTCCTCGGTTGCTGCGCGTGGCGGCTTGCGCGCTTCAATATTCACGGCATGGCGCCGGGCGGCGGCCGGTACTTCGTGGGTATGCCCACGCCCGCCGCGGCGGGAATGATTGCTGCTACGGTGCATGCGTTCCGCAGCCCGATTTCAGACGTGAAAGTTTCGATTCTTTGGCTCTTGCTGGTTCTCGCGCTGGGCGTGCTGATGTCGAGCACAATCCGTTACTACAGCTTCAAAGACGTTCAGTGGGCGCGCCGCCAGCCGTCGCTCGCGGTGGTTTTGATCGTTTTGCTGATTGGATCGGTGGTGCTCTTCTCGCAGATCGTGTTGATGCTCATTTCGAGCATCTACGTTATCCACGGCGTCGTGCTTCAACTGGTGCGCTACATGCGTCACCGTACCGCTTCTCGGCCGGCTTAGGTCATGCCGGGGTCCCGAAGTCTCTCTCGCATCGCCATTGTCGGCGCGTCCTCCCTTCGTGGCAAAGAACTCAAACAAGTTCTCGAGGATCGCAATTTTCCTGCGACGGATGTCGTGCTGTTCGACGAAAGCATCATGGCCGGAACGCTCACCGAGGCGGCCGGCGAGCCCACTTTCATCCGGGCGCTTGAGGCGGACAGTTTCGAAGGCACCCAGTTCGCCTTTTTCGCAGGCAGCTCCGTGGATGCCGAACAGAATTGGCCGGCGGCCCAGCGCGCTGGCGCCACCGTGATCGATATGACGGGCGCCGTCGCGACGTCGGGTCAGGCGACAACCTGGATCCCGTCGCTCGCAACCTTGGTTCCGCCGCGCCCGGGCGCGCACGAACGGCGGCGCAGAAAAGCCCCGCAACATCAACGTTCTGTCTCCTCTCCCGTGACAACACTTGACACCAGGACGGGGACGATTAGATGAGCGTCATCCCGCTCGTC
>Ga0209274_10001580_pt1 | contig 11577 bp, 11 predicted proteins | sample HubBroMetageREF1_FD_188343 | JGI IMG/M metagenome (GOLD analysis project Ga0209274, IMG submission 188343) | Reference soil microbial communities from the Hubbard Brook experimental Forest, New Hampshire, USA - Hubbard Brook CCASE Soil... | ecosystem: Environmental > Terrestrial > Soil >...
GCAATTTCCCGTGGGCGACCTCGTGAAACTTTCTCCGAGAGCCGGATGCCTGAAACAGGCCCGTCCGGTTCGATGAGCGGGATGTGGAAACGGAAGCATGGTGTGGCTATTGAGGCACCGGCAGACGAAAGGGCCGGCAGGTGCACCGGATTTCCCCCGGGAACGGGTCCCCTTTTGACGCACTTAGCGTGCATGCGAATCTGAAAGAGCCTTTTCAAAAAATGTGTCGGTACTCTGCAAGACAAGCAGGAAGAATCGCGCCAAATTGACTTGTCCGGCAACACAACTTATCGGGCACTGACTTCTGGCCCGAGGAAAGCACGGCCCACGTCACCAATTCGAGTTGCATAGCTTCCTCGCCGGGCCTATAACTATGCGCCGAACGGATGAACAGGAGCGAAAGCCATGGATTCAAAGTCAAGAGCCGTCGAGCCTCAGATTCAGAAAAATTCCTCGGTTTCCGTTGGTGAGGTTATAGAACAGAAGCGGTTGAAAAGTGTGCGTCACGAGGGCGTGCCTTGGAAGAAGTGGGGCCCGTATCTCACTGAGCGCCAGTGGGGCACGGTCCGCGAGGACTACAGCGAAGACGGTGACGCCTGGAATTTTTTCACCCATGATCATGCTCGCTCGCGCGCCTACCGCTGGGGCGAGGACGGCATCGGCGGCATTTCCGATGACAAACAGCATCTCTGCTTCGCGCTGGCTTTGTGGAACGGCAAGGATCCGATTCTCAAGGAACGGCTCTTTGGCTTGACTAACAGCGAGGGCAACCACGGCGAGGATGTGAAGGAGTACTACTTCTACCTCGACAGCACGCCGACGCACTCCTACATGAAGTTCCTCTACAAGTACCCGCATGCGGCCTATCCCTATTCAGATCTGGTGGAGACGAACCGCCGTCGTTCGAGGAACGAAACGGAGTACGAACTCTTGGATACCGGCGTCTTCAACGAAGACCGCTACTTCGACGTTTTTGTGGAGTACGCCAAGGACGGTCCGGAAGATATCCTGGTGCGGATAACTGCAGCCAACCGGGGACCAGACGCATGCGAACTACATTTGTTGCCGACACTATGGTTCCGGAACGACTGGTCATCGTGGATTGCCGAATCTAACCGGGCCACCCGGAAACCGAACCTCAAGCAGATCGAGGCACCAGCGGGCACGAGCGCGGTCGCGGTGGCTCATCCGCTGCTGGGTACCTACATCCTTCACTGCGAAGGCGAAGTGCCGTTGCTCTTCACCGAGAACGAAACAAACCACGAACGGCTTTTCCCTGGGCAAAAAAACGAGAGCCCCTTCGCTAAGGACGGCATCAACAACTGCGTGGTGCAAGGCGATCAGGGTGCAGTGAACCCTGAAAAGCAGGGCACAAAGGTAGCCGCGCACTATCGACTGGTGATGGCTCCCGGCCAATCGTCAACCGTGCGGTTGCGTCTGACGGGCCAAGCCGAGTCGGAAAAGATCGGAAAAAGCAGAACCAACGCCTCGGGCTTCGGCACGGAGTTTGACAAGATCCTGACCGTCAAGCTCCAAGAGGCGGACGACTTCTACCGCTCGGTGACCCCACCTTCGCTCTCCCCGGATGCAGCCAACGTAATGCGCCAGGCCCTCGCTGGCATGCTTTGGAGCAAGCAGTTCTACTTCTTTGACGGCGATAACTGGCTGGACGAACACCACTCGAACCCGCTCCACACCGGATATCGGAATTCTCGGAATTCAGACTGGTACCACATGCTAAACCAGGACATCATCTCCATGCCCGACAAGTGGGAATACCCCTGGTACGCGGCCTGGGACTTGGCGTTTCACACGCTCCCACTCTCAATCGTGGACCCGGACTTCGCCAAGGAGCAGATGGAGCTGATGCTGCGCTCTACCTACATGCACCCCAACGGCCAGATACCCGCCTACGAGTGGAACTTCAGCGACGTGAACCCCCCGGTCCACGCCTTTGCCACCCTCTTTTTGCACCGCACCGAGCAGGCCCTGCACGGCGCTACGGACGTGGATTTCCTGAAGCAAACGTTCAACAAGCTGCTGCTGAACTTCACCTGGTGGGTGAACCGTAAGGATCGCTTCGGCAAGAACGTGTTCGAGGGTGGCTTTCTCGGCCTCGACAATATTGGCGTGTTCGATCGCAGCGCACCGCTTCCCACCGGCGGCCACTTAGAGCAGGCGGACGGCACGGCTTGGATGGCGCTGTTTAGCCTGAACATGATGGAACTCGCGCGCGACATCACCGCTCATGACCCCACCTACGAGCCCATGATCGCCAAGTTTGCCGAACACTTCTATTACATCGCCTCGGCCATGAACCGGCCCGGTCATGCCAGCATGTGGGACGAGGAAGATGGCTTCTACTATGACTTACTGCGCTTCCCCGACGGTAGCTCTCAGAGGCTCAAGGTGCGTTCGATGGTGGGACTTTTACCTCTGTGCGCCACGACGGTCAACGAGAAGTGGACGCGGGAACTCATTCCGCGAACGATGGCTGCGTTTCACGAACGCCTGCGCCGTATGCCAGAACTACAGGCGACGATTCACCCCACGGGGCCGGGGCATTTTGGGTTAGCTGAGCGCGGGATCGCCGCCCTGCTCAATCCGGAACGGCTCCGCCGGATCCTAACCAAGATGCTCGACGAAAGCGAGTTCCTGGGACCCTACGGCATCCGCTCGCTCTCCAAGTTCCACGAGCAGCATCCGTTCGTCTTGAATGTCAATGGCCACGAGTACCGGGTGGACTACCTCCCGGCCGAGTCCAACAGCGGCATGTTCGGAGGCAACTCTAACTGGCGGGGACCGGTCTGGGCGCCGGTGAACACACTCATCATCCGGGCACTCCTAAACTTTTATTTGTACTATGGCGACAACTTTAAAATCGAATGCCCCACGGGATCTGGCAGGCTAATGAACCTTTTCGACGTGAGCAAGGAGATCGCAGATCGGCTTGGCCGGATATTTACTCGGGACGAGCATGGCCGGCGACCCGTCTATGGCGGCACCGAGAAATTTCAGAGCGATCCCCACTGGCGCGATCACATTCTCTTCTATGAGTACTTCCATGGCGACAATGGTGCCGGGCTGGGCGCCAGCCACCAGACCGGCTGGACAGGACTTGTCGCCAAGGTCATCGAGCTCTACGGCTTCCTAGATCCCGAGCGGGGACTACGGGTGGGCAGGGAGGCCGCATTCACTAAGGCAGCCCACACCGTTGGGTAGAGAGGCTCAGAGCACCGTTGACTATTTCTTGAGCGCTAACGAGAGTCCGCTGACTCGCCTAGCTATGATTGAAACATTCACTTCGACGCGGTTGGCGATCTTGATGAAGGGAATGCCGCCATTCGTCCCTTGCGGTCGAACGCCATTGTCCCGTTCATAGGTCTATCCCATCAAGCAGACAGCTAACCGGCATTCGACTGCGGAACGAGTGTCGGTCTTCAGCTAGTTTGAAAACTGGCGGACACATGTTAGCCTGATCGCCAGAAGGATTAACCCGCCTCCCAGCAGTGTCGAGGGGCCACCGTCCCGCCCTGTACATTTTTCACCGGTTAGGCGTAAGTTCTTACGATCACGACTGAAGCGAGAGACGCGCCGGTTAGCCCGTGCTTCGAGTTTGCTCATCGCAAAAGGGAGTTGGTGACATTCCATGCCGAACAGGCCCAAGCGGTTCTGGATCCTCATAATCCTGCTGATACTGGCGGTCTATGCTGCTGTAGTGCTACGCGGATTAACCGAGAGCACGCGGCGCTCGCTGCTGCTGCGAGACGAGACCGAGGCAGTGGACCGCGTGTATATTTCTATCGTGACTACAAACGCTAACCCGGCAACTCACGAACTAACTGCGCAGGTTAGCTTCCGTCTCGCTGGAAAAATAGCCAAAGACGAGGTTACTCCGGCGGTTGATCTGCACCTGCTCATCAACAATTTCCGTGGAGAGCAGGAGTTCGATTTCCCGAAGGATAAGCGAATGAACCGGATCGAGGTAGTGTTTCCTCTTAACGGTGATTTGAATAAATACCCGTTGGATAGATATGACACGACTGTGCGGCTTCTGATGACCATGCCTGCGCGAAATGTGCGGCCGGAAACGCCGAGTATACCTGCAAGTATTACCCAGCATACGCACCCAACGGATGAACTGGCGGTCAGCCCAACTGCGCTGCTTCAGAATGCGCCGGTCGCGCTTTCGATCTCATTAACGGCTTCCGTACCGGGCATCCGATTCAAAGGGAACGTATCGCGGGGCAGCAGCCAAGAACCCACAGGGATCGAACTGCATCTCACTCGAGCCAATAACGTGATTGCGGTCTCGCTGATCGTGGTGTTAATGATGACAGCCCTGTCGATGAGCCTGCTGGCGATGGCCATAAGGGCAATTACGACAGTGGAGAGGACGGACCTACTGCCTCTCTCCGTTTCGATTTCTCTGATTTTCGGATTGCCGGCACTTCGCAATATTCAGCCGGGCGTTCCGCCAGTGGGAGCGCTCGTTGACTACGTTACTTTCATTTGGGCTGAGTTGATCGTCGCGGCGTCGGCTGTCATCATCGTGTGGACCTGGCTGTTGCGGACGAGGCCTAAATCGTAGTCCCTGCCCGAACAGGGTCCTCTTCTACAATCGAGTAATGGGCTAGTGCCTAATAGACGCAGCATTAATCGGAAAAGTGAAGTTCTACTTCAAATGATTTCATAACTATGCTGGCTCCCTCGACCCGAGTAGACTGACCGGCCCGATGTGTTAGTCCAGGAGAAGTGAGAGTTTTTATATCACAGCCATAGGCTGTGAAGTTGGATTGACTCCCCAGGGGCTACAGGCCGCCGGCGCCGGCGGCCTGTAGCCCAGCGCCGAGTGCGGACGCAGGGTGTTGTAGGCCACCCGCCATTTCTCGATCACCACCGGGGCCTCCCTCAGCGAATAGAAAATCTCTCCGTTCAGGCATTCGTCTGGTAGCTTTCCGTTGAAGCTTGCGCAGTAGCCGTTCTCCCAAGGACTTCCCGGTTCGATCTACAGCGTCCCGGTGCCTACTTTGGCCAGCCCTTCCCTCAGCTCTTTTGCTACGAACTCCGGACCATGGTCCGAGCGAATGTTTTCCGGTATTCCCCCGAACAGCATCACGTCCCCAAGTGCTTCGATCCCTTCCTACCTCCCAAGCCTTCTGGCCACGCGGATTGCCAGACACTCCCGGGTGTATTCCTCGCTCCGCGTCAACATCCGCAACTCCCTGCCGTCGTGCGTCATCGCGCTCCCGAAGTCCTAACTCCACACCTGGTTCGCCCGCGCTGGTCGCAGCCGCACGCACGACCCCTCGTTCAGCCACAATCTTCGACGCGGCCGCTGTTTCTGCGCTACTTTCAGCCCCTCACGACGCCCGATGCGCTGCACCCGATCCTTGCCTACCTGCCAGCCAGCCCTTTGCAACAGCGCCGTAATTCCTCGCTAACCGTAGCGCCGGTATTCACTGGCCCGTGCTACGATCGCTGCCCTCAGCGCCTCTTCGTCGATCCGCGGGATCGCGGCATAGCCTTGTGTCCTTCGCCACTGCCCCAGCAGCCGGCAGGCCTGACGCTCGCTCACTTCGTATTCTGCGCGCCCAGGCTCCAGCGCACAACGCCGCCGCTCAGGGCTCAGAAGTTTCCCGAGGCCACGTCCTTCAGGATCTGCTTCTCCCAAGACAGCTCCGCGACTAAACGCTTCAGCTTCGCGTTCTCTCGCTCTAACTCCTTCAGCCGTTTGGCTTGATCTAGCTTCCGGCCGCCGAATTCTTTTCTCCAGCGGTAGTACGTCTGCACCGTGATCTCTGCTTCCTTGCAGGCTTGTGGTGTGCTTTTCCCATTCGCTATTTCCCCTGCAATCTGCCGCAGCAGCGCCACGATTTGCTCCGGCTTGTGTTTCTTCAGCGGCATGTCCAGCTCTCCTTTCCAGTGATTTTCTCTCACTCCCGCTGGACTAAATCAAGCCGGTCAGGTCACACGCACGCTGACTCCTCTCTCCTTTAGCTCCTTGTAGAACCGCTCGGCTTCGCCATCGCTGTGATTTAATTGCCGATCTCCGCACTCAGCAGTTTTCTGATCCAGAAAAGAGATTGGCTGAAAGCTCGGGTGATAATTTACGCCTATAATCAACATGCCTGGCTCCTTTCTCCCGAGCCTTGGTCGTCATGCAACCACAGTCTACTCGGGTCGAGGGAGCCAGCATTGTTATGAAATCATTTGAAGGGAGAACTTAACTTCTGGGGTAAGCGCGTCAACCAGGCAAGACCCCTCTACTCTTGACAATATCTATTGACACGTATAGATATAGAATGATATAGATATCGACATGACCAAGATCGATCCTAAGAAGTTCATTCCACTCAAGATCCACTGGTTTCACATCATGCTGTCACTTGCGGGCGAAGAGCAGCACGGTTACGGAATCATGCAAGACGTCCTGAATCGCACGACCGGGAAAGTGCGGTTGTGGCCGGCGACGTTGTATGGATCAATCAAGCGGCTCATCGAGGCGGACCTGATCGAGGAATCCGACGAGCGCCCTGCCCCGGAATTAGACGACGCGCGACGCCGCTATTACCGGCTGACGGCTCTGGGCAAACGCGTGCTGGACGCGGAATGCGAGCGTTTGCAGGAATTGGTTCGCAACATTCGAGTGAATCGAGGCATGGTGACGGAATGAGTTTCGCATGGCGTATCTACCGGCGGCTGGCGCGGGCGTTTCCGCACGAATTCAAATTGGCATACGGCGCGGAGGTGACGCAACTCGGGCAGGACGTCGTGGAAGAGATTGCCAAGAGAGAAGGAATGGTAGGACTGATCCGGCTAATCGCGGACATTGCGATTCGCGTTCCGCTCGAATACCTGAGCGAAATGCGTGGAGATATGAGGTACGGGTTTCGAGCGCTGATTAAGTCGCCAGGGTTTGCGATGGTGGGCATTATTTCGATGGCGCTTGGAATCGGGCTGACTACAAATGTGTACAGTTCGAAATGGAGGTTGCTATTTCGTGATCTGCCGGCAGCGGCGAACGCCAAACACTTGGTGATGGTTCAAGAGTCGACGGATGGTGATCTCGCCCGTGAGTCGTATTACTACATTGAGCACTATCGAGAGCAAAAGAGCCTGTTCGCCGGGGTCGCTGCATTCCAGAGCGGTGTCCCGTTCAATACCACCTTCCAAGGCGATCTGAATGCGAAACCTGAACGCGTGTTCGGGCAACTTGTATCAGCCGATTATTTTTCCGTGCTCGGCGTCCAACCCCAACGTGGGCGAGTGCTCAGTACCGAACTTGACAAGCCCGGCGACGCGCCCGTTGTGGTGATTAGCGACCGTTTCTGGCGCAATCGCCTCAACTCCGCTCCCAACGCCCTGGGGCAAACACTTCGGCTGAATGGACAACTTGCCACTATCGTGGGAATTACGCCGAAAGATTTCAATGGCGCCGTGGGCATCAATCCCGTTGAGCTGTTTGTCCCGATTACCGCAGCCGCGCTCGCTCCGGAGCTCGCGAACGACGTTTTGCACCAACGCAATGCCAAAGAGTTCCTGGCAATCATGTGCCTGGCACCCGGGGTCACGATTGAATCCGCCGAAGCGGGTCTCGACGCGATCACACGTAATCTCGACGAGCAGGATCCTTCCTCGCTGGTGCGCACGGACAAAGGCCGACGCGTAACGTTACTTCCAGCGGGCACCAACATACCGATGCCCCGGAAATTGAAGCCGGTGTTGGTTGGTTTTTTCATAGCGCTGATGGGACTGGTGATTGCGCTTGCGTGCATGAATCTGGCGAACATGCTGATCGCGCGCGGCGCGAATCGCCGAAAAGAGTTGGCTATTCGGCTGGCGATCGGAGCGAGTCGTTTTCGTTTGATACGGCAGTTGATGTCGGAAGGTATTTTGCTTTCGCTGCTGGGCGGCGTGGCGGGATTTGCGTTAGCGTATGGCCTCTCGATGTTGAACTCTCACTTCACTCCCCCGATGACGGTGCCGCTCGAATCCGATTTCAGCCTGGACTGGCGCGCGAGCGTTTTTGCGTTCGGGCTAGCTCTGGTGTGCGGCATCGGATTCAGCCTCGCGCCTGCAGTGCTAGCGACGAAAGCGGATCTGACTCCGGCACTGAAACAAGGTTCGGCGCTGCGTTTGCCGGGCTACCGCCGTTTTGGCCTTCGCAACCTATTGATGGTGGCGCAGGTTGCTGCGTCGCTCATGCTCCTGCTGATAACGGGGTTTCTGGTGATAGGCATCAGCAAGACGAGCAGCATTCAAACCACATTCGATGCGGGCACGATGTATCTCTTGTCCATCGATCCGGTGCGCGACGGCTACGCTCCCGAAAAATCGCAAGCTCTGTTCGAGAAACTTACCGAACGCCTGAAGGCTTCCGGCCCGGTGCGCAGCATAGCATTGGCTGCGGACGAGCCCTTCTCGGCCAAAGATGATGATGAAGGCAGCCCGCTCATTGTGGAAGACCCGGGGAAAACGTCGCCGCTGCAACAGTACGTGATCGAAGAAACCGTGGGCGCAGGCTATTTTGCCACGCTCAGCGAGCCGATGCTGGCCGGGCGAGAATTCGAGGAACGTGATCAACGGAGCCAGTCGGACGGGTCCAAGGATTTTTCTTTGCCCGCAGTGCTGAACGAATCCGCGGAACACAGACTTTTCGGAAATGAGAATGCGATCGGAAAGCGCGTCAGAGACGAGAAGCAGTCCTATGAAGTAGTGGGCGTGGTTCGCGACCTGAAGACTGGAATCGGGATCAGCCAATCGGTAGTTTATTTGCCCCTGACGCCACGCGATTTTGCGCGACCGCCCGCCGGCGGGATCACTATTATGGTGCGGTCGGACGCGGGACCCGACGCGCTGAGCGGCATTCGGAACGAGATTGCATTCACCGACCCCAATCTGAATATCTTCAACGTGCAAACGCTGAGCGAATATCTGGAGCGCAGCCGGGCTTCCACGCAGTTCTCGGTTCAAACATACGGCGGGATTGGAGTGTTCGGGCTGGTGTTGGCTGCAATCGGACTGGCGGGGATCACGGCTTATTCGGTGGCGCAAAGGCGCAAGGAGATTGCAATTCGCATGGCATTGGGTGCAAGCAGGTCGCAAGTGCTGCGGCTGGTGCTACGCGAAGGCACGGCGCTGGTGGCCGTGGGAACGGTTCTGGGATTTTTGGGCGCCATAGCGCTGGTGAAAATACTTTCGTCGCTGACGAGCATTTTTGTGGAAGGGTTTAGAATTGGCACGAACGATCCGCGCTTGCTCGTCGGCGCACCATTGCTGTTGGCAGCGGTGGCGATGCTGGCCTGTTACATACCGGCGCGCAGGTCGGCTCAGATCGATCCGCTCAAGGCGCTGCGCGAGGAGTAGAGCGCTTACCGGTCGTCTCCGGCGAGGCACTCATTGCACCAGCGGTCTTGTCCAGTGCCCGGCAATGCGCTGTGGAAGTGGCCTGCCTTGGCATCTCGACTCGAGCTGCCACGCGAGATATCTCCCGGATTTTATCGGTTACTCAGAGCTTATTGTTGAACCACGCGGCTAACTCCCGGTAAGTCGCGTTACCGGACATTTGGCTTTCCCACGAACTTGCAGAAACTCCGCATCGCGTCTACTTTGATGGTAGCGCCGGTTAGATCTCGAAGGCCACTGTGCTTCTGGTCGAGAATTCACATGGGCATTCTCACCGACGACATGAAGCGCCTCGTGCGCGAGCAGCGGCTGGGTTACATCGCGACTGTATGCCTCGACGGAACACCGAATCTTTCGCCTAAAGGAACAACTGCTGTCTGGGACGAAGATCATCTGGTGTTCGCCGATATCCGGTCACCCCAATCGGTTCAGAATATCGAACACAACCCCTCTGTCGAAATCAATGTCGTCGATCCGCTCGTTCGGAAAGGGTACCGATTCAAGGGGCGGGGGGTTGTCCATCGCTCGGATGAAGTCTTCCAGCGCGGGTGCCAGATGTACCGGGAGGCGGGACTCACAATCGAAATCCGAGCCGTGGTCTTGGTTCGTGTTGAACGTGCACTGCCGCTGATCTCTCCCGCCTACGATCGGGGTGAGACAGAAGAGCAGGTCAAAGTTCGATGGCGTGACTATTGGCGCAAGCTGTGGGGTAACTCCTGATTAAGTCGTGTTACCGGACATCTCTAACAACGCCAGCCCTGCCAAATCTTTTTTGGAACGGACTTCTCCGTCAACTCCGAAGAGCGTTTGATTTCGTCAATTTCTTTGGCCCAGTGTCGATAACCACGGCTCGCCTGTAATCTTGCGGTCGGTTTCAGTCCGACCCATACATCTCTTCGATCCTAAACCTCAGACCATGATTATTAATTCAAACTCCCTCTCGCGAAGGAGCGGGATGCCCATTCATGTGCACGGCGTTCTACTTCACGCCATGTCCGGCACCGAGCGGTCCCGCGTTCGAACCGAAATTCACTAACTGTACATGCTCCCAGCCGTTTCGCCACATCCAGTACAACCGCACCCCGAGTCTTCGGGCCATGGCCACCTTGGCAATATTCCGTTGCCGGCGCATCGCCAGGTGCATGTACCGTCGTCTCCAGTCCGCATCACAGCGCGCTGCCGCTTGGGCTGCTTCCACCAGTAAGAAACGCAATAGAGAGCTGCCTTGCCTGGTGATGTGACCCAGCCGTTGCTGGCCGGCACTGGAATCCTCCGCAGGAATCAGTCCGACAGAGCTGCCGATCTGCTTGCCGCATTTGAAACGCTCCGGATTCCCTATGATCAGCACAAAAGCCAGTGCGGTGAGTGGTCCTACGCCAGGGTGGGTCAGCAGCCGCTGCACTTCAGGCCGTTTCCTGGCTTCCTGCTCGACCACTCGGGTTAGCTCTTCGATCGGAGGATTCATCCGGTCCAGCAACTCGAGCAGATCTTTCCGGCGCCGCGAGGCCCCGGGGAGCTAACGAAAGTTTCTCCAGCTGCGCTCGTCCTTGCTCATTCCACAGCTTCTTCTTCCGTCGCTGTCCTTCGTTCATCGCCAGGGCTTGCAGCTGATTCACGATCGGTGTGCGCATTTGCACCAAGCGATGCCGGTGCCAAACCAGTTGCCGCAGATCACGATTCTCCGGACCAGGTACCCAGATCCTGGGAAAATTATCTTCGAGCAGAAGCTTCAACAGAAGTCTGGCATCGTTGCGATCAGTCTTCTGCTTGCGGACGCGTTTGGTCTCAATCTCCGCTGCATCCCCGATCCACAGCTCGATGCTCAGTTCTGCCGGTAGCCGCTCGAACCAGCGTGAATATCCGGTGGCCTCCATCCCCACGCGCACGCTCACTCCTCGTGCCGCCAATTCCCGGTAGAACCTCTCGGCTTCTCCCTCACTGTGGTTCAATCGCCGTTCGTCGCTTTCTCCCGTCTCGGTATCGACAAACGCGATGTACTGGTCGCTGGGGTGATCATCGACGCCTATAATGCTCATGTCCGGCTCCTTTCTCCCGAGCCCATGGTCTTCGACAAACCACAGTCTACTCAGGTCTAAGGAGCCGGCGTTGTTATGCAATCATGTCCTGTACTAGAACTTCGAATGTCCGGCCGATGCGGTAAACAGGACG
>Ga0209274_10001584_pt1 | contig 11565 bp, 8 predicted proteins | sample HubBroMetageREF1_FD_188343 | JGI IMG/M metagenome (GOLD analysis project Ga0209274, IMG submission 188343) | Reference soil microbial communities from the Hubbard Brook experimental Forest, New Hampshire, USA - Hubbard Brook CCASE Soil... | ecosystem: Environmental > Terrestrial > Soil >...
CGCTTTGCGACCGGGACGGCGCGCTCGAGACCTAGCTGGCTCAGGCGGGGCGCACCCTTCCAGAAAGACAGTCATCGCATTCATGAAACGCTCTTCAAGAGAATCGGATCTGTTTTTCCACCATCCACTAACCCAGTTGCCGGCAATGAGTGTGAGCATCCCTTCCATCATTTCCGCCAGATGCAACGGCTTATAATCGGCGCGAATTTCGCCGCGCTTTTGGCCTTCGGCGAACAGTCGTGCGTATTGCTCATAGAGTTGAATAGATCGGTCGCGCAGAACTCCCTTCACGTCGGTCATCATCCTCGATTGCTTTGCAACGAGAGCATGAAACTCGGGATCTGAGTCCCACGACGTCGCCCACTGGCGCATCACCGTGCGAATGCGGTCGGGCACACTGCAATCGTGACGTTCGAGTTCACGTTTCACAGAAGCGATCGAGTACTCCAACATCTCGACCGCAAAGGCCATTATCAAAGCATCCTTGGTGGGAAAGTAGTTGAAGAAAGTGACCTCGCTGATGCGCAAGCGTTCGACTATGTCGCGGACGCGAGTCTCCTCGTAACCTCGTTTTCGAAACAGCACGGCCGCCGCACTCAGAATCGCGCGGCGCTGCTCGGCTTTTTTTTCCTCGCGCAAGCCCATCGTCGGATCAATTACGCCTCGAGAGTCGCGAAGGGAACCTCGGACCGGGACGCGGCTGTTTCCGGACGGCCCAGTGATGCAGCGAACTCACGGCATTGACTTTAGTTAACCATATATATTTAGTCTACTTCACTATTATGCAAAAGTCGATTGAACGACGAGATGAAGTGTCAGTTGATCACGTCGCAGAGGTGTTTCCCACCGACGCTGGGCGATCGAATCCCGTATCGATGCGCGATCGCGTTGCGGCCGGCATCAAAACGGCACTTGCACACCCCTGGTTGCCGCTGGCGGTAGCGATCCTGGCGGCGGTCGGGATGCTGCCGGCGCTAACCGGTGGCTGGCAGATGGACGATTATTTTCAGCGCGCCACCATGCTCGGTTACGGCGATTCCAAACCGATTAATACCTTCATCCAATACATCGATCGCGCACACAACCTGAGCCAGATGGATTTCGGCACGATGCCGTGGTGGGGTTCGCCGGACCTGCATCAAGCGTTTCTGCGCTATTCGAGCACGCTCACCATGATGCTCGATTATCGGCTCTGGCCGGACAATCCCGTCCTGATGCATTTGCACAGTCTGCTGTGGTTATCAGCGGCAGTCCTGGCGGCCGCGTTTGTTTATCGTGAAGTGCTGGGCGCTGGCTGGGTAGCCGGGCTGGCGGCGCTGATGTACGCGCTGGACGGTGCGCATGCCGTGCCGGCGGCATACCTGGCAAACCGCAACGCCTTGATCGCCTGCTGCTTTGGATTCCTGAGCGTGCTGGCGTTCGTTCGATGGCGAAAGCACGGGCACGCGACGACTCGATGCGTCAGCGTGTTGATGCTGGCGCTGGCGCTTTCCGCCGGCGAGATGGGCCTGGCTACCGTGGCGTACCTGTTTTCCTATGCGCTGATCGTCGATCGCGACGGAATTCGAGCTAGGTTCATGCGGCTCCTGCCTCATGGCGGGGTGCTAGGGGCGTGGGTGTTGATCTACAAGCTTGGCAATTTCGGCTCGCACGGATCCGGCTTTTACGTGGACCCGCTTCGTGATCCGATCGGCTTCGCCGGTTCGTTTTGTCAGCGGGCCGCGTTCCTGCTGATGGGACAGTGGTCGCCGCTTCCCGCCGAGATGAGTATGGCCAACGCGCCCGGCACGGCGGCGTTCTTCCATATGAGCGTCTTCAGCTTCGTGGTCGCGGCGATCGTGGCGGTTCTTTTTATCCCGTTGGTCGTGCGCGATCGGGTGGCGCGATTCTGGGGCCTTGGCGCGCTGCTTTCGTTGATACCGATTGGCGCCGTTGGTCCGGAGAATCGACTGCTGGGTTTCGTCTGCCTGGGCTCGATGGCGCTTCTCGCTCAACTGACGCAGGCACTTTTCGCAGGCTCTTCCTTCGCGTCGACACCCAGTGTCTGGAAGGGATTTGGGTGGACCGCAACTCTGCTCCTCCTTTTAATTCATTTGATCGCGGCTCCGTTCCTCGGGATCGCCCGGATCGCTTACCAGGCGGAGACCAGCTCCAGGATGGAGCGTGCGATGGCAAGTGTTCCAAGTGATCCGCAAATCGCATCCCAGGACCTGGTGCTGATTAACCCACCCGACCACATCTACCTCGTCACAGCGATCTGGACTGTGAAGCGGTTGGAACATCTGCCGACGCCGCGGCATACGCGCGCGCTCTCGACCGGAGGCCGGCTAGAGGTCGCGCGCGTCGGGCCTCGGTCGCTGCGAGTACGCTTTCCCGATGGATTCTTTCCGACGGCATTCAGTCGCTTCCTGCGCAGTCCGAATGAGCGCTTTTCGGTGGGGCAGCAACGCGAACTGCCAGGTTTTTCGGTCGTGGTGGAATCTCTTGACGCGCAAGGCGACCCCGAGCAGGTGCTGTACGAGTTCCCGGTACCGCTCGAAGATCCTTCGTTGCGCTGGATGAGCTGGCAAGATGGCGTGTACGTTCCGTGGACTCCGCCGGCTATCGGTCGGACCCAGACGTTCTCCTCGGAGCGTGGGATCTTCTGAGCGAAGCGAGCTCAATGCACCGTCACGGTTTTCTTCGCGCGCGGGTCGTTGCCCTTCAGCAGCGGGAAGATCGGCAGCATGCAGAAGCAAATGATCGCGAGAATTTTGAGCGTGTCGAGATAGGCCTCGGTGCTCGCCTGCGTCTGCATCGTCAAGTACATGCGACCCAGGGCTTGATGGCTCGCATCGGCCGTGCTCATGCCCGCGTGGAACAAATTATTGGTGAGGCCCGAGAGCTGATCGCGCAGCGCTGGATTGTAGGTGCTGGTATGCATGCTGAAAGTATCCTGATGCATTTGCGCTCGTCGCTGGGTCAGAGTCGTCACCATCGAGATTCCGACACTCGCTCCCAGATTGCGGAACATGTTTATCATGCTCGAAATTTGATTGTTTTTCCCCGGCGGCACGTCGAGATAAGCCAGCGTGTTGATCGGAATGAACATGAAGGCGACGCCCACACGCTGATAGAGGTAGTCGAGCGTATAGGTGTTGAAACTGGCATCGAGGTCGAGCCGAGTCATGTGCCATAGCGCAAGGCCTGTGAGCAGGAACCCCGTCGCAGCGAGCCAGCGCGCTTGCATGTGCGACGACAAACGCCCGACCAGCGGCATCGTCACGATCATCACGAGACCTCCCGGCGACAACACCAGGCCCGCTAATTCGGCCGTATATCCCGCCAGCTCTTGCATAAACAGCGGCAGCAACGCGGTGGCCGCGTAAAGCGCCAGCCCCAGCACGAACATCATCATGCTGGCAGCGGCAAAGTTGAAGTTCTTTAACAGTCGCAGTTCTATCACCGGCGATTTCTGCCGGAGCTCCCAAACGATCAACGCCACGATCGAGGTGATCGAGATCGCCGAGAGCGTCGCGATGAAGTGAGAGGCAAACCAGTCATCCTCCTGACCCTTGTCGAGCACCACCTGAAGGCATCCGATGCCGAGCGCGATCAGACCTATTCCGATGTAGTCGATGTTAAGTCGGCGATGGCTGCGGCGCTGTTCCTCCATGCGCTCTTTGAGATATGGCGGATCCTGAACGAAGTGATTGGTTAGCAGCAGCGAGATAATTCCGATCGGGACGTTGATATAGAAGATCCAGCGCCAGCTGTAGTTGTCGGTTATCCAGCCGCCAAGTGTCGGTCCGATTGACGGCGCGAGCACCACCGCCATCCCATAGATGGCGAACGCCATGCCCAGGCGTTCAGGTGGGAAGGTATCGGCGAGGATGGCCTGCTCGCTGGGCTGCAGTCCGCCGCCCCCGGCTCCCTGCAGCACGCGAAACAGGATGAGCATGCCTAGCGAGGGAGCGATTCCGCAAAGAAATGAACAGACCGTGAAGGTTGCCACGCAGGACATGTAAAAGCGCTTGCGTCCCATAACGTCCGACAACCAGGCGCCAAGAGGCAGGATGATGCCGTTGGAGACCAGGTATGAGGTCAACACCCAGGTGGCCTGGTCGGCGGTCGCGGACAGGCTGCCGGCAATATGCGGCAGCGCGACGTTCGCGATGCTCGTGTCGAGCGCCTCCATGAAGGTCGCGATCGTAACGGTGAGCGCGATCGGCCATGGATTGATCGCGTACCTAGGGGCGGAAGCTGGTGCGGACGGACCTCCAGCGGGAGCCGCACTCATTTGAGCCACACGGTGGGCTCGACCGACATGCCGGGGACCAGACGATGATTGATGTTCTGGCCCGGTGCGAGATCGATGCGAACTGGAATCCGCTGCACCACCTTGACGTAGTTGCCGGTCGCGTTCTCAGGCGGGAGCAGGCTGAATCGCTCACCCGACGCTGATCCCAGACCATCCACATACCCTTTGAAAGTGCGGTCCAACGCATCGACGTGGATGTCGACCGGTTGCCCCGGCTGCATCCGGCGCAGCTGGTCTTCCTTGAAATTCGCGGTTACCCAGACGTCGTCGAGCGGCACCACCGCCAGCAACGATTCACCCGGTTGCACTCGCTGCCCCGGCTCGACGCTCTTCTTGCCGATCACCCCAGCCATAGGCGCGGCGATTTTGGTGTAGCTGTAATTGAGCAAGGCCTGATCGAGCTCGGCCTGAGCCTGCTTAACCGCAGCCTGGCGCGATGCGATATTCTTCAGCGCTGCGTTGGCGGCGGCGCGATCGGCATCGACTGTTGCTCGCGCCACCTTCGCGACACGCAGGCTTTCCTGATAGTCCTCGCGGCGGCCGGCGCCTTCGGCCGCAAGGATGTTCAGCCGAGGCACGTCGTAGTCAGCCTTTGCGCTGGTCGCATCATCCTCACTGACCTTGCTGAGTGTCGTCTCGTAGTCCGCCTTAGCCGATTCCACCTGCGCCTGGGCCTGACCCAGCCGAGCTCTCGCACCCTCGATAGCGACGATGTAATCCGCTGGATCGATTTCTGCTAAAAGCTGTCCTTTGCGGACCGGCTGAGTATCGACCACATAGACGCCTATGATGGTACCGTTGATCCGGGAGCTGACCGCGATGATATGTCCATCGACCTGCGCGTCGTCGGTGTCTTCATAAGAAGACAGGTAGCGCCATCCCGGTACTGCGGCCGCCGCAGCGACCAGAAGGAGCAAGACCAGAATGAAATTTCGTCCGCGACGAAATCGTGACGATGAGGATCGTTCTGATTCTGCAGATGCCAAGCGATCGGCGTCGTCGCGGTCCACGATGCCCGGCTGATGGTCGGAGTAGATGGAGGGTTGGGTATGATCACTGCCCGCTTCCATTTCTTACCTCCTGCAGAGGAGAGGTTCCCCCGGTAGAACCGCCGCGCGCGGACTCAAGGGGAGGCAAGGCCACACGCGCGACGGGTACCGGAGGAAGGTTGACTACTGCCTTAGCGGATTCGGTTTGCGGATCGGTTTGCCATCCGCCGCCGAGCGCCTTGTAGATAGCGATCAGGTCGTCGATTATTTGCTGGTCGCTCTGTGCCAGTGAGTCCTGGGCCGCGTAGAGCGATCGCTGCGCTTCAAGGACGTCGAGATAGGTGTCATAGCCCTCCTCGTAACGATCGAGCGCAAGCTGCTTCGAGCGCTTGTAATCACCTGCAGACGCCACCAGCGCCTGATGCCTGGTTCGCTCCTTGGCATAGGCGACGAGCGCGTCTTCAACTTCAGCGAGCGCGATCAGCACAGTCTTGCGATACGCGAGGAGCGCCTCTTCCTCCTGGGCGTTCCGCACCTCGATGTAAGCGCGAATCCGGCCGCCCTCGAAAATTGGCCACGTCATTGAGGGACCGACCTGCCACATCCTGCTCGTCCCAAAGAAGAAATCGCCGGCACTTATCGATTCGAGCCCGGCCGTGCCGACGATCGAGAACTTGGGATACAGATCAGCTGTGGCAACACCGACGCGAGCCGTGGCCGCCGCGATCTCTCGCTCAGCGGCGCGAATATCAGGGCGACGCCGGAGCAGATCGGAAGGCAGGGCGGCGGGGATCCGCACCGCGATCGCATCGGGATCCGCGATGCCCGGAATCGGCGCCATATCGGAGAGCTCGGCCTGGAGCGCGTCGGGCTCGCGACCGAGTAACACGTCGATGCGATGGATGGTTTGCGCGAGCTCGCTCTCGAGTTCGGGCACTTGCGCCTGCGTAGTTTCGAGCAACGACCGCGCCTGAACGACGTCGAGCTCCGGCGCAAAGCCCTGCTCGAATCGGGCTTGAGCGAGCCTCAATGAATCATTCTGATCATGCAAGTTTGCCTTGGCGATCTGGATGCGGCGTTCGAGTGCGCGCACCGCAACGTAATCGCGCGCAGCCTCAGCCAGCAGCGATACGCGCACGTCACGTGAGTCCTCGATCGATGCGGCCAGCTCGGCCTTCGAGGCCTCGACGCCGCGCCTGATACCGCCGAAGACGTCGAGCTCCCAGCTCGCGTCGAACCCGGCTTCATAGATGTTCTCATCTCTTGGAAGAAGCTGCGGAAAGAATCCGAAAGGAGTGTTGGCGCTATACCGCTGGCGAGTGTATGAGCCGGACGCATCGATGCTGGGAAAGAGTCCGGCGCGACTAATCACCAGGTAGCTGCGCTCTTCGCGAATTCGAGCCAGCGCGATCTTCTCATCCAGATTTGATGAGAGCGCCTCCGCGATGACCGCGTTGAGCAGGGGATCGTTGAATGCTTGCCACCAGGTCGCGAGATCGGTCTTGTCCGCCTGGTTCGCGGCCTGCTTTATCTGCTGATCGTTGCCGTCCCAATGCGCGGGCAGCTTCATTGCGGGCGGCTTGTAGTCGGGACCAACCATGCATCCCACGACCGTCACGATCAGCAACGCCGCCGCTATCGTGAGAAACAAATTTCCGACTGGACGTTGCTCAGTGATCGGCTTTGACGCCACTCTTCAGCCTCCTCGTAGCGTGATGCTGCTGGTGCGTGGAAATTCTGATCGGCCGAGCCCGCATCGCAAAAGGTAAGGCGATCGCGAAGTGCGTCTGACTGACCCGGATTTGGACTTGTCTCAGGGACTGCCGAGGTACGCCATCTGACCGTGCTGATTGATCGACACGCTCACGACCTCGATAGTGTGCCGATTTGGAGATCCTCGATCCGCGATGTAACGCTTGGGCATCACCGTTGGAACGAATTCAGTGATCTTACCGTCGAAGATATTGAAGAAGCTGGTAGCTCCATCCACAGTGAGCGCTCCAAAAAAAAGCGTGCCCTCGCTAAATACCGGATCACCCAGGCGGTCGAAGCGCGTGCCATCGTCTGTCGCGCGATCGGCATTAACTACCAACTCAGCAGTTCCGCGCTTTACGAGAAAGATTCCCATAGTCCCCGAGCATCGCCCCAGTACCGCCAGCGCTCCATGATCGCTCAGGCCCGGACTCGCGGGTGAGAGATAGTCGATGGGCCCGAGCCCGCAAGATGCCGACTGCGAGAGCTCTTTGCGAAGCGTGCCTTGCGCAAAGGTGAACAGGCCGGCACCGCGATCGGTTCGCGCCGTGAACGCGACTAAAGGACCATCCGCCGTGACAGTTGCAGATGGAAGTCCGAAGCTCCTGAAATGCTCACCACTCGGTAGCTGTTTATCCTGAAGCGCCAGAACAGTTATGCCGGCAGTTTCGGAAACCATGATTTCCGCCTGACCACCAGGTTCGAGATAGCCGAGGAACGCTACGCCTCCCTGGCTTTCAGGTCGGACGCTGCCGAAACTGATCACCCGGACCATGCGCCCGTCGGGCAACCGCTCCCCGGTTCGAACCAGCCGCGTCAGCTTTCCGTGCGCCAGCTTGAACAGGCCATCATCTCCCGAAAATTCATGAGCCACAAAAACGATCCCGCCGTCAGAGGTCTGTTGGGGCCGCGGGTCGGCCACCATGTCGAGAGCAGGACCTCCCTCGGAAGGAGTCGGCCACGCAACACGAAAAATCGAGCCCGAGTCGGGATCGGCAACGAAGATCGACCATCGAAGTCGGTGATTCCATTCTCTAGCCGCTCCGAAGACCACGGTGCCGTCCGATGCCATCGACGGCATGCCGAGATCCTCGAGCACGTCCCAGTCAGGACCCGCAATCCCGGTCTGCGCAATCTTGACTTCGCGTCCATCGCGATCGACTGCGTAAAGCGCGTCAGAGCCTTGCGAGATCGAGCCGTCCAGACCGAGCATGTACGCACGGGGGGAGCCGATGAAGAACGCGATCGCAAGCGCAACGCCTACATTGACGGCCATGCGAGGGGTGAACATGCGCTGGTTCATCCAATCATCACATGTGGCCGACTTCGGACATCTTCACCATCGCCTCGGTAGTGAAGAACGCTTTGTCGACCGCACCCATATTGATGTACCAGCATTCACGCTCGGGAGTTTCGAGCCCGGGCAGGTAGCACATCGTGACGCTGGCGCTTTGCACATCGGTGGACGAAACGCCTACAACGTATTCGCGCTTGAACGGATAGATAGCGATCTTCGCGTCAGGCACCGGCCGATCGCGATAGGCCAGCCAGGAGAGGTGGTTGCGGAACAGCTCACCCCGGCGATCGTAAGTGTCGACGTACGGCTCGAACCACATTTCTGAGTCCATGTAGATTACCGACTTGGATTCAAGCGCTTCGGCGTTGTTAAAGTCTCGTCGCGGCTCGGCGGTCACGATATACATGTGGCGCATCTGCCAACGCTCGGGGCAAGCACTGGCGCCGCCGTCGGTGGGGCATCGCTGTTCCGGTGAATGCTCTGCGTCGACGGTCGCGAGCATTTCCTTCTCGCCAAGGAATTTGTAGTTGTACTCTTCGGTCTTGGGATTGAACCCCGAATAGTGATCGGGATCAAAGGTCTGCGTGCCGGTCGCGCTCGAATTGATCGCCTCGTTCAGACGGCGCAGGCGCCGCGAGCCGGTCGTCCAGTCCCAGGTGTCATCGCCATGATTGGGATCGGCGTAGCGATACCGCAACAGGCTGGTGCCTCGAGCGTCCTCGGGCGCGAGCTCGGGTCCGAGCAGGAACAACCATAGCCGATTGGTATTCTTGAAATCGGGATCGACGGGAATCGGCTCGACTTCGGTTCGGCCGACCAGGTTGTAACCGGCGTAATGGCCAAGCTGCCCGTATGCCACTTCAAAAAACGGCTTCTTGTAGCCCGTGTATACCGTATCGCAATCGAAATAACGCAGATCGTAGTCGTCCGAGGTAATTGGACGGAACACGTTGTTCCACACGACTTTTGTGGCGGCGTCCGGATCGTTCGCATCGATCAGAGGGAACGGCTGTCCGGCGACATAGCCGACGACCGTGCGATGATCCTTCGAGAGGCGAACCTGCGATGAATACTTTTCGGTCGCGTCCTTGTACGGAGGCGGCCAGTCGATGCGCTCGGTCGGCACGATTGTCATCGTCATGCCGCGCTGCACCTTGTAATACACTCCCGGACTCACGAGGTCCTTCACCTTCGATTCATTCTCAGGCGTGATGAAGTCCCCGGCCTTAACCTGGGCGGCGACGGGCGTTGCCAGCATCAACGCCAGCGACGCGAATGCAACGAGAAATCCCACTTGCGGGCGGCGAACCAAAGTCAGACGATCCATGATTCTCTCCTCCTTAACAGGTGATGCCGAGCCTTTTGTAAAACGTGACCGCCAGGCCCGGTGGCTTGGGGGATTATTCGAGAGACGCAATCTGGCAACTCTGGCGGTCACGTCTAATGAGGAATATATAGGTAGATAACCCGGTACTAGAGGAAGCTTTTATCCTGGTATAAAAACTGCCACCTGAATCTCTGCACCGAACGGCCAGCCCAACTTATAGATAGCGATATGACCAAGGACGAAATCAGACGGCAGGAACTGAGCGATTTTCTCCGCAACCGGCGGGGCCGTATCGCCCCCGCCCATGTCGGCCTGCCCGCGACCAATCGGCGGCGAACGCCCGGCCTGCGACGCGAGGAAGTTGCGCAGTTGGCCGGGATGAGCGCGACCTGGTACACGTGGCTCGAGCAGAAACGCCCGATCGGAGTCTCAGCTGGTGTGCTGGATAGTCTTGCACGCGTGCTGCGGCTCGATCCCGCGGAGCGAATGCAGCTTTTTCAGCTCGCGCTTCGACAGCCCGTCCTGGATTCCCCCTCCAGAAGCGAAATGGTGAGTCCGCTGATCCGACGCTTGCTCGATCAAAACGATCAGATCCCGGCCTTTGTCCTTGGGCGTCGATGGGACGTGCTGGCGTGGAACCGTGCCGCGCTTGCCTTCTTTTTCGATTTCGAGCAGGTGCCCGCAAACGAACGAAATACGCTTTGGCTCGTCTTCACCAACTCAACGCTGCGCTCCTTACTCGTCGATTGGCGCTCGCGGGGCCAGGACACGCTCGCCAGATTCCGTGCCGACTATGGGCGTCATGCTGGCGATGCCCATTTTCTGCAGCTGGTCGAGCGGCTCAAGTCGGTGAGCCCGGAGTTCGCCGAATGGTGGCCGCGTCATGACATCCTGCCGATGACTGAGGGCCGCAACGCCTACGATCATCCGCAGGTCGGACGAATGGTCGTCGAGCACACCATGTTCTCGGTGAGTGACAATCCGGAGCTCAGGCTCGTTGTGTTCCTGGCGGCGGCGGCGTCCAATTCGATCGCCAAGATGAAAAAAATTGTCGCGGCGTTCCGGAAAGGTGCCTCTTCAAGATCCTCAGGCGCTCGCCTGAGAGAGCGGACACTCCGGTCAAGCCGCTAGCGCGGCGCTAGCAACATCCCAGGCCGATTCAGGGGGGATCGCAGAATGCGAGAAATTTTGCGAAACGCGAGCCGGAAAAGCCCTTGACTTTAGTTAGCAACTAAACTATTTATGGCATGACTATCGCAGGAGGTGGTTATGCCTCAAAGCCGAGGAAATAGCGATCGACATTCTCTCGCGGCGATGTTCATGCGGAATGACAAGCTGCCGTCAGTCGCTGCCACGAAGACACTGATTAGAGCCGCATTTCTCCTTACGAATGGCGCCGACCGCCCATATATCAAGCTCGGCATGAACCTCTCGGAGGTGGACGTGCTCGCCGTGCTCGCACGTTCCGAAGCGGGGTTTAACTGCTCAGAGATTGCAGAGATGACCCTGATCACTAAAGGCGGCATAACGGGGGTTCTCGACCGGCTCGCGGCCCGCGGATTCGTGCAGCGACTACCTTCGCGCGAAGACCGACGCAGCATCCGAATTCAACTGACCGAAAAGGGCGTGGAATTCTGCCGCGAGCTGTTTGCGAAGCTCGTCGATGACGATGAGGAAATTTTCGCGAAGGCGCTCAATCCCGCGCAGATCAAGCAGCTGACCAAACTCCTGACCTTAGTCGTTCGCAGTATGGAGCATACCGGCGAGTCACGAACGAACGCATCGGAGCCGAACCATGGACATGAACGAATTTGACAATACTCGCGAGACGCTGCTCAACGAGGACTCAGACGAAACCTTCGGCAGCGAAGCTTCTTCCGTGGAATCGAGAGATGATTTT
>Ga0209274_10001587_pt1 | contig 11559 bp, 7 predicted proteins | sample HubBroMetageREF1_FD_188343 | JGI IMG/M metagenome (GOLD analysis project Ga0209274, IMG submission 188343) | Reference soil microbial communities from the Hubbard Brook experimental Forest, New Hampshire, USA - Hubbard Brook CCASE Soil... | ecosystem: Environmental > Terrestrial > Soil >...
CGACGAAGCTGAACTTCATCACCGACCAGGGCTCGACCCGGGCGATGGTCAGGTGGGCCTGCCGGGCCGAGCGCTTGGCCGATCCCTTTGACCGCGCGCCCGCAGCCGGCGGCGCGCCCGCAGCCGAGTCCGAGCGCGGGTCCGGGCCCGCCTGAGCCTTCCCGGGGGCGACGCTGACGGCTGGCGACCGTGGCGGAACCGCGGTCTTGGCGTTCGTGTTGGAGCGCAGGAAGTTCCGGGCCGGAGACGACGGCGAGGTGGGCGCGGGCTCGGGCGCGTCCCACACGAACGCGGCCGCGGAAACAGTGGCCGGCTCGGGGTTGCTGGACGGCTGGGCCGGCGGCGGGTCTGCGGCCGTGCTGGTTCCGGCGTCGAACAGGCTGGTGCCGACCGGCCATCCGGTACCGGTCTGGGCCGCGGGCGGCTCATCGACGAGCGGTCCGGCCGAACCGGGCTGAGGCTCGAGCTCGGCCGTGACGGGCTCAGGCGTGATGGACTCGGGCGCGACAGACTCGGACGTGGCGGGCTCGGGCGTGACGTGCTCGGGCGTGACGGGCTGGGCGGCCGGCGATGACACGCCGTTCTCGGCCCGCATCCAGTCCTCGTCGGCGCCCGGGGAGACCGGGGCCGATACCGATCGGCTGAAGGTGAACGAGTTCCGGGCCGGCCTGATGGTGTCGGCGGGCAGGGCCGGGACGTCGGCTACCACGGTGTCCTTCTCATCCGCGGTAGAACTGCCGTTGACCGAGGCCTCCGGGGCCGGCGCCGCTGGGCCCTTCTTGACTGGGCCCTCCTTGACCGGCGCTTCCTTGGCCGCGGCAGCCGACTTCGCCGCCGCTGACCTGGTAGCGGTCCGCACCGACGAAGTCCCCAGGATCTGCGTCGGCTCGTCGATGTCAACCGTCAGGTCATCGTCGTCCTGCGGTTCGGTCACGACAGTAGGTGACGCTCCACCCGAGCCGTCCGGCGTATTTCTGCGCCTGTCCAAGCCGTCCTCCTATGGTCTGACCCTCACGAGGTTATCTTCTGGGCGACACTCCCATAGGACACACCCACGCCTAGAAGACGGCTTCTGCCAGAACTCCGCGACAACGTGATATTGATGGGACGTTTGAGTCCCGCCAACAGTTGCCGTCAACTTAGGTCTGCTTCACCTTCCGCAGATTCAGGTCCGACCTCCTCGTCTGCGTCTGATGGTTCCTGATCGCCCTCGGCGAGCGACTCCGCGTTACGAGCCAGCGCTACCACGCTATCTCCCGAGGCCAGGTTCATCAGGCGCACCCCCATGGTCTGCCGCCCGGACAGCTTGACCTCGCCGGCCCTGGTCCGGATGACCCCGCCCGCCGAGGTGATGGCGAAGATCTCATCGTCGGCCGTCACCATCAGCGCGCCGACCAGCTCGCCGCGGGCCTCCACGATCTTGGCGGTGACCACCCCGCGGCCGCCGCGGCCCTGTACCGGGTACGCGTCCACCGGGGTGCGCTTGGCGTACCCGCCGCCGGTGGCCACCAGCACGTCTCCGCCGTCCTGGACCACGTACATGCCGAGCAGCTCGTCGCCGTCGTTGAACCGCATCCCGATCACGCCCGAGGTGGCCCGGCCCATCGGCCGCAGCGACTCGTCGTCGGCGTGGAACCTGATGGCCTGCGCGCCCTTGCTGACCAGCAGCAGGTCCTCCTCGGGAGAGACCAGCCGGGCCGCGATGACCTCGTCGTCCTCGCGCAGGTTGATCGCGATGATGCCGCCGGAGCGGGGCGAGTCGAAGTCGGTCAGCTTGGACTTCTTCACCAGCCCGCTGCGGGTGGCCAGCACCAGGTACGGCGCCACCTGGTAGTCGCGCAGCGCGAGCACCTCGGCGATCCGCTCGTCGGGCTGGAAGGCGAGCAGGTTGGCCACGTGCTGGCCGCGGGCGTCGCGGCCGGCGTCGGGCAGCTCGTAGGCCTTGGCCCGGTAGACCCGGCCCTTGTTGGTGAAGAACAGGATCCAGTGGTGGGTCGTGGTGACGAAGAAGTGGTCCACGATGTCGTCGGTGCGCAGTTGCGCGCCGCGCACGCCCTTGCCGCCGCGCCGCTGGGCCCGGTACAGGTCGGTCCTGGTCCGCTTGGCGTAGCCGCCGTAAGTGATGGTGACCGCGACGTCTTCCTCAGCTATGAGGTCCTCGTCGGCCACCTCGCCGTCGTAGGCGATGATCTCGGTCCGCCGCTCGTCGCCGTACTTGGTGACGATCTCGCCCAGCTCGGTGCCCACGATCTCGCGCTGCCGCTCCGGCGAGGCCAGGATGCTCTCGTAGTCGGCGATCTTGGCCTCGAGGTCGTCGCGCTCGTTGACCAGCTCCTGGCGCTCCAGGGCGGCCAGCTTGCGCAGCTGCATGTCCAGGATCGCGCGGGCCTGGATCTCGTCGATCTCCAGCAGGCCCATCAGGCCCTGCTGGGCCTCGGCGGCCGACGCGCTGGCCCTGATGAGCGTGATGACCTCGTCGATCCGGTCGATGGCCTTGATCAGCGCGGCCACGATGTGCAGCCGCTCGGCCGCCTTGCGCAGCCGGAACTGGGTGCGCCGGACGATGACCTCGATCTGGTGCGTCACCCAGTACCGGATCATCTGGTCCAGGCGCAGGGTGCGCGGCACCCCGTCGACCAGCGCCAGCATGTTGGCCCCGAACGTGTCCTGCAGCTGGGTGTGCTTGTAGAGGTTGTTCAGAACGACCTTGGCTACCGCGTCCCGCCTCAGCACGATCACGAGCCGCTGGCCGGTGCGGCCGCTGCTCTCGTCGCTCATGTCGGCGATCCCGCTGATCCGGCCGTCCCTGATCAGCTCGGCGATCTTCATGGCCAGGTTGTCCGGGTTGACCTGGAACGGCAGCTGCTTGACCACCAGGAGGGTGCGGCCGCGGGAGTCCTCCTCGACCTCCACCACGGCGCGCATGATGATCGAGCCGCGCCCGGTGCGGTAGGCGTCGCGGATGCCGCGCCGGCCCACGATCAGTCCGCGCGTCGGGAAGTCCGGCCCCGGGATCCGCTCCATCAGCGCGTCGAGGAGTTCTTCGTCAGAGGCGTCGAAGTTATCCAGGTACCACTGCACGCCGGCCGCGACTTCGCGCAGGTTGTGCGGCGGGATCTTGGTCGCCATGCCGACCGCGATCCCCTCGGACCCGTTGATGAGCAGGTTGGGGAACCGGCTGGTCAGCACCACGGGCTCGGACGAGCGGCCGTCGTAGTTTTCCCTGAAGTCGACCGTGTCCTCGTTGATGTCCCGCAGCATCTCCATGGCCAGCGGGGCCAGGCGGCACTCGGTGTACCGCATGGCCGCGGGCGGGTCGTTGCCGGGGGAGCCGAAGTTGCCCTGGGAGTCGATCAGCGGCATCCGCATCGACCAGGGCTGCGCCATCCGGACCAGCGCGTCGTAGATCGCGCTGTCGCCGTGCGGATGGTAGTTGCCCATGACCTCGGCGACGGGCCGGGCGCACTTGACGAAGCCCCGCTCGGGGCGGAATCCCTGGTCGTACATGGCGTACAGGATGCGGGCGTGCACCGGCTTGAGCCCGTCCCGCACGTCGGGCAGCGCCCGGCCGACGATGACCGACATCGCGTAGTCGATATAGCTACGCTGCATCTCGTACTGGATGTCGATCGGCTCGGTACGGTCGTACCCGCCGCCCTCAGGCGGATCGGTAACTTCGGTCACTTTCGCAATCCCTACTCACAGAATGAAACAAGCCAGCGCCACTGTCCGCCGGCCCGGTCAGATGTCCAGGAACCTGACGTCCTTCGCGTTGCGGGTGATGAACGAGCGGCGCGCCTCGACGTCCTCGCCCATCAGCACGCTGAACAACTCGTCGGCCTGGGCCGCGTCGTCGAGCGTGACCTGGAGCAGGATCCGCTGCGCTGGGCTCATCGTGGTTTCCCACAGTTCCTCGGCGTTCATCTCGCCCAAGCCCTTGAAACGCTGCACGGCGTCCCGTGGCCGCGGGTCCTTGCGACCCTCGGCGATCCCGGCCTCGATTTGCCGGTCGCGCTCGGCGTCGCTGTAGGCGTAGCCGGGCTTGGCGCCACGGCCCTCCCACTTGATCTTGTAGAGCGGCGGCTGCGCGAGGTACACGTGGCCGGCTTCGATCAGCGGCTTCATGAACCGGAACAGCAGGGTCAGCAGCAGCGTGCGGATGTGCTGTCCGTCCACGTCGGCGTCCGCCATCAAGATGATCTTGTGGTAGCGGAGCTTGCTGATGTCGAACTCGTCGTGGATGCCGGTGCCCAGCGCGGTGATCATCGACTGGACCTCGGTGTTCTTCAGCACCCGGTCGATCGGCGACTTCTCCACGTTGATGATCTTGCCGCGGATGGGCAGGATGGCCTGGAACTTCGGGTCCCGGCCGCCCTTGGCCGAGCCGCCGGCCGAGTCACCTTCCACCACGTATATCTCGGAGCGCGCCGGGTCGGTGGACTGGCAGTCGGCCAGCTTGCCCGGCAGCGACGTGCCGCCGAGCAGTGACTTGCGGGTCAGGTCGCGCGCGTGGCGCGCCGCGATCCGGGCCCGGGCCGCCTGGCTGGCCTTGTTGATGATCTCCTTGGCCTCGCCGGGGTTGCGGTCGAACCAGTCCCGCAGGTGGTCGTTGGACGCCTTCTGCACGAACGACTTGGCCTCGGTGTTACCGAGCTTGGTCTTGGTCTGCCCCTCGAACTGCGGCTCGGCCAGCTTGACCGACACGATCGCGGTCAGGCCCTCGCGCACGTCGTCGCCGGTGAGGTTGTCGTCCTTCTCGCGCAGCAGCTTCTGGTCCCGCGCGTACCGGTTGACGATCGTGGTCAGCGCGGCCCGGAACCCCTCCTCGTGGGTGCCGCCCTCGGTGGTGTTGATCGTGTTCGCGAACGTGTGCACCGACTCGGTGTACGACCCGGTCCACTGCATCGCGATCTCGACCGCGATGCCGTCCCCGTCCTCGCCGAAGTCCACGATGGACCCGTGCACCGGCTCTTTAGACGCATTAATGTACCGAACGAAATCGGCGATCCCGCCCTCGTACTGGTACTTTGCCTCGCGTGGCTGGCCCGCCTCGTCGAGGGTCCGCAGGTCGGTCAGCGAGATGGCCAGGTTCTTGTTGAGGAACGCCATCTCCTGCATCCGCCGGGACAGCGTCTCGAACGACCAGTCGGTGGTCTCGAAGATCTGCCCGTCGGGCCAGAACGTGATCGTGGTGCCGTCGTCCTCGGTCGGGGCGCCGCGCTCCAGCGGGCCCATCGGGTCGCCGCGCTCGTAGACCTGGGTCCAGACGTAACCGTCCCGGCGCACCTCGACCTCGAGCAGTGCCGACAGGGCGTTCACCACCGACACGCCGACGCCGTGCAGGCCGCCGGAGACCGCGTAGGACTTCCCGTCGAACTTGCCGCCCGCGTGCAGGGTGGTCATGACGACCTCGACCGCCGGACGGTGCTCCACCGGGTGCTCGTCGACCGGGATGCCGCGGCCGTTGTCGCGTACCCGTACCCCGCCGTCGGCCAGCAACGTCACCACGATGTCGTCGCAGTACCCGGCCAGGGCCTCGTCTACGGCGTTGTCCACGACCTCCTGGACGAGGTGGTGCAATCCGCGCTCGCCGGTCGAGCCGATGTACATTCCGGGTCGCTTACGGACAGCCTCCAGGCCCTCCAGAACCGTAATCGAACGTGCATCGTACGACAAACCGAACTCCATCCTGCATCAGAAGCGCACAGCCCAGTCCCCCCAGGATGTGGCCATCCTTGCGCTAGTTCATTTTACCTTCAGGTACCGACAACCACGGCCGTCTTGGCTCCTAGCCATACGTGTCGCGCGGTCCCCGGCCGCCGGGAACGCGCCAGCCGCCCGCCCGCCGGGGCGCCTCCGGGCCGCGCACCTTCACCCGGCGGACCGTCCCGTCGCCGAGCTCGGTGGCCAGCCGCCTGACCAGCTGCGGGGCCAGCAGCCGGACCTGGGTGGCCCAGGCCGTGGAGTCGGCGATCACCGCGAGCTCGCCGTCGGCGAACGTGTCCGGCTTGGTGTGCGCGGCTAGGTCCTGGCCGACGATCTCCGCCCAGCGGCCGAACACCGAGCCGACCGCGGCCCGCTGCTGCCAGCCCTGCTGGTCGAGCAGGCCGCCGATGGCCTGGCCCAGCCGCTCCGGGTCATCCCGGCGGGCTCGGCGCGTTCCCGCGGCGGGCACGTCCGCGGACCGGGACGCGAGCACCCCGGACCGTTCGGACTCATGGGTTTCATCCGGCCCCGGCCGACCGGGAGGGCCAGCCGGGAGATCGCCCCGAGCCCGCGCGTCCGCCTTGGCCGCGGCCAGCGCCTCGCCCGCCAGCCGGACGCGGTCGCCCGGCCCCCCGCCCTTAGCCGGCACGGCCGATCACGCCGCCCTGGACCTCGAACCGCGCGCCGACCAGCACGTCCGGGACGTCGGCGGGCACCGCGGCGGTGATCAGGACCTGTTCGGCGCCGGCCACCAGGCCGGCCAGCCGGTCCCGGCGCCCCGCGTCCAGCTCGGCGAACACGTCGTCGAGCATGAGCACCGGGTCCTCGTGCCCCTGCCGCAGCAGCGTGAAGCTGGCCAGGCGCAGCGCCAGCGCGAGCGACCAGGACTCGCCTTGGCTGGCGTAGCCGCGGGCGGGCAGCCCGCCGACGGACAGCTCGAGCTCATCGCGGTGCGGGCCGACCAGGCAGACGCCGCGGTCGAGTTCGCTGGCCCGGACCCCGTCCAGGGCCTTCAGCATGGCGGTCTCAAGCGCGGCAACGTCCTCGAATCCTTCATCACTATTCAACGCTGAACTGCGATAAGACATTCCCGACGCCTCGCCCGGCGGGCCGCCGGAAACCGCCTCGTAGGCGGCCTCGACGTGCGGCCGCAGCGCGGCCACCAGGCGCATCCGGCCCGCCAGCAGCGGCGCGCCGGCCCGGGCCAGCTGCGCGTCCCACGCGTCCAGGGTCGTCGTCACCGACTCGCGTGCCGGGCCGCGCAGGTGAGTCTTGCCGCCGGCCGACTTCAGCAGCGCCGTGCGCTGCTTCAGCACCCGCTCGTAGTCGGCACGCAGACCCGCGTAGCGCGGAGCGGAGGCCACCAGCAGCTCATCGAGGAACCGGCGGCGCTCGCCGGGGTCGCCCTTGACCAGGGCCAGGTCCTCCGGGGCGAACAGCACGGTACGCAGCGTGCCCAGGACGTCGCGCGGGCGCGGCAGCGGCGCCCGGTTGAGCCGGACCCGGTTGGCGCGGCCCGGGTTGAGCTCGACCTCGATCAGCGCGCTGCCGTTGACCCCGGTCACGGCCGCGCGCAGCACGGCGCGTTCGGCCCCCTGCCGGATCAGCGGCGCGTCGGTGGCGACCCGATGGCTTCCTAGGGTGGCCAGGTAGCCGATCGCCTCGACCAGGTTGGTCTTGCCCTCGCCGTTCGGCCCGCTGAACGTGGTCACGCCGGGCCCCAGCTCGAGGCTGAGGTCGGCGTAGGACCGGAAGTCCGTCAGCGCCAGCCGGGTCAGGTGCACAGATTGAGCGTACGGGTTATCCGGCGCTGCGGATCGGCATGAGCACGTACCGGTAGTCGGGCTCGCGCTCGGTCTTGCCGGTCAGGACGGCCGGCTTGGTCGACGAGGTGAACGAGATCCGGACCGTGTCGGAGTCGATCGCCCCGATGCCGTCGAGCAGGTACTGCGGGTTGAACGCGATCTGCAGGTCCTCGCCGTCGAACGCGGCCTCGAGGACCTCGGTCGCCTGGGCCTCCTCCGACGCGCCGGCCTCGAGCACCAGCTGGCCCGGGCTGAAGGCCAGCCGCACCGGCGTGTTGCGCTCGGCGACCAGCGCGACGCGCTTCACCGCCTCGGCGAACGAGCCGGCCACCAGCTCCGCGGTGGCGCTGAACTCGCTCGGCAGCAGCGCGGCGTACTTGGGATACTCACCGGACAGCAGCCGGGTGGTGGTCTGCCGCCCGGCCCCGGCGAAGCCGATGAGGCTGTCGCCGCCGAGCGAGATGGCCACCTCGGCGCCCGAGGTCAGCGCGCGGGCCGTCTCGCCGAGCACCCGCGCGGGGACCAGCACAGCGGTGTCCAGGTCCGGCCGGGCCGGGCTCCAGCGCAGCTCGCGGACGGCCAGCCGGTACCGGTCGGTGGCCACCAGGGTGAGCGTGTCGCCGGCGATCTCGATCCTGATACCGGTCAGCGCGGGCAGGGTGTCGTCCCGGCCCGCGGCGATAGCTACCTGGCCGATCGCGGTGGCCAGCGCGTCGCTGCCCACCGTGCCGGCCAGCGGCGGCATCTCAGGCAGCGACGGGTACTCCTCCTCCGGCAGCAGGACCAGGGTGAAGGTGGCGGCGCCGCACTTGAGGGTGGCGCGGGTGCCGTCGGTGACCAGGTCCACGGGCCGGGCCGGCAGCGACCTGACGATCTCGGCCAGCAAGCGGCCGGAGACCAGGATGGTGCCCTCTTCGTCGGTGATCACCGGGACCGTGGCCTGAGCGGAGACTTCGTAGTCAAAGGTGGAGAGCGTGAGTTCGGCTCCCGCGTGCAGGCGCATCCCGGCCAGCACGGGAGCGGTCGGGCGGGCCGGCAGGGCCCGCGCGGTCCAGGCCACGGCTTCCGCCAACTGATCACGCTCGACTTGGAGCTTCACGGAACGTGCCTCCTACTTACTGTTGTTCTTTCTCCATGAAAGAGAATCGTCGTAGTCATAGGTGCGGTGGATAGTGGGGAGAACTCATCTTTCCGCAGTTCAGCGGGCCTTTCGCTGCGCACAGGGGGTGTTGGGAGCCGGGGGACGGACGACGGTCGGCTGTGGCGTACGGCGGGTGCTGCACGTGCTTGCCACTGGTTGTCCCCCGGTTATCCGAAACTCTTCCACAATGTTGTCCACATACTGTGCGCATAGCGAAGCGAAGGGCAAATCAGCCCGTCCTGGCCTGTTGCTTGATGCGGTTGGTGAGCTCGGTGACCTGCGTGTAGATCGACCGGCGTTCGGCCATCAGCGAGCGGATCTTCCGGTCGGCGTTGATGACGGTGGTGTGGTCGCGGCCGCCGAACTGCTGGCCGATCTTGGGCAGGGACAGGTCGGTCAGCTCGCGGCACAGGTACATGGCGATGTGCCGGGCGGTGACCAGGACCCGGGACCGGGACGTGCCGCACAGGTCATCGATCGACAGGCCGAAGTAGGACGCGGTCTGGCCCATGATCGTCGCGATCGTGATCTGCGGGCCCTGGGCCTCGGGGATGAGGTCCTTGAGCACGATCTCGGCCAGCTGCAGGTCGACCGACTGCCGGTTCAGGCTGGCGAACGCGGTGACCCGGATCAGCGCCCCCTCCAGCTCCCGGATGTTGGTCGAGATCCGGCTGGCGATGTACTCCAGCACCTCGGGCGGCGCGTTGAGGCCCTCCTGGATGGCCTTGCGGCGCAGGATCGCGATCCGGGTCTCAAGCTCGGGCGGCTGGACGTCGGTGAGCAGGCCCCACTCGAACCGGCTGCGCAGCCGGTCCTCCAGCGTGACCAGGCGCTTGGGCGCGCGGTCGCTGGAGATGACGATCTGCTTGCTCGCGTTGTGCAGCGTGTTGAAGGTGTGGAAAAACTCCTCCTGGGTGCCTTCCTTGTTCTCCAGGAACTGGATGTCGTCGACCAGGAGCACGTCCACGTCGCGGTACCGGCGCCGGAAGCCGTCCTGCTTGCCGTCCCGGATCATGTTGATGAAGTCGTTGGTGAACTCCTCCGAGCTCACGTAGCGGACCTTCAGCCCGGAGTACAGCGTCTGGGCGTAGTGCCCGATCGCGTGCAGCAGGTGGGTCTTGCCCAGCCCGGAGTCGCCGTAGACGAACAGCGGGTTGTAGGCCTTGGCCGGCGCCTCGGCCACCGCGACCGCCGCGGCGTGCGCGAACCGGTTGCTCGACCCGATCACGAACGTCTCGAACGTGTACTTGGAGTTGAGCCGGGTGCCGCCCAGGCGGGGACCGACCGACCCCGGCGCGCCCCCTGGACCCGGCGGCAGGGCGCCGTGCGGTCCGGTGTCCGGGCGGGACGGCTCGTGCAGCCCGCCGCCCTGGGCTTGCGGTACGTGCCGTTGGACATGGTCCGTTTCCTGCTGCCCCGGGGCGTGCGGCGCGGGAGGCTCGGGGGCCAGGTCGCTGACCGTCGCGGCCGGAGCGGCGCTGAGCTGCGGCGCCGGGTCGACGGTGACGGCCAGCTGGATGTCCCGGCCGAGCTGCTGGGACAGGGCCTGGGTGACCAGCGGGCGCAGCCGGGTCTCCAGCTGCTCCTTGACGAACTCGTTGGGGGTGGCGATCAGCGCCGTGTTCTCCACCAGTCCGAGCGGGCGGGTCAGCTTCAGCCAGGCCCGTTGATGGGGCTGAATCTGCAGGTCAGCGAGTCCGTCGAGGGATCGCGCCCAGACTTCTGCCAGGTCTGAATTAGCCACCTGTGAGCTCCCCTCGCATCCCCATGCCGCGAGCCAGGCGCTCACGATCCACAGAACTATCCACATGTTGTGCACGTGGCCTCCCGGCTGCACACGGTGACCGTGGCAGTCCGGGGAGCATAGCTTTCCACAGCCTAAGCCGCGATTGCTGAACACGGGTGGCAAACGGCGGGGTTCTAGATGGTAGCCTGGGGTGAATCCGAGGGCGGCACGCGTGTCGATTCAGCGCGCCCATCAGCCATTTTCCTACCTGGAGCCTCCAGTGAGTAAGCGCACGTTCCAGCCGAATAATCGGCGCCGCGCGAGGACGCATGGTTTCCGGCTGCGCATGCGCACCAGGGCCGGCCGGGCGGTCCTGGCGGCCCGTCGGCACAAGGGCCGCGAGAGGCTGAGTGCCTGATCCTGCCGTCCCAGTCCCGGATGCGCCGCGGCGCGGAGTTCACGCTGGCCGTGCGCACCGGGACTCGTGCGGGTCGGCCGCGCGTGGTGGGTCACCTGCTGGTGCGGGCCGACGGGATCCACGACCGGGAACCGGCCAGGGTAGGATTCGTGGTCAGTCGGGCGGTTGGCTCCGCGGTGACCAGGAACCGGGTCAAGCGGCGCCTTCGTGAGCTTATGCGTGGGTACCTTCAGTTGCTTCCTGGCGGTAGCCTTCTTGTGATGCGCGCAAACGCTGCGGCCGCGCACGCGCGCCAGCCAGATCTCGCCGCGGATCTGGACCTGGTGATCAGTAGGTTGCTGCGGCAGCAGGTTGGGACACACGTCGGTAATGCCACAGACAGCCATACGGAATAGTACGGGCCGCACCGCCACGGTGCCGGCACGGCTGCTCATGGTCCCCATCGCGGGTTACCGGCGGTTCGTGAGCCCGCTGCTGCCCCCGCGGTGCCGGTTCGCGCCCTCGTGCAGTGAGTACGCGCTCACCGCGGTGGCCGAGCACGGCGCGGCGCGCGGGCTGTGGCTCGCGATCAAGCGCATCGCCCGGTGCCATCCGTTTAATCCCGGCGGTTACGACCCAGTGCCGGGCCGTGTACATTCCGCCAAGCCAGCGAGGAGCTGACCGGTGAGCATTCTCAACCCGCTGGCTGACCTGGTGGCATGGGCGATCATGCACCTGCATGCCTGGCTAGGCACGCTATTCGGGCCGAACACCGGGCTGGCCT
>Ga0209274_10001589_pt1 | contig 11553 bp, 9 predicted proteins | sample HubBroMetageREF1_FD_188343 | JGI IMG/M metagenome (GOLD analysis project Ga0209274, IMG submission 188343) | Reference soil microbial communities from the Hubbard Brook experimental Forest, New Hampshire, USA - Hubbard Brook CCASE Soil... | ecosystem: Environmental > Terrestrial > Soil >...
ATCATGCAGTTGCTGCTGACCGCTCATCCCGAAGGATTGGTGGTCAATGAGATTCAGGGTGAGCTCGAAATCCCTAACTCGACCCTTTCACATCATCTGGACAAGCTGAGGAATGAAGGGCTCGTCGAAGTGAAGCGCGAGGGAACTTTTCTGCGCTATACGGCGAATACCGTCGCCTTGCAGGAACTGCTGCAGTTCCTCTATGCGGAATGCTGCACGCGCAACAAAGCTCTCAAGCCGCAGGACATTATTCAGATCTGCAAGTAGAGGATTGGATTTATGAGCACACGAACTGGTCTTGACGGAGTCCCACAGGGGCTAAAGCCCCCGTCTTCTATGGCAGCTGACGGCACGGCTGAAGCCGCGCCCGCGTCGCTTGCGGCTGAAGCGGTGCCCACCCCTACCGCTTGCGGAACGGCTGCAGGTGACGATCGGGCCACGGACGTCAAACAGGTTGTCAAACAAAAATACGGCGAAGCCGCGCTGCGCGTGAAGTCCGGAGGCAGTTCCTGCTGTGGCGCGACGGCCAGCACGGGCTGCTGCGATCCCATGACCACCAATCTGTACGACGCTGTGCAGGCGGGACAGATTCCGGAAGAGGCGCTGCGGGCTTCGCTCGGTTGTGGCAATCCCACGGCGCTGGCCCAACTGAACGCTGGCGAGACCGTTCTTGATCTTGGCTCCGGCGGGGGCATCGACGTGCTCCTGTCCGCTCGGCGTGTAGGGCCCACGGGTAAGGCTTATGGCCTCGACATGACCGACGAAATGTTGGCCTTGGCCAACGACAATAAACGCAAGGCAGCGATCGCGAACGTCGAATTCCTCAAAGGCGAGATTGAGAGCATTCCGCTACCCGACAATTCGGTTGACGTCATCATCTCCAACTGCGTGATCAATCTCTCCGCCGACAAAGATAAAGTTCTGCGTGAGGCCTTCCGCGTGCTGAAGCCGGGCGGGCGCTTCGCGGTTTCCGATGTCGTCACCCGCGGCGAGATTCTGCCGGAGATTCGCCAGAGCGTGCTGGCGTGGGTGGGATGCATTGCGGGCGCGCTGGAAGAAAACGACTATCGCCGCAAGCTCGGTGCGGCTGGGTTCGAGAAGATTGAGGTCGAACCCACGCGCATCTATCGCGCCGAGGACGCCCGCGAATTTCTCACCGGGCAGGGAATTGATGTCGACGCGATGGCGCCGCAAGTTGACGGGAAGTTTTTCAGCGCATTTATTCGCGCCGCGAAGCCAATCGTCACCGTGCCAATCGTCACGGTGCCAATCGTCACCCAGCCAATCGGCGCACAGGAGGCGTGCTGTGCTCCGGCGTGCTGCAAGTGAGGCCCTCGGCACCGCGTTTCTGTTGATGGCCGTCGTAGGCTCGGGAATTGTGGGCGAGCGCCTGTCCGGCGGCAATGTTGGCCTGGCATTGCTGGCGAACTCGCTGGCTACGGGAGCCGCGCTGGTTGCGCTGATTCTGGCGCTCGGTCCGATTTCCGGCGCGCACTTTAACCCGGTGGTCACGCTCGCCGACGCTATGCAGGGCGGAATCGCGTGGCGCGAAGTGCCCGGCTACATCGTCGCTCAAGTCGTCGGAGCGTTCGCCGGAGTGGCTGCGGCTCATCGGATGTTCGGCCTGCCGATATTTTCTGCCTCTCGTCATGTCAGAAGCGGACCTGCGCTGCTCTGGAGTGAATTCATTGCTACCTTCGGTTTGCTTGCCGTGATCTGGGGATGCGCGCGTGCGCGCTCATCCGCGGCTTCTTTTGCCGTAGGCGCCTACATTTCCGCGGCGTACTGGTTCACCTCGTCCACTTCGTTTGCCAACCCCGCCGTGACACTGGCGCGCGCCGCCAGCGACACTTTCGCCGGCATACGACCTGCCGACGCGCCCGCCTTCGTCGTGGCGCAACTGGCGGGAGTGGTTGCGGCTGTTCTATGTTTTCGATGGCTGGCTCCGCTCCCACTCAGTCGAGCGGACGAGGAGCAAGCATGAAGAAACAATCCGTGCTCATTCTCTGCACCGGAAACTCTGCCCGAAGCCAGATGGCGGAGGGTCTACTGCGCCACCACTCCGGCGACCGCTTCGTGGTCTTCAGCGCAGGAGTGGATCCGACCAGGGTCCGCTCGGAGGCGATTGCCGTGATGCAGGAGCTTGGCATCGACCTGAGCGGACACCGCTCGAAACATGTCAACGAATTCGCGGGCCAACATTTCGATTACGTGCTGACCGTGTGCGACCACGCGAGGGAAGTTTGTCCGGTGTTTCCGGGCGGCACGAAAACGATCCATCACAGTTTCGTCGATCCGGCTAATTTCGACGGCTCCGAGGAAGATCGACTATCCAAGGAAGATCGCATGGCTGTGTTTCGCGAGGTGCGCGACCAGATCCGCGACTATCTGCGAACCTTCCCCTCCGAGTGAGTCGTAAGCAGATATATCGCCGAGCGATAAAAAATGGATCGGCAGCGGTCGCATGGTCTGACCGCGGCTCCGCAAGACGGAAATTTCTCTACTTTTCCAACCCCCGGTTACCATTTACAATCCAACAGGTTCCGAGCAGCTTCGTGGAATCCTGGCGAGGCTGAGAGGAATCTAACGCACGGGACCCTGAAACCGGATGGCCACGACAAAGACTGACCCCAAGCTGGCCCTGACGGCCAATGGCGCGAAGAAGGCCAAGCTTTATGAGGGGCTTACGCGCGAACAGCTCATCCAGGCCTACCGCCTTATCTACACCTCGCGGCGCATTGATGACCGGGAAATCCTCCTCAAGCGGCAGCAGAAAATCTACTTTCAGATGTCGGGCGCGGGGCATGAAGGGATTGGCGTAGCCGCCGGCCTGGCGCTGAAAGCGGGCTACGACTGGTTCTATCCGTACTACCGTGATCGCGCGTTATGCCTGGCGCTGGGAGTCACGCCTTACGACATGTTCCTGCAGGGCGTGGGAGCGGCCAACGATCCCAGTTCGGGCGGGCGGCAGATGCCTTCGCACTGGAGCTATCCCAAGCTGAACATCGTGACCCAGTCGTCGCCGACGGGATCGCAGATTCTGCAGGCGATTGGCTGCGCGGAAGGTGGGCGCTATTTCGCGCGGCACCCCAAGGCTGCGGAAATCCCACTTCTCGCAAATTCGGCGAGAAATGGGGCACCCGGTTCGGATGGCGCCGACTACCGGCAATTCAAGAACGTCAGCTTTCAAGGCGACGAAGTCACCTACGTTTCTCTGGGTGACGGGACTTCCAGCGAGGGTGAGTTCTGGGAGGCGATGAACGCCGCCGCGCTGGGAAAGCTGCCCGTAATTTTCTGCGTTGAGGACAATGGCTACGCGATCTCAGTGCCGGTCGAAGTGCAGACAGCGGGCGGAAGCATTTCGCGTCTGGTTTCAGGATTTCCACATTTTCATTTCGAAGAAGTCGACGGCACTGATCCGGTGGCCAGCTATGCGGCTTTTCGGCGGGCTACGCAGTACTGCCGAGAAGGGCATGGTCCAGCGTTCGTGCATGCGCATGTCATTCGGCCGTATTCGCACTCGTTGTCGGATGATGAACGGCTCTACCGGCCCGATGCCGAGCGCGAAAGGGATGCCCAGCGCGATCCGGTCACGCGTACGCAGATGTTTCTGTTGCGCGAAGGGATTCTCGACGAGAAGGGAATCAATCAGCTCGAGAAAGAAGTTGAAGCCGAGTTGCAGATCGCAGTGGACCGGGCGCTCGAAGCGCTTCCCCCCGCGCCGGAGAGTATTACGAGGTTTGTGTATTCGCCGGATATCGATCCCGCGTCGTCGGCATTCGACACGCAGCCGTTGACGCCGGAAGTTTCTGCCGACGGCAAGAAACCCGCCGGCAAAACCATGGCCGACCTGATCACGACCACACTGCGCGATGAGATGCGGCGCGACGAGCGCATTGTGATTTTCGGCGAAGACGTTGCCGACTGCAGCCGCGAAGAGTATCTAAGGCGCAAGCTCGTCAAGGGCAAGGGCGGAGTCTTCAAGCTCACCTTCGGCCTGCAGAACGAGTTCGGCACCGACCGTGTGTTTAACGCTCCGCTGGCCGAGGCTGCGATCGTGGGCCGCGCAACGGGCATGGCCACGCGAGGGCTGAAGCCGGTGGTTGAAATTCAATTCTTCGACTACATCTGGCCGGCGATGATGCAGATTCGCGACGAGCTGAGCGTGATTCGCTGGCGGTCGAACAACGGATTCTCCTGTCCGGTGGTGATTCGCGTCGCCATCGGCGGATACCTGACTGGCGGGGCGATCTACCATTCACAGTGTGGGGAGAGCGTCTTCACGCACATTCCCGGCCTGCGCGTCGTCTTCCCATCGAACTCGCAGGATGCCGCGGGGCTGCTGCGGACCGCGATCCGCTGCGATGATCCGGTGTTGTTCCTGGAGCACAAACGTCTCTATCGAGAGTCGTTCGGGCGCGCGGCATATCCAGGACCCGATTACATGATCCCGTTTGGCAAGGCGAAGATCGTGCATCCCGGCACCGACCTGACTGTAATCACTTACGGCGCGGTCGTGCCCCGCGCCTTGCAAGCCGCGCAGAAACTGGAGCGTGAGCAAGGCGTGAAAGTCGAACTGATCGATTTGCGCTGCTTGAATCCGTTTGATTGGGATACGATTGCGGCATCAGTGGCGAAGACCAATCGCGCGCTGGTGGCTTACGAAGACACGCTGAGCTGGGGTTACGGCGCCGAAATCGCGGCCCGCCTGGCCGACCAGCTTTTCGACAAGCTCGACGCGCCCGTCCGGCGCGTGGCTGCGAAGGATGTGTTTGTTGCTTACCAGCCGATTCTGGAAGACGCGATTCTTCCTCAGCCGAACGATCTGTTCCTGGCGATGAAGGAACTGGCGGAGTACTGAAGAGCGGTGCTCAGTTGCCAGTGAATAGTTGCCAGTGAAAGCCCATTGTCATCCTGAACCGGGGCGAAGCCGCGGTGAGGGACCCTACGACGGCAGATGTGGGCAGTGCGGCGGGCGGGATTCGAGGCGACGCATGCACTACGCCATGGTCCCGTTTACTGCGTCGTGACCGCTGAGGGACGTAGGGTCCTTCACGCTGGCTTCGCCAGCATTCAGGATGACATCGCGTGCGGGCGCTTTCATCACGGGAGCTTTCCCAGGGAAGCTCATTCCCCGAACAACATACTGTAGATGCCACCGCCCAGCGCGCCGCCAATCAGGGGGGCGACCCAGAACATCCACAACTGCTGTAGGGCCCAGCCGCCGGCGAAAATGGCGGGGCCGGTGCTGCGCGCCGGGTTCACCGATGTGTTGGTCACGGGAATGCAAACCAGATGGATCAGGGTCAGGCAGAGGCCGATGGCGATGGGGGCGAATCCTTTGGGGGCGCGGTTGTCGGTCGAGCCCATGATCACGATCAGGAAAAACGCGGTCAGCACGACTTCTGCGACGAAGCCGGCCAGCAGCGAGTAACCGCCGGGAGAATGTTCTCCGTATCCGTTGGAGGCGAATCCGGCGTGCACGTCGAAGCTGGGCACCCCGCTGGCGATGACGTAAAGCACGCCTGCCGCCGCGATCGCGCCTACGACCTGCGCGACCACGTAGGGCAGCAAATCGGAAGCAGGAAAGCGCTTGCCGACGACCAGTCCCAAACTTATCGCCGGATTCAAATGGCAGCCTGAGATGTGTCCGATGGCGAAGGCCATGGTGAGAACGGTAAGACCGAAGGCGAGGGCGACGCCGGCGAATCCGATGCCGACGTTGGGAAAGCCGGCGGCGAGCACCGCCGCGCCGCATCCGCCAAACACCAGCCAGAACGTTCCAAAGAATTCCGCTGCTGCACGTTTACCGATGGGCATGAGGTTCTCCTTGTCAGGTTGATGCAAACGCGGGTCACAGGGCCTTGGTTCTACGCGGCCAGAAGATTAGCACAAGAAATGGGAATCAGAAGGATGAAACTGGTGCTAAATTTAGCCACCATTTGCCAACCCCCACGCGATGTCATCCTGAGAGCTGGCGAAGCCAGCGCGAAGGATCCTACGTTCATCCAGCCGCCACAACGCGGTGCACGGGATCATGGCGTGGTGCATGCGTCGTCTCGAATCCCACCCACCGCACTGCCCACATCTACCGTCGTAGGGTTCCTCACCGCGCTTCGCCCGGTTCAGGATGACAGTTCGGTTTGGTTACGAACGCTTTCCGCGCAAGCTGATCGTGGTTGTCCGTTCCTTGGGAGAATGCTAGGCTCCGGGGAAGTGGGTTCCGCTTACGCCAATCCGTTGAAATCGAATCCATCCGTGCCCAGCCGGCTGGCGCAGTGGCTGCAGTCCGCCTCGGCGGAAGTCTGGGTTAAGTTTCTGCTGGCACTCTTTGGGCTGGGGCTGGCGTTCACCGCGGCGCTGTTCTCCACGGTGTCGCGGGATGCCGGGAATCTGTGGGCCACGATCATTTTGTCGTCGACCTCGCTGGTGCTCGCAACTCTGGTGGGACTAGTCACGGTGCCCTATCTGGCGCGGCGCGTGGCCGTCGAGCGCATGCGCGAGTCGTTTGATTACGACGTAACTCGTGCCGGCATTATTTATGTGGTGGTGACACTGGTGATCGGCATTGCCGCGCTCAACACCGGCAACAATCTTCTGTACATTGTGGTCGCGGCCATGCTGGCGGCGATCCTGGTTTCGGGCGTGGTCTCCGCCTGGGTGCTGCGCTGGCTGGAGCTGGATGTCCGTCTGCCCGAGCACGTCTTTGCCGGACGGCCAGTTTCGGGACACATTGTGTTGCACAACCCGCGGCGGTTTCTGCCGTCGTTTTCGATCCGCGTGGTTTCGACGCGCAAGAAGAAAAGGAAGGCAGTCAAGCAATGGCAGTGGGAAGCGACCACGTTTGCCTTTCCGTTTAATCGCCCGTCGGAACAGCAGTGGTTGCGCCTGCCTGATCGCCGCTTGCGGCGCGTGACCGTGGTTCCACCGCCGCCGGGAATTTTTCAGGGGATGGCTTACTTTCCGTTCCTGCCTCCGCTAGCTGAGTTGTCGGCCGACCTGGAATTGAAGTTCGACCAGCGCGGGCGTTATCGCGAGAGCAGTTTCGGGTTGGCCACGCGCTTTCCTTTTGCGTTCCTGACCAAGACGCGGCATGTATCGCTGCCGAGAGAAATGTTGGTGTATCCGCGCATCGAGCCGACCAAAGAAGTATTCGAGATTCTGCCGCTGGTCCAGGGCCATTGGGAGAGCTTTGTCCGCGGCCGCGGCTCTGACCTGTATCGCATTCGCGAATACCTGCCGGAAGACTCCGCCCGCCACGTCGACTGGAAGGCGACCGCCAAGTCGGGCACGCTGAAAGTGCGCGAGTTTGCCCGCGAGGACGAGCGCAGAATGTGCATCGCCTTTGACAATCCTGAACCTGGACTGATGTCCGAGCACGCCTATGAAAAGGCTGTCGATCTCACGGCCTCGCTGGCCTGGCACTTTTCGACGCAGCAGGAGGCGGAAGTTTCGTTCATCATCCCCGGACGTTCCCGCACCCGCGATCTGCATGAATTTCTGGCGTGGCTGGCGGTGATTGAGCCGGGAATGGTTGATCCGGAACCCAGCTTGTCCGAGAAGGCGGTCGCAGCCCGAGACTCGTTGCGAGCCATGAACCTGGACAGTTCGGACGACTACAACATCGTAATCACCGCCCGTCCGCGCGGCAGCGTGCCCACGGATCTGTGGAACTGTTCGTACTTTGTGTTCAGCGGCGACGATGCGTTCGACAAGCGTACGGAGCGCCCTTAGGTTTCCGCTTTCTGGCGAGAAGGAAACCATAAACACGAAGGACAAGTCACACGAAGAGAGCCCGCCATACGAACTCGTTCGTGATCCGGAGCTTGCCCTGAGCGATGTCGAAGAGTGTCTTTCGCGGTTACGGATATTCGAGCTGCTCTCCATTTTGGGCAAAATTGCAGACCCAGCCAACCTTTTTCTCTTTCTTTTCGTCTTCCTTTCGGCATATACTCGCGGCCCGGTAGATGCTTTTGGACAGCTCGGAACGTTGTAGGCCGGGAGGTGTCAAATGCGTATCTGCGACCTGATCAAGCATCAGGATACGTATCAGGCGGAACTGGGCCATACCGTGCTCGAAACCGTGCGAGCCATGGTCGAGCGCAACATCGGCGCGGTGCCAATTCTCCACAGCGGCAAACTGGTTGGGATTTTTTCCGAACGCGACCTCATGAGGCGGGTCGTGGCCGAAGGGCGCGAACCCCGCAGCACCTGCCTGGCCGAGGTCATGACCGACGATCCTCTGACCATCAACATGAATGAAAGCCTGGAGAACTGCATGGCTCTGATGCGGCGCCACGGCTTTCGCCACTTGCCGGTTTGCCACGACGGTCAGCTGATTGGCGTGGTGTCGCTGCGCGATATTCTGCTGCATGATTTGGATGAGAAGGACGATGAGGTGCGTATGATGCGCGCCTACATTCACTCCATGCCCGACGCTTAGGGTTTGGAGGCCTCCGGGGCTAAAGCCCCTTATTGGGATGAAAGGCCTTATGGCAGCGCTGAAAGCGCTGAACCACCCAAAATCGCCCACCCACGGCCCAAAATCGCTCGCCCCAAGGTACCACTAAAATCGCCAACCAAGGACGCCGCTCTATAGTCGTCTCGCTTGGGTCGTCCCGCTTGGCCACGCCCTCGGGCCCTTAGCACGAAGGTAACCTTGCGCCTTGGAAAGCACAGGGGTAACGTTACTTTGCGATTACTACGGAGCATTGAACTGATGGTAGGGACACGCTAACGTTTCTTTACAACCTTCGCGCGAATGCGCTGAGGCTGCCGGTTGCGCGTTCTTGTTCTTACGTGCTGCAGTGTGCCCTTAAGCGGGAAGATAATGAGCGAGAAGATTAGACTTCTTTACTACGCGCTCTGGATCGCACATCCCATCTTTGAGATGGGAATCGCGACCATTATGGTCCGCCGCGGGCTGCATCGAAAATTCAAGTTCTTCTTTGGCTACATTCTGGTGCAATTGATTACCTTCGCAGTCGTCTTTCCTGCGTATTGGCACAATTATTCTGCCCTGTTCTATCTCTACTGGATGTGTGACGCGCTCAGTGTGGTTTTCGGCTTTGCCGTGATTCATGAAATCTTTGTTGACGTTTTCCGCGCGTTCCATATCCTGCGCGATCTTGGTACCGTGCTCTTCAAGTGGGCGGGCCTGGTAATGCTGCTGGTGGCCGGAGTGGTTTCGGTTTCCACTAATTCTTCGCAGGTGGCGCCTTGGATGCAGGCCATTGTCACCTCGCAACGATGTGTGCGCATCATCCAGGTGGGAATGGTTCTGTTTCTGCTTTTCTTCGCGCACTATGTGGGCGTGAGTCGCCGGCAGCACAGTTTCGGCATTGCCCTCGGCTTTGGCTCGTTCGCCGTGGTCGAACTGGTGCTGATCTGCTCGTTCGTGGGGAATCATCTGGGAGGCGCGTGGCTGAGCATCCTCAACATGGCTGCCTACAACACCAGCCTGCTGGTGTGGTTCGGCTATGTGGTGGTGAAGAGGCCGGCGCGCGACGCCTCGGTGTCTCTGCTGCAACCCCAGCGCTGGGAGCAGAGCCTGTACGACATTCATCATCCCCTGCCCGCCGACTCGCTGATCCCGATGTTTGAAGGGATGGTGGACCGGGCGATTTCCCGGACCCGCCAGGATCTAACTGTAGCTCACGAGACTGAGGGTGCCGCTGCTGCTGCTGCCGGTGCGGCGGGTTCAACCGGCGGCTTCCGAGTTCCTGCAGTGCCGCTGAGTTCCAAGACGTAGTCCTAGAACTCTCGCTTACCTCGTGCTGACTCCAACCTACGTTTCCCAACCCGCGACAACCCTGCTGCCTGTTCTGAAATCGTAACGCCAGCCCGCAGTTGCTGCCCCTGACGGTCTCCGCCTGTCAATCGAAATAAACACTTTATATTGTATTGGGAAGTATATGCAAATAAATGCCTAAGTGTGGTCCGTCGGCCGGGTAACGAGGGCTCTGCGGAGGCGGGATCGATCTGCCAAATGAAAATTGTTGCACACTACACTTGACAGGTGTCTTATAATGCCGGTCCGCGGAAAGATTCCCACGGGGGAAATCCTACGCGGACCATAGGAGAACAACCCCATGAAACGCACAATCAGGATTTCAATCCTGATGGTAGGACTAGTGGGCACATTTCTTGCAGCTGCCGTCCAACAGGTTCCCGCCCTGGACGGTGGCCCATTGATTCTGTGCCCACCGAGAACACCTAACTGCTCATCAACCCTGCCACCGCAGTAGAACCGGAGCAGGCGGTGACCGCAAGGTCACCAAAGTAACTAGTGGTAACTGCAACTTGGGCCGAAAACTGGGGCTCGCTATACTTGGGCTGTCGGGACTCATATTCACCCGACGGCCCCTCTTTTTTGGTGGATGATCTTCGGCAATGATTTCCCAGAAACGTGGGCCCCCAGGTCTCGCGTCTTTGGCGAGACGTGGGGATGTGGCGACTGTGCGATTTTCAATGAGGTCGGGCGAGTGCGGTGTGGAGAGCGCGCCGTAATTCCGCCGCCTCGAAAATTGGCGGCTGGCACGCGGCTCCCGAACAGAGCACCGCGAAGGATTTTCCCGAGCCCAAGGCCGGAAGGTTGGGGATGGTTGCCGCGAGAGCAGGCGGCAGATTCTTCGGAACCGCCTGATTCGCCGCCAGCCGCAGCGTGGTCTTAGGGAAGGCAAAGGGCGCAACTGCCTCACCATACAGTTTGTTGGCTGTGTCCCCGTCTCCGTCTTCAGCGATTACGACCACCTGCACCGGGCTCTCCAGAAAATGCGCAACTGCAATTCCGTAGGTTGCAGCGAAGATTCCGAATTGTTCGGTAACGCCTGCAAAGGTTTCCAGAGTCTGCTCCGCCTTGTCGCGGTATTCGGAATGGCCGGTGTAGTGATGCAGTCGCACCAGCGCGATTGCAGCCATGGGATTTCCGGCGGGAGTGGGCGAATCTTGCAGCGGCTTGCGCCGCGTCGCCAGCACGCCCAGACTCTGGCCGTTGGTGGCCGGTTCGCTGTCGAAGAATCCCCCGGAAGTCGGATCGTAGAAGCGGGCGCTCATGGCATCCGTAATCGCCTGCGCGAACTTGAAGTAACTGAAGTCGGAAGTTGCTTCGTAAGCATCGAGGCAAGCCAGCGCGGTAAAGGCATAGTCATCGAGCAACCCGGTAACTTCGCGGCGGGAAGCGGCGGGATCCGAATAGGAGACCACATGCAGCAGGAGAGGTTGTGTGGGCGCGGGCGCTTTCCAAGCCTCACCCAGAACCCGGTCCAGCGAGCGCAGGGCAAAGCGCCGAGCGCCGTCGAGATTGAGCACTTTGGCCGCTTCCAGGTACGCCGAGACGCACAGGCTGTTCCATCCGACGTAGACGGTCTTATCCACATACGGAGTCGGGCGTTCAAGGCGCGCCGCATACATCTTTTTCTTCGCTGACGCCAGCAGTTCCTGCACCCGTTCAGGAGAAAACTTCGTGCGCCGGGCGATCTCTTCGACCGAGGCCCGTATATACAGCACATTCTTCGCCGGATTGTGATGCATTTCCCCGACTTCGTTGATGTC
>Ga0209274_10001591_pt1 | contig 11544 bp, 13 predicted proteins | sample HubBroMetageREF1_FD_188343 | JGI IMG/M metagenome (GOLD analysis project Ga0209274, IMG submission 188343) | Reference soil microbial communities from the Hubbard Brook experimental Forest, New Hampshire, USA - Hubbard Brook CCASE Soil... | ecosystem: Environmental > Terrestrial > Soil >...
CGAACCAAGGAACATCGATCAGCAAGGATTATGCACTTGCCACAACAGACACTCGCCAAATATAATTATGTACTTGAGATTCTGTGAGACTAAAAACGCCCCACACACAGAAATCCTGACACTCCCCTGTCCGACGCCTTCCGCATGCTCCTGACCCGTGTCGCCAGCGAGAAGGCTCTGCGCTTCGATCCCCTGGTCCCGAATGCGGAAACGATTGCCGCGATGAAGGAGGCCCGCCAGGGTTGCTTGCCGAGCTTCGATAGCGTGGAGGCCCTGATGCGTGACCTCGATGCGGAGGATCGAGCGGACCGGCGCGTTTAAGAGGGATTTCAACCGTGTGGTAGAGGGGCCGCACCGGGACACGGTCATTCTTGATCTGGTCCTGATCGTCGTCGCCCTTGCGAACGATCAGTCCCTTGCCGAGAAGTATCGCGACCATGCCTTGACGGGCGAATGGAGCGACCATCGCGATTGCCACGTCAAACCCGATCTGGTCCTGATCTACCGCAAACCCGACGCGGCAAGCTTGCAACTGGTCCGACTCGGTTCGCACAGCGAACCGGGGTTATGATGTACAAGGACAGAGCCGGGCCGAGTCGGCATTGGCACCCCCTCAATTCCGCCCCATCGCCGCCACCATCGCCGGCACATTGTGCCGGAACATCGCGACATAGCTCTCGCCGCCTTCGCCCGGTTTCGACAGCGCATCGGCAAAGAGCGTGCCGCCCATTGTGGCGCCGGTCTCGCGCGCCAGTTGCTCGATGAGGCGCGGGTCGGTCATGTTTTCGATGAAGAGTGCCTTGATATGGTCCCGGCGGATCGTGCGGATCAGGGCGGCCACGGCACCGGCATTGGGTTCGCTGTCTTCGCTCATGCCGACCGGGGCCTGGAACTGGATGCCGTAGGCTCGGCCGAAATAGCGGAAGGCGTCATGGGTGGTGATGATCCGGCGCTGTGCCGGCGGTACGGTTCCGATTTCGCTCCGGACCCAGCCGTCGAGGTCGGCCAGTTCCGCCTCGTAGTCGGCCGCGCGCCGGGCGTACTCGGCGCGATGATCCGGATCGGCGGCTTCGAGGGCGGCGGCGATGGTGCGGACATAGGCTTGGCCGTTGACGAGATCCTGCCAGGCATGCGGGTCGGGGTTGCCGCCCGCGGCTTCCGCCAGCGGGACGATGCCGGCAGTCGCGGTCACGACCTGGCCCTTGAAGCCCGCCGACGCGATCAGCCGCGCCATCCAGCCTTCGAGGCCCAGCCCGTTGACTACGAACAGCCGAGCGGCGGCGAGTTTTCGCGCATCGCCGGGGCTCGGCTGAAAGACATGGGCGTCGCCATCCGGCCCGACCAGCGTGTCGACCCGGACGTCTTCGCCGCCCACCTGCCGGACCAGATCGCCCAGCACCGAAAAGCTCGCGACCACCGGCAACGGCGACGCCATGGCCGGGGACCCGAGCGGCACCAGGGCGAGCAGGAGTAGAACCAGGCATTTCGGCATGAGAGCAGCCTCAGGCGGCGAGGTGGCGGCGGACCAGATAGCGGCTGCGGATCGAATCCCGCCGGCCGAACAGCACCGAGAGCGCATAGGCGCCGCCGGCGGTGAGGATGATGGCCGGGCCCGAGGGCAGATCCAGATAGTACGAGGCGAGCAGCCCCAGATATCCGGCGAGGCAGGCGATACCGGTGCTGATCGCCGCCAGCGACCAGACTTCGCGCGCCCAGAACCGCGCCGCGGCCGCCGGCAACATCATGAGGCCGACTGCCATCAGCGTCCCCAGCGCCTGGAATCCCGCGACCAGATTGAGCACCACCAAGGCCAGAAACAGAGCGTGGACAAAGCCGCCATGCACCCCGACCGAGCGCAGGAAGCCCGGATCGAAACATTCCAGCACCAGCGGCCGATAGGCCGAGGCGATCACGATCAGCGTCACCGTCGCGATCGACGCCACCAGCAGCAGAGCCGGATCGTCGACCGCGAGGATCGTCCCGAACAGCACATGCAGGAGATCGACATTGGAGCCATGGGTCGAGACGATGAGTACGCCCAAAGCGAGCGAGATCAGATAGAAGGCGGCGAAGCTGGCATCCTCGCGCAAGGGCGTCAGCCGGGTGACGATGCCGGAGAGCAAGGCCACGATCAGCCCGGCGACGAGCCCGCCCAGACTCATCGCCGGCAGCGACAGCCCGCCGACGAGAAAGCCGATGGCGGCACCCGGGAGCACGGCGTGGCTCATCGCATCGCCCATGAGACTCATCCGGCGCAGCACCAGCAGGGTTCCGATCGGGCCGCAGCCCAAGCCCAGCGCCAAGGCCCCGACCAGCGCCCGGCGCATGAATCCGAACTCGACGAAGGGCTGGACCAGCCAATCATAGAGGATCACGGCACCGCCTCGGGCACGGCACAGGCATGGGCGTCTTCGTCCCAGGCCTCCGCCATGCGCCGCGCCGCGGCCAGATGAGCCGGGGTCATGACCTGGGATGTCTTTCCCCAGGCGACGATCTCGCGCGCGAGCAGCAGAGTCTCCGGGAAATGGGCGCGAACCTGGTCGAAATCATGCAAGACCGCGATCACGGTCCGGCCCTCGCCGTGCCAATGCCCGACCAGATGCAAGAGATCATGAGTGGTGCGGGCATCGAGCGCGGTGAAGGGCTCGTCGAGCAGGATCAGCGGCGCGTCCTGGACGATCAGCCGGGCGAACAGCACCCGCTGGAACTGGCCGGCCGAAAGTGTGGCGATCGGGCGCTCGTCGAAATGGCCCAAGCCCACGGCAGCCAGCGCCGCGGTCGCCGCCGTCGTTTCTTCAGGCGTCACGCCCCAGCGCCAGCCGATCCGGCGCCAATGGCCGAGCAGGACCGTGTCCAGCACCGTGATCGGAAAGCTGCGCTCGACCTCGGATTGCTGCGGCAGATAGGCGATTCGGCCGGGACCGGCGGCACCCCGGTCGATGCGGCCGCCGCTCGGGCTGAGCGCGCCGGCGATCGCCTTGACCAGCGTACTCTTGCCGGCACCGTTGGGGCCGACGATCGCCGTCAGCGAGCCGGCTTCGAACCGGCCGCCGATGTGATGCAGAGCCGGGTGCCGCTCATAGGCGACGGTCAGATTTTCGATCTCGACAGGAACACCGGCCGGCCGGGACGTCACGACAGGGCCCAGAACACGGCGAGCCAGAGTGCGGCCGACAGACCCGCCGCCCAGGCCAGGCGATAACCGACGCCACGAGCGAGCGGGCTCGGCCGCCGCCGCAGCACTGGAGCATCGGGCAGAACGGCAACGCGCAAACCGGCCTCGTTCGATCCCATTTCCGCCCCGGTCTCAGTCTGCATGAACCGAGCATAACGTTATATTATATCATTATCAAGCACCGCCCCGACCCGGGGATTCAGGGCCCGGGCGACGGCGGAGCCAGGGTCGCATCGGCTTGTCCGCTCGCAGCCAGCGCGCCGGCGACGAAGCCCGACGCCTTCATCGCCTCGACGAATCCGCGCAGGAAGCGACTCCCCGCTTCCCGCCCCTTGGGCACGGCCATGGCCTGGCTGATCTGCATGAACCGGCCGGGAATGATGCGCACCTCCGGATGCGCGCTCGCATAGGCGAGCAGCGGCTGGCGGACGCCGGCCAGGACATCGGCGCCGTTATGGGCGAGCAGGTCGAAGGATTCGGCCGATTTGACGGTGCGGACGAGTGCGGCCTTGGTCAGCGTGCGGGTGAGGAACAAGTCGTAGGCGCTGGCGACGGCGACGGCGACGCGGATCCCCTCGCGGTCGACATCCTCGATCCGCTGCAGCGGCGAGGCGGCAGGCACGAGATAGATCCCTTCCAGGAAAAGATAAGGGGCGGTGTAGTCGATGGCGGCGGCGCGCGTCGGGTCGATGGCCAGAAAGGCTACGTCCCAGGCGCCTTCCTTGTTCGCCTCGGTCACCTGCCCGGCTTCGGTGAACGGGATGAAATCGACCGGGACGTCGAGTTGCCGTCCGAGTTCGATCGCCAGGGCCGCCGATACGCCGCGCGGGGCACCGGTCGCCGGATCCTTCTGGGCGAGCACGGGATTGCCGAAATTGATCGCCGCCCGCAAGCGGCCGCTGGGTGCGAGGTCTCTGACCACGTCGGGTGGTGCGGCTTCGGCGGAGAGCGCTGCCGCCAGCAGGCTGCAGGCGAGGAGTGTGCGTTCGATCATGGCCGGAGGACCTCCTCGCCAGGGTGAGTTCGAAGGGTTGTCGAGTCCGGGCGGCGTCAGATCGGCGCCGAGAGCCGGTCCCAGGCCCCGAGCATGAGCAGCCCGGAAAATCCCACGACTGCAACCGAGCCGGCGACCGCCAGCAGGCGTTCCAGATGCTCGCCGCGCGCCGTCGACCCGGTGGCGAACCGCTTCATGAACCTCCGGGCGACGATGCTGAGCACGCCGATCGTGGACACGGTCAGGCCCATGCCGAGCGACAGCGCCAGCACAGCCATGGCACCGATCAGGATCGCGTCGTTCGCCAGCGAAAACAGCATGATGATGATGGCGCTGGCACAAGGTGCGATGCCTGCGAAGACAGTCAGAATCGAGCCGAAACTCATCTTTCGGCCGTGTGCCGCCGGCGCGTGGTCATGCTCGTGATCGTGGCCCGCCGGATGATCATGGCCGTGATCGCCAGGACCGGCACCGATCGGACCGTGATGATGGGCGTGGCCTCTGCCGGTGACGGCGCGCCAGAACATGACCAGCCCGAGGATCGCGACCAAGCCGTAGCTGACCAGCTCGATCACCGCTCCCTGAAGTTGGACCTGCAACTGCAGTCCCCGGAGGAGTGCCGCCAGGATGAAGACGGTGACGATCGCGGTCAGGCCCTGGAGCAGCGAGATCACCCCGCCCATGACGATGCCGCTGGTCCAGCGCGCCTCGGTCGCGACGAAATAGGCGGCAACCAGCGACTTGCCGTGGCCGGGCCCGGCGGCATGGAGCACACCCCAGAGAAAGGCGATCGAGAGAATGGTCAGGAGCGACGGGATCGACCCGGTATCCCGGAGGGTCCGGATCTCGTGCGAGATCCGCTCGTTGATCTTGCTCTGCTCGCGCGCCAGCCGCTGGACGAAGCCGCCCATCAGCGACGGTCCGGCAGTCGGGGCCGGATCGGGGCCGGCGGCGGGACCGAACGGGTCGGCGAGGGAGGCGGTCGCGGCACCGAAGCACAGCAACAGAACGAACAAGACGAGGCGCATCAGGAGGTCGGTCCGTTGAAGGTGCACGTGACGAGATCGGTGTCGACCTGGCCCCAGCCGATGGTGTCGCGCGCGACGGTCGTAGCGGTGCAGCTCGCCGCCAATTTCTGGCCGCCCACCGCCTTGACCGGGTCGTCGCTGGCCAGTTCGAAATCGATGTAATATTCCGGATCGAAGATGGTGACTTCGAGCGTGTTCTTGGCCGCGGGCTTCACTGGTTTGATGGGGACGGTGAAACTGTAGACGGCCTTGTCGTCGGTGAATTTCGCGGTGAAATCGCCGAATTGATCGAGCGTGACCTTTTCGCCGTTGATGGTCGCGACCGCGAAGAAATGCTTCCCGGCGACCGGAGCGAAATGAGTGTCGCGCAGGCTCTCGACATCCTTGGCCGTGATCGGCCCCTTGGGCGTGTCGGTGTAATCGGTGCGCAGCGTCGAGCTGTACATCTCGTCGAAGCTCCAGACCATGCGCAAGCCGGTGACGCCGGACTGGTCGAACAGCACCTGCAGATGATGCTCGACGAAGATGTGCGGGTGGGCGCGGGCCGCCGCTGGCAGCAGGGCGAGGACGGACAGCGCCGCGACGGCGAAGCGGGAGGCGATCATGGCGCCCACCATAGCAGAACCACCGGCGAGCGCGAGCGCCGCGGTGTCGCGGCGGCGGATCTCATGAGGGCCGATTGCGTTCGTTCGTCCTCTACTTCACCGATCCGCCGATTCGGTCGCCGCGCGACCAGAAGGGGGACACCCCCTTCTGGACTTCCCCCAAGAGGTAAAGAACTAAAGATACAAGAGATAACGCTCCTTATGGGAGCGTCCTGGCCAGGCGGAAGCCGGCGAAGTTGAGCCGGTTGCCCGTGTCGTTCCCGTCGCGGACGGCAGAGCGCAGGTACCGGGGATTGAGGCTCCAGGAACCGCCGCGAACGACGCGCCACCCACAATTCCCGGTTGTCCAAGCGCTGCCGTCCGATGGCGCGCCGGTATAGTTCTCGTTCCAGCAATCCGCCGTCCATTGCCAGACATTGCCCAGCATGTCGTAGAGACCCCAGGCGTTGGACGGGAACGAACCAACCGGCGCAGTCTGCTTGTCGTCCCACTGGCTGCCGCAACCGTCGCAATCGGCATTGCCACGGCCGATCACGTCGCCCCAATACCGGGAAGTCACCGTTCCGGCCCGCGCCGCATACTCCCATTCCGCTTCGCTCGGCAACCGATAAGGCCCGGACCCACTGCCTGTCGCGATACCAGCCTTGCGGTTCAGCCAGGCGACATAGCTCCGGGCATCGTCCCAGCTCACATTGATGACGGGACGATTGCCCCGGCCCCAGCCCTGGTCGGACGGCCGATAGGCGTTGCAGCCGCCATCCGCGACGCAGGCGTCCCATTGCGCAAAAGTGACATCGTATTTGCCGAGTGCAAAGGCCATGACCGTGACGGGATGCTGCGGGCCTTCATCGTCGAAACGCTCTTTCTCCGAGGCCGGCGAGCCCATGGTGAAACTCCCCGACGGGATCACCACCATCTCGGCGCAATCGGGGCAGTCGCGGAAAATCTGCCCGGGTTCTCTCGATGCGGTCGCCTTCTTGTCCGCGGCCGAGTCCGGGCTATCGAGCCATGCCACCAGCTTGGGCAATTGCCCGGAACCCACCGCCCCCAGCATGACCAGCAGGATCGCGCCGGCGGCGTATCCGATCGCTTTGACGGGAATCCGCGCGGCCTGTCTTCCCCCACCCGAACGCCTTGTGTCCTTCCCGGTGACGGAGTCGGCCGGCGCCGCCTCGGCCTGCCGCTTCGTTCCCTCCGCTCCGCTCTTGTCCAGGATCGATCGGACCGCCGCCGCCAGGCGCCCGAGATGGCGGTCCAGCGGCGGGGTGAAGGCATCGAGCCAATGGACCCGGCTCAAGTATAATTCGAGTTCCTTGGAGGGCGGCACGTCCTCGATCCGCAAGCGGATGATCGGAATTCGCCGGTGGAGCGCGCGCTCGACCTCGCTATGGACATAGACCGACGCATTGGCACGGCTGGAAAACACCAGCACCACGCATCGGGCACTATTGATCGCGTCGATGATCGAGCCTGCCCATTCGGCACCGGGGGCGATGTCGAGGGGCGCCATCCAGCAGCGGATACCCCGCGCCTCGAGCGCGGCGCGGACGGCGTCCCCAGTTGCTTGGTCCGCCGACGACAGGCTGATGAACACGTCATGCGCCATGCCGCCTCTATCCTCCAAGGTTCGTCCGGGCAACCTCGCCAGCTATAGCGCAACTGCGGATGGACGCAACCCGGCAGACCGGCAATTCTCACTATGGCAATAACCGTCGCCCTCGCCAATTCTTCTCCTCTCCGCCCCATTGGGGCGGGGAGGCCGGGTGGGGTGGGGAACGCTTGATATAAAAGAATAAAACTCCTCCGGCAACCCTGCGCATCGTACAAGCTACCCCCACCCCACCTCCCCGCCCCGGAGGGCGGAGAGGAGAAACGAGCGTAATCGGCCACGATGAGAATTGCTGCTGGCAGAGCCTCTGCTCTAGCCTGCGCCGGCACTCGCCAGATCGAACAGGAGCACGACGTTCAGCGCCACGATGACCGCGCTGACGACCCAGGCGAGCACGTTCAGCCACACGGGGCTGGCGAACCGGCCCATCTTGGCCCGGTCGGCGGTGAAGAGGACCAGCGGGACCATGGCGAAGGGCAGTTGCATCGACAGCACCACCTGGCTCGCGATCAGCAGCCGGCCGGTCGCGGCTTCCCCGGCGAGCGCGATGATCGCGGCCGCCGGCGCGATGGCGAGGAGGCGCGTCACCAGCCGGCGCAGCCAGGGCGGGAGCCGGAGGTCGAGGAACCCCTCCATCACGATCTGCCCGGCCAGCGTGCCGGTCAGGGTCGAATTCTGGCCCGAGAGCAGGAGCGCCAGCGCAAACGCGATCGCGGCCAGCGGCGCGCCCAGCAGCGGCGCGAGCAGCATGTAGGCATCCTGGATCTCGGCGATGTCGGTCCGGCCGGTCTCATGGAAGGTGGCGGCGGCCACGACCAGAATGGCGGCGTTGACCAGCAGCGCCAAGGTCAGCGCAATGCAGGAATCCAAAGTCGAGAAGCCGATCGCCTCGCCCCGGCCCGCACCGTCCAGATCGAACCGCCGGGTCTGGACGATCGCCGAATGGAGATAGAGGTTGTGCGGCATCACCGTGGCGCCGATGATGCCGACGGCGATGAAGAGCGCGCCCGAATCGAGAAAGATCGATTCTTGCGGCACGAGCCCTGCGGCCAGTTCAGCGAGGTCGGGTTTCGCCAATATAATTTCGTAAGCGAAACAGACGATGATGAGAATGATCAGGGCGATCACGATCGCCTCGATCAAGCGGAAGCCGAAGCGCTGCAGCGACAACACGATGAGCGTGTCGAACCCCGTCAGCAGCACGCCCCAGAGCAGCGGCAGGCCGAACAACAATTCGAGCGCGATCGCCGTGCCGACGACTTCGGCCAGATCGCAGGCGACGATGCCGATCTCGGCGAAGAGCCACAGCGCCCATGCTGCCGGGCGCGGGTAGGCGTCGCGGCAGGCCTGGGCCAGATCGCGGCCCGTGGCGATGCCGAGCCTGAGGCTCAGCACCTGCAGCAGCATGGCCATCAGGCTCGACAGCACCACGACCGAGAGCAGGGTATAGCCGTAGCCGGAGCCGCCGCCGAGATCGGTCGCCCAATTGCCGGGGTCCATATAGCCGACCGAAATCATGTAGCCCGGCCCGCCGAAGGCGAGCAACTTGCGCACGAAGCCACGGGCCGGGATCGCGATGCTGCGATGGAGATCGGTCAGCGAGGCGGTTTCGATCGGGCGGCGCCGGGCATCCGCGGCTGGACTGGTCATCGGGTTCCCGATTCCGGGTGGCGCCCGTCCCGGGTCCGGCGCCGGCGGCTCCCTCCGATCAGGACAGGGTCGTCAGCGCCTCCGGGGTGAAGGGCAACAATTGGTCATATTGCCCATCCCGTATCTTCCGCGTCCAGGCCGGATCGACGAGCAGCGCGCGGCCGACCGCGACCAGATCGAATTCATCGCGCTCCAGCCGTTCCAGCAACGCGTCGATGCCGGTGGCGGTCGAACTCTCGCCGCGAAACGAGGCGGTGAATTCGCCGGAGAGACCGACGCTGCCGACCGTGATCGCGGGCTTGCCGGTCAGCTCCCGGGTCCAGCCGGCGAGGTTGAGATCGGATCCCTCGAATTCCGGTTCCCAGTACCGGCGTTGCGAGCAATGGAAGATATCGACGCCGGCGGCGGACAGCGGCTTCAGAAATCGGCCGAGCGCTTGCGGGTCGGACGCGAGCTTCGCGGAATAGTCCTGAAGCTTCCACTGTGAAAACCGTAGGATGATCGGGAAGTCCGGCCCGGTCGCGCCGCGGATCGCCTCGATGATCTCGACCGCGAAGCGGGTCCGGCCGACCAGATCGCCGCCATACTCGTCGTCGCGCCGATTGGTGCCCTCCCAGAAGAACTGATCGATCAGATAGCCGTGGGCGCCATGGAGCTCGACACCATCGAAGCCCAGCGCCTGGGCATCGGCTGCAGCTCGAGCGAAGGCCTGGACCACCCGGCCGATCTGGGCACGGGTCATCGGTTCGGATTTCTGCGTCCCGGGCTTGGTCAAGCCCGATGGGCCGGCGCTCGGCAGTTCCGGATGCGGCGCCCTCTCCGGATTGCGTGCCATGCCGACATGCCAGAGCTGGGGCATGATTTTGCCGCCGGCGGCATGGACCTCGTCGGCCACCCGCCTCCAGCCTTCGAGGGCGGGGCCCCAGAAATTCGGGACATTGGCGTTCGAGGTCGAAACCGGGTCGTCGACCGTGGTGCCCTCGGTGACGATGAGCCCGGTCGCCCCTTCGGCCCGGCGCCGGTAGTAGGCGACGACGTCGGGTCCGGGCATGCCGTTCGCGGATTGCTGCCGCGTCATCGGCGCCATCACCACGCGGTTGGCGAGAGCGAGCCGGCCCAGGTGAAACGGCCGGAAGAGCGGTGCAGCGGATCGGCTCACGCGACATCTCCAGAGTAGTTTCGGCATTTGTGCCACAAAGGCGAATGCGGCAATATGGCCGGCAGACGGAGAGCAGCATTGCGCCCGAGCCCATCAAATTCCCGTGACCTGCGCGGGGGCGACGGGGGCGTCGTGTTTCTGTCCGGCGGGGAAGTGTCGGGGGGTCCGGGGTATGGCGAGCAGCGACGGCGAGAGGACAGCGTTCGATTTTCGGTTCCAATCCCTGCGCGGACTGGACATGCCGCTCCAGGAATTCGCCGGCCGGCCGGTGATCATCGTCAACACGGCGTCGAAATGCGGATTCACGCCGCAATATGCCGGGCTGGAGGCGCTGTGGCAGGCGCGCCGAGACGAGGGGCTGATCCTGATCGGCGTCCCGTGCAATGATTTCGGCGGCCAGGAGCCCGGCAGCGCCGAACAGATCTACTCGTTCTGCGCGACGAATTTCGGCGTGAATTTCCTGTTGACCAGTAAGGAGCACGTCAAGGGCCCGGAGGCGCATCCGCTGTTCGAGTGGCTGGCCGCCCAGGGTGGATTCTGGTCGCGGCCGCGCTGGAACTTCTACAAATATCTGATCGGCCGCGACGGCAAGCTGAAGACCTGGTTCAGCAGCCTGACACCGCCCGGCTCGGCCAAGTTCACCCGCGCCGTCGATGCGCTGATCGCGGCGAAATAGTCCCGCATGGTTCGCCTCGGCGTCCTCGACCAGGCACCGGTTTCGGCCGGGTCGACCAGTGCTCGAGCCCTCGCCAATTCGATCGATCTGGCGCTTCTGGCCGACGCCCTGGGCTATCATCGCTATTGGGTCGCCGAGCATCACGCGACCCCAGCGCTCGCCTGTGCCGCTCCCGAGGCGCTGATCGGCCCGATCGCAGCGGTGACGCGGCATCTGCGTGTCGGCAGCGGCGGGGTGATGCTGCCGCATTATTCGCCGTTGAAGGTGGCCGAGACCTTCACCATGTTCGCCGGCTTGTTTCCCGGTCGGATCGATCTCGGCCTCGGCCGGGCGCCCGGCACCGATTCGGCGACGGCCTACGCCTTGCAACGCGATCGCCGCCAGCTGGCGCCGGATGATTTCCCCCAGCAGCTGGCCGAGTTGCTGGGCTATCTCTACGATCGGATTCCGGCCGATCATCCCTTCGCCCGGCTGGCTGCCGCCTTGCCCGGCCGGCCGGAGATGCCGGAGCCCTGGCTGCTCGGCTCGTCGCCGCAAAGCGGCATCTGGGCCGCGGAACTGGGCCTGCCTTATATGTTCGCCGATTTCATCAACCCTGCCGGTGCCGCCATCGCTCGGCACTACCGGCGGGATTTCACCGGGTCGCAG
>Ga0209274_10001593_pt1 | contig 11537 bp, 12 predicted proteins | sample HubBroMetageREF1_FD_188343 | JGI IMG/M metagenome (GOLD analysis project Ga0209274, IMG submission 188343) | Reference soil microbial communities from the Hubbard Brook experimental Forest, New Hampshire, USA - Hubbard Brook CCASE Soil... | ecosystem: Environmental > Terrestrial > Soil >...
TCACGCTGACGAAGATTTTGTCCATAAAAAGGTCCAATAAGAAGATAGTCACCGACGCCGCAACCATCCCCTGCGTGGTGGCGCGGCCGACTCCCTGCGTGCCGCCCGTCGTCCGGAGCCCGTAGAAACAGCCCAGCAGTGAAATAGCGAAAGAGAAGACGAAGGGCTTGAGCAGCCCCCAAAACACGTCGCTCCATACCAGTGCCTGCCAGCTCAAGGTCCAGTATTGCCGGGTGGGCAATCCGAAGAGAATGACGGACATCAGCCAGCCCGGCGTCTTGCGCCGCCTGCACCGCCATCGCCGAACGTTCGCCGAATGCGCAATAGAGCAAAATGCTTTTGCCGGACGACGATGAGCCCGCACGCCCGTCGCGCACCCCCCCGGCTGCAGCCGCCGATGAGGAGCCGTCGCACGACGCCGCGCCCACTGCAGAGGTCGAGGCAGCCGCTGACGTGGCGTCCGATGTCGAGGCTGCCGCCCGGGGCACCGCGGTCGCGCAAACGGCCGTCGAACCGACCCTCGACCCGTCCGCCGTAGCCCTTGCCGACGGCGCACCCGCGCCCCAGCAGAGTGTCGAAGCGCCGCCCCCGGCGCGGGTCGAGCCCGTGGAGGCCACGCAGGAACCACCGAAAGAGCCGAAGGTTCCTCGCGTGATTCTGGAAGTCGGCACCGATTTCATCGGCGTCGTTTATGGCGACGGGTCGCGCGGAGGGCTCGTCGTGCTCACGCACCACCCTCATCGCGCCGAGAAAGCCAAGCCCATCGTCGAGAAGGCTTGTGCCGATATGACGCCCGTCGAGGGTCTGGTCACGGGCGTCATCAAGGGAGGCATCGAGGTCGACGTCGACGGCCTTCGTGCCTTCGCCCCGGGTTCCCACGTCGAGCTTCGCCTCGGAGCTGACCTGTCTCACCTCGTCGGCAAGCGTCTGCCGTTTCTGGTCACTCAATATGCCAAGCGCGGTCGCGATGTCGTGCTGTCACGACGATCGATGCTCGAAGAGGAGGCACGCAAGGCGCGCACCGAAGCGCTCGCGAAGCTCAAGGTCGGCGACGAGCTCGATGGAGTCGTTCGCAGCGTCGTCGCGTTCGGCGCGTTCATCGACGTGGGCGGTATCGAAGGGCTCGTGCCTCTCCAGGAGATGAGCCACAACCGCGCCGACGGCCCGAGCGACGTCTTCAAGGCCGGCGAGTCGACACGAGTCAAAGTCCTCAAGATCGACGACCGCGGCAAGGTGTGGCTCTCGCGCAAGGCGACCATCGCCGATCCGTGGCAACAGGTGGCCCAGAAATACGCGATGGGGACGCGGCATCAGGGCAAGGTCGCACGGCTGCATCCCTTCGGCGCGTTCATCGAGCTCGAGCCGGGTGTCGACGGTCTGATTCATACGCAAAACTTGTCGATCAAGAGGATCGAAGCCCCCGAAGAGGTCACGAAGGTTGGCGACTCGATCGACGTCGTCGTGGCCCATGTGGACCCCGGGCAGCACAAGATTGGCCTTCATCCCGCGCCACAAGGCGATGCCGCCAACGAGGCCGCGCAACGCGTCGTGGCGCACAAGCCGATCAAAGCCAAGGTCGTGCTCGTCGAGGCCGGCGGGGTGCTGGTGCGCATCCTCGGGGTGACCGGTCGCAGCGCGCGCGGTTATGTCACGGCGGCGGGCACCGGCACGCCGCGCGGCACCGAGCTCCGCAAAGTGTTTACCGTGGGCCAAGAGATCGAAGCGAAGGTCATCGAGATCGACCCGCGGCGCGGTGAGGCAAAGCTCTCCATCAAGGCGCTCAGCGAAGATCAAGAACGCTCCGCGTACCAGCAGTACCGCCAGCAGCTCAAGGCCGAAGCGCGCTTCACCTTCGGCGACCTGCTCGCGAAAAAGGGAACACCGCCGCGCTAAGGCCGTTGCGAGCCGGGCACCCGGACAAGCTTCGCTCGTGGTGATTGGACACGGCGATCCACTGCACGAGGCGTACTCCGGTGACGATGCCGATCGCGACGAGCGCGACGCCCATGGTTCGAATGACCCAACGGAAAGCCCTGACCGGGAGCTTGCTCTTGAAGACCTGTAGGAGCTTGACCAAGCACGAAAACCAGCCCGCCACCCCCACGGCCGCGCTCGCGCCGAACGGAATCGCGACGATTCCGGAGGGTTGATCGAGGCCTCGCGAGTAGAGAAACGCGACGACCGCCGTCCACGTCAGGAGCAGTGTCGGATTGAGCGCCGAAATGGAGAAGCCCAAAAAGGCGGTGCCGGCCTTGCTTTCGCGCGCGTCGACCCCTTCGGCCGGAGGACGCCAAAAAACGAACCTGACGCCGAGCGCCACGAGCAGGATGCTCGTCGCGCCCTGAGAAATGGGCGCGACCAACCCGTGGTGCGGCAGAAACGTCGCGAAGCCCCAAAACGCCAATCCCGCGTAGATCCCCTCGGCGACCGCGGCGCCCAAGGCGATTCGAAGTGCTTCTGCGTACCGTCCGCTTGCGGCGCGCGACAACGTCAGGACGGCAATCGGGCCGGCCAGGGGCATGGACCCGAGAAAGGCGAAAGCCAACGCGACGACGCAGATGACAAGAGCCCCCGGCATCAGGGCCCAGGCTCGACGTCCGCAGGAGTGAGGCGCGACGGGGCGCCGAGGGCTTCGAGCTCGAGGCCACCGAGAATGCGCGTTCGCGCGAAGGCGAGGCGCGACGAAAGCGTAGGCTCGTCCGCGAGCTGGGCGACTTCGGTGGAGAAGGCGAAGACGTAGCACTTGCGCAGGTAGCCACCGAAGGCCAAGACGTACCCCACGAGGGGCGCACCGGCGTGATCGGGCGGTGCCACCGCGACGCGGATGCGCGTGTCGAACGAGCCCTGCGAGGTGACGACTTCGTCGTCGACGGTCTGCAGGGGTCGATCCGGCACGAGCTTCGATGCGACGGCGCGCTCCTCACATTGCGACCGTCCCACCAGGGTGTCGGTGTAGAGGATCGCTACGACGACGCGGGAGCGTGTCAGCGGCTGTTCGGCCTCGAGCTCCGGACGGGAATGGTCATCGATGTGCCAGTGCGCTCCACGGGGCAGGGGTAGCCAGAGCGCGAGCCGCTTCGAGTGGTAACGCGGCAATGGATTGGCGTTGTCGGGGAACGAAGCCGCCGAAGCTCTCGCAGCCCCGGCGCCGGCCGGCAGCGTCGCGGACGACGCGCAGCCGCAACCCCATACGCAGAGGAGCACGAGGCACGATCGGCGTCCTCCGGTCGTCATTGGCTCCGAATCGCTGCGGGCTCCGGCGCGGGTCGGCTTTACACGCGCGTCAGCCACTCGGGGTGAGATGCGTCGCTGCCCCGGACGATATCGAAGAATCGCGCTTGCAGCTTCTTCGTCACCGGCCCCACGGTGCCCTCGCCGACGATCCGATTGTCGATCTCTCGTACCGGCGTGACCTCGGCGGCCGTTCCCGTGAAGAAGACCTCGTCGGCGAGCCAGATCTGGTCTCGCGTCAGGCGGCCCTCGACGACTTGCAGTCCCATTTCGCGCGCGAGCGTCAGGATGGTATCGCGCGTGATCCCCTCGAGAATCGAACACGACAGATCGGGTGTGTGGAGGACGCCTTTGCGCACGGCGAAGATGTTTTCGCCGGATCCCTCGCTGACGTACCCGTTGGCGTCGAGCAGAATCGCTTCGTCGTAGCCGGCGGCCTTGGCCTCGCGCTTGGCGAGGACGCTGTTGGTGTATTGGCCCGTCATCTTCGCCTTGGCCAGGCTCACGTTGATGTGGTGGCGCGCGAACGAGCTGATCTTCGTGCGGATGCCGTTCTTTAGGGCCTCTTCACCGAGGTAGGCGCCCCATGTCCACGCCAGCACACTCGTTCGGACGGGATTTTGAGGTGCGTAGATTCCCATCGCGCCTTCGCCGACGAAAATGATCGGGCGAATGTAGCCGTCGACCATGCCGTTAACCTTCAACGCCTCGACGCACACGCTCATGATTTGCTCGCGCGTGTACTTCGGCTGGAGCAGGCACATCTTACAAGAGTCGAAGAGGCGGTCGACGTGCTCGCGCAGGCGGAAGATGTATGTCCCCCCGTCGGCCCGCTTGTAGGCGCGCATGCCGTCAAAGACGGCCAGGCCATAGTGCAGCGAGTGGGTCAGGATGTGGACGGTCGCGCTATCCCAATCGACGAACTCACCGTCGAGCCAAATCTTCTTTACCTTATCGACCATCGGCCACCTTGCCACGCTGCCGGGCAGTCTCGACAAGGTAGTCGCGCGACCCGCTGGTTGCCAGTCACAACGGCGCGGCGCTCACAGCCGCCAAAAGGTCGCGACGCGCCGGGCCGTACGGCGCCAACAGGCCGACGATTCCGAGGGCCATCTGCTCGCTCTGCGCGGTTGCGCCTGCCTGGGTCTCGGAGGGCACTTCGACCGCAAAGCCGCGTTGCAGGGCGTCCGTGGCTGTGGCCAGAAGCCCCAGCTCCGTGAGACACCCCGTCAGAACGAGCGTGTCTACCTTCAGCGCGCCGAGGACATCGGCCAAGCTCGAACGCGTGAAGGCGCTGTAGGTCGGCTTGGCGACGATGTGATCGCCGGGCTTCGGCGCGAGAGGAGGCCATACCCCTGCGCCCTCGCTGCCCTTGATGTTGTGTGCACCCCACACGTCGAGATCCGAATCGCCGGGCTCGTGCTCATCGACCACATAGACGACCGGCGTCTTGTCGCGCCGAGCCGCGTCGAGACGCTGCGCCAGCGCGGATACGATGTCCCGAGCTCGGGGCACCTCGAGCGGCCGACCGGGGGTGAGGTGGTCGTTCTGCATGTCGACCACCAAAAGCGCTCGGCGTGGGGGCGCGCGGCGGCTAGCGACCGACTCCAAGATTCGGCGCCGCAGAGCAAGCGTGGGGGCCACGGGGGCCTCGGCGAGGGCGACGGCCGCCAGCGCCTCGCGGACCTCACGCATCGCCTCGTGGATCTCCGCTCCCGCCCCCGCGAGGCCGACGTCGACCAACGGATCGGGTCGCCCTGAAACGACCACCGACAGGAGGTCCGCAAGGGTCTCGTCCGTAGCGCTCACCTCAGCCTCCTCGCGGAGTGTGGCGCGAGTCGCGCCACGTCGCCAGCGGCAGCAGAACGCTTGGTGCCGCCGCGGAAGTCGTCTTCTTCGCCGAGCTCAGCCAACACATCGGTTTTCGTCGCCAAGGACTAGAACGCGCAAGCCGGGGCTTCGGACGCACCCTCAGACGCAATCGGACGCGCGAGAGAAGGCTGTCCCAGGCGATCGAGCCGGGGTTGACGCCGTCTGCGCGCAGCGTAACGTTCCGGCTCTCGCACTCTTGCTCACGGAGTGTCATGCCCGACCATGATCGCGACCGTGGCAGATGAGCGCCTCATAGCGCGAGTCGCCTCCGGCGATCTCGACGCCGTGGGGGAAGTCTACGACCGCTATGCGTCGGTGCTCCTGCCTGTGGCGATTCGAATATTGGGCAACCGAGCCGATGCCGAAGACGTCGTCCACGATGCCTTCGTCACCCTTCCGGAGCGGTCTCGGCATTACGCTGCGGACCGCGGAAGCGTCGGGGCCTGGCTCGTCATTCTCGTGCGAAACCTCAGCCTGGATCGGATCCGCAGGAGGGCCGTTCGTACGGCGTTCGTTCGCGAGAGTCCGGTGGAGCTCGAACCGCAGCCGGCGGGCGACCCAGAGGTCGCGGCGGACACGGCGCGCCAGGCGGAACGGGTTCGTCGCGCGGTCGAGTCACTCCCACTCGTGCAGCAAGTCACGCTCCGGACGGCGTTCTTCGAGGGGCTCAGCTATTCGGAGATCGCGGCTCGAGAGGGCATCTCTCTCGGTACGGTGAAGTCGCGCGCCTCGCGTGCCCTCGCCTCTCTGCGCGAGGCCCTTGCGGCCGAGGGCGTCCGTCCTTTTTCCCGTTGAGCCTTAGGGCGTCGGCGCGGTGCGCCGTCGCATGCTAGTTCGAGGCAGAGCGAGCGCCGACGAGCGCACGACTGAAGGGGCCTCAACGTGGCGGGTAGTCCGCGCATAGAGTTCGTGCTCGAGGCGATTCAGGCCGCAGTGGCCATCGTGCGGGGGCAGCCCGATTCGTCGGAATCCGAGCGGCTCGCGCGGGAAGCGACTTCGCTCCGCCAGGCGGTCGAAGGCTGGAGGCGCTCGCCGCCCAGTCGCGCGCTTCGTGAAGAGACGATGAAACGCGTGCTCCGCTTGCACGTCGCCGCCGCGACGCTGACACGTCTCGGCCCGTCTCCGGCCGAACGAGCCGGGGCGACGCCATCGGGGGCCGAGGTCCTCGACGAAAACGATCGCCCGACGGCGCCTCCGCCTTTCGATATCGAAGCTTTTGCCCGGGAGACGACCTCGCCCGATTTGGAGCGCCGCATGCTCTCCGAACCACCCACGCAGCCGTGGCAAGGTCAGAGCGAGGGGGAGCGGAAAGCTTCCAAAGGGTCCTCGGCGATCGATCGTGACGTCGATCAAGCGCTCGCACCGCTCGCCGAGACGCCGCACCCTCCGTTCGAGCCGGTCACGGCTCGGCGCCCCGCCGTAGCGGTCGAGACGTCGGTCGTGGCGCCGGCGCAGCGCAGTTTCTCGCCTTCGAGCATCGAGCGGGCCGTTCTCGGAGCGATGGACAGCCCGGTGGTCACCCAGCGTGACATCCAAGATCCCACGGCCGAGATGCTCGAGTGCTACGCGCTCGCCGACTACGCGGGAGCCATCACGCTGGCGGATCTCGTTCTGGCTGAGGTCCCGGGAAGCCTCGTCGCGCTCGAATGCCGCGCCAAGAGCAGTACGGCGCTCGAAGGAATCTATGCGGCGCGCCTTGGCTCGATGAGCCATGTGCCCATAGTCGTCATGACGTCTACGGAGATCGACCGCCTGGAAATCGATCATCGAGCCGGGTTCCTGCTGTCGCTCATCGACGGCGCGTCTTCGCTCGAAGCCATCCTAGACGTCTGCGGAATGCCGAGGCTCGACGCGCTGCGGATGCTGCGCGAGCTCGTTCAGCACGGTGCAATTCGCTTGGGCCGCCTCAGCGGGTGAGGCTCGCAAAGCGCGAGGACGCCAGCATGTCGGCGTCGAACGCCAAGCCCTCCGCGGTGAATCGGAGGCGCGAAAGGTCCGCAGCCTCCCTTCGCATCCTATCCCACACGGAGTCATCGAGCTCGGCGTCCCGCCGGTTGATCCATAGCCATGCGAGCGCCGAGACGTCGCACTGAAGCTCCGTCCAGGCGCGCTCTACGAACGGCCCATGGTTGTGAAAGTGCGCCCAGTCGTGCAGCCCCCAAAAGAGCGCGTTGATGTTGTCGGCGGCAAGCCAGAAGCATTCGCTCGGCCGCGCTCCGCGCTCGAAGAGGAGGTCGGTCGCGTCGTCGAGGGCCCATGGAGAGAGGGCCATCTCGTTTTTCAGACCCAGACCGAATGCATGCAAGTGCGCCAATTCCCGTGGCAGAAACTCGCAGGGCTCTCGCATCACGAACGCCATGCGAGCCGGGTTGGAGCCGTCGAGTCTCGCGTCGTGCTCCGCGCACTCCCAGCGTGTGGTTGGGCGTCGCCATTCGAGCACGCGGCTCGTACACCAGCCGAAGGCGTCGAAGACGCGACCCGGCACCACGCACGGAAGCGGAGGCGTTCGAAGGTGGACTGTTCGGGCCAGCCCCTTCGCTGCGCCTGGCATCGGGCCGTAGTAGCATGGTGGAGAGACCGAGGGCGGCCTCGCCCTTTGCGCCTCCGCGTGTGGCGCGCTAAAGGCTGGCCGACGAAGGACACGCGATGTCGCCGACGCAACCGCCGCCGAAGAAAGACGTCGCGCTTGCCTTGCTGGAGCGCTCGAGCCTCTCGGTGCACCTCGACCCGCGGCCGACTGCCGTCGTCGTGCCGCCTGGGTTCAAAAAGCAGCCCCAACTCGTGTTGCAGGTGGGTCTCAACATGCCGGTTCCGATTCCGGATCTTCGGCTGGACGACGAGGGGATGAGTTGCACCCTGAGCTTCAATCGGACCCCCTTCTTCTGCGTGGTCCCCTGGTCGAGCGTTTTCGCGATGGTGGGAGAGGACTCGCGGGGAATGGTCTGGCCGGACGACGTTCCGGTTGAAGTGACGCGCGGCGCTCAGGATCGCGGGCCCGACGGCACAGTGCGTCGCCCCGCTCCAAAAGTCGCCCCGGTACGGGAAGCGAGGGCCGAGGCGTCCAAGCCGAAGCGCGCGAGAAAACGGCCCGCGCTGGCGGCCGTGCCAAACGGTGCCGAACCAGCGTCGGGTGAGCGGAGCGACCCCGTCCGCGTGCTTCGGCACAACCCCGCGATTACGTCGGTCACCGCGGCCAAGCGGGCGGCAGACACGACGCGGAAACGACGCGAGCTTCCGCCGTACTTGCGCGTCGTCAAATAGAGCGCAGGTCCGTAAGCCTGCCGGGCGCCCCGCATCGTCGGTCGGGCTCGCTCAAAATGCTCTCAACCTGGGGGTGGGAAGCTCCGCCGCATCGCTTGACGTCGCGCCCGACGCATCAGCGTCAACACGCTCTCGACCAGGCCGATCAGCACGTAGCAAGACAGGAGCCACACCAGAACGAAGGCCGGTCGCGTCTGCAGGCTGACGATGGCGCTGGAGCACACCGCGAAAGCGACCAGCGCGAACGTCCGGGCGTTCAAGCGGAGGTCTTTGAAGCTCCGGAACTTGATCGTCGAGACCATCAAAAAGCTCAGGAAGATCGTGAGCGTGCTCATCGCCCAAACGTACTTGGGCCCGCGGAGCATGAGCTCCTCGCCCATCGCGTGATTGGCGAGCACGAGCGAAATCAAGATGCCCGCGGCTCCAGGCACCGGGAGGCCCACGATGTACTTGCCGGGCTTGACCGGCGAGCCTTTGTCTCCCATCGAAAGAACGTTGAAGCGCGCCAACCGCGCCGTTCCGGCAGCCGTGAAGAGAAATGACGCCACGAGCCCCAACATCGGCCGCTGAAAGAGCGACCACTTGAACACGAGCAGCGCGGGCGCGACGCCGAACGAGATCGCGTCCGCGAGCGAGTCGATCTGCAAGCCAAAGGCGCTCTGCGTCTTGGTGAGACGAGCCACCCGACCGTCGAGTGTGTCGAAAAATAGCGCGAATACGAGCAGCAACGACGCCCGGTAGTAGTCGTCGTCACTTTGCGCCGTGGCGCTCAATCGAATCGAGTCGAAGCCGCAAAACACGCTCGAGAGCGTGATGATGTTTGGCAAGAGAAACAGCGTCTTGCGAAGATCGAGCTTGCGGGCTGGGGCGGGCACGGACTTTGGCTTCGGGGCGGACAGGGCCGGAGGAATCCTCCCGCAGAACCGCCGGCGGGTAAAGTCTGCGGGAAATTGGCCTGCCGCGCGCGCGCGTCTTACCCTTCGTCTCGGATGAGACTCCGGGCGCCCGTCATCGTCACCCTCCTCTTCCTCGGGGCACACCCGGGGTGTGCTCGCTCGGCCGAAGAACGGCAACTCGACGCGATGCGGGCGGATATCGAGCGCATCCAGAGCGATCGCGACCTCGCGGCGCAGCCTGCGGGCGCCCCGGAGCCGCTCGACCCAAGCTCGAAAGGGGCTCGGGCGGCGCCGGCTCCGCCCGCGATTGCGCCGCCCCCTCTCGATGTCGCGTCCGCCCCCCCGAGCGATAACGCCGAGGCCGACGACTACGCGGACCCCGAAGACGTGTCGCCCCGGCCAAGGATCCGCGTGTTCGGATCGCCTCGTGGGTCGGGGCGCAATCGCGGGGGTGACGACCAGATCGAACAGGTCGGGTCCGACGACTCGACAGGCTCGTCGCTCGATCCGGCGGCGAAGCGCGCATACGACGCGGCCTTGTCGCTCGTGACCGCGCACCAATTCGGCCCTGGTCTCGATGCCCTCACGGCGTTTCTGGTCAAATGGCCGGATCACCCGTACGTCGATCACGCGATGTATTGGCGTGGCGAATGCTATTTCGCGCAGGGCGACTACGCGCACGCCTCCGAGCAGTTCGAAGGGGTTCTTGCGAGGTTTCCTGCCGGGATGAAAGCCCCGGACGCCCTCCTCAAGCTCGGGATGTGTCATCAGAAGCTCGGGCACGCCGCGCAGGCTCGAGCGTGCTTCGACCGCTTGGTCCAAGACTATCCGCAGTCAGACGCCGCGCGTCACGCGCCCGCCCCCCCATCCGAGGATCGCCGATGACGTCTCCAGCTCGAAGGGGCCCCGCTTTTCGCGCAACTCTTGTGGTTCTTGCTTGCGGCTCGCTATGGGCTCCCGCCTCAGTCTGGGCCCAGGAAGGCGCGCCCGTGGCGCCCGGCCCCATCCCCGTCTCCCAGCAACCTCCGGCGCAGCCCAACCAGCCCGGCCCCACGGCTCTCCCGATTCAGTTGGGCGGCTACGGCAATCCGCAACAAGCCAATGGCACCATCGGGGGCGGAAATGCCACCGAGTCGAGCTCGCATCCGATTACCGGCGAAGAGCAAGATTCATTCGATTTCGGCAAGAGCGGGTCGGGCGAAGGCGCCGTCCGCGGCGGCGACAACAGCCCCATTTTTACGACGCACCGCCACGTCTCATCGTCCTCCCGCGAGGCGCCCGACACGCACGTCGTTCGCCGGGGGGACACGCTTTGGGCCGTCTGCGATCAGTACTTCAACAATCCGTACCTGTGGCCCCGGATCTGGTCCTACAACCCGCAGATCAAGAATCCCAATTGGATCTATCCCGGCGACGAGCTCCGTCTTCGCGTCGCGGGGGGCGCTGCGCCGCAGGCCGACGTGAAGGGGCTGTCGCTCGTCGATCGGCGACGCACGGTGCCGCACGACAGCGTGTTTCTCCGCGATCAGGGTTGGATTCAGGGCGACGAGTCCGACGACGTTTGGGGTGAGGTATCCGGGTCGGCCTCTGAGACCATGTTTCTCTCGACCTTGAACGAAGTTTATCTGACGCTTCGGTCCGGCCACGACCCGCGAATCGGTCAAGAGCTGACCGTGTTCCGCACGCGCGCTTCCGCCGCCGCAGGCGCCATCGTCCAGCTTCTGGGCACGGTGCGAATCGATGGGTGGAATTCGAAAGAGCGAGTCGCGCGCGCTCAAATCGTCGAGACGCTCGACACCATCGAGCGCGGGAACAAGGTTGGTCCCATCGCGCGGTCGTTCATCGTCGTCTCTCCGGTCACCAACGAGAGCGAAGTGACGGCCCACGTGCTCGCCAGCCTGCATCCAAACGAGATTTTCGGCCAGAATCAGATCGTCTTCATCGACAAGGGCGAAGCGGCCGGCCTGCAACCGGGCAACCGGCTCGTCATCCGGCGGCGGGGCGACGCCTGGCGTCAGACGCTCGTCACGGAAGGAGCGGGCTACCGCATCTCGACGGACAACGAGCTCCCGATGCCCCCGATGGAAATGACTCCTGGCTCGCACGCCGACGACCCCAAGTTTCCGGAGGAGACCGTAGCCGAGCTGCGCATCTTGACGACCCGGCGAGAGTCGGCCGCGTGCCTCGTGACGCAAGCGCGCGTCGAGATCGACACCCACGACATCGCATACGCGCGCAAAGGCTATTGAGCGCGCGGTAGCTCGGACGCCCGTTCAT
>Ga0209274_10001595_pt1 | contig 11535 bp, 10 predicted proteins | sample HubBroMetageREF1_FD_188343 | JGI IMG/M metagenome (GOLD analysis project Ga0209274, IMG submission 188343) | Reference soil microbial communities from the Hubbard Brook experimental Forest, New Hampshire, USA - Hubbard Brook CCASE Soil... | ecosystem: Environmental > Terrestrial > Soil >...
GCGCCCCGTGGCGCCGCTTATCAAAAGTGCCGAGCGGATCGGTCTGGGTGACTACACGCGCCCGGTGGAGGTGGGCCGCAATGACGCGCTCGGGGATCTGCAGCTGGCGCTCGAGCGCATGCGCGGGCGGCTACGCGTGTCCACCATCAATAAAAGTTACCTGCACAGCGTCCTGAACAGCATGACGGACGCGGTGTTTGTGACCTCGCCCGACGGGGTGATCAAGCTTGCGAACCTGGCGGCGTGCAAGCTCCTGGGTTACGCCGAGGAGGAACTGCTCGGCCGCGGCATTCTCGCGGTGCTCGAGGAGCGCGAGCGTGTCGGCTTCGATCTGTTGCAGGCGGCGCAGGAAACGCGCGAGACCGTGGTGCGCACGCGCACCGGGCAGACCATCCCGGTGTCCTTCACCGGTTCGCGCATCGACAGCGACGACCCGCAGTTCCAGGGCGTTATCTTCGTGGCGCGCAACATCACCGAGCGCAAGCGCCACGAACGCCGCATCCGTTACCTCGCCCGCTACGACGCGCTCACCAAGCTGCCGAACCGCATGCAGTTCCACCACGTGCTGCAGCAGACCATCGCGCGCACGCTGCGCAGCGGCCAGGTGGTGGCGGTGCTGTACCTGGACATGGACCGCTTCAAGGAAGTGAACGACACCTTCGGCCACGCCGCCGGTGATCGCGTCCTCGAGGTGCTCTCGGAGCGCCTGACGCGCGCCGTGCCGCACGAGACCGTGGTCGGACGCCTCGCCGGGGATGAGTTCGCGCTGTTCGTGGACAACCTCGCGGCGGATACCGACAACCGCGGTCCGATCGCGCAGCTGACGCGCTCCATCCTCACGGAAGTGAGCCGCCCGTTCCAGCTGAGCCAGCACGAAGTGTTCCTGACGGCGAGCATCGGCATCGCCTTCTGCCCGCGCGACGCCGAGAACGTCATCGATCTGATCCGCAATGCGGACGCGGCCATGTATTACTCGAAGCAAAACGGCGGCAACACTTTCGCGTTCTACTCCCCGGAGATGAACGCCGCGGCCGTCGAGCGGCTGATGCTCAAGAGCAAGCTGCGCCGCGCGCTGGAGCGCGACGAGCTCGATATCCGTTACCAGCCAAAAGTCGATCTGCGCAACGGCCGCGTCATCGGTGCCGAGGCCCTGCTGCGCTGGCGGCTGCCCGGCCACGGTGACATTCCGCCCTCGCACTTCATTCCGCTGGCCGAGGAAACCAACCTCATCCTGGACATCGGCGAGTGGGTGCTGAACCGCGTGTGCCTGGACTACCGCAAGATGCAGGCGCAGGGCGGCAACCCCGGGCGCATTTCCCTCAATCTGTCCCTGAAACAGCTGCGCCAGGCAAGCTTTATCCTCAAGTGCCGCTCGGTATTCAAGCAGCACCGCGTCTCGCCCACCTGCTTCGAGCTGGAGATCACCGAAACGACGCTGATGGCGGATCCACAGCGCACCGTGCGCCTCCTCGATGAGCTCTATGCCATGGGCCTGCACCTGTCGATCGACGATTTCGGCACCGGCTATTCATCGCTGTCGGCGCTGCAGCAGTTCCCCATCGGCACTCTGAAGATCGACCAGTCATTCGTGCGCGATGCCAGCGATGATGCCGGCGACGCCACCATCGTGCGCACCATCATCGAGATGGGCCGCAGCCTCGGCATGGAGGTCATCGCAGAGGGCGTCGAGTCACAGCGACAACTGGAGTTCCTGCGCGCCAACAACTGCCACTATGGGCAGGGGCGCCTGTTCGGCGAGCCGTGCACCGCTGACGATCTTCTCGCCCTCCTCGGCCAGCAGGCCGAAGGCGTCGTGCCATTCGCGCATCTGCTGCGTCAGGGCGGCGCGGCCGCGCCCCGCATGGCCTGAACCGGTGTCTCTTGGCTGGCGCGGCTGGCGGCGTGTGTTTGCCGGCTGCGCGGCCGCCACCTGGGCTGCCGCGCTCTGGTGGGGAAGCCACAAATCCCTGCCGCCCGGCGCGCACATCGCCTCCGCGGTCACCGAGGTGCCCGCGGACGAGGTGACGTTCATCGCCGACATCACCGCCGCCGATGGCTACGGGCGGCCGGTGGTGAGCCAGGCGATTTTTGATTCAGTGCTCGGCATCGTGCACGGGGCGCGTGCGTTTCTGGTGCTCGACTATGCGCTCATCGGCGGCGCCCCGGCCGCGGGCCAGCCAGCACTCGGCGCGCAGTTGCAGGACGCGCTGCTGGAGCGCCGGCGGCTGCTTCCGGCACTCAAGGTGCTGCTCATCACGGATCCCGCCAGCAACGGCTGGGGAGTCGCGCCTTCCGCGACGCTGGCGCTGCTGCGCTCCGCGGGAGTGGACGTTGTGAGCACCGATCCGGGGGTGCTGCGCGACTCCAGTGCGCTGTTCTTCGGGTTATGGCGCCTCGTTCCGGGTCTCGCGTCGCGCGATCATCGCAAGGTCATCATCGCAGATGACGGTCACGGTGGTCTCACCGGCATCGTGGGTTCCGCGAACCCCCAGGATGAGCAGGCGCTGTGGTCCAACGTCGCGATTCGCCTCGCCGGTAAACCGCTCGAGGCGCTGCTCGCTTCGGAACTGGCGCTGGCGCGGGCCTCAGGCTGGCGTGGCGACGCCACGCTGTTTGCGGCCGCGGCAGCCGGCACTCCCGCCGTACCCGAGGCTGCTGCGATCCGCCCCACCGCACTGGTGCAGACACTCACCGAGGGCGCCACGTACGACGCGCTCCTCATGCAGCTGAATGCCACAGGTCCCGGCGACGCCATCGACGTGGCGCAGTTCAAGCTTGCCGATCGCGGGGTCATCGAGGCACTGCTGGCCGCCGCGATGCGCGGCGCGAGCGTGCGCGTGCTGCTGGACCCGGGTGACGGCGCGCAGGGCGGCTCCGAGAGTATTCCTAACCAGCCGGTGGCGAGTGAACTGGAGTCGCGCAGCGGCGGCGCCGTGCACGTGCGCTGGTATCGCACCCATGGCGAGCGGTTTCACACCAGCCTGGTCATCGTCTATGGGCCGCAGCAGCTGTGGTTTACGCTGGGCTCGGCGAATCTCACGCGCCGCAGCCTTGAGGATTACAACCTGGAGGCGAACGCCGCCGTGGATGTGGCGCGCGCCGCGCCGCTGGCGGCGCAGCTGCTGGACTACTTCGAAACGCTGTGGAGCAACAAAGCGGCGCTCGGCATCGAATACAGCAGCGACTTCGCCGTGTTCGCCGACCCCTCGCAGTCGGCGCATTTCCGCGGCCGGCTGCTGGAGGCCAGCGGCCTGTCAGCGTACTAGAAAATCCGCCCGCTCACGGCGAGTGCACACGCACGGCCTCGCCCGCCTGCTGCGACAGGGATTGCAGCGCGGCACCGGTCGCCTGCTCGAACGCCGCCACCACCTCGCTCATGCGGTCGGCGCCCGCCGTCGCCGTACCCTGCGCCGTGAAGCTGGCGATGGGCTCACGCCCCTCGCGCCGCCCGATGCTGCAATCCAGCGCTACGTGCACCTCGGGAGCGGCGCCGCCGCCGCTGTAGTCCGCGTCGAAACGCCGCAGCGTGATCTGCAGCAGGTAATCCGCGGGGAACGCGCCGGCTGCGTCCTGCACCGAGCTGAAGGCGCCGGCGGCACGCAGCGTCTGCACCGCCAGCGCCCCGATCAGCTCCGGCGCCGTGCCGGGCCAGCGGCTGGCCGCATAGAAGTTCATGCGGTGGTCCGACTGCATCAGCATGATGTGCGCGGAGTCGAGGCCGGGGCTGGCGAGCGGCTGCTCGACGCGCAGCGCGGCGGCCATGGCGGGTACGGCGGCGGCGCCCGCGGCCGGCAACGGCGGGCGCAGGAAGTAGGTCTGGACGGGCGGCGCACTGCTGTGCAGCAGGCCGCTGCAGCCGGCGCCCAGGCAGGCACAGCAAAGCAGGGCTAGCGCACTACCGGCGCGCAGCGGCGCGCTCACCGGGGAATCTCCACGCCAGCCTGCGTCTGTTGATACAACAGCTGTGCGGGATTCTCGCGCAGGCTGTCGGAGAGCGCACGGATGTCGCGGGCAGCGGCCTGGCCCTCGCGCACGAAGCGCTCAACCTGTGGCAGACCGTCGCGTGTGAAGGAACGCACGTCCTGGCGGTTGTCGGCGATCACCCGATCGAGCTGGTCGGTGGCGCTCGCCAGATGGCCCGCGATGGCCTGCAGTTGCCGGGCGGCCGACTGCACGTCCGGCCCGACGGCCTCGATCACGCCGCGGCCGCTGTGCGCCGCGGCGCTCAGCTCGCCCGCGGCGCTGCGCAGCTCCGCGACCAGGGCGTTCAGGTCGTGCACCGTCTGCGGCAGCCGGCGGCTGGCCTGGTCGAAATTCCCGAGCGCGCTCGTGACCGCGTTGAGATTGGTATCGCCGAGCAGTCGCTCGGCGCGTTTCACCACGTCGCTGGTATCGGCCACCAGCTCCGGCAAGCTCGAAAGAAACACATCAAAGCGCGACGGCGCCGAGCGGATCACCGGGTACTTAAGCCCGGCCACCGCTGGCGCCATCAGCTTGTTGGTGCGGTCCTCGCCCAGATCGATATACAGCAGTCCCGTCACTCCCTGCAGCTGCAGCAGCGCGATCGTGTGCTCCGAGATCGGTGTGCGCGAATCGATGTCAACGATCACCTCGACCCGGCCGGAATCGCGCGGGTCGATGCGTATGTCGACCACGCGGCCAATGCCGACGCCGAGGTAACGCACCGCCGAACCCTTGTCGAGCCCGCTGACGCTGCCGGTGAAATAGATCTCGTAGCGGTCGTACTCGCGATGCTCGCGGCTGTCGGAATACCAGTACACGAACAAACCCCCGAGCAGCGCCGCGAGCAGCACAAACGCGCCCACCGCGGCGTAGTTGACGTCACGCTCCATGCAGCTCTCCCAGGCGCGCACGCGCGCGCTCACCGTGGAAGTAAGCCTGAATCCACGGATGTGGATTGTCCACGATGCTTGCCAGGGTGCCCGATTCCATGCGGCGGTCGACGATCACCCCGACACGATTACAGGTACGGAAGATCGTGTCCAGATCGTGGGTGATCATGACAATCGTGAGACGCAGGTGTTGCTGCAGGTACAGCACCAGCTCATCGAAGGCCGCCGCGCTCACCGGATCCAGCCCCGAGGTCGGCTCGTCGAGAAACAGCAGGCTCGGGTCGAGCGACAGCGCGCGCGCCAGGGCGGCGCGCTTGATCATGCCGCCGGAGAGCTGCGCGGGATACTTGGCGGCCGCATCCGCCGGCAGGCCGACGAGGCGGATCTTCAGCAGCGCCAGCTCATCGAGCGCCGCAGCGGTGAGCTCAAGATGCTCGACCATGGGTAGCTGCACGTTCTGCAGCAGCGTAAGTCCCGAGTACAGCGCGCCCTGCTGGAAGCTCACGCCGTAGCGGGCCTTGACCGCGCGCAGTTGTGGGGGGCTCATGTGCGTGATGTCGAGGCCTTCGATGCGTACCACGCCCGCCTGCGGGCGCTGCAGCCCGAGAATCGTGCGCAGCAGCACCGATTTGCCCGCACCGGATCCGCCGACGATGCCAAACACCTCGTCCTGCGCCACCTGCATGTCGAGGCCGTCGTGGACCAGCTGCGATCCGAAACGGTTCACGAGCCCCTGCACTTCCAGCACCGGCGGCATCAGACATCCAGTTCCATGAAGAACACCGCGAACAGCGCGTCGGCGAAAATGACGAAGAAAATCGCCTGCACCACCGCCTGGGTCACCAGGCGCCCGAGCTCGCGCGCCGAGTCGCGCACCTGCATGCCGCGGTAGCAGCCGGCCAGGCCGATGAGCAGTGCAAACACCGGCGCCTTGACGAGCCCCACCCAGAAGGTGCTGGGCGAGATCGCGTAGTTGACGCGGTGCACGTACTGGCTGAGCGGCATGTCGAGCAGGTAGCGGCACAGGAGCGCGCCGCCGGCAAGCCCCACCAGATCAGCGATGATGGTGAGCAGCGGCAGCGCGATCGCGAGCCCCAGGAGGCGCGGCACCACCAGCACCTCGAACGGGTCGACACCGGTCGCGGTCAGCGCGTCGACTTCCTCGTTGAGCTTCATGGAGCCGAGCTCCGCGGCAAACGCGCTTCCCGAGCGGCCGGCCACGATGATGGAGGTCAGGAGGACTCCCAGCTCGCGCAGCACGCCGATGGCAACCAGGTCGACCACGTAGATGTCGGCGCCCAGGCCGCGCAGCTGCTGCGCGCTCATGTAGGCGATGATGACGCTGATGAGAAAGCCGATGAGCGCCACGATGGGCACGGCCGTCAGCCCCGTGTCGTACACGTGGCGGGCGATGGAAATCGGCCGCAGGCGCCTGAGGCTCGTGAGGCTGCGCCCGAAGGTAACGCTGACGCGGCCGAGGAAGCCGAGCCCCTCGAGCATGTCCGCGCCGGCGCGCACGGCGTAGCGGCCGATCGCCGTCAGCCACGGGCTGTGCTCCGGGAGCGTCGCGGCAGCCGTGGCCCCGGCCGCGGGCGTATCCGTGCCGGGCTCCACTTCATCGAGCAGGCGCAGCTGATCCGGCGGCGCGCCGCTGAAGCTCACCTCGACGCCGGCGCCACGCGCACGTCGCAGGAACTCGCGCAGCGCCCAGGCACCCGAGAGGTCCAGCGCCTGCAGGCGCTGCGTGCCGATCCGTACCGCACTCCCCTTCTGAAGACCAATGGCGGCGAGGGCCGCTTCGATGTCGGCGATCTGCAGCGCCCGCCATTCGCCGGTCAGCTCGAGCTCAACGTGCGCGCCAGTTCTGGCGACCTCGACGAACATGCGGAGGGATGATAAGCGCGATCCGTTGCGCGCGTCTTGCGGGGACGCGCCTGAGCCTAGGTGTCGTCGCGGTAGCGGCGGATGCGGGTGGCGGCGTAGACCATGGCGGCTGCGGCGATGAGGCCCAGCCACAGATCCGGAGCCAGGAAGGCGGCGCGGAAGTGCAGCTCGCCCAGCAGTGCATCGATCGGCGGCGGCACGTTGATGTGGCTGCTGCCCCGGGCCGCCTGATCGTTGATGAACTTCAGGTTGCCGTGGTTGGCAAGAATGTCCCAGATGCCCAGTGACCGATAGATTATGAACGTCCAGATGTAGTGAGTGCCGAAGACGATGCGCTCAAGGAGCGGTGCCAGCACCGGGATACCCAGTGCCCACATGACTGCATTGCGCCGCGCCAGTACCGACACCAGCAGGAAAAATCCCGTTATCGGCGCGTACCACAGCGTGCCGAGGATGACGCCGATCAGCAGCAGGAACTCTACCCGCAGCCAGGTGAGGGTATTCCACGCCACCAGGTGTTGCGGCAGCTGTCCGAAGGCGGAGTACGCGCCGGACACCATGCTGATCGCCACGTGAGTCACGGCAGCCAGAACCCAGACCCCGAGCGGCACCACGACCATCGCCACCAGCAGCTTCGAGGCCACGGTGAGCCCGTCGGATACGGGCAGGGACTTCCAGAAGTAGATACTGCGGTCGCGGCGCTCGGCGTACAGGCAGTCCACGAGATAGAAGCTCAACACCGCCGCCATCACCAGGTTCAGCGCCTCGAAAATCACGCCTTGCGCGATGGTGGAGACCGCCAGTGCCTGCCGCGCGCCAAAGGGCTGATCGCCGAAGCCGCTGCCCTCTATGTGCACGTGCCCGTGGGCGAACAGCACGAACACCACCAGCAGTATCGCGGTGGCGAGCGGTGCGATCCACAGCGCCCGATGCTCCCAGAATTCGCGCCGCACCAGCGTCACGAGCGTTTGCTGCAGGCCACCGGGAGCAGCGCTGCCCGCCGGCACGGCCGTGCCCGTAGTCACGGCAGGGGTGGTCATGTTGGTGCTCATGGTGTTGCTCGCTGCATCTTGGCGACGAAGAGGTCCGCGATGGTGGGTGTGCGCAGCTCACCGAGCGCGCTGAGCTCCGCCTGCGAGCGGCCCTCGAAGAACATGGCGACCCGTCCGAACACTTCCTGCTCGTAGAAGGGCTTGAGCGCGCGTGCGGCACCGGCCTGCTCGGCGCTCACGGTGAGCTGCTGGTAACGGCTGCCGAGCTCCTCCACCGGGGAGTCGAGCGCCACGTGACCCTGTTTAATGAAAATGATGTCGGTGAAAAGGTGCTCGACCTCCTCGACCTGGTGGGTGGTCAGGAGGATGGTGCGCTGCTTGTCGAAGTAGTCGTTGAGCAGCGTGTCGTAGAAGCTGCGCCGGTACAGCAGGTCGAGCCCGAGCGTCGGCTCATCGAGCACCAGCAGGCGCGCGTCGATGGCTAGGATCAGAGCCAGGTGCAGCTGCGTCACCATGCCCTTGGAGAGCTGGCCGACGCGGCTCGACATGTGAATGTCGGTCTTCTTCAGAAACCCTTCGGCGACACTGCGATCAAAGCGCGGATGCACGCCTGCGACGAACTCCAGCGCCTGGCTGACCTTCAGCCAGCGCGGCAGCACTGCCACATCCGCAATGAAGCACACATCGCGCATGAGCTCGTCGCGCTGCGAGCGCGGATCGAGCCCCATGACGCGCAGGTCCCCCGTGAATGAGGTCAGCCCGAGGATGGCCTTGAGCGCGGTGGTCTTGCCGGCACCATTCGGGCCAATGAGTCCCACGATGCGCCCTGGCTGCACGGCGAAACTCACCCCGTCCAGTGCGCGCTGCGCGCCGAATGCCTTGGTGAGGCCCCGCGCTTCAATTACTGCTGTCATCTTCTTTACCTGCTGATGTGCGTGGAGCGGGGGGCGCTGGAGCCGCGCTCTGGCGCAGCAGCTCCCCTGCCGAGAGCCCAAGCCGCTGGATGCTGGCAAGCACCTTCGGCCACTCATCCTCGAGGAAGCGCTGCCGCTCGTCCTTCATCAGGGCCTTGCGCGCCCCGGTGCTCACGAACATGCCCAGACCGCGGCGCTTCTCCACCAGCTGCTCGTCCACGAGCTGCTGGTAGCCCTTCAGAACCGTCAGCGGGTTCACCCGGAAGTCCGCGGCGACGCTGCGCACCGATGGCAAGGCGTCGCCATCCTTCAGGGCACCCTCCAGAATCATGGCGACCACGCGGTCACGCAGTTGCCGGTATATCGGCTGGCTCTCGTCCCACTGCGGGTCCATTTGGATGTCCTGAAGCCTGTGACGGAGGGGTAGCGGACTAATCTACCAAAACGGCCGGCTGCGGCTGCCCGAACCAGACCGGCGCCATCTGCAGGGAGACGGTCGGGGTGGAAGCTGCGTGTTCGCCGGGGGTCACGGCCGTGGACTGCACGAAACTCAGGCCCAGCACGATGGTGATCGCGAGGGACGCAGCGGCGCAGGTCAGGTCACGATAGAGGACATTGAGGGCGTTCATGATTCGGATCTCCTTCACTTCAGTTGTCTGGTCTGTCTCTTCCGGCCTTCCTGCTTCAGCCAGGAGGCCTTCCTTGGTGTTGTACTCTACTAGCACACTACCCTAGTGTCAAGCCCATTCACCGACCGGGCGTTCCCGGGCTCCCAGGCGGGCCTCACGGGGCTTTTGGGGGCGGGTGGCTTTATCGGGGAAGACCCCGTTCGAGCCTCTCGCGCCCGGTTGGAGCGCCAGGCGCCGCTTCGGGTTTGAGTTTCGGTGTGTGATTGGGGCGCACAAACACAACCGAGCCAGCCCTGCGGTCACTGCCGTAGCCGGCCAAAGTCCCTGCGTCAGCCCCGCCTTGAAGTGCTCGGCTACCGAGGTGATCGGAACGGCTGCGTAGCGAGCCCCGCCTTTGGCCGGCGGAAACGGAACTGCTGTCCGCCGAAATCGCTTCCTGCGATTTCGGCCGGTGGATTAGGGGCAGCGCCTGATCGCCGCTAGAATTCGGAGTCCCGTTCGCTCACAAGGAAGAAACGCTTCGTCTATGAAACCCGCAGTCAACGTTGCAATCACGGGCGCCGCCGGCCAGATCGGCTATGCCCTCGCCTTTCGCGTCGCCTCAGGCGCCATGCTCGGTCGCGACACACGCGTGAATCTGCATCTGCTGGAGATCACGCCGGCGTTGCCCGCGCTGCAGGGCGTGGTGATGGAACTCAACGACTGCGCTTTCGCGGCGCTGAACAAAATCGTTGCGACGGATGATGCGAACGTGGCGTTCCGCGACTGCCAGGTCGCGATGCTGGTCGGTGCGCGGCCGCGCGGCGCGGGAATGGAGCGCAAGGACCTGCTGCTCGCCAACGCACAGATTTTCTCGGCTCAGGGCAAGGCGCTCAACGAGGTCGCGGACCGCAACGTGCGCGTGCTGGTGGTCGGCAACCCGGCCAACACCAACGCGCTGATCGCGCGCGCCAATGCCAGGAACCTCAACCCGCGTAATTTCACCGCCATGACGCGGCTTGATCACAACCGCGCGCTGGCGCAGCTGGCGGAAAAAACCAGCTCCCACGTCAGTGATATCCGCCGCATGACTATCTGGGGCAACCACTCCGCCACGCAGTATCCGGACCTGAGCCACGCCGAGGTCGGCGGCAAGGCGGCGAAGTCCCTCGTCACGCAGCAGTGGATCGAAACCTCGTTCATCCCGGTGGTGCAGCAGCGCGGCGCCGCCGTCATCAAGGCGCGCGGCGCTTCGTCCGCCGCTTCCGCCGCTGCCGCCGCGATCGACCACGTGCACACCTGGCTGCACGGCACCGCTGCGGGCGACTGGACCAGCATGGCGGTGCCGTCCGATGGCAGCTATGGAATTGCCGAAGGGGTGATCTACTCCTATCCGGTGACCGTGCACAACGGCGACTACCGCATCGTGCCGGGACTTGCGGTGGACGAATTCAGCCGCCAGCGCCTGGACGCGACGCATGCGGAGCTGCGCGAGGAGCGCGACGGCGTGAAGAGTCTTTTGGGCTAAGGCTGCCGCAGGCGCTTAAGCGCCGCGCACGAGGGATTTATTATGCTTGGCGCGATCGTCTCCCTGCTGCTGGTCGTGGCGGCTGCCTACGCGGTCACGCAGATCGGCGGCGTCATCACGCTGCTGTTCATCGCCGCGGTGCTGTTCCTCGCCTACCGGCGGCTGTCGCTGCTCGCCTTCACGGTGACCTTCACGGTGCTGCTCGCCGCCTACCAGGTACTCGGCGCCAACAGTGCGCCGGCGGGCCTGTGGAAGGGCTTGCTGTGGGTGCTGCTGGCATCGCTGTGGCTGCTAAACGTGCGGCCGCTGCGCAAGGTGCTGATCACGCGCCGGTTCATGAAGGCGTACCTGAAGCTGCTGCCTTCCATGTCGCAGACCGAGAAGGAGGCGCTCGAGGCGGGCACGGTGTGGTGGGACGGGGAGCTGTTCACCGGTGCGCCCAACTGGGCAAAGCTGCTGTCCGCCAGGGCGCCGCAGCTCAACGCCGAGGAGCAGGCGTTCCTCGACGGTCCGTGCGAAGAGCTGTGCGGGATGCTCGATGACTGGAACATCACCCACGAGCGCGGCGACCTGCCGCCCGCGGTGTGGGACTACCTCAAGAGCCGCGGCTTCTTCGCGATGATCATTCCAAAGAAGTACGGCGGGCTTGAGTTCTCCGCTTACGCGCACTCGTGCGTGCTCGCCAAGATCTCCAGCCGCAGCGCTACCGCCTCCTCCACGGTGGCGGTGCCCAACTCCCTGGGTCCCGCCGAGCTC
>Ga0209274_10001597_pt1 | contig 11529 bp, 9 predicted proteins | sample HubBroMetageREF1_FD_188343 | JGI IMG/M metagenome (GOLD analysis project Ga0209274, IMG submission 188343) | Reference soil microbial communities from the Hubbard Brook experimental Forest, New Hampshire, USA - Hubbard Brook CCASE Soil... | ecosystem: Environmental > Terrestrial > Soil >...
CGGCGGGGGTTATGGCGCCACAGGTAGCCTGGGTTACGGCGGAAACAGTGGATACCAAGGCGGCATGAACCCGTTCGCGAGCTTGGTAGGGAGCAGTTCCGCGGCGCAGACAGGCGCCGGGGCAACCGGCGCCTCCGGAGACCAGACGGGTACATATCTAGGTGCTTCCGGCACGGGCGCCTCCAATTACCGCGGCCCCCGCATCATCCCGAACCCTTTCGACAACACCATTCTGGTGCAGTCGACCCCGGAGGAATGGGAACAAATTTCGCGGCTGCTGCTGCAATTGGATGTGCCTCCACGGCAGATCCTGGTGGAAGCCAAGATCTTCGAAGTGAGCCTGACGGGCACCCTCGCATACGGCGTCACATCCTACCTGCAATCGAAAGGAGCCGCGGTGCCCAGCGGTTTCACGGCGCCAGGCCAGGCCGGCGGCTTTCTCGGGTCGATCGTGGGTACCGGTCTAAATCTAACGGGCGGCCTGTTGGTCGGCCACAGCCGTGAATTGCTGTCGGCGCTTACGGCGCTCGAGAGCACCGGTAAGGCCAAAACGATCAACGAACCCTCGCTGATCGCCACCGACAGCATTCCCGCCGTGATGAATGTCGGCTCAACTGTGCCCACGGTGAGTTCGACGGTGGCTTCGGGGGTTCAAACGGGCGGCAACACATTGTTCGCGAACAACATCTCCAATGTCAGCACGGGGACGACATTGATCGTGAACGCGCGCGTCAACTCCAGCGGCGTCATCACCATGCTCATCAATCAGCAGGTCAGCGCGCCAACCGCTGCGCCAGCCGGGGTCAGTGACAGCGCGACTTCTGCGTCCCCGTCGTTCTCGAACCGCAGTTTCCAGACGCAGATCACGGTGCAGGATGGCGACACATTCGCCATTGGCGGGTTCATCACCGAAAGCGTCACCGACTCTTCCAGCGGAATCCCCTTCCTGCAGCGGATTCCGATACTGGGCGCAGCTTTCGGGGGCAAGTCGAAGACTACCAGCCGCGATGAGCTGATCGTCTTCTTCACGCCGCACATCATCTACGACACGTCGTCGGTGGCCGAAGCTACCGACGATTTGAAAGCCGGGCTGAAGCACATGAAGAAGGAGTTGAAAGAAGTCCAGTAACCGGCGGGCCAGGAGGCCTGTCCCACTTGCTAGACTGAAAACACGTCTAGCTTGAGGGATATGGCAGCCAGGAACCTGCGGCAGCGCATCGAGGAACTGACAGTGGTGGCCGACATCGCATCCGCCATGCTGTCGCCCTTGGAACTGAGCCAGGTGCTGGATGTCGCACTGGAGAAGGCCAGCCGCGGCATGGGCGCGCCCTTCGGCGCCATTACGCTGCTCTCCGCCGACAAGATCCGGCTGGAGTTTGCCGCGGTCTACGGGTTGTCCGCCGATTACGGCGAAAGGTTCCGCGAAATCGGGCTGCTGCCGGCGGACGCGTCGTCGCCTTCGGGCATGGCGCTTACGACCGGTAAGCCCTATTGGGTGGCGGACATCACCCGCCATCCGCTGTGCGCAAGCTGGAAACATATCAGCCTGGGCGAGGGTGCGCGCGCGCTCATTTGCGTGCCGCTGGTGGTGGGGGGCGAACCCGCGGGCACCCTGAATCAGTACCTGGCCGAGCCGCATCGTTTTCGGGCGAACGAAGTCCGGCTGCTGCAGGTGGTGGCGCAGCAGGTTTCCCTCGCCATCGAACGCGCCCGCTTGTACGACCGGCTGAAGGAGCAGCATGCCGCCGCACTGGCCGCCAGCGGGCACAAGAGCCGCTTCCTGGCGACCATGAGCCACGAGTTGCGCTCTCCTATGACGGCCATCGTAGGCTTCGCCGATCTGCTGCGGGAGCAGATCCCCGGCTCGCTCAATGGCGAGCAGAAGCGTCAGGTGCGCATGATTTCGGCGAGCGCCCAGCACATCATGTCGGTGCTGAACGACGCGCTAGACGTGGCGCGCATCGAGGCCGGCCAGCTCGAATGCCTCATTGAGCCGGTGGATGCCGCCGAAGTGATCGGCGAGGTGACCGATATGATGGCGCCGCTGGCGCGCGCCAAGCGCCTGGCCCTGGACATCCTCCAGCCGGACGAGCCGCGCGGGCCCCGCGAGCCGCTGATGGTGCGCTGCGACCGGCAGCGCTCCAAACAAATTCTGGTCAACCTGGTTTCGAACGCCATCAAATTCACCGCGCGCGGCCACATTCAGGTAAGCGGTTTTCGCGATGCGGCCATTCCGCATCACGCGCGCATCGCCGTATCTGACACCGGCATCGGCCTCCGCCCCGACCAGGTGCCGCTGCTCTTCCAGGAGTTTCAGCAATTGCCGACCCCTTACCAGCACCTGGGTACGGGGCTGGGCCTGGCCATCAGCCGCAAGCTGGCGCGCTTGATGGGTGGCGATATCGAAGTCGAAAGCGACTACGGCCACGGCAGCACCTTCACGCTTACGCTGGAGACCCCATGAGCGCGCACACGCTACTGCTGGTGGACGACGATCCCGCGGTGCACGAACTGCTGGCCGCAGTGCTGCGCCGCCCGGAGTGGCGCATCGACAGCGCCTACGACGGGCTGGAAGGATTGGCCCGCGCGAAGGCCCGTCCTTACGACTTGGTGCTGACGGACGTACGCATGCCGGGCATGGACGGTCTGGAGTTGCTGCATCAGATCCGGGAGATGCGGCCCGAGGCGAAGGTCATGGTGATGACCGCGGACAGCACGCCGGCCAACATCGTGCGCGCCATCCGCGAGCATGCGTTTTCCTACTTCAGCAAACCGTTTTCGCCCAGTTCGGTGGCCGACATGATTGCGCAGGCCGTCAATACGGGCCACTGGCAGGACGATATCGAGGTACTGTCGGCGGCTCCGCAATGGATCAGCCTGCGGCTGCGCTGCAAGATGGAAACGGCCGACCGGCTGATGCAGTTCGTGCGCGAAATGGAGATGGACTTTTCGCCGCACGAGCGCGACAACATCGCCGCCGCGTTCCGTGAGCTGCTGATGAACGCCATCGAGCACGGTGGCGGATCGGACCCCAACCAGCGCGTGCAGGTGACCTACGTGCGCACCTCGCGGGCCATCGTGTATGTGATCCAGGACCCCGGCAAGGGCTTCTCGTTCGACGCCATCGCGCATGCCGCCGTGGCCAACCCGCCCGGAGATCCCGCCCGCCACCTGGAGATCCGCGCCGAACAGGGCGTGCGGCCGGGAGGGTTTGGGATCTTGCTGACGCGGAATCTGGTGGATGAGTTGATTTATAACGAGAAGGGAAATGAGGTTCTGTTTATTAAGTATTTGAAGTAAGTTGGGTTCCTTCGGTAATTGGGATAAGGTGCATTTGTTCGCATTTTGGACCAATTTTGTCCGGCGGTACGATTAGACAACGCGCAATGCGACTCAGCTATACTCGAGGAGAAACATGACCGCGGAAGAACGCTTCGAGCGCATCGAGCACTTGACCGCCGGCCTCGCCGAGGAACGGCGCAAAGACCGCGAGGAGTTCCGTACCCTCTGGCGCGAAACCCAGCGCCAACTGAACGACCTCACGCAGAACGTCGCCGGCTTGGGCGACCGGATCGGCGCGCTCGCCGACGAAGCCGCCGCTCGCGACCGCGAGACGGACCGGCGATTCCGCCTAACCGACCAGCGATTCCGCGAGACGGATGCACGCATCGACAAGATGATCTCCGCAATGGGTGGAGTTCATCGCCAGCCAAACCCGCAAGCAGAACTGAGACTTTTCTAACGGGGGCAGGCTGTTTACGCCAGCACCGGGTGATTAAACTGGGAACACCTTTAGCACTTCATCCCCATAATGGTTGATCGCCTTCACGGCGATCTTGCCCGACTTCGGACGCTCGAACGCCCGGCTCACCGTCGAATACAGCGACGCCCAAGCCGCCTCATCCACCTTCGCGCGCAAAGCGCGTTTCAGCTTCTCGTGAGGCTCGTCTGCGCGGCGCTGGTCACGCCGGAGTGGCCGCCGAACCACCGATAAGCTGGTCGAATCGCGGCGCATCGGCTGGTACTTCGTCCCGATACCCCAGCCTAAGAAGTAGGAAAAGCAACCGTCCTTCTGAGACATTCTTATTTTCGTCAGTCAGCGCTCCGCAGGCGCGAGTTGACCGCCTGCCACCGTCGACTTATTGTATCGGCGGTGATACCCGAGTCCTATTCGAACAATGTATCGCGGTGGATGCCGGTCCGATTCGGCTTGCGGGATACAATGCTCCCTATGTATATTGGCGTTGATGGCGGACGCAGCCGCCTTCGACTGGGACGATGCCAACACCGGCCACATCGCCAGCCATAGCCTGGCTCCGGAAGAGTTCGAGGAGGTGTTCGCCATCTCGCGACGAAGGGACGATAACGATGCCCACCAAAGCAGATCGGCCAAAGGTTCCGAAATTCGGCGAGCAGGCGGAAGCCAGGGGTTTGCCGTACCAGACCTACATTAAGTCCGTGCTGCATGAGGCGCTCGTTCAGCGGCAGCGCCAGCAGGCCAGCTAGGCTAGAGCTACTGTGATGGTCGCAGCCCGAGTCGACAACAGATGTGGGGCGGTCCTCCAGGTCCGGCATGGCGGGACGTGGACGTCCCGCGCAGGCGTGGACGCCCGCCCCACGCCGTTGGGGAAGTTAACAGGTTTCGGCAGCGGCGAGTCCACCAGATTCCAGAACAGATCTGACCCGCCGCAACAGATCGGCTGGCTCGAACCGCCGGGTTAAGGTCTGCAATTCCGTCCACGGAGCGTTGTGATATCGGCTGGCCTTGGCCCCGGCTTCTCCCGAGACGAAGAGTACCTTAAGGCCCGGTTCGACATCCACCAGTGCCCTGGCCAACTCATAGCCGTTGCCTCCGGGCAGCGAGATCGCGGTCAGCAGCAGGTGGATTTCGCCGCGATGCTGCTGCTGGACGTTTTCGGCAGCCCGGTAATCCGCCGCTTCCAGCACCCTGTAGCCCTCCGCGCGAAGGGTACTCCGCATGGATTGGCGGTGCGGCGGATCGGCATCCACCACGAGTATCGTTGATCTTTTGTAGGACATCTAGCCGCGGCACTTTCCCGCCGGACCTCCGGTTCCGGCAAACCGACCGTTTAGGATAATTCAGGGTGAGCACGTTGAAGGCCGCGAACTGGCGGCACCCAGCGGCTGCGCGCTTCGATTGGGATTCTTGTCGCAGCGTTCCTGCCACAGGCTAAAGTAGAACGTGGCGCCGCGGCCAGGCTGCGATTCGACCCAAATGCGGCCGCCATGCTGCTCCACGATCTGCCGCGCGATGGCCAGCCCCACGCCCGCACCAGGATGCAAATCGTTCCGGATGCGCTTGAACAATCCGAAAATGCGATCTCCATGGATGGGATCGATTCCGATTCCGTTATCCCGGACAGAGAACACCCAGGTATTGTCCCGCACGGTCGCGGAGACGTGGATTTCGGGCCGGTGCTCGCGGCGGAACTTGATGGAGTTTTCCATCAGGGTTGCAAACACATAACCGATTTGGTTTGGATCGCAATACAGTTCCGGAAGGGGATCGTGAGTGACCGCTACGCCATTTTGGTCGATCTCGGGCTGAAGCAACGCCTGGGCGCCCGCCAGCAGCTTGTTGACGTCGCAAAGGCTGCCAGGGCTTGGTGCACCGGCCACGCGCATGTACGTCCTCAATCCGGCGATCAGGTTTTGCAGGCGGCTGGCCGAGTTTTGCACGAAGCCGAAGAGCATTTCCGCCTCCTGGTCCAATGTGCCCCGGTATTTCATGAGCACCAGTTCGACAAGCGTGCCTATCTGGTTCACAGGGCTCATCAGGTCGTGCAAGGAATCGGCGTTGAGGCGGACGTAACAATCGTCACTGGCGCTCGGCGGGAACAGAGCAAAGGCGCCAGGGTTCGCGGTGGCCGGCGCTTTCGAACCGGCTGACGCGCCAGCGCGATCGACATTATGCATTGCGTGAGGCTCTTTCCGCGGCCACCGGCAGCAGTACCCGGAACGCACTGCCGCGCCCCGGCTGGCTGTCCACTTGCACGCCTCCGCCAGTACTTCGTACGAAACCGTGGACGGCCGCCAAACCCAGGCCGCGTCCCAGGAACTTCGTGGTGAAAAAGGGGTCGAAGATTTTGTTGAGCGTCACCTCGTCCATTCCGCAGCCGTTATCTCGCACTTCCAGTGCCACATACCGGCCGACGGCCGCGGCTGGTCCCAGTCCCCATGTCTGAGTGGATTCCCCACTAATCTCGACCACCTCGGTGTGTATCGATATCCGGCCGGGGGAGCCTGTGCCGATGGCCTCCACGGCATTGAGCACGAGATCCACGATCGCCTGTCGCATGTGCTCGGAATCCGTCTTTACAGGCGGCAATTCGGGCCCACTTTGAATTTCTAGGCGAATGGTTTCGGGAATCGAGGGTCGAATGCTTTCACAAGCGCCGCGGATGAGCTGGTCGACGTTGGCCGGCTCGACGCGAAACATGGCCTTGCCAGCGTAGGCCAGCATCCTGCGCGTAAGTTCTGCAAGCCGCTCACCGGCCTGGACCACGTCCCGCAGCATCTCCTGGGCTGGGTGTGCGGTTGGCAAACTCTGCATGGCGCAACTCGCGCCTCCCAGAATGCACACCAGGAGATTGTTAAAATCGTGTGCGACGCCCCCCGCCAACTGGCCGATCCCTTTGAATTTCTGTTCTTCGAAGACCGCATTTCCAGCTTGCTTTTGGTCCTCGATCTCGGTAGAAGTGCCCAGCCAGTTCGCGATCTCCCCGGCGTTGGTCCGCAGCGGAACGGCACGCACTAGGTGCCATCGGTAGCTCCCGTCGGATGCTCGCTTGATCCGATGCTCGATTTCAAACACCGAACCGGAGTCCCTCGCCTGGTTCCAGGCCTTCCAGGTTCGCTCGCGGTCCTCCGGATGAAGGATGCTATCCCATCCCAGGTGCGCGGCTTCGGCTTCCTGCACGGTGAGGCCGGTGTACTCGAACCAACGGCGGTTGGCATACTCCACGCGTCCGTCCGCGCCGACGCTCCAGACCATTTGGGGGATGGCCTCCAGCAGGATCTGATAGCGCCGCTCGCTGATCGCCAGTTCGGATTGCTGTCGCTCAATTTGCCGCTGCATCCGGAAACGTTGGATGGCATTGACGACTGCGTGCGGCAGAGTACCCACGGAGAGTCGTCCCTTCGGCAGATAATCCGATGCGCCAGCCTTCATAGCCCGGACGGCCAACTCTTCACCCCCATAGGCGGTCAGCATAACGGTGGCACACGGAAACCCTTCGGGCTCCCGTCCGAGGCGGCCTAATACTTCGATGCCGTCCATGTCCGGCAAATTGAAATCCAGCAACGTGCAGTCGGGGCGCCAGGCGTTGGCCAACTCTACCCCGGTTGTCGCGGAGGCGGCCTCGGCGAACTCGAATTCCCAGACTGGGGATTGTTGGAGGCATTGCCTGCACAGACGACGGTCGAGGGGGTCGTCATCGACGATCAGTACTCGAATTGGCGGCTCGCTGTTCATCGTGCGGAGACCAAAAGCAGGCGATGAACCAAATCTGTGCCAAAGCAGGCCAAGGCGCCAGGAACGTGATTTATCTAACAGATTTGCGGGGTTCGACATGTATGGAAATCAACATGCAAAGCCTAAGGTTTCCGGATATTGCAGTACACTCCCGATCGGAATGAAAACGTGTAAAATCGACTCGTTCGGAACGGTTGGAAAAGCGCGCAAAGACAAAACCTGCACTGTCGATTATTCAAATGATGCAAGGATTGTATCTTCCGTTACTCCGGCCTGTTCCGGTCACGGGTTGGAGGTGGCATGACGACGAGCGAGGCAAGCAAGTGTGAAATCTTGCTGGCGGAGGATAACCCCGCGGATGTTTACCTGGTCCGGGAGGCACTCCGGGAGCACGGCGTCGACTGCACTTTGCGGGTCGCCTCCGACGGCGCCGAGGTGTTACGGATATTTTCGTCTGGAGAGTCCCGGGCGGATGCTCAACATCTCAGCCTGATTATCCTGGACCTGAACCTTCCACGGCACGATGGAACCGAGATTTTGCAGCACCTGCGGGAGACTGGCGATCTAGCCCACATCCCGGTGGTGGTTCTGACCTCGTCCGACTCGCCGCGCGACCGGCTGGTCGCCAGCCAGTTCGATGCCGCGTGCTACTTGCGAAAGCCATCCAATTTGGAACAGTTTCTTAGCCTGGGAGCGGTATTTAAGGATTTGTTGGACCGGAAGAAAACGAGACCCGCGGCGTAATCGCGATTACGGTTCCGGCGGGCGAGGAGAGGAGATTTTCCATGGATTCGGGATTGGTGATTGATGCGCTCGACACGAGCACCTTATTGAAGACCTTGATCGCTTTTAAGGATGGCGATTTTTCGGTTCGCCTGCCAGTCGACCAGACCGGAGTGGCGGGCAAGATTGCCGACACGCTCAATGACATATTCAAATTGAACGAGCGTATGGCGAGCGAGTTCGCCCGCATCAGCAGTGCGGTTGGCAAGGAAGGCAAGATCAGCCAGCGGGCGAATCTGGGATCGGCTTTCGGGGGTTGGGCGGAGTGCCTCGATTCCGTCAATGGCTTGATTGGAGATCTGGTGCAACCGTCCACCGAAGTCGCCCGCGTGATTGGCGCCGTGGCCAAAGGCGATCTTTCGCAGACCATGGCCCTGGAGGTTGACGGCCGCTCGCTGAAGGGCGAGTTCTTGCACACCGCGCGCGTGGTGAACACCATGGTCGCACAGTTGAATTCCTTCGCTTCCGAGGTGACGCGCGTGGCGCGCGAGGTCGGGACCGAGGGCAAGCTTGGCGGCCAGGCCGTGGTACAGGGCGTAGGCGGAGTTTGGAAGGATCTCACGGACAACGTGAACTCCATGGCCGGCAACCTGACTGCGCAGGTCCGCAACATCGCCGAGGTGACCACCGCGGTGGCCAACGGCGACCTCTCCCGCAAAATCACGGTGGACGTCAAGGGCGAGATCCTGGAGCTGAAGAACACCATCAACACCATGGTGGACCAGTTGAACGCGTTCGCGTCCGAAGTGACGCGCGTGGCGCGCGAAGTGGGAACCGAGGGTGAACTGGGCGGCCAAGCCGAGGTCAAGGGTGTCGGCGGCGTCTGGAAGGATTTGACCGATAGCGTGAACTCCATGGCGGGCAACCTCACCGCCCAGGTCCGCAATATCGCGGAAGTGACGACGGCGGTGGCTAACGGCGACCTGTCCCGAAAGATTACGGTGGATGTGCGGGGCGAGATTCTGGAACTGAAGAACACCATCAACACCATGGTGGACCAGTTGAATGCGTTCGCTTCCGAAGTGACGCGCGTGGCGCGTGAAGTGGGTACGGAAGGCAAACTTGGCGGCCAAGCTGAAGTGAAGGGCGTGGCCGGCACCTGGAAGGATCTCACTGACTCGGTGAACTCGATGGCCGGCAATCTGACGGCCCAGGTTCGTAACATCGCGGAAGTCACCACGGCGGTAGCCACCGGGGACCTGTCGCGCAAGATTACGGTGGACGTGCGCGGCGAGATTTTGGAGCTGAAAAACACCATCAATACCATGGTGGATCAGCTCAGTTCCTTTGCGTCGGAAGTAACCCGCGTGGCGCGCGAAGTGGGTACCGAAGGCAAATTGGGCGGTCAGGCGGATGTACGGGGCGTGGCCGGCACGTGGAAAGACCTCACCGACAGTGTGAACTCGATGGCGGGCAACCTGACGGCGCAGGTCCGCAACATCGCCGAGGTCACCACGGCCGTGGCCAAGGGCGATCTGAGCCGCAAGATTACGGTGGATGTGCGGGGCGAAATCCTCGAGTTGAAGAACACCATCAACACCATGGTGGATCAGCTCAACGCCTTCGCCGGCGAAGTGACGCGCGTGGCGCGCGAAGTGGGCACGGAAGGCAAACTGGGCGGCCAGGCGGATGTAAAGGGCGTGGGTGGGACGTGGAAGGATTTGACCGACAGCGTGAATTCCATGGCTGCGAACTTGACCACGCAAGTCCGCAACATCGCGGAAGTGACAACCGCCGTGGCCAGGGGAGACCTGTCACGTAAAATCACCGTGGATGTGCGCGGCGAGATCCTGGAAGTGAAGGATACCGTGAACACCATGGTGGATCAGTTAAACGCGTTCGCGTCCGAAGTGACGCGCGTGGCGCGCGAGGTGGGAACCGAAGGTGAGTTAGGCGGCCAAGCCGAGGTCAAGGGTGTCGGCGGCGTTTGGAAGGATTTGACCGACAGCGTGAACTCCATGGCTGGCAACCTCACCGCCCAGGTCCGTAATATCGCGGAAGTGACTACCGCGGTAGCCAACGGCGATCTGTCCCGAAAGATTACGGTGGACGTGCGCGGCGAGATTCTGGAACTGAAGAATACCATCAACACCATGGTGGACCAGTTGAATGCCTTCGCTTCCGAAGTTACGCGCGTGGCTAGGGAAGTGGGTACGGAAGGCAAGCTGGGCGGCCAGGCTGAAGTGAAGGGCGTGGCCGGCACGTGGAAGGATCTCACGGACTCGGTAAACTCGATGGCCGGCAATCTGACGGCGCAGGTGCGCAACATCGCGGAAGTCACCACCGCGGTAGCCACCGGAGACCTGTCGCGCAAGATCACGGTGGACGTGCGCGGCGAGATTCTGGAGCTGAAGAACACCATCAACACCATGGTGGATCAGCTCAACGCTTTTGCCGGCGAAGTGACCCGAGTGGCTCGCGAGGTGGGCACGGAAGGCAAACTAGGCGGCCAGGCCGATGTGAAGGGCGTGGGCGGAACCTGGAAGGATCTGACGGACAGCGTGAACTCCATGGCGGGCAACCTGACAGCGCAGGTCCGCAACATCGCCGAGGTAACCACTGCAGTGGCCAAGGGCGACCTGAGCCGCAAGATTACGGTGGACGTGCGAGGCGAGATTCTAGAACTGAAGAATACCATCAACACCATGGTGGATCAGCTTAATGCCTTCGCCGGCGAAGTGACCCGCGTGGCCCGCGAGGTGGGCACGGAAGGCAAACTGGGCGGCCAGGCCGACGTGAAGGGCGTAGCCGGAACATGGAAAGACCTGACGGACTCGGTCAACTCGATGGCCAGCAATCTCACTAACCAGGTGCGCAACATCGCCGAGGTGACCACGGCGGTGGCCAAGGGCGACCTGAGCCGTAAAATCACGGTGGATGTGCGCGGCGAAATTCTGGAGTTGAAGAACACCATCAACACCATGGTGGATCAGCTTAACGCGTTTGCCGGTGAAGTGACCCGTGTGGCCCGGGAGGTGGGCACGGAAGGCAAACTGGGCGGCCAGGCCGATGTGCGCGGTGTGGCTGGTACGTGGAAGGATCTGACCGACTCGGTCAACTCCATGGCCAGCAATCTCACCAATCAGGTGCGCAATATCGCCGGAGTCACTACCGCGGTGGCCAAAGGCAACTTGACCACTAAGATTACCGTGGATGCGCGCGGCGAGATTCTGGAGTTGAAGAATACCATCAATACAATGGTGGATCAGCTCAGTTCGTTCGCCTCCGAAGTAACGCGCGTGGCGCGTGAA
>Ga0209274_10001599_pt1 | contig 11516 bp, 18 predicted proteins | sample HubBroMetageREF1_FD_188343 | JGI IMG/M metagenome (GOLD analysis project Ga0209274, IMG submission 188343) | Reference soil microbial communities from the Hubbard Brook experimental Forest, New Hampshire, USA - Hubbard Brook CCASE Soil... | ecosystem: Environmental > Terrestrial > Soil >...
AACGGCATATGTATCCCCGTCGCCATCGCCATCGCAGTACGTAACCCCGCGCGTGCAATCTTACGCGCAACCATCCAGTGGACAGGTCGCCCCGCAATCTTCGTCGGGAGTGTATTACCTGCCGCCTAGCATGCGCGCGATGGCCTCGCCCGTTTCGCTGGGCCCGGCGCAAGCGGACATGCCGAGTCGCGCGCTTACACTGGTAGCGTTGAAGTCGGAGACGATCTATCCAGTAAGGGACTACTGGGTGGCCGGCAGGGTGCTTTTCTACGTGCTGCCAGACGGAAGCGAGGCGTCCGCGGACCTCAAGAGTATAGATTGGCAGCGCACCACGGACTTGAACGCTGAACGCGGAGTCCGCGTCACGTTGCGGACAACGCCCACTCAGTTCTAGAGCTGAAAATTCTCGGCCTCTAGCGCGACGCTCCGCCAGCCGGAGGCGCCACGCTACCGGCTTGCCCCGGACCCGCCAAAAAGTTATGGCGGAAGCATGTGGGATCGAATTTACTTGGAGCTGATTATCCAAGCGGTTACGTAGAAAGCCTCGGACGAAATCGGAAGGACTTAGCGTCCTCCGGGACAGCTAATGCCGCCTTTTTGCCGCCTCGTTTTTTGATCCCAGTTCTCTCCTCGGTAGAACCATTTCGACGACTCGACTGTTGGCCTCTCCGCGTACACCTGCAGTTGTTTGCAATCTCGAGTTGTCCAATCGCTCAGGTCGGATTCCCTGATTACGTGCGCCGTCTGCAGCGTCCAGCACAGTTCGGTTTTGTCCGTAAAGCGTACCCGCACACACATCATCCCTTCCTCAAAAGCGTGCTCGGCCCAATCACAATCTTGCCGTGCACGCCGGGATATTGCTTTCCTGGCTTGGGTAAATCCCGAGTCGGCTTCTCCGCTGCTTTTCCCTTTCACCGGCTGGCCTCTCCTTCGGACGCTGGAGCAACGACAGCCTGCGTCCGCTTTTTATTCCCGCCGGGACTCGACTTGCGTCGCTTCGTCGCACCCGCTTTTTTCCTTACCGCCCGGTTCTTCTTCCTGGTCTGCTCTTCGTCGTAGCGCTCCTCGTCGGACACATCCCATCCGGGGAGAATCACCAGGCGCGGCGGCAAACCCTTCTTCTTGCGCCTTTCCTCGGAGTCCTTGATGTCGAAATAAATGTCGTCCAAGTCTGTGGTCTTCTGCTTGTACTCGCGCTGGAATTTGTAGGCCCACAAGGCATCGTCCTCGACGATCTCGTCGAAGCTGTCGAAGAATTCCCGATTCGCATCGACACGGGCAGTCTCTACTTCGGCGCGGGCACCTCGAATCTGTTCTGTATTGAAGGCTCGAACCCTCTCCAGTCTTAGGAGGCCGCGCATCACCTGCTCGAATGCCAGGTTCAAATCCAGGAGTTCTTGGAACAGGGCGAGTTTCATGACTGCTCCCCTCTGCTACGGTCCGGTTCGCTTGCGACATCGGCGGGCGGCTTCGGGTACTGGCGTTCCCATTCGCGCTGCTCCTCTTGAGTGAAGAACCGCACCTTGGGCGGTTTGCCTTCGACGCGCCGGCGATCCTCGACGGCCTGAACCTCGCCATAGACTTGCACTTCATCCAACCTGTCCTTCTCATGCTTGCGGTATCGGGTTTCCAAGCGAGCGGAATCCTGCCGCTCCGTGTGCTGGAGGGTGCTGCAGAAGTAGGGATTGAGCCGCGCACGATGATCCTCAAAGAGCACCAGTTCTTCGTCAAAGCATGAGGAATCGAGTTGCGAGCCCTTGGCCTGCTTGAGGCGTTCGAGCCCGCGTACCGCTTCGTCAACGCCTCGGTTCACCAACAGAATTGCTTCGTAGAGATGCGCTTTTTGCATTTGAATCTCCTTTGTGCTTGCGGCGGGAAGCCGCGTCTGCCGGTTGATAGAAGTGTTTAGACACACGGATAGCGAGGCGGTCGGAAGTCCGACCGGAATTGACAGAACACAATTGTGGGTCGGCTACGGAGGCGATTCCGAGATTAGCTCAGGAGGAATTAAAGCCGGACACAACGGGCGCGAGACACGTTGCGCGGAGAAAAGAAAATAGCTAACTTCTGTTCCAGCCATCTTGCACCTCAGACGTGCAACCTGGTCAGGGTCGCGCTCGTGTTAGTAGCACGGGCGCGGCCCGCTCTTACAACTGCCTACTTGGTCTTGGCCTTCTTTCCTGTCCTTCGATCTATGCCTTTGCCCCAATATCCTGCGACTTTGTATTGTCTTATCTTAGCCATTTCCTTTTCTGTCCAAAATTTCAGCAGCCGACCATCGACGATTCCAGGAGTCGGGGCTGGAATCTGTCTCTTCCGAATCCAACGCCGAAGCGTCGTGCGGTCAATCTCTAACACCGTAGCCGCTTCCGAGACTGAGTAAACCTTCATTCTTAATATGCCCTAGATGATGTATTTGTCAAGTAAAAAGCGAACCCGGACAGGCGCCTCAATGCGCCGATCCGGGGCACCGGAAGAGTATCTCAGGTTTGGCGGAAATCGAAAGGCTTCGATCAGCGTTCAGAAGGCACAAGTTTTGACTTGACTCGAACTTCGCAATATGCGAAGGTGCGTTGTGAGGGTTATCAGTCGAAAGAGAATTCGAGAGGCTTGCGCCAAGCATTCAGAGTGGGAAGCGTCCTTGACGGCTTGGTATAGAATCACCAAAAGCGCGGCGTGGAGTAATTTCCCAGATGTAAAGCAGAGTTGGAGAAATGTTGACAGCGTGAGGACATGCGTTGTGTTTGACATCAGCCATAACAAGTGCCGGTTGATTTCGTATATCAACTACAGGACTCAAAAGGTCTTCATTTTGCATATTCTGACTCACACCGAGTATGGAAAGGGCGGGTGGAAAAATGATTGCTGTGCTTGAAAGACCCGATGTGCTGGACGGCATTCCAAGAGTTATCACCTCTGAGGCCCAGAACGAGCGGTATACCGCTGCGCTCCTGGAAATGGAGCGACGCGGCAACCTGACCGCCGCCGAGCGAAACTTGGCTGAAGTGTTGACTCTATTGATTGAGTCGTATGAGGAAGAGCACTACCCGATTCGTTCGGCCTCACCTGTCGAGGTGTTAAAGGAACTCATGGAAGCCAACAATCTTCGCCAGAAAGACCTAGCACCCATGCTCGGTTCAGAAAGTGTGGTTTCCGAAGTTCTGCACGGGAGCCGAAAATTGAATCGAAACCATATCGAGAAACTCAGCAAGCGTTTCAACGTTTCTCCGGCTTTATTTTTCTAAAGTTGACAGAAATCCACGAGATGACGAGCTGCTGACCGGTTCGCTCCCATTTGATCCCAAGCAATGGCAAGAGCAACCATTGGATGAAGTGCTGCGGCAATTGCGAGAACAGGACCCTCCGCGCCCCAGCACGAAAGTGGAAACACAGAATGAGTCTTCTAACGCAACGTTGCACAGCGGCAAATGCGTTACAGTGATTCGCGTACTACGCTTCAAACGTCCTCGCACATCATCGGTGACGGGCACCGCAGAGCCGTGGTTTCTCTCGCTCAGAGCGTGTTGGGAAACAGGAGCACACTCTTAGCAAATCAAGCAAAGATGATCGCAAAGGGCGCTCCCCGCGTTATACATAATGACGAGATACTGGAAGACGTTGCGACGGACAGCGTGTCAAAATGCCCTTGACAGGTTATCGCATTATTGCTATACTTAAAGCATCGAATAAGCCCACCGGCAGACGAGTTCAGAATCGAATCTGTAGTGCTACCAAACCCGCGTTTGCCAGCCCGAGAATTTGTGGACTCGCTGGACGACAAAGCTGCCGCTCGTGTAAACGCATTCATTGAGCCCCTACGCATTTACGGCAATCGGATGCAAGGCAAGTTTGTAAAAAGCTCACGAATGACATTTTCGAGCTAAGAGTCAAACAATTCGACCGCATTTTCCGGTATTGTTATTTTATCAGCCGGGAATGCTGATTGTGATCACTTCGGGCTTTCAGAAAAAGACAGAGCAGACGCCACCCGCCGAAATTGCACGCGCAGAGCTACTCAGGAAGGCTTGGATTAAACACAGAAACCATTACCCGGCATCGTCATAAGAACGAGAAGCGATTTTGAAGGGGTTGAGCCTATGAAACGTGACCGTCCCACCAAAATCGTTGAGCGCCGGATGCGCAAGAGCGCTACGTACCGGAGAAACTTTGAGCGAACTTTGCACCAAATCGACTTGGCGCTCCTGGTCCGAGAGATGCGGGAAGAGGCTGATATGACCCAAGTGGAACTCGCGAAGAGGATCGACACGACGCAGTCTGTAATTGCTCGCTTAGAAGATGCCGAATACACCGGTCATTCTCTAGCAATGCTGGAGCGCATCGCGGCCGTGTGCGGCGTGGCCCTGAAGCTCCACGCTGAGAAGAAACCCGACTTCGACCGCGAGGTCGCTCTGGTCTGAGTGGACAATATCGGGCTATCCGTGGCCCGTTGTTAAGACGTTCAATGGCGCCTCTTTTGAGGAGCCATGCACCGGCTACGGTTCCGTCACCACAATCGGCCTTCTATCGTACTCGATCACTTGGTCGATTGATTCGGCGGGCTCTTCGCCAATTCCATGGTCTTCACGTACCCCTCCTGTATTAACGTCGTTAAATCTTGTAGCTTACAGCATGAGAGTCTGACAATGGAGCCTGCGATTGTTGCACTCACTGCTAACCACCACGTGCCGATCGAGCCCACGATAAGACCGAAAGGAACGGCGGGGACTGCCGCAACAGCCACAGCGATGGGAAAGAAAGCCACCACAGTTGTCGCGTCGTCGTTGGTTCCCCGCGCTATACAAATTTGCTATTACTTCTTCCTCAGTCAACACCGCAGGCTGAATTCGATAGCTGTCTCCCGCTCCGGCATGTTTTCACGGGTTCGGAGGCTCCCCAAAAGGCGTGGGCGCGGCCCAAGGGATCACAAGGTCCACCGATACTATGCACTAGAATATTGGCGAAGGCTCGCCTGTCTTGTGTCGAGTATGTCGCCATCTGATACCAGGCACCCCACCCGTTATTGTCAAGGATAAAATGCAGCACGCCAATCGCACATCGCCAACCTGGCAGGAAGAGAGTATCGCAACCTTCACCTGAACCGGAAGTGCCTGCTCCGTAATGCTGTCCAAGCCGCTCTTGACATTCTTCGTAATACCATCTAACATTTAGCTTGTAATGAAGGTATCATGTCGAAACAAGCGCTAAAACTGAAGCAGGCGAGCGCGGTCCTGCAAATTCGACCAAAGGAATTACAGAACCTCGTCCAATTCGGCGTTGTGAAGCCCAAACGGTCGGAGGGAACATACCTGTTCGATGCCGACACCCTCTTGGTGGCTAAGGTCGCGTTTTGCCTGAAAGAGTCGCTTGGCACGCGGACCAGCGTTTTGTCGAAAATGATGGACGTGTTCCTTGCTTCGGAAAAAGAATTCAAGTCTGAGAATCCGAAATACATCGTCTTCAAATGCCAGCTCTCGGCAGAGGAAGACCCTATCAAGGTCGGAGTGCCCTTCCGCGCGCTTGGCAAACAGCTTCAAGAGCGAATGACACGCGCAGACCTATACAGAGATTTGCCCCGAGGCCGTAAACGCAGAGGCTGGAAGAAAGAGTTTGTGGAATCGTTAACACAGGCGGTAAGAGACATCGGCGAAGTCTCGGATGAGGAAATTCTGCAAACCGTTCGCGCCTATCGTAAGGAAAGACGCGCGTCGGAGATCACCGTTGCCGCCGAGAGGTAAGAAGCGAACGCCTCGTGGGGTTGTGGATACGAGCGTGCTAGTCAGCGGCATTTCAGGCTTCAGAAAGCCGTATTTCCCAGGCAAGAATCCGAGCGCCGACTTGCTTTACAGGTGGGCCGCGAAGCGCAACTTCGTGTGGCTTGTAACCGAGGATATTCTGGACGAGTACAAGGAGGTCTTGAAGCGCTTAGGCGTGCGCTCCAATCTAATCGGCTCTGTGGTCAATCTTATTCGGGAACGAGCCGAACAGGTGAGGTTCACACACACTTTGAAATCTCTCCTGATCCGAAAGACGATCCCTTCTGCCTGTGCAGCGAAGAGGGCGACGCAGATTTTATTGTCACCCTAAACTCCAAAGATTTCCCGCAAGAACGGCTCAAAGCAAAGGTCATGTCACCCGTTGCTCTTGCATAGCGGATGTCCATCCATTGATTGCTCAACGAGAATATGTAAGGCTGGCCCGCAACATGGTGGTTGAGTATTCACTGCTTTTCCTGACAAAGGTTGCGAAGCTGGGTCTCGCGGATCAGCGTAGCGTATGATTTCTGACCGGGGGAATGATGGTCATCGCTGATCGGTTGAAGGTGCTGCGCGAAGAGAAGAAAATGTCGCAAGCCGACATCGAGAAGCGCGCCGGACTTCTGCAGGTATATATTTCGAGAGTGGCATCGTGCGAAGGCGATTTGAGCGTTCCATTCGTAATTTTCTGCTTCGCTATCGCCCTTTGCGTGATTCTTGGATGCTCTTTGACAATGCGGGCACAACACCTGCCGTCATTGCCTTTCAGAAAGAAGCAAGTCCTCGTATCATGAATCGACAGCTTTACGAGAGCCTCTTAACCCGCTACACGAAATTATGACGAAGCCGCCTGCCAATGTGCTCGACTTGCCGCTGGAAGAACGTGCTGAGATGGCGCTGAAGGCGGCGGTGGAGAAGGTTATTCTCGAAAGTGCCCGTGAGGGACTTCCAATCTATGTTTGGCGTGACGGCGGCGTTCTTGAAGTGTCTGTTGAAGAACTACGCGAGCGTGCCGCCCGAATCAGGGCCGATTGAGGTGACCAGTCCGAGTTTTTGTACCACGGTGAATGACAGAGTTTACATCACAACCTTATCGGGCAACGGTGCAAATGGCGGCTCGCAGGGAGCCGTAGGCGACCGGAGAGCCGCCATGTGTGGTGCGAACGCCGCCGGCGGCGGTCTTTAGCCCAGTGCCGAGCGCGGACGCAGCGTGTTCTATACCACCCACCATTTTTCGATCAGGGGAAACCACCCAAAAGGCTGTCCAACGATCAGCAGCTGCCGGTGAGATGGCGCGAGGTGAAAAAGAGTCTCTCTAATTTTCCCTCGCCGAAGACCCTGCGCAGTTCGGTGAATCCAAAGAAGGGAATCAAAAGTACGGCCAGGAGCGCCATCAGGGAGAGAGTTCCTTTGAGGGTACCGCCCCCGACCGCAGTGATGCTCTCCCCGAAGGACTGCCCGTGATACAAACCAACTGCAGTCTCTTCGAGAATTTTGAAACAACCCAGAAGCACGGCGAACGTGGCGGACTTGAACAGAGTGGGGTAGATCAGCGGCGCCGTTTTCAATTGGTCCGCGAAATGCAACTCCTGGGCAATCACCATTACTTTGGCAAGGGCCAGCCCGTTGAGCAGGGCGAATCCCTGCGAGGCAATAGCGATATGATGCTCTGCCAAAATGACCGACTTATACAGAGCGAATAAGCTGAAGACGATACAAAGATAGCAAGAAATAACCAGATACTCTTTAATTCCCTGATAAGCCTTCTGCTTTAGGGTGCGAGTGGAAGCGTTCATGTTGTTGCCTCCAAGCTGGAAAGTGCCTTTACCGCGTGAAGGAAAATACACCAATGACCGCCCCAACCAGGATGAGCAGCGCGGGATTAATCTTGTAATTCAGCAGTATCAATAGGACGACGACTGCAATCGTTGCCGTCTCGAGCCCAAAAATGGCTCCCTTCGCCATGGTAAAGCAACCCGCAAGCAGCAGGCCGATCGAAACAGGCGCAAGTCCCTGCTGAATGGATCGTCTCCACGGCCATTTCTCGAGTTTATTCCACAATCGTCCGACGATGAACGTCAGAACGGCAGTGGGCCCGAAAAATGCGAGCACAACAGCTATGGCTCCCAGCACCCCGCCAGCCCACTCTCCGATCGGTACAATCATCATCATGTTCGGACCGGGAGCCATCTGCCCCACGCTGTAGAGATGGATCAACTGCGGGAAGGTGAGCCACTGGTGAACCTCGACCGTAAGGATCTTCATCTCGGGAAATGCCGCCATTCCACCCCCGATGGTGAGGAGCGACAGATAAGCGAACACGCGAACAAGTGCCGGAATCTGGCTCATGGGCTCACACTCTCTTTCCGCTCTTTCCGAGGTCGATGAAAAAGGATCGCCAAGAACCCAACAGCTACCAGCGTACGTGGAACCGACTGGTGCAATCGGTTCACGGCAATAACCGTCAGTGCCATGAAAACAAAGTCAAACTTGCCTGCGAGTGACTTCTTGCTGAGTCCCACGACGGTAGACAGGATTAGCCCAACTGCGGCTGCGGCCACCCCTTTCAGCGCAGCCGTGACCCACACGTGGTCACCGTGGCTGCGATAGAATATGCCCACGACGTACATGATCACAGCGCCGGGCACGCAGACACCGATAATCGCTGCCAGAGAGCCCAGCGCGCGACGCAACTTCCCGCCCACTAGGATCGCCATGTTGGTGGCGTTCAAGCCAGGAAGGCTCTGGCTGATGGAAAGCAACTCGACAAATTCTTTGTCATCAATCCATTGTCGCTTGATTACGAGGCTTTCGCGGAGGTAAGGCACCACGCCTCCGAAGCTGGTGGCCCCGATGATCAGAAATTCCAGAAAGATCTGGCCGATTGAGACTCCAGCCTGGACGACTCCAGTATCAGCTTCTCGCGCCAGAACAAGTTTCGTATCGGTATCACTCATGGCCTTGCGGTGCATTCCCCTTGAGGCGGTACACCATGCCGGTCTTCGTTGTACCCAGAGAAATCCAGTCCCGCACATCCTGCTGCAGCGAAATGAAGAATTGTTCGCAGCGCTTCTTTGCCTTCTGGTGGACGTCTTCCCGGGAATCGAATTTCACCTGAAACGCGAATTCTCCTACAAGGGACTGGTGTTCCCCGCGTGTGCGCCACAGGGCTATGTCGCACTTACCTACTTGACCCTTTCCGAAGTCCAGCTCCCCCAATTTGAGCAGCACCTCCTCGATGATGGCTTCACTCACCAGCGTCACTCTTTCTTCGGACGACTTCTTTAGCATTTCGAGAGCCGGGAAGACGCGGACCAATGTAGCCATGGATGTGCGGTCCGCTTCGTGCACCTGGCTCAAACCGAACACACAATTGTGAGAATAGAGAACTCGGTAGGAGCCAATGCGATCCTTCAGCGGTAGCGCCTCGGCTTTGAATTTAATCCGATATTTTCCGGATATTTTCGGGCGAACATCTACCGCCGCCGCCGTCTTCTCATCCGGGTGACGATATTTGAAAACGATTTCGGGGTCGCCCACGGGGAAGCCATCAACATAAGTGATCCGTCGGCGAAGAATGAAAGCGTTATTGTATAAGCGGAAGTCCGGGGTATCCACGAATAGAATCTCGCGAATATTGGGCCGCAGGCCAGCCTCCGCATCCGGAATGAAATCCACTTCTTCTTTTTTTGCGGTCTTCTTTACCAGCTTGCCAAATTCCCGGAAACTTTCCACAGACGTAAAGCGGTCCGGCTTCAGAATCAGCTTTGCTTCGAGATACTGTATCTGATGGAGAGGATGACCGTCGGCATAGGTGCCCGCGGGGCTTTTACCTGATTGATCCTGCTTTTCCTCTTCCTCGTCTTTCCACTTCTTTTTCTTCTTATCTTTGTCTTTTTTTCCCATGGCCTCTCCCCGTTCCGCAACTTCGTGCGTGACCATTGGAGACAGATTCGAGCCATTCAAAAGAACCGAGGCGGCTGCTCGACAGTCAGCGGCCCCAACCTAGCACGTCGTCGCAAGGAAACAACTGTCAAAACTAACAGCTACGATTCACCGCTCGGCGAAGCTGCTTCTGCAAAACCGGAAATAATCCACAAGGGCAGCGAGCGATCAGTGTCGAGAAGTCGGCCAGCGTTTACTACGGACGTTCGGGAGGCGGGCCTCCCAGGTATCGGACCCATGTCTTGATTAACCCATGTCTTGATTACCGGAACCGTCCGAAAACACATGTCCGGCGACCCTGCCAATCGGGATTTAGAAGAGTAACTTGGATCCGCGCCCTGTTTCCGAGTTCGGAACCTATCGCACCTTCCACGTAACTAAAGGGCACCGCGCCATATAAAGGCTGTTCCCTCTTTGCGAGATGCCGCGGAACATTAGAGCGATCGAGCATCTTCCCGGCGAGGGGCGCCGTGCAAATGCCACGGAGGTTTTGCTCATGAATCCGACCACTGTTTCTACCTGGAGTGCCGCATGGACGTGGAGCCTGCCGCTTATCGTCGCGACGGTGGTGTTCCATTCAATCGGCCTCGGGCTAATCGATCACGGAGTGTCCATCCTTTTGAACGGTAGCGGGAAGAATCGTGTTCCCTTTTTGCTGTCCATGTCAGTCATAGGCGGCGCTGCGCTTTGCGCCACAATTCTGCACGGCATTGAAGGATTGCTTTGGGCCCTCGCCTACCTTCTGCTCGGCGCGGTATCCGGCAGACAGTCCGCAGTGCTCTATTCACTGAACGCCATCACGTCCTACGGCCACACGAACTTGGATCTGAAAGGACACTGGCAACTCATGGGGGCCCTGGAGGCATTAAATGGGTGGATCGTGTTCGGGCTCACCACGGCTTTTTTGTTTACGGTCATCCAAAAAGTCTGGCCCCGCATCCATCGATCCACTGAACGAAACGTGGAATTGCCCTAAGGTCAGGCTGCCATTCGGAGCACGGCGAGGTCTCGGAGTCGCGGCTGTCAGGCCCTGTTCGCCATTTTCGCCGCCATGTTGATCAGGATCCCGCGATGTTTGTCCTTTATACGAGCGAGCAGCTTGGAGAAAACCCCAAGCTCGCGGTCCTGTTCAGGGCGGGCCCGTCGACGCCGAATTGCTACTACCCGCATGTTCGGCTTCGTCGCTCGATCATCGTCGGTGAAAAGCCGGTGCACGCGGACTTGCAAAGCTTGAGCCGTCCTTCCCTTTCCTTTCCAGCGTACCTGCGGGACAAAAAGGACATACGAGCCGAGACTACTTCATGAGCGATCGAGCTATCAAGGCAGCTTGGCGAGAAAGTGCGGCAGCGCTAGGCTAGATGTCTTGCGGGAGAAAGGGCTGAAATTCGCATCGTCGCAGCTGACCAGGTACCGAGAGGGCCACTTTGGTCCAGTTTGCTGGCGGAATGCAAGGTTCCTCAAACCTCTACCCGATGCCGATCGACTGGTCCGTTCTGCTCACCCATGTCGATGAGGATTTGAGCGATCAAGGCGGTCCATCCAGTTTGGTGACTGGCACCGCAACCTCGGCCGGTGTCCCCGTGAAAATACTCATGGAACGGAACCAGGTCACGCCAATGGGGATCGTTATTGAACATCGTGCGGGAGCCAAACACCGGGCGCTTGCCTTCTTTATCGCGCAGAAAGATGCGCGCGAGTCGCTGCCCCAGTTCGGTCGCCACCTGGTCCAAGGTTTTCATCTGCCCGGAGCCGGTCGGGCACTCCACCTGGAATGCATCGCCGTAAAACAAGTGATACTGCTTCAACGCTAGCAGGATT
>Ga0209274_10001601_pt1 | contig 11504 bp, 7 predicted proteins | sample HubBroMetageREF1_FD_188343 | JGI IMG/M metagenome (GOLD analysis project Ga0209274, IMG submission 188343) | Reference soil microbial communities from the Hubbard Brook experimental Forest, New Hampshire, USA - Hubbard Brook CCASE Soil... | ecosystem: Environmental > Terrestrial > Soil >...
GTCGTCGATGTTGCTGTTGTTCGCAGTTGGCGAGGATTTTTTTCCATACGTCGACGCGGGTCAAATCAAGTTTCACGTGCGGGTGCCGGCCGGGATTCGGCTGGAAGAGACTGAGCGGATAATGGCGAAGGTCGAGAACATCGTGCGCGCGACGATTCCTTCCGACGAACTTGAACTGATGACCGATCACATCGGTCTGCCGGTCTACTGGGCGCTGCTGTTTTACCAGACCGATACGATCGGTCCGCAGGACGCCGATCTGCAGATCGAACTGTCAGAGAAGCATCATCCGAGCCTGGGATACATCGCGAAGATCCGTCACGAGGTGAACGAACAAATGCCCGGCGTGGAGATTTATTCTCAAGCCGCGGACATCACGAGCCAGGTGCTCAATTTCGGCCTGTCGGCGCCGATAGACGTTCAGTTTCAAGGACGCGATGCGTATTCATCATACAAACTCGCGGTCGAGTTGCTCCCCAAGGTCAAAACGATCCCGGGCGCGGTTGATGTGCGAATACCGGAAACGTTCGACTATCCTACGCTGAGAGTGAATATAGACCGAGCGAAGGCGCTGGAGTTGGGAATTTCGGAAAATCTCGCGGCACAGAATCTGCTCAATTCGCTCGCGTCCAGCGTCGTTGTGGCTCCGAACAACTGGCTCGATTGGGACACCGGCGTTAACTACAGCGTTGCCGTACAGACGCCGCAGCACGTGGTCAATTCGATCGATGAAGTGCTGAAGACTCCGATCAATCCGGGTCTCAGCAGCGACAGCAGTAGCACCAGCGCCAGCAACTACAGCAGTAGCGGCACCAGTACCAGCAGCTCACAGACGCAATTTGTGTCCAATATCGCTTCGGTCGAGCACACGGTGACGCCACTCGGAATCGCACATATGAACGTATTGCCCGTCGTCGATCTGGATTGCGGAGTTGAAGGCCGCGACCTCGGAGGAGTCGCTGCGGACGTACAGAAGGCGATAAATACTTTGAAGGACATCCCGCCGGGCACGACGGTCCAGATTCGCGGTCAGAGCCAGGCGATGCGCGAGGCGTTCGGCGGAATGGGATCGGGACTTATCCTCGCGATGGTGCTCGTGTACTTGCTGATGGCGATAAACTTCCAGTCGTGGCTCGATCCGCTGTTGATCATGATGGCGCTGCCGGGAGCTTTCGCGGGCGTGCTGTGGATGCTGGTGATCTGGCATACGAGTCTAAACGTCCAATCCTTGATGGGAGCGATCATGTCGGTCGGCGTCGCGACAACCAACGGCAATCTGCTGATCACGTTCGCCAACGAATACATGGAGAAGGAGAACGTCGATCCGATGACAGCCGCCATCGAAGCGGGTACCACACGGCTCCGACCGGTTCTGATGACCGCACTGGCGATGATCCTCGGGATGCTGCCGATGTCGCTGGCGCTTGGAGCCGGCGGCGGTGAGAATGCTCCTCTCGGGCGCGCGGTGATCGGCGGCCTGATAGCTGCGACGTTCATGACGCTGCTGGTGATTCCGATAGTATATTCGTTCGTAGGTGGCACTCGGATCAGCAAGCTGCAGCGCGACGCGCGAATGCGCCGGATTTTGGAGCAGACCGAAGCGGCGCAAGAAGCGAAGATGTAGAACTCGATGGCTGAACCAACCTCCACCACCACCTCCAGCGGTTTCGGCTTTTATCTCAAGTGGATCGCTATCCCGCTGCTCGCCACGATCGTGGCGGCCGGAATAGTGCTCGCGCGAGACCTTTCGCTCCGCAGTCAACGTAACGACCTGGCAGAGGCAGCGGCGCGAGGGCGTACCGTTCTATGCACCGTATTGCATGGAGAGACGGCCGCGCGCACGGTCACTCTGCCAGGCGAGGTCCATGGCTTTTACGAGACGCCGATCTACGCAAAAATTTCCGGCTACGTGAAAGACATGTTTGTGGATAAGGGATCGGTGGTGAAGGCGGGTCAGCTGGTCGCCACCATCGTGTCGCCGGAAACGGATCAGCAGGTTCGAAATGCGAAGGCGACCTACCAGCTTGCGAAGATCACCGACGATCGCTATCAGATGCTCGTAAAGAATGCCGTCGTTCCGCAGCAGACTGCTGACACGACTCATCAAACCATGCTGGCCGACCTGGCGAGCTGGAAATCTCTCGTTGCTACTCAGCAGTACGAGCGTGTCTATGCGCCGTTCGACGGGATGATCACCGTGCGTAACCTATATCCGGGGGCGCTCGTCGCCACCGCGTCGGCCGCAGGTACATCGAATCCGAGCATCTATGAGATAGCGACCCTGAGCCCACTCCGCGTTTACGTATATCTACCGCAAACGTATACGCCGCTGGTGCATGATGGCGACGCGTCAGTAGTTACGGTCAACGAATACCCGGACCGCGATTACAAAGGATCGATCACCCGGCATCCGAGCGCGCTGGACCAGGGGACGCGAACGATGCTCCTCGAAGTCGACTTGCAGAATCAAGACCTATCGTTGTATCCGGGGATGTACGCGAACGTGGCGATTACGGTCAAAGGCTCGAACGGTGCGCCGCGGGTCCCGGACCAGGCATTGATCTTCAACGGCGAGAAGGTCTATGTCCCGATCGTGAAGGATAATCGAATCCATCTGGTTAATGTGAAACTCGGTCTGGACGACGGGATCAATTGCGAGATAACCCGCGGCTTGAAGGGCGATGAAACTGTGGCGCTTGCGTTGGGCCAGGCGGCTGTAGAAGGAGAGTTGATCCGTCCTTTGATTCCGAAAGGGGACTAGTCACGCTGGCGTTGGGGTCGCCGGGCGATGAAGAGGACGTACGAAAAAGAGCGGGTTGCCGCGCTCAGTGCGGGTCTCGCGATCATTGTGCTGGCATGGACCGGGGCGCAGGCTTTCGCGTCGAACTGGGTCGATTCTCTCGGCGTTCATTCTGTATGGCTCTATGGCCCGATCTCGGCGGCGGCGTGGGGCCTCCTAAGCGCCATCTCCTACGTCCTTATAGTCAGGGCGCAGCGGCGAAATCCGGCTCTATGCCCCGAGCAAGAGGAGGTGACTCGCGAGCTTCGGCGCAAAACCTGCGAACTGACCAAAGTCCCCAAGTGCATCGAATACGTTGACCAACTCGAGCGCGACAAGCTCGGCGCGTTAATGGGCGGCTTCGCGATCACGATCGCGACATGGCTCGCCCTCTTGTCGTTTGCGCCACATGATTGGCTGGACGGCATCGTCAGCACGTCGCCGTGGATCTATTCTCTTGCGAGCATGGTGGTTTGGTGGGGTTCAGCGGAGATTACGTACTGGGGTTTCCGTCGCGGCCACCGGCGCCGTTCCTCGATCACTCAGGCGTTCTGATCCCCGCCAGCACTGTCGCACCTATTGCACTCAAACGCCGCGGGGCGCCGAAGGCTGGTGAACCTGCCTTTGGCGCCCCGACTCTTGCACTTTTATCTAGATGCCGTCACCGTGTGGACCAAAGTTAAACAATTCGAACAGATCGCTAATCGCCGGGGTGTTGATGGGGGCATATGGATTCCACGGCGTCGCAATCGGGTTAGGAAAATTGTCCCTGCTGCGGTAGGTGATAGGACCGAGATTCCAGTTCCTCTCGATGAACTTGATGATCGAGACGTGATCGGAGTAGTTGTGCGTGATTGTTCCCGGTATCGTGTAAGGAGAAACAACGATCAGCGGGATGCGCGTGCCGTCACCAAAGAAATCGAGCGGCTGAACGTAGCCCGAGTCGTAGTAACCGCCGCCTTCGTCAAAGGTGATGAAGATGGCGGTAGACTTCCACAAAGAAGGATTGGCCTGTACGGCGCTCACAATCTTCTGCGTGAAGCCTTCGAAAAGATCGAGCTTCGAGGACGATGGATGACCGTCTACAAGTCCGCTTGGCTTGACGATGGAAACGGCTGGAAGTGTGCCGTTTTGGATGTCGGAGTATAGGTTCGCTGTGTCCTGAATGTGTGCTGTGCGTACCGCCGCGTTAGCCATTATGGATGTGTCGTACTGGAACGGGTTGCAAATGTTGCAGTACTCATCGGTCTTGGCACCAATGGCCCCGTAGTTGAGCTCGTAGGGGTCCGGCACGTAGTTATTCCACTGGTCGCCGTAATACTTCCACGAAATGTTGGCGGCAATAAGTTCGTCACCGATGCTGGGCGTCGAGGACGGTGGAATCGTGAACGGCGTGTTCGCTGGATTCTGGTCGATGAAGGCATTGTTGCCGTTGCCAAAATAACCCGGGTTGTAATTGTTCAACAGATAGTAGTGTCCGGGTTCACAGTGGGGATTGATGTTGATGGATTTGAGATATGTCACGATCGGACCGACGCCTGGCTGGGTAGGGTCCGCGCAATCGCTATAGGACCCGCCACCGGAAACCGGTTCGGCTGTATAGGGCGGCGGATAGCCGGCATTGAAGCTATTGCCATAGCCGTCTTCGGTGTACCAGTTATTGGTACCGGACGCCGGATTGGGGTTCTCGATTTCATTGACGGTCCCCTGATCTGGATTGGCGCCTCCCATATAAGAGGCGGTGAACACCGTCTTGTTTTCCGGTGGTACCTGAGCATGACCGTAACCATCGCTGAACCAAATCATGTCCGCATGGCCGAACATAATGTGGTTTGCGCCGGTCCCACCGTTCACTGACTGATGGAAGTTGTCGCTCATCGCATAGCTATCCGCCAGACTCTTGAAGTAAGGCACGTCACCCTGCTGCATATTGTAAAATCCCATCGACGTTGAACCTTCACCCGTCGTCTTCGCAGTAGGGGAATACTCGGTGCTGAAGTTTGCCGGTTGCGCCGCGCCATTGGTGCCGGCGCCCACGGTGACTTCCACCCACGGGAACAGGCCGGCATCGCAACCGGAGGGATTATCAAAGGTGGCGTGATCCAAGCCGCAATCCAACTGCTGCCACATCTGATAGAAGCGATGGACCGGACTTGCGGCGTAGGAGTTGTAAATAAAAGTCGTCCCGTTGGTCAATTGAAAAGGACCGGGCGGCAGAGAGCTAACGTCTGTAATTCGCGTGTCGGGGGTCTTAGACGTCAGCTTGGTACCTCCGGAAACCAAATCTTCATAGTAATTTGACGGCAGCCCGTTCTCGGATTGTTCGGCAAGTGTCAGGCTATCGCCGGGAACATAGGAGTCCTTGGGACCGCCCGCTAGTGGGGCCGGCAAGGAATTATTCGAGAAGGAAGACTTAGCCGGGTTCAATAGGAATGCGTCGAAAGCCACGTCTGTAGCGGCGTTCTGTTCCGCCTTGGAGAAATTGGGGCCAGGCGTTCCGTCCGCGTTTACGATCCCTTCCGAAAGCAGGTTCCTGACTCTTTGTCCGTTCCTGGGTACGTAGGTTGCGAAGACGTGGTCGAAGCTGCGGTTTTCCCCGATTATTACAATCACGTGCTGGATAGGTGTCTGCGTATTCCCGCCGGGCCTTCCCTGGGCCTGAGCGGGATTGACCCAAACACCGCCTACCAGAAGCTGGAAGAGCAAAAGCGACGTGACTCCGCTCTGCACAGCACGAATCGTCTTTGATGCGATACGTTTCAATGACATGGCCATTCCTCCTATTAACCTTCTGTATGGGATTTCAAATGCGGCGCTAACATAGCCCCTCCGTATTACGGATAAATTTCTTAGTTTGAATTGAGAGATAAGAGACGATGGAAGACGTGATCTAATCTTTTTAGTTCTGTGTTAACGGTGCTAGCACAGCGATACTTTATGCAATGCTCTATGACTCAAGTGACGAGAATGTTGTCTTCGCGACGGCCAGCTAGGATGACACGGTAGGGCTAAGCTGGTTTGGAAATAAGCTATTGCCAGGTCTTATGCGACGGCTGGACTTGGGCTCGCTCACGCCGGTAGGCAGCAGAAATTCGTTTAGCTCCGTGGGGAAGCTAACCTGGCGAGCAAGTAACTTATTGCTGGAGCGCTTAAACCCTGATCGGGCGCTTAGTCCGCTGGGTCCACTCGGATCAGTCCCATCATTCCGCCATCCTCGTGTTCCAGGAGGTGGCAATGATACACAAAGGTGCCGACGGTGTTCGGATCGCGAAAATCCATCCTCAACCTAACACTCGGATAGGTAAGGGTTCTCCCGTTATAATAAGGGACGTTGACAGTATCGCGGAGAAACGGCTCATTGACAGGAGTGCCGAGATAATCGAGCAGCAGGAAGTGCAGTTGATGAATATGGAAGGCGTGCAGTTCGTTCGATCGATTCTCGATGATCCAATCTTCGACAGTTCCCTGTTTCGCGATGATATTAGGCACAGTCGATTGTGGATCGAACGGCGCCGGTGTTTGGCCATCTACGGTTAGATAAAATTCAGTCGCGCTAGTGGGCTTGTTCGGTTCGAGTAGCTTTTCAGAGAAGTACAGTCTCCGGGTGCGTACGGGAGTCACGTCTCCCAGCCATGGCAAAGAAAGCGGAGGAAGCGGCTCCGGCGAGGCGGCGAGCGTCGAGGGTGGCTCTGGCGCATCTTTAGAAGCTGCAATTGTGGCAATCGCGCGGTTGGGATCGTTCTCGCCACCCGATCCGGTGTCGACGCTTCGCGTAACCAAAAGTCCAGGAACGCCTGCGGGTGGCCCCTTTACAATGAACTCCACTCGGGCCCCTGGTGGCACTCCCAGGTGGGTCTGCCAATCAACAAAATCTCCCAAAGTTCCGTTCTGGTTTAGGGGCACACCGTCCAGAGCGACGAGGCCAAGTGGTTGGGGCCTGCGATTAACTAGAACCTCCAAATTGAGGTACGTAATGGCTGAGGCATTCAAGACCCTCCAAAGCTGCCGTTCCTCCGGCTTCATCTTGATCACGGCAGGCGGATAGTCGGGGTACGGGACGGGCACAAAATTGATCGAGAGATCCTTCGCCGGCTTGCCATAGCCCGTACCGTTATTTGCAGCGTCCCCGTCCCGATCAATAAGCATCTTGGGCACGACGGGTTCCCACTTGGAGGGCGGCGCGTTCGGGTTCACCAGGTTCTGGTCGCGAATGAGGAGCACTCGTTCTGGCAATCCTGCGACAGCCTTATTCGCGCGCTCGAGTCCTTCCACGATGATCGCACCTGATGCTCCACCGAGAACTTGTTCCTTCGTGAATCCATGGATATGGGGATGATACCAATACAATCCGGGCGGCTGGTTTGCCGGAATACGAAACCGATATTCGAAAGGAGGATCGCTGGGACTTATCGACGTATTCAAAACATCGTCTTGATGGCAAACCGGGGCGACGGTCAAACCGTGAAAATGAAGATTGGTGGAAGTCGATGTCATCAGACCACTGGCGCACGGGTCTGCATTGATTGCATGGATGTGAGCCTTGAGACCCCGCATACACCACTGCAAAACATTCTTGTTCAAATCGTTCTTCAAATGCAGGATGAGAAGATCGCCCGGGTTCACTCTGATAGTGGGTGATTGGTGGCCGTCCCCATCGACGTAACAGTAGCGAGTTGAGCCGTCCGCCTCGGTATCACTGTGAATCGTGAGGTCAGCTTCCAGCACGCCGTTCTGGCTGCGTAGATCAAATGGTTCGGGGACGACGGTGTTTGACAAAGGGCGGGGGCAAACATTGTCCGACAGCTTCCGGGCGCAACCTGTAGACCATTGCGCGAACATCACGATTGCAAACGCGAATAAGAGCAGCCTTCTCACCGTGGACCCGCTTCCACCCTCGCGTTCGCCCGCTTTCGGCGCCCACGGGACTCGACTCGATAGTGTCTCTAAAGGAGATCAATTCTGAATTAATGCGATGTTAAATTACTGCAAACCGGAATTCCGCCCGAAATTATTTTGTGAGGGCGTCGGCACCGTTCCTCGATCACCCACGCGCACCGACGCCCTCGGGGGTTTTGGTGCTCCTTGGCATATTGGTTCGTCCGCAGACTGTAAACTGCTGGGACTTTCCGCGATATCGTTATGCCGATTGGTTCTCGATTGACGAGCGGGCCTCACTTATCGCTTCAGCTTCGGTGGGCGCCGCACCGACAGTGCCAGCGTCACTGTGCGGATCGACTACTAGCCAGAGCCAGCACTGATGGTGGTTCTGCTATACCTTGAAGCGGATTTCCAAGTGGCTACGATTGCGTATCATTATCTTGCCAGCCTTATACGTCACAACTCACCTGGTGATGATCAAGAAGATCATCATAGGCGATGTTGTTCTTGTATGATCTTTGCTGCACGCTCGCCGATGATGACGCAGGGCGCCTGGTGTTGCCGGTTGTCACGTGCGGCATGATTGACCCATCGGCGGGACGTACTCGCTCGTTAAAATCGGCCGCCGCTTTGGGGCTTAACTTAAAACCGTTTTGATTTGTTTTCATGGAGCAATCCCTAAAACCGTCGTCACCTGTCCGGCGGCGTGCTTTCGTGCCGAAGTACGCTGCGGCTACAGAATGAAGCTGATCTTGCCGTGCGGGCGCAGAGCCTCGTTGTCGAGGATAGTTCTGCGCTCGCGGATCTTCAGCGTGTTGCCGAAATGGGCGAGCCGGTAGTCATAGCGGCCGACGTAAGTATCCACCGTCTCGTAGCGCATCCGGTGAACTACGAAGTTGGCGGTCACCAGGACATCGTCGCCATCGACACCGACAACGCGCACGTTGGTTATCATCCTGCGCGTGCGCGAATGTGGATTTTCCGCCCACGCCAGTTTGCCCAGAAGCTGCTTCACGCGCGATCTGATGCGCAAGGCATCGTCGGCAATGATATACAGCGTGTTGCGCGCGTCGCCTTCGGGCGCGTCGGTAGATGGAACCTGATAGATAGCGTCATCGGTCAGCATCTCCAGCCATTCCTCCAGCCTCCATTCGTCGAGGAGCGCGGCTTCGCGGTACAGCAGATCCTCGACCTCTTGCCGAGTGGGCAATGTTACTGTGCTCATGCTGCGTTCCTCGCGCGGATTGGCTCCGGCTGCGTCATGAGTTGATTCCATCGCCGCCAGAAAGTGCGCAACTGAAGATCGTCAGTGGTCAGCGGGTGCTCGGATTGCATGCCGCGCGAGAGATCCGACCATTCGATCTCGCGATTGACGAAGCCGCGCTGACACGACTCGAGCATCTCGACGTCATCTGGCGTGGCAAATCCACCCGGTCCAAGGAAGGTCAAAAAGTTGTCGAGCCGCAGGGCAGAATCCTCGGCGCTTTCGTCGATCGGCGCGAGGGCCCACGCGTTGACTTCCATGTAGTCAGCCGAAATCGGATAGAAGGTCCGAATCGTGATCGCCATGATGTCGTTGATGACCAGGTTGGGAAAGACAACCAGGTTGCGGCTCGTGTCGCAGATAAGCGAGGCGCGCTCCTTGCCGAAGCGCTCGTCGAAGCGGCGCCGCAGCGTGTCGAAGTGCGCCTTGCGATGCTCACCGAACGGGGGCGCCCACTGCGCGATCGGCCTTCCCCAGGGGAGCTGAAACTCTATGACCGCGTGACCATTGCCGAGATCGAGCGCTCGCTGATGCGCGCCGAAGTTTTTCACGTCCACGCCAGAGTCTTTGAGGAAGCCGAAATATCGCTGATGGACCGGCAACGCATGGTATCCATCGACGCTGTTCTCGGGCATCAACTTCCAGTTGGCACGCGCACTGTAAGATTGCTGGCCCGGCACGACTTTCATTCCGACTTCCGACTGGTCGGCGACCAGGTCGAGATATTCTCGTGCGCCGGCCAGATAGTCGTAGAGATTGTCAGCCGCGGGATCGAGACAGGCGAAGATGAAGCCGCGATAGCTATCGACCTGCGCAGGCGAGGCCAGTCGCAACTCGTCGCGAGAGAACGCCTCGCTATACGATTCTTCACCGGGCACCCCGACCAGCTGCCCGCGCGAATTAAACGTCCATGCGTGATAGGGACATTGGAACGTCCTCGCGTTGCCGGATCTCTGCCGGCATACCTGAGCGCCGCGGTGCGTGCAGGTGTTCAGAAGCACTCGAATTACTTTGTCGTCGCTGCGCACCAGTATCATCGACCGGCCTGCAACTGATCGCGAAATATAATCGCCGGCGTGCGGAACTTCCGATTCGTGCCCAACGTAGATCCAGCACCTGCCAAAAAGGCGCGCGCGCTCTTCCTCAAGGCATTCGGGATCGGTGAACGCGCGCCGATTCACGCGGAACAGTCCCGCTGTCTGATCGTCGACTATGTAAGTGGTGTGCGGTTTCTCCATTACGAATCTCCTCATTAAGCTCGCCGCTTGAGGGCGTGAAAATCCGCTTCACAAATTTTGAGGAGTTGGATCCAATTGAGCTTCCGGAGGAGCTGAAAGCTGGCGATGCGACAGCGCGTTTACGTCATCATTTCTTGAACAGAACTCGTCACCGTTCGTCGCCAATCCTTCCGCGAAGATCGCGATGACCTCGAACACCGGCGATGGGTTCAACGAAGCGAACACTTCTTTCCACGTGAGAGATTTCATTTCTCTGATGCGCTCGACACTCAACGAACGACTATCAGCGTTGAATTCTGTGCGCTGATGCTCATCCCACACCTCGTTTAGTTTCTTCTCGCCGGCTGTCAGCACTGTTTGCTGTGACATGGTCGTTCCTCTTGTGTACGAATTAATTTTCATCAGGTCTGTCCGCGTAATAAGCGGCGACGGGAGGGCGTGAAAACTCGCTTCACAAATTTCGCAGAGTCGCTAGCGCAGCCGTAAAAGCAAAAACTGCGGAGACGTTGGGCTCAGGTTGACGCGGATGCTACGATCGATCGCGACTCAGTTTCTCCAGAAAAATTCGCCGCAGGCCAATAGAAATTCAGATGGCACCTGAGACGCGTGGCGCGCAATTTCGCTCGGCTGGCACCGCCGAATCGGAAAGGAGCTTCAGTTCCACGCAAAAGGGAATCTTCCGCAAAGAGGGCGAGTACTGGACCGTCGGCTACAGCGGGAACCCTTTCCGTCTGAAGGACACCAAGGGACTTGGCTACATCGTCCATCTGCTGCGCCATCCGACCGTCGAGTTCCACGTGCTCGATCTGTTCGGGGGAATTGGGGGCCAGCGCGAGGACGACGACAGCAATCATTCGGTTCAAGGATTACCTCGGGGCGCCGAGGATCTCGACAAGGCGGGCATTCATATTACTGGCTTGGGCGATGCGGGCGAGATGCTCGACGATCAAGCTAAGGTCGCGTACAGACGCCGGCTTTCCGAATTGCGTGAGGTACTCGATGAAGCCAAGGAATTTGGAAACGTCGAGCGCGCCGAACATGCGGAAGCGGAGATCGACGCACTGACGAAGGAGCTATCGCGCGCCGTTGGAATCGGCGGGCGAAATCGCCGGGCAGCATCAGCTTCGGAACGGGCCCGGCAGACCATCACCAAGGCAATCAAATCGGTAGTCGAAAGAATTGCGCACAGCGACCCACAGCTCGCGGATATCCTGTCGCGATGCATCAAGACGGGAACCTTCTGCTCCTACCAACCTGATTTTCAAATTGCATGGGAATTCGCGGAGCCGATTGTCGAGCCGGCCGCGCAGTCGATGGTGGAGTCAGTCCCAATTGCCGATACTGC